>JACZDD010023159.1_pt1 | contig 9847 bp, 13 predicted proteins | sample 8641771 | NCBI WGS metagenome assembly JACZDD01 (sample SAMN15324614, study PRJNA640507) | soil metagenome | isolation source: intercropping peanut in the second line | place: China: Luxin town, Laibin City, Guangxi Province | collected 2019-07-25 | depth 10cm m | reverse complement strand
TGGTGTTGCAATGTTCGGCGCTACCATGGCTTACAATACATCGAGGACTGAGAGTGCGCACCACGCTGCTTGCCACGCGCACAACTCTTGAACGCTGCGCGAGTGGAAACTCGCGTGCCCGACGTGATGTTGCCGGCCGTAATCATGAGCCAGCTGTCGGCGCCGCAATTGAGAACACTGGCCATCGTGCTTCTCCTTTCTCGTGGTTGAGGTCTGCCACGCCGGCGATTGCCGCCGGTGTGAGGGCCTCTATAGGGGAGTACGCAAAAGGACGGGACGCCGGTTACATCGGCGTGCGGTGGTGGTTTACTTTTTGGTGGAAGAACCGAAGAGGTATTTCCCCAGCGCCGCGATCACGAGGACCAGCAGGACCAGAAGCAGAATGCCGAGGATGGCCATCGGCCATCCCTCGATCATTCCGCCGCTCATCATCTGGTTCATCACGAGCTACGAACCCGCATGCAGGAGTGGGGTTGCAAGCGTCCGGTCAATTCATCCTCACATCTTGAGCTCGAGTTGCCGATCGTCCCTGGGAGCCTCGGGCGTCGCATTCGCTCTTGCGGAGTCCTCGACGGCAGATGACTTGGCCGCTTTTTGCATGGCGCAAATTCCCAGTGCGCACATGGCGGCGCAGGGCGCGAGCGACAGGATCAGCGGCGCCGCACCCACCGCCACCAGCCAGTTCCAGCCCAGCGCAAGGCCGCCGCCGGCAAGCGCAATCGCTGCCACGATCAAACCGCGGCGTCCGGTGAGCCATCGGCGCAAAAAGCTGGAGGCGACTGCTCGAATGGATCCCGGATGCATCTCGCTGGATCTCGCATCGGATACCGTTTGCATGGATCAGGTCTCCTCTCGTTACCTCTTAGCTGGGATTCCAGTCGGTGGAAGAACAATGCCGGGCCGTGGCCACCGAAGCTGAGCCATCGTCACCCTATTTTCGAGAAAGCGGGAAACGTCTCGAGGAGCCAGTAGGAGAAATCCGTGAGCTTGCCCGTGACCATCGCGACACCCATCCCGACCATCACGACACCCGCGCCCGCTTGCAACGAGCGGCCCAACCGGCCAAGCGCCTTGAGGCGGATCGCGAGCGCGTGGGTGAAGAGCGCCGCGACCATGAACGGCAAGCCGAGACCGAGCGAATAGACCGCGAGGAGCGCCACGCCCTTCTGAGCGGTCGCACCCACCGCGCTCGCAGTCAGGATCGTGCCGAGCACCGGCCCGATGCAGGGCGTCCATCCGAAGGCGAACGCGAGTCCCAGCACATAGGCGGCGATCGGGCGTCCGCGGCGCAGAAGCGGATGGAACCGGAAATCGCGCTCGAACCAGGACCAGCGCACGAGGCCGATCATGACCAGGCCGAACACCGCGATCACGATGCCGCCCGCGAGGTTCGCCTCGTAGCGGTAGGAAAGCAGCCAACGGCCGAGCATCGTGGCGCTCGCGCCGAGGATCACGAAGACCGTCGAGAAGCCGAGCACGAAGAGCGCGCTCAGCGCGAGCGCTGCAAGCCTCTCCCGCGCCCCGATCGCTCGGCCCTCGACCAGTGACTGGCCCGCCACGTAGGAGACATAGCCCGGCACCAGCGGCAGCACGCAGGGCGACAGGAACGAGATCATTCCGGCGAGGAAACTCGTCGCAAGGACGAGCGGCGAGAGATACGCGATCATCGAGTCCCCTCGATCGCTCGCTGAATGAGCGCGACCGCGTCCGGCTTGTCCCATTCGGCCGGACCGAGCTTGCGGCCTAGCTCGCGGCCCTCGCGATCGATCAGCAGCGTGGTCGGCACGCCAACGGTTTCGAGCGCGTGGGCGGCGTCGCCGGATTGATCGATATAGGTGCCGAGCGATCTGAGCCCCAGCTCCGCATAGAACGGCTTCACGACATCGATCCCCTTGCGGTCGATCGAGAGGGGAACCACCGCGAAGTCCGGCCCGCCGAGCTTCGCCTGCAAGCGATCGAGCGCCGGCATCTCGGCGCGGCAGGGCACGCACCAGGTCGCCCAGATGTTGAGCAGCACCACGCGGCCCTTGAAGTTGGCGAGGGTCTTGCTCGCACCGTCCCGGTCCACGAAGGCGAGCGCCGGCACGGGACGTGGCGTCGGCAGGATCGACAGATCGAACGGCGTCGGTCCCGCCGCTGGCGACGCAAGGGTCGGTGGCGGCTGGCCGCCGACGATGGGCGCTCCGTGTGGCCACCACAGCAGAGCGACCGCCGCGAGCACCATGCCGACGCACAGCACGCCGGCAAGCAGCCATCCGCGGCTATACGGTCGCATAGACCTTCCGCGAGTCCTTCGCGATCTCGTAAATCTTGAACGGTGCCGTCTTCGTGCCGTTCATGCCCGGCGATCCCAGGGGCATGCCGGGCAGCGTGATACCCGTGATCGCCGGCTTCTCCGCCAGCAGGCGGTTCACGACCTCCATCGGCACGTGCCCGCCGATCACGTAGTTTCCGAGCAGCGAGATGTGGCAGGGCTCCAGGTCGGCCGCGATGCCGTACTTCTCATACATCAGCGGGAGGTCGTGGGTCGGCGATACCGTCACCTTGAAGCCTGCGGCCTTGAGATAGTTGCCGTATCCTTCGCAGCATCCGCAGTCCGGATCCTTGTAGAGGATGACGGGCTTGCGGGTGTCGTCCGCGCGCGCGAAGCGGGGTGCGAGTGCCGTTGGAGCGATAGAGAGCAGCGTGAGAATGGCTCTACGATTCATGGGCAAAAACTCCTGTTGGTTGGAGATGCGATTCAGGCGACGCGAACGACGCTCATCATGCCGGCATCCTGGTGCTCGAGGATGTGGCAGTGGAACATCCAATCGCCGGGATTGTCGGCGACGAAGGCGATCTCCGCGCTCTCGCGGCGCGGGATGAGAAACGTGTCGCGCCACTCGCGATAGCGCGTTGGCTTGCCATTGCGCGTGATTACCCGGAACGAATGGCCGTGCAGATGGATCGGATGATGCCAGGCCGTCTCATTCCTGATGTTGAAGATGTACGGAGCGCCCCGCGTCAAGGTCAGCATCGGCTTCATGTCGTGGCCGTGCGCGGCGACGCCGTTGATCGCCCACATGGGGCCGCCGCTCATCATGTGGCCCATCATTCCGCCCATGCCGCCGCCGCCCATCGTTCCCATTCCACCGCCGCCCATCATGCCGCCGCTCAGCGTCACCTGGTGGTGCTGGGCACTCGCCACGTCCGGCTCCGGCATCGTGTTGGCAGGCAGCATCGCGGGCGGGGTGAGAGGCCCGGCTCGGAGCGCGGGCTCGTCGGTGTAGGCGATATCGACTAGCTTGTAGCCGAGGTCCTCGTAGAACGTGTCGACCACGGCCGCGGTCGAGCCGGGATTTTCGGTCATGTCGAGCACGAGGTCGGCGCGCATGGCGGGTCCGAGGACGACGCGTCCATCCTCGGGTGCGTGCGGCTCGATGGGCTGACCGTCGAGCGTCACCACCAGCGGCGAATGCCCGCGGAACTCGAGGCCGAAGATACGCGCGGGCGCGGCATTGATGAGGCGCAGGCGGATCCGCTCGCCGGCGCGCACGGCGACGCGCTCGGGGATCTTGCCGTTGATCGTGACGGTGTTGCCGACGCGCCCGGCCATGCTGGCTTCCATCGGGCCGTTGAAGCCGCCGGCGACCGACGCGTCGTCCCTGAGACGGAAATCGCCGAGCACCCAAACGATGTCGCGATCGACCGGCATCGGCTCGGGCTCCTCTACGATGACAGCGCCCGCGAGACCGCGGCCCACCTGCTCGGCGCTGTGGGCGTGCGGGTGATACCAGTAGGTACCGGCGTCCGGGACCGGGAACTCGTAGACGAAGGTCTCGCCCGGCTTGATCGAGCGCTGCGTCAAATCGGGCACGCCGTCCATCGCATTGGGCACGCGCAGCCCGTGCCAATGCACCGTCGTACCCTGTTTCAGCTGGTTCTCGACGGTGACGCGCAGCCGCTCGCCCTGGCGCAGTCGAATCTCAGGGCCGGGTACCGTGCCATTGTACGACCAGACGGCGGTATCCGGATAATCGGAGCCCGCGATCGACGCTCGGCTCGGTGCGGCGACGAGCCGCAAGTCGTCTGCGGGGGTCGTCGCACGCAGCGCTCGAGGCGCCAGCGTGGCCCCGAGCATAGCCCCGCCAGCGCCCACCAATAGGGAGCGGCGCGACATCCGCCTGTTGCTGATCATCATCGAATTTCTCCACGGCTGGTTCACGGATGAGCGCACGTCGTCTCGGCCTGGCGAGCCGACGCATGCTCAAACGAGCGCGGCCGCGCGTCAGCGCGGCCGACGGTTAGCGGTCGTGGAGAGGTTTGGGCGGGCCGGGATCGGGCTTGATTGTGATGCCCGGTCCGATGTCCGCAGCAATGAGCGGGTAGGCTGCTTTCGCGGGTGTCTCGGCCGTCGGTCCCCGCACGGACACGGCAGGCAGCGCGGCGCAGAATGCCAGGGCGCAAGTCGGCAGCGCGGACATATCGTCCGCCGTCCCGGCACAGCCGGAACAGTCGCCGGGCATCGTCATGGATGACACCGGCGGGTGCGCTTTCTCCGCCATCGCAAGCGCGCTCGCGGCCTGGCCCACGATCCCGAGCATCAGAGCGCCCAGCAGCACGAGCGCCCGCACGCGGAGGATTCGCCGACGATCCATGACAAGCGATATAGCAGGGGGACTGGCCAGTTCCAAGTCGGCACCGAGACTGTCTCGATGAGGCACAAGCTCGCCGCAAACCTTCCGGCACTGGAGGCTTTCGTCACAGAACGCGGCACAGAAAAGCGGAATAGATTGCAGGGGCGCCGGGTCTCTCTGGCGTTCGGCAGTACTCACGAGGTCCCCATGGTGCGCTTGCTATCGATTGTCGGCGGCCTCCTCGCTACTCTCTACCTTCCCCTGTCAGCGTCGGCGCATTCGCCGCAACCGGCGCCCGTCGGCGCGGTCACGATCACCCGTGACGTCCACAGGCCGCTCGATGGGCGCTTCGCGTTGGTGAATCAAGACGGGGATCCTGTATCGGATCGCGACTTCCGCGGCGCGCCGACGTTGATCTATTTCGGCTACACGAACTGTCCTGATACCTGTCCACTGGATTCTCAGACGATCAGCACGGTGGTCGATCTCTTGGACGCGCGTGGTGAGCGCATGACGCCGGTCTTCATTACGGTCGATCCGGAGCGGGACACACCGGCTCAACTCAGGAAGTTCCTATCGGCGTTTCACCCGCGCTTCGTCGGGCTCACCGGACCTGTTGCCGAAATCCGACGCGTCACTGCTGCCTACGGCGCAGAGGACGACCGAGTCAACGAGAAGCCGTCCGGCGACTACGAAGTGCTGCATCCCGCCATTGCCTATCTCATGGGCCGCAACGGCGAATTTCTGGATCTGATCCGCCTGGGAGGTGATCCGAAGACGATCACCGCTGGCGTCGAGGCCGCGCTGCGTGAGTAACACCGCTACTAGCCACTGACGCGCATGCAACGGTTGATTGCGGAGCCTAGTTAGCCCGAGGCCTCGGCTCGCTCGGATTTTAGGCGGCTCCGGTTATTCCCGGCAGCAGGGCCGTTAAACTCAGCACTTGGTCAAACCGTTCGGTTCGAACTGTATTCAGGAAGGGCAGCCACCCGCACTCTCAATATCCGCACATTCGTTTGCGCTCGGGCAGCAGCCGGCTCATGAGGTCGTCCGCACGAGCCTTGTTCTCGCCCTGCTGATTGTTGGTCCCGATCGCCGCGGCAGTGAAGGCCGCGAGCTCCTTCAGGTTCGAGTTTCGGGCGATCACGTCGATCTCGCAGACACAAAACGCCTCAGCCCGATCAACCGACAGCCCGAATTGGTCCATGGCCTGCTTTCGGCAGATCCCATCGCGAGCCAGGAATCTCGCCTTGAAATCCTCCTGTTGAGGAGTAAGTGGCGCGCTGTAATCGGTGGCCCATGCCGGTGCCGCGCCTATGAGGGCGAAAGCGACGAGAAGCTCTTCTGCGATGTGCCGCATGATCCCCTCCTGTCAGGTATTCATCGACCTCGCTTCTTGCGTAGACGTACTCCTGGTCCTCCACCGTTTCCCGGGCTAGAGCTTACGCCGGCTTTCCAATCGCGCGCTTTGAATGGCGGCCACCCTCGGTGCCGTGATCAGCGGCCGAGCCGCTGTTGAAAGGCGGCCCTGAGCAGGTGACGCTGCAGCTTCCCCGTCTCCGTGCGCGGTAGCTTGTCCACCGCCATGATGTGAGCGCGGCCCAGCCGGGGCGGCCACACCCGCGTCGTAATCGCCTGCGTTATCTGCGGCATCGCTCCTGCGCGCCCCGGGACAATTGCGATGCAGATCTCGTCGATACCGTCCTGCCCAGGAATTGAGGTGACACCGGCTTCTTGGACGGGAGCACGCTCGACGACCATGTCTTCAATCATGGCCGGCGCAATCTTGGCGCCGCCGATGTTCAGGATGTCGTCGGCTCGGCCGAGGAGCTTGAGCCGGCGGTAACCGACCAGCATTCCGACGTCGTTCGAATAAAACCAGCCATCCCGGAACGCCCGGGCGGTAGCCTCGGGATCGCCCACATAGCCGTCGACAAGGCTGTCGGTCCTGATCTTGAGCCGGCCGACTTGTCCCTGCGGCAGCGACCCACCCTGATCGTCGGTCACCTCGACATCGGCACCGGGCCGCACCGTCACGACGCCTTCGGCATCGACGACGCCGATCATATAAGTCTCGTTGCTGTTGTAGGTGTAGACGAGACTGGTAGCGAGCCTTGCCATGATCTGGCGCCGCATGTCCTCGGACAGCGGACCAGCTCCCATCATGATCGTGAGCCCTGCTGGCTTCTCGTCGGTGCCGGGCAGTTCATCCAAAATCGACTTCACCTGATGCTGGAACAGGCGCACGTGCGAGGGCTTGTGGGTGATGATCGCTCGGGCGATCGACATCCGGAAATCGACCACGCATGTAGCGCCAAGGCGCAAGCAAGCGGTCGCCCGCCAAAACATCGAGCCTACGTTGAAGCCTCCGGTGATCAGGAACTTGGACTCGCTCGAGAACCGCATGTGCAGGATATAGTCCCGCACAATCGCCTCCTCCGCTGCTCGCGAGACTGCCATCATCTTGCCGGGCCCGGTGGTCCCCGACGAGCGGACAAACCGCCGGGTATCGGCGAGCGTCATGGCGGCGCAAGGGATTTCTTCGCGAAGATGGGGCTCGGGTTGCGACAAAGCTTCCGCGACCCAGGGAGCGGTCAACTTGTGGACCTTTCGCGCCCATGTCGCTGGCACCTCATGCTCGGCCACGACGAGACCGACCGAGCGGATCAGAGATTGGTATGCCTGGATCCCTTCGGCTTGAAATGAACCCGTGGCAACACCCAAGTTCTCGCAAGCAAGCAGCAGGAGCCAGTGGAGATAGAACTCGTCAGTCTCCACCGCGACAGTACCCGCGGGACCCGGCAGGATCGGTCGAACCGCATGCGTAAGCTTCCTGAGATCCGAGTCGAACTTGCGGTACGTGATCTCCCGCCCATTCGTGACGAGTGCGATGGCGGTCGGCCGATGGAGGCCATGAAACCGGACGTAGTCCGGTGGCGGCGGAGGCACGAACGCGACCCCCGAAGCCCCCTGATCGCGTGACGCCGGACTCATGGGCCTTCAAAGAGGCTCCCTGTCGTGTCGCCGGCATGATGGCGCGTCCAGCGGGGCGGGATCAATGGATCGCGCTCTCACGGATCGTGGCGATGCAACCGCCGAGCAACCTCTCCGCCGCCAACTCGTTAGAAACACGTGAGCATTCATTCGGCCAGGAGGCTTTCATGCGGCTGACGACAGCATTGGCCAGATCCAGCATTGGCGTCGCGATCGTGGCGTGCACTATCTTTGGTGCGATCCCGGCCGCGCGAGCGGACATTGCGTGCAACAGCGACGGCGAATGCTGGCACACCAGTCAGCGCTATACCGAATACCCGTCCAGCTTGGGTATCCACTTCTATAGCGACGATTGGCGCAAGGAGCACGAGCAGGACATGCACTACCGCTGGATGCCCGATCAGAACCCGGACCGCGGGTACTACTTCGGGGGTCGGTGGCACCCGTTCCGCTGAAGCTGTGGTCCGAAATCACACCGAGCGCGTCACGCCGCCGTCGACGCGGAGGTTTTGGCCGGTGATATATCCAGCGCCATCCGAGGCGAGGAAGGCGATGGTGGCGGCAATCTCCTTGCTCGTGCCATAGCGTCGCATCGGGACGCTCTCGCGACGATCGTCGGTGGCCGGGAGGCTGTCGATCCAGCCAGGCAGCACGTTGTTCATGCGGACGTTGTCGGCGGCGTACTGCGTCGCGAAGATCTTGGCGTAAGCCGCAAGCCCGGCCCGAAATACGGCGGAGGTCGGGAACATCGCGCTCGGCTCGAAAATCCAGGCGGTCGAGATGTTGATGATCGCGCCGGATTTCTGTTTCACCATGATGGGCGCGACGAGGCGCGTGGCGCGGACCACGTTCATCAGGTAGGTGTCGAGCCCGGCGCGCCATTGCTCGTCGGTGATCTCGAGGATCGGCGCACGCGGACCATGACCCGCGCTGTTGACCAGCACGTCGATGCGGCCCCAGCGCTCCATGGTCCCATCGACGAGGCGCTTCAAATCGGCGACCGACTGGTTGGAGCCGGTGACGCCGAGGCCGCCGAGCTCGCGGGCGAGTGCCTCCCCTTTGCCGGACGAGGACAGGATCGCGATCCTGAACCCCTCGGCCGCCAATCGGCGCGCGGCCTCCGCGCCCATGCCGCTACCGCCCGCCGTGACGATTGCAACCTTTTCCGTCGCCATTTGAGCTTCCTCCAAAATTCCGAGCGACATTATGCCGATCTTCGGCTGTGCCGGCAGCGGAAACAGAACTTCGGCGTGGCCGGGGTTTGGCCAGGTTGTATAAAGTTAGCTCATATATTATGCAGTAACCATGGATGCAGGCAGGAGCCTAACGGCAGAAGTCGCGGTCATTGGCGCCGGGAATATCGGGATCGCGGTGGCTTATTATCTGGCCGCTAGGCACCGCGTCCGCGACGTCGTCCTGATCGACGCGCGTGATCCCATGAGCCTGACCTCCGCGCAATCCGGCGAGAACTATCGCAACTGGTGGCCGCACCCGATCATGACGGCGTTCACCGACGACAGCATCGCCATGCTGCAAGAGATCGCCGCCGCCACCGGCAATCGCATCAATATGACCCGGCGTGGCTACGCCCTGGTGACGCGCCGGAGCGATCCCGGCGACCTGATCGCGGACCTCTATCGCGGCTACGGCAGGGACGCCGACCGGCTGATCCGCCTCCACGACGGGGTGGCCGCGGCAACCTATCAGCCGGCCGTCTCCTCGGCCTGGGACACCGGGCCGAGCGGCGTCGACGTCCTCTGCGAGCCGGCGCTCATCCGAAAGACGTTCCCCTATTACGCACCAGACGTGGGGGCGGTGCTGCACATCCGCCGGGCGGGATCGATCAGCGGTCAGCAACTCGGCCAGTTCATGCTGGAGACAATCCGCGACGCTGGAGGGCGGTTGCTGCGAGGCGAGGTGGTCGCGATCGAGGGAGCAACACCGTTCACGCTCGCGATCGACACGCCGGAGGGGCGCGTCAGCCTCCGAGCGGCGCGGTTGGTGAACGCGGCGGGTCCGTTCCTGCGTGACGTGGCGACAATGCTGGGCGAGGACTTGCCGGTATCCTGCGTCTATCAGCAGAAGATCAATTTCGAGGATCGCGCGGGGGCGATCGCGCGGACCATGCCCTTCACGATCGATCTCGATGGCCAGAGCCTGCCCTGGTCCGACGAAGAGCGCGCGATCCTCGCCGAGGATCCGGCGACGGCTCGGCTCCTCGCGCCGATGCCGGGCGG
>JACZDD010198122.1_pt1 | contig 9899 bp, 7 predicted proteins | sample 8641771 | NCBI WGS metagenome assembly JACZDD01 (sample SAMN15324614, study PRJNA640507) | soil metagenome | isolation source: intercropping peanut in the second line | place: China: Luxin town, Laibin City, Guangxi Province | collected 2019-07-25 | depth 10cm m | reverse complement strand
TGCTCGAGGGGATCGATCAGTGCATGGCAATCAAAGCGGCGCAGGAGCCTAGTGTTACGGCGTTTCTGAACAAGCAGTAAGGCTATGGGCGGTGCGCCATAAGTGTTGAATCCGAAAGGTAGCTCTTGAACACTCTGCCTTTATTAGAAGGACAAGGTCAGCGCTGTCCGGTGGCATCTGTCAGAGTGAAACCGGCTCGCTTCATTGTTCTAATCTCCCGATTTTGACCTCAAAAGAAACACGTGGCCACAATGGCTGCTGGCTACGATCCAAGCGGTTGGCCAACTCAACAGCAGGTAAAGGAGTAGTCTTCGATACCACGGCATTCCAGCTTGTATAGCGCCCTCGCTCCACTTCTCGACGGCAGCTTGCGGCCAGCCACTGGTCCATGTCACAAGGGCAATCACTCCGACGATCACCGAAAGCAAGATGATCGCCTGTTGAAAAGATAGATTGCCGCGACGGAACGCTTGCCTGGCTCCGCAAATAGCGGGGAGAAAATAAAGCACTGATGGAATTAGCCAGAGAAGGACAAAAAACCAGGGCAAGACTAAGAGACCCCGTCCGACTAAGAAGCCGTTCCAGCACAGCCAAGCGAAGCAGAGGAGAGTGCCTGTGACAGGCGCGGTTTTGCGGGAGAGAGCGGTGAAGGCAAAACCTGCAGTCCAGGACCACAGCATGACAGCAACCGCGAGCGACATCCAGAGGATAAGCTCTTCACTGACGGTGAGACCGCTTTCGTAGCGCGCTCCGTATTTGAGATATGTCGAGAGGTTTCTCCACAGCGTTCCAGTTAACGAAAGTGCCATGGAGTTCAGCCGAATACCGACCAGACCAACAATGCCCAGAAGCGCGAGCCAAGACTGCCAATCGTTCCATAACCTAGCCTGCTGCCTCGCGATCAGACCACATAACTCGGAAACGGACCGCAGCAATCCCAGATTCAATTCTGCGAGGTCTCCGATGACGACGTCCCTTGCATCGGGCTCAAGGAATCGAGACAATCCGCCGATCAGAAGTTCGCGAAGTCGACTCATGGCCGAACCAAACTTTTCTCCCAGGAAACGCCGCGGCTGGCCCGAAGCACGGTGTCATAAAAAGTAGCCGCCGCATCCATGCCCTGGGCGGTGACGCGAACCATCCGTTTGGGCCTGCCCCCACGACGAGGTGTAGCATCGCCCATCGAGGTTTCGACGAGGCCTTTGGATTCGAGTCGATCCAGGGTGGTGTAGAGAGCACCGAGGGAACAAGAACGACCTGTAGCGCTCTCGATGTCAAGCCGGATCGCGGCTCCGTAGGCATCTTCACGCAATCGAATAGCGGAGGTGAGAAGCAAATATTCGAACTCACCGAGCATTATGACTACATTGTAGGGTTGATGAGCATCGTTGTCAATTCCAGCAGCGAGAGCGGCTTAATCGCGACGAAGCGAATGCGGCAACTCCACACGCAAGGTGCACCTAAGAGGCCGCTTGAGTTAGAAACGCTTATGGGGCGGTACGCCTTACCTGATTGTCGGCCGACATCCGATAATGATGACCATTTTCGCCCAAAACACTATTCACTTCCTGGTCCGTGAGATAGCGGATTGGGGCAGAGGTGTCGATGCGGCGCACGACCTCGGCAAAACCGTTTAGCATGGCCCATTCAGCGGCAGTGATGTTTTCGTTCGTCAAAACACCGCTGCCTTCCACGACGACCACGGGTGATGTGCCATCAATTTCGGAAAATCCTTTGGACGAGGCGAAATGGGGCAAGGCCGCTCCCAGAAAAATCGCCTGACACGGATAGAGCACGCCTCTATCTACGATCCGGCAGGATATGGTATCGGCGCCGAGCGTATGCAGCACGTCCGCATCGGGGAGCCGCCAATGAGAGCGGCGCGCCACGCGCTCGAGGACGCCGGGCTGGGCGTCGGCCGCCGGGCGAGGGCGAATGGCGAGCCGACGCTCGACTTCGAACAGCAAGGCTTCGACAGCATCACAGTCCTCTCCACAAATCACAAGCCCATGGTTGCCGAGAACGAAAACATCCGTTTCCGGATGATTTACCGATGCCGCGCAGATTGCGCGCGCCAACGGCATACCGGAGAGTGTATAGGGGATCCACTGCCAGCGCAGCCCGTCGAGCCGTTCCGATAAACGTGATGTGGCATCGGACCGGACCGCCCAGGCGATTGTGTTCACCGAATGGACATGCACGACGACTCTTTGCGGCAAGATGGCGTGCATGAACGTTTCAATCGATGGACGCAGATCTGTTTTTGCGGTAAGCGAACGGCTGGTTCGCAAACATTCCAGACACTCCGGCAGATCGACGGGTACCAGAATTTCTTCGCGATCCGCATAAGCGAGCCACTTACCGGAAGCCTTGATCCAAAGCGTATCGTCGATTTTCAAAGATGTATTGCCGCTGCTTGCCTGGACCAGCAAAGGATTGCGGCCAATACGGACCGAGAGGTCCAACAAGGAATCGAGGGTGGTGGCAGTACCTTTCATGTAACCTGTTCTCTTCACTGAAGCACTTGAAATGGACTCTTCGGCTGCGGCTCTTCGAAGCGTTCCTTCGACCGGAGCCGGCCGATTCTTATGGAGGCGTTGAAGATGGCTCCTACCGGAATGAGGCCGGCGAGTTTATGGCCGGCGACAGCCGCCAGCCCCATGGAGGCGACGCAGCCACATGTTTTGCAATCCGGATTCCCGCCAAACTGGCAAGGCGTGATGGCACTTTTGAGATCGGCGGAGATCGTCTTCGTTGTCAATGCAAAGACGCAATCTTTAGGGCTCTCTGGCGGAGCTGCAAACTGCCGGATGAGACCTTCCGGCATATCGAGCTTCGGATATCGCTTGCGAAGCTCCGTCATGTCCGAAATGGCTTGCGAACGCTCGTAAGGCGAGAGCATTTCGGGTAGATCGTCGCCAATCTGCGGCGTGAAAAGGCTGAACCACACTTTTCGGATCTCCTGCTTGGGCGTCCAGAAGGCAAGGAATTCATTCAGATATCCGGGCCGCTTCATCATCTGTCCCGTGATCGTGCAATGAATGGTGATGCGGCGGCCGGACACATTGGCCAGTATCCGGTCGTAGGTCGCCGGTGTTCGTCTCACGTCGTGCTCCGGCTGTAATCCGTCAATCGACACGACTACATTCACATGCGGCTCGCGGCTCCACTGCTCGGGAAAGGTCCGGAAGGCGCTGGTGACGATTTGAACGTGGATGCCTCGGCCGGTTAGCAGTGGGACCAATTGCTCCAGCTCGCGGTAGCGGACCAGCGGATCACCGCCCACAAGCGACAGGTGCAATGGCTTGAAGCGGTCGACAACTTCGAGAACTCCATCGATCAAGTGCTGGCCTTTTCGGTCGTTCAGCTCGCGCAACGTGACTCCGCCGCCCAGGTGCGCCTCATCGTAGGCATAGCAACCCGGACAACGCAGAGGGCACTCGCGCGTGAGTTCTATCGAAAGGGAAGGCGCCTCGCCCCGGAGAATTTTTCCCCAGGCGCGGACGATTTCCGAAGTTCGCATCCGTACATCCTTTCTAGGCCGGTCGGACGGACCGGCTGGACCATATCAAAAAGCTATGAGGGATCAGGCCGCTGAGAAGGGCGGCGAGGTATCAGAAGCGTGAAAACGGAAGACGGCGGGACGAGGCCGCGGAGTAGATTCGCTGGGAATGTCCCAAGCAAAGCCGGGCAGCAGGAACACCGGATGTAATAGGGTCTGCTCGACGATCGGATTGTGATCGGGAGCAAGCTGGGGGTGGCCGCCGTAACAAAGTTTGGCCGCCCAATCGTGATGTGGTTTGACGACCGGAGGATCGGGTACGCGGTCAACCGAAGCAACAACGATGAGGACGCAAAGCAAGTATGCCAACAGCGGCTTGAAAATTGCTTTGAGCACCCTGCGCTCATAGTAGCGCAGCGTACTTGGCCTTTGAGCAGAACTGGGTATAGGATGTCTGGAGCATGGCGAGAGGTATGCCAGCGACTTTAAAGATAGAGGCGAGATGAGAATTGTACTTGCAGGTATTTTGCTGGCGGGCTCGGGGCTCTCGTTCGGCGCTATCATTCCTGCCGAGCTTTTCGACGTAAAACCCGGTCCGATTGCCGTATCGACTTCAAACAATATGCTGCAGGTTCACTGGACCGATGGCGGCGGACAACCCTGGCAAGCGGATTTTTCGCTCGACTCGGCGAAGCCGCTGATTACCGCGATTACGGTGAACGGAAAAACAGTTATTGAAAAAGCGAATCCTGTGTATCGCTGTTCGACCGGTAAGCGGCGCGGCGGTTGGGACGCGTTTTTCGATTTCCCTCCGAGCCATCCAGAAGGAATACGCAGTTTCCTGCAAGAGTTTCATCCCACGCGCGCCGTAGCGCGCACAGTGGGCGATCGCGTCGAAGTCACGTTCGATGGCATGAAGCTCGGCATCTTCACGGGCTCGGTTCGCTATGTCTTCTATCCGGGAAGCTCGTTGATCGAGCAAGTGGCGGTGCTGAGCACACGGGAACCGGACACCGCCTATTACTACGATGCCGGACTGCAAACGACCGCGAATGAGGACCGGAGTCCAGGCGGCAACATGGCCTCCAGCATTGTTTATTTCGATACGAGCGGGCAGCTGCAAACAGTCACGCCGCCATATGGCTCAGAGCGGCATCCGGCGGCGGTGCGGTATCGCGCGGTAGCGGCGAAAGCGGGCGCCGGCAGCATCGCCGCGTTTCCGCCGCCGCATCGTTATTTCTTTGCGCGCGACTACACAACCAATATGGGATATGTTTGGTACCGGTCGTGGCGCGGACAAGTGGGTCTGGGCATCCGGCAATTGCCGGACGACAATTCGCCTTACTATCCCTGGATGAACGCACCACCCGGTACTCTGCAGGAAATGGGTCTGTTCCTGTTGCTCGGCTCGGGCCAAGCAAGTGAAACGCTCGAGAAAGTTCTGACTTATACGCACCGCGATCGCTTTCCACATATAGATGGATTCGTTACATTCGCTCCGCATTGGCATTTGGCGTATACGGAACAGGCGATGGCGAAGGGACTCGATTGGCAGCCACCGTTCAAGGCCGCCATGGCCAACATCGGCCTGGATGCGGCAATGATTATGGATTTTCACGGAGACGGCCATCCATCCGATCTGGGCGCAATCCGCCCGCGGGAGCTGGAGGAATACTACAACGCTTGCCGCGCGCAATCGGGAAAAGACTTCCTGTTGATTCCGGCGGAAGAAGCGAACGTCTTTCTCGGCGGGCACTGGGCCGTGGTGTTTCCTAAGCCCGTCTACTGGTACATGAACCGTAAGCCGGAGCAGCCGTTTGAAACCGCGGATGCACACTATGGCAAGCTCTATCGCGTGCATACGCCGGCCGAAGTCTGGAAGCTGGTGACGACGGAAGGCGGGTATGTATATCAGACGCACCCTCGTACAAAGGGATCGACTGGCTATCCGGATAAGATTCGCGATACGGATTATTTTCACGACGCGCGCTATCTAGGGACCGGATGGAAGGCCATGCCGAGCGATCTTTCTTCGCCGCGGCTGGGTCAACGAGCGTTCAAGATTCTGGACGATATGAACAACTGGGGATTGCACAAGCGCACGATCGGTGAGGTAGACGTATTTCAGTTGGATACGACCCACGAACTCTATGCGCACATGAACGTGAATTATCTGCGCCTGAGCAAATTGCCGGATTTCGATCATTACGGCCAATTGCTCGATATCATGGCCAAGGGCGACGGGTTCATTTCTACCGGTGAAATTCTGCTTCCGCGCGCGACGATCCGCGCGGGGCGCGGAAATTCGATCCATGTCGAAACTGAGGTGGATTACACGTTTCCGCTTTGGCTGGCCGAGATTGTGTGGGGCAATGGAAAAGAGACGCACCGACAGGTAATCGATCTACGGTCCACACACGAGTTTGGCCATAAGGACTTCGTTTGGGCCGCCGATGCGCCTGGCTGGACCTGGGCGCGCCTGGCCGTATGGGATGTGGCAGGCGATGGCGCATTTACCAATCCGGTGTGGCATTGATATTCTGAAAGAAGAATGAAGCGCGCGCGCCATCCTGCTTTGGTATTCGCATTCATTCTGGCTTTGCTCGCTCCGGTTATGACGTGCGCTCTGCCGGGCGCATCTATGAATGCGCAGGAGCGCGCCTGCTGCCATGAAATGAAGGGACATTGCAGTGGTGCAGGAATGCCCGCTTCCCATAGTTGCTGCCACGAAAATCTCGCAAGCCGTTTGGATGCGGTGCAGCCGCATGCGGTGACCGTTCCGGGTATTACCGTGGTCGCCATTCTTCCCGCAGCTTCTCATTTTGATTTCCGCTCTTTCCCATACGCGCGCATACACTGCCCAGTTCAGGCGCGGGCATCCTCTCCTCCTTCCACCATTTCCGAACTAAGAATCTAGTCTCCCTTCTCTGCCAGATTTGCGGCATTGCATGCCGTAGGTGTCGTTAGTCCAAAGTTCTTCACCTTTGAATGTTAAAGACCGCTCCCGACCCATGCCTTTCGGCACGGGTGCCCCGTCGCGGCTCGGTAACTCGCGGTGACGAACTTAGGTTAGCCAGGTCTGAGATTGGAGATTTTGGATGAACGTGACCCGTTTGCCGGTCATTGCTTTTCTTTTGACGCCGCTGGTATTGAGAGCGGAAGCGCCGCCCACACCGCTAGATTCCCTTCTGGAGGAAGCGCAAAAAAACAATCCAGAGATTCAGGCTGCGGAGCGCGGCTGGAGGGCCGCGACTCATGTATCCCGGCAGGTGACTTCGCTTCCCGATCCGCAATTTACCGTACAACAATTCAGCGTCGGGAGCCCCAAGCCGTTTGCCGGATTCAGCAATAGCGATTTTGCATATATCGGCATAGGAGCTTCGCAAGCGCTGCCGTATCCCGGCAAGCTGCGTTTAAAAGGAGTGGTTGCCGAGCGCGCGGCCGACGCGCGGCAGGCAGAAGCGCGCGAACTCCGGCTATCTGTTGCGCAGCGAGTGAAGACATCCTATTTTCATCTCGCATATCTGCAGCAGACTCTCGCCGTACTGGAGCGAACCGGAAACACACTCAAGCAATTAGCGGATACCGAGCTAGGCCGCTATCGCACAGGTGGCGGCAGCCAAGCCGCAGTCCTTAAAGCGCAGCTCGAACACACCAAGCTGGTCCGCGAGATCACGATGCATCGGACTGAGATGGGCCAGGTCGAAGCCGATTTGAAACTGCTGCTGAACCGGCCGCAAGACTCCGCGGATATCGTGGCGGAGGACATCAAGCCCACGAATCTCCGCAGCGGCATCTCGGAATTGCTGGCGCTCGTTGAGCCGCACAATCCGGCGGTACGGAGCGAGCGGGCCGATTTAGAGCAACGCCAGGCGGCAGTGCAGTCGGCCAAGCGGGATACGAAACCCGATTTCGGTATTGGCTACATGTTTGAGGAAACCGGAAGCCGCTATCGCGATTACTACATGCTCACGTTCAATGTAAATTTGCCGCGGCGCCGGCGTGTGAACGCGGAAATCGCAGAAGCGGCGGAAATGGCGGCCCAATCCGAGCGATCGCTGGCCGCCGGAATTCAGCGTGAGCGCTCGGAAGTCCAAAAGCAGTATGTGGCGGCTCGCAGCGCGGCTGAGCTGCTCACCGAATATCGCGACGGACTCATTCCGCAGGCGGAAGCCATTTACCGAGCCAATCTGTCGGCATATCAATCGAACGCCGGAGAGTTGAGCGCGGTGCTGGACGCATTGAACGACGTGCTCGCGCTCGAGCGCGATCGTGCCAAGGCGCTGCTCGATCACGAATCCGCCATCACCAATTTGGAAACTCTTACGGGGACAGCACTGCGATGAACAAATACATCTGGCGCACTTCACTCGTTTGGCTCGGCGTTCTTGGCCTGGCGATTGGCTTCGTACTCTATCGACGGCAGCCGCGTGCCGAGCGTCCGGTCGCGCCGAGTAATGTGCAACCGGCGGCAGCGGGGCCGGCAGCGGCGCCCGTTGAGCTTACTCCGGAGAGCATGCGGAACATTGGAGTGACCACCGGCCTTGTGGAACGGAAACAAATCCAGGATGAGGTTCTGGCGACCGGTTCGGTGGCAATCGATGAACGGCGCGTCTCGTATGTGCAGGTCCGGTTTCGCGGCTACATCCGTCAGGTATTCGTCAGCGCGACGTATCAATTTGTGCATAAGAATGACCCGTTGTTCACGATCTACAGTCCGGACCTGGCGGCGACGGAACGAGACTACCTGAATGCGCTCGAAGCGGAAAAACGCTTAAGCGCGAGCACGGTGGAAGGAGTGGCCACAGGCGCGAAGGAACTGACAGCAGCGGCAGCAGCCCGCCTGCGGCAATGGGACGTGCCTGAGACGGAAATCGCAAAGCTTCAGAAAAACGGCCCGCCGCCGCCGGATCTGGTTATCGATTCTCCGGTCTCCGGTTACATTACGGAGCGCAACGCGCTTCCGAATCTTTATGTGGAACCCTCGACGCGTCTCTACACCGTGGCAGATCTTTCCCGTGTGTGGGTATATGCGCAGGTGTTTCAGGATGAGGTCGGACGCGTCAGGCCAGGACAAGGCGCGCTGATTACGGTGGATGCGTATCCCGGCCGCCGTTTCACGGCGCACGTCGAAAGCATTTTGCCGGATGTTGACATGGCCACACGAACGGTTCGCGTTCGGCTGGAAGTTGCCAACGCGGGCGTTGCGCTCAAGCCTGGCATGTTCGTCAACGTGGCGCTTCGCAGCAACCTCGGTAAGCAGCTTACGGTTCCGGCCTCGGCCGTGTTGCACTCAGGAACACGCGACCTGGTCTTCTTGAACGCGGGTGACGGACGCTTTGAGCCCAAGGAGGTGACGCTTGGTCCGCGCTCCGGCGACGACTATGTGATCGCCGGCGGCCTGAAAGAAGGCCAGCGGATTGTCACCTCGGCCAATTTTCTCGTCGATTCGGAAAGCCAGATCCAGGCAGCAGCGGGTTCTTATACACCGCCGCCGCCAGGCGCCGGGCGAACCTCAGAAAACCCGCAAGCCACGATCGACTTCACGACCACACCGAACCCGCCGCACAAGGGCGGCAACGTGTTTCACGCGAAGATTCTGGATTCCAGGGGAGCGCCGATCGATGGCGCGGACGTGACGGTGACATTCTTCATGCCCGCGATGCCGGCGATGGGAATGGCCGCCATGACCAGCACGACGAAACTCGCCGGCAAAGGCAACGGTCTTTATGAAGGATCGGGTGCGCTTGCCTCCGGCGGTTCTTGGCAGGTAACGATTGTCGCGCGAAAAGATGGGAAAGGAATCGCGACCCGGCAACTACACCTCAACGCGACGGGTGGGATGTAAGATGCTTGCCCAGTTCATTGAAATTTGCGCTCGCAACCGGTTTCTGGTGTTCACCGGCGTGCTGCTTTTGACGCTTGCCGGAGTCTGGTCGCTCGAACACATACCGCTGGATGCGTTGCCGGATATCTCCGACGTGCAGGTGATTGTTCATACGAGCTGGGCCGGCCAACCACCTGACGTGATTGAGGACCAGGTCACGTATCCGATCGTCACGAGCCTTCTGGCCGCACCGCGCGTGAAGACCGTGCGTGCTCAAACGATGTTCGGCGATTCCTACGTATATGTAGTCTTCGACGACTGGACGGATCTTTACTGGGCGCGTTCGCGCGTCATCGAATACCTGCAGCAGATCGGCGGGCGGCTACCGGCGAACGTGCATCCGACCATTGGACCCGATGCTACGGGAGCTGGCTGGGTATACGAATACGCCATTGTCGATCGAAGCCATCGGCTGAGTCTCGCGGATCTGCGCAGCCTGCAAGATTGGCGCCTGCGCTATGCGCTCGAATCCGTTCCGGGCGTGGCGGAAGTTGCAACGATCGGCGGCTA
>JACZDD010259305.1_pt1 | contig 9926 bp, 5 predicted proteins | sample 8641771 | NCBI WGS metagenome assembly JACZDD01 (sample SAMN15324614, study PRJNA640507) | soil metagenome | isolation source: intercropping peanut in the second line | place: China: Luxin town, Laibin City, Guangxi Province | collected 2019-07-25 | depth 10cm m | reverse complement strand
TGCTTGGCGCTGGAATAGGCGATCGCGAGATTGCGCCAGGTGGCCGCTATCTGCCGGTTTTGCTCTCCCATCGAGCGTTCCTGAATCGCCGCAGCGCGCTGATAAAGGTCGATCGCCTCGTGATATTTCCTGGCGTAAAACGCCTCCGTGGCCAGGTTCGACAAGTCAGACGCGACTTGCGGATGCTCTGGTCCGAGACGCGCTTCGTCTATGGCAACCGCGGTATTCCATAACGACTGCGCACGCCCGTGGCGGCCCTGCCGCGCTTCAATCGTGGCGAGATTGGACAACGCAGCGGCATAGCGCGCGCTGTTAAGGCCGGAAACTTCGAGCGCGGCCGCGGCGGATTTTTTGTAGTAATCCTTTGCCGCTCCCAAATCGTTTTCGGCGAGCGCAATCATCCCAAGATTGTTCCAGAGCCCCGCCCACAACGCATCGTCCGCAGCCAGCTCGCGCGAGGCGAGCCGTAGCGCTTCCTGCGCATGTTCGTGGGCGCTTGCGATATGCCCGGAGCGTCTTTCAACACCGGACAGGTTATTCACGATTTCGACGCGCAGTTTAGCGGATTGCGCCGAGGCTGCGCGATCGGCAACGAGATCGCCGGCTTTTTGTAATAGCGCACGCGCCTCGTCGAGCCCGTCCGTTCGCCCCAAAGCTAACGCCAGGCGATTGAGTGCGTACGCACGATCGTAAGCGGGAATGGAGGGCAGCGCGTCTTCGATGGCAACAGCACGGCGATGCTTCTCAACGGCATCCCGGAAATCGCCAGTCTCGAAACTGAGTTCGCCCGCGTTGAGCAGCAATTTTGCGAACTCCAGGCCGGTCTCCTGCCGGGCGGCCCGAAATGCCGCGAACGCGTGTTCATAGAACGGCTTGGCCTCGGCATAGCGGCCTTGCTGCTGCAGATCGAGCGCCAGATTTGATAGCACCGAGCCGGCGGTTGGAGTTTCAAGAAGGTGACGGTCCGAGAGCAGCGCGTACGATTGACGGAACCACTTTTCGGCGCCGGCATAATCGCGCCGGGCTACTGCGATGCTTCCCAAATTATTGAGCACCACGGCCGTCTCTATCTTGCCGGGTGCGCCCAGCCGCAGGTCCAGTTCGAGCGCGCGCCGGAAAGCCTGTTCCGCTTCATCGATATCGGATCGCGACTGCCGGAAACGTCCAAGCTCGTTCCATAGAACTACAGCCTCAGCCCCGGAAGAATCTTGCAACGTCGAAATCGTTCCGGCGAGTAGAATTTCGCGGGATGGCGAAGTAGCAGCCGCAAGGAGAATCGCCGGACCAACGAAGGCAATCGCCAGAAATCCGAAACGTGAATGCCGAAGCACGCTAGCGGAACCCTTTCGTAAATCGAAAGTATTCGTTTTGCGCGAAACTGGCAATGGACGACAGCTAACTTATCGCCTCACCGGATGCGTTTAGACACCGCCTTCGATCCAGAGAAGAACCGATTCGGCTTGCGATCAAATACTTACAGCTTTAGATCCGCGGCTTCCAGATGCTTTCGAAACAAATTCTTCTATAATTGTGCGAACGAAATCGCCCGACGTTCGTCTTAATCGGATAGCGGTTGGAAGCTAGGTCGGCAGAGTATGAAAGAATCCCCCGTCGATTCGGACAACTCGGAGCCCGGCGCTGTCCGGTCCAGCGTGAACGGCTCCTCGGTGAGATTTGGCGCTTTCGAGATCTCGCTCGATACCGGAGAATTGCGCAAGCACGGCGTACGTGTGCGGCTGCAAAGAAGGCCATTTCACATTCTGCAGGCGCTGCTCGAAAAACCCGGCCAAGTCGTCAGTCGGGAAGAGCTGCGCTCCCGGCTCTGGTCTTCCGACACATTCGTCGATTTCGAGAGCGGCCTGAATACCGCTATCAACCGGCTGCGAACGGCGCTCGGCGATTCAGCCGAAAATCCTCTTTATATTGAGACGCTGGCCCGAGTGGGCTATCGTTTTATCGCGCCCATTATTCCGCCCGAGTCGCTGTCACCCGCCGAATCACCTGGCTCTCCGCCCGGACATATCGCCAATACAAAAACCGCTACCCGGCCAAAAATGTTGTGGTGGGTGGCCGGCGGCGCAGCACTCGCCGCGGCAGCCATAGCGATAATTTTTTGGCTGCATCGCACCCCGCGGGAGTCCGCCTCTTTTCGCCAGCTTACTTTTTCGAACGGTGCGGTGCGTGCCGCGCGCTTCGCGCATGACGGCAAACATATCGTCTACAGCGCGGCATTGAACGGAAACTCGAGCCGCGTATTCGAAACTTCCCTGGATGGCGCAGGGACCAAGGATTTGGGACTCGAAGCCGAGCAGTTGGCTAGTCTGTCTTCCAAGGACCGGCTCGCGCTCTTTCGCACTTCGAGCGAACCGGCGCTCGAAGCCGTGCCGCTCTCCGGAGGCGCGCCCACCGTACTTTCGGATCGCGCCATTGCTGCGGACTGGAGTCCGGACGGCGTTCTAAGCCTGGTCGTCGCGAATGAAGGAATGTATTCGGTGCAGTATCCCCCCGGCAAGACACTCTACGCCTCGAGCGAGTGGATCGACGATCTGCGCGTCTCCCCGCGCGGCGATTATGTCGCGTTTGTGAAGCATCCCGTCCCCATGGACGACGGTGGCGACGTGATGATCGTGGGAACCGACGGCCGCGCACGTGTCCTCAGCCCAGGCTGGGAATCGATTGAAGGGCTTGCCTGGCATCCCGCCGGGCGCGAAGTCTGGTTCACCGCCGCGCGCTCCGGGGTCGATCGTAGTCTGATGGCTGTCGATATGAAGGGACGGCTGCGGCAAGTAGCGCAGATCCCCGGCGGCATGCTGTTGCGTGACATCAGTCCGGCCGGCGGCGTTTTGATCTCCCGCGCCACCTCCCGCATGAGTATGTTTTGGGGCAATGTCGATGGCAGCGCTCCACGCGACATTTCCTGGCTCGATTGGTCCAGGGCTGTAGCCATTTCCGCTGACGGGAAGCGCGTGCTTTTCGATGAAACCGGCCAGGGCGGCGGAAGCCGCTATAGCGTCTATCTGTATGATGCAAATAAGAAATCGTCCGATCGGCTGGGCGATGGACGCGCCATCGACCTATCGAGCGACGGCGGCTGGTCGATCACCCAGAGCGCCAGCGAACCGCAGAAGCTCTTCCTGGTTTCCACCAAGGACCGCAAGGCGGTCCAGTTGCCTAATCCCGGTCTCCAATACCGCTGGGTGCGATTTTTTCCGGGCCAATGCCAGGATATTCTGTTCGCTGGCGGACTTCCAAACCACAAAGAACAAATTTATCGCCAGCACGTTCCCGGCGGGACACCGGTACCCATTTCGGGCGGCGTTCGCATCCGCGGAGTGATAGTCGATGATGCCGGCGAGTTCGCGGTGGGGGTAGCGCGCGAAGCGAAGCTCGCCGTGATCAACCTCCACGACGGCAGTTCTCGTTTTCTGGAGAATCCGGCCCACATCGTCCCGGTGGCTTTCGCCTCGAAAGATCAGATTCTTACCCGAAGGGAAGACGGCAATTCCGTGGTGCTCGAGTTGCTCAATCTTCGCACCGGACAGGCGCGCTTCTACCGTAAGCTGGCCGCTAATGATAGTTTTGGTAGTGCTAAGACATTTCCAATTTTTGTTGCCAGGGATCTCAAGACCTTTGCTTACTCGCGTCTTGAGACGTTATCTACGCTCTTCCTTGTTTTCGGCTGGAGCTAATTGCATAATCGATTGACTCGACGTATGTTGAGCATTCGGGCTAACCCGGTTTCTTCACGGCGTTAGACAAAGGTTAGATGCACTAAACCGGAAGAGAGTGTATTGTCACTACAAATAAGTACCACGACTACGACCGCTCCTGTGGCCGCGGCTCCGATCCAGATTATTGGCTATCGGGCCGCGACCTCGAAATGGGAAAGCTGCATATGAGGGATCTTCAGGGGATGAGGGCGCTCGCCGTCGTGCTGGCCGCCTCGACAAGTCTTGCCATAGCGCAATCGACCAGTGGAAATATGGCTGGTGTCATTTACGATCCGTCAGGCGCTACCGTTCCGAACGCTTCGATTACCGTCAACAATGAAGCCACCGGAGTCGAGACCTCCACACGGTCTACTTCAGCCGGCCAATACCGGCTCGAAAATCTACCGGTGGGCTCCTACGAGCTTTCCGTATCGGCCACAGGCTTCAATCGAGCCCAAGCGACCGGTGTATTGGTGCCATTAAATCAGACCGTTACGCAAAACATCTCGCTGGCGGTCGAGAAAGCGTCGACCAGCGTTGAAGTAACCGCTGCCGCGGTAGCCATCGATACAACCACCCCCCAGATACAAACTACTTTTGAAGGCCGCTCCCTGGCGGATTTGCCAATGGCCGGCGGAGGCTCGGGAGTCATAAACCTTTCCTTGCTGAATGCCGGGGTCGGCACTAGCAGCGGATTGGGCTTTGGAACAGGACCGTCCGTAGGCGGTCAACGGCCCGCCAACAACAACTTTACGATCGAAGGCATCGATAACAACGACAAAGGCACAACCGGTCCACTGGTTTTCGTACCTAACGACGCAGTAGCCGAGTTCACTTCTCTGCAAAACCAGTTTTCACCGGAGTTCGGTCATTCCTCCGGCGGCCAGTTCAACCAGATCCTGAAAAGCGGAACCAACGAATTCCACGGTCTTCTTTACGAATATTTCAAGAATCGCAACCTGGACGCGGCGGATAACCTGAGCGCTGTCGCCGGAAGTGAATTACATCCGCGCTCGGATCGGAATCGGTTCGGCGCCAACTTCGGCGGACCGATAAAGAGGAACAAAATGTTCTTCTTCCTGGATTGGGAATACTTCCCCATTGGTAGGTCGTCCTCCACCTATTACTTCGCACCCACGCAAGCGGGCTACGATGCGCTGGCATCCGTCCCGGGCCTCAGTCAAACGAATCTGTCGGTCTTAAAGAAATATATGGGTGTCGCTACGGACATAGCCCCGCCCTCCACTCTGCCGTCGGGCCGTCCAGTCTCAGTGGGTTCGACCATTATCCCGGTAGGCAAAATCCCCAGCAGTCTCCCGAGCTGGCAAAACAATCAAAGCGGCGTCGCGTCGTTTGACTACAGTATTTCGGATAAAGATTTCCTGCGGGCGCGATATGTGTTCAATCGCTTCGGCCAAGTGGACAATCAAGGCTTCCCGTCGCAGTTCTTCAACATACGCGAGACCAATCTCTATCTGGCGACGATCTCTGAATATCACACCTTCACGCCATCGCTCACCAACGAGTTCCGGCTCGGCTACAATCGCTTCAACGATGTCATACCGGTTCCAAATGAACAGTTCCCCGGCCTCGATCAGTTCCCCAACATCACCATCTATGAACTGGGACTGTCAATCGGGCCGGACCCGAGCGCCCCGCAATTCTCGGTGCAAAACACCTACCAGATAACCGACAATCTCAGTTGGACGCGGGGGAAGCATTCGCTGAAATTCGGCTTTGACGGCTGGAAGTCGATTTCGCCCTCGAGCTTTACGCAGCGCTCTCGCGGCGACTATCAATGGCTATATCTCACCAACTATCTGCACGACATCAGTCCCGACGTCGCCGCCGAGCGAGGTATCGGAAAGGTGGTTTACTACGGTGATCAGGTGCTCCTTTCCTTTTACGGAAATGACACCTGGAAAATCCGCCCGAACCTGACGTTGAACCTCGGGCTGCGTTATGAATACCAGACGGTTCCTTACTCGGAGCGTCTGCAGAGCGTGAATGCGCTGGCCAGCGTCCCTGGCTTGATCTCATTCAATGAACCAAAGCCGCAAAAAACGAATTTCATGCCGCGCATCGGGATTGCGTATTCGCCCGGCGATAGCGGAAGGACATCGGTCCGTGCGGGCTTCGGGATCAATTACGACATTCTCTACGACAATCTGGGGACCTTGAGTATGCCACCACAGTTCGTCACGAACGTGGATGCCGCCGGCCTGGGACTTCCCAATTTTCTCGCCGGAGGCGGCATCCTTCCCAATACTCCCGTTGGTCCATTGACCCCGAGCGAGGCGCGCTTTTTGACTCAGGGTTATGTTCCGGATCAGAAACGTCCGCAGTCCATTCAATGGAACTTCGGCATCCAGCATGTTTTCGCGCACGACTATACTGCGGAAGTTCGTTATCTTGGCACCCGCGGGGTCTATCTTCCGATGCAAATACAGCTCAATCGGCAGCCGGTAGTGAATGCTGCGAATGCCCTGCCGACGTATTTCAGCGCACCCAGCCAGGCCACGCTCGATTCGCTGACCAACACGCTGGCCCCGCTGCAAAGCGCCTATTTCGCTGGCGGTGCCCTCGTTCCGGCCTATGCGGCGGCCGGGTTCAACAATCCGCGTACGCCCGTCACCGCGTTCATGCCGGTGGGCAATTCGACCTATCATGGGCTGGCCACGCAATTGACGCGCCGCTTCTCGCATGGATTGCAGTTCATCGGAGCCTATACCTGGAGCCACAATATCGACGATTCCACTGCCGTCGTGTCGAGCACTATCTTTGCGCCACGCCGCCCCCAGGACTCGCAAAATCTGCATGGTGAGCGCGCCAGCTCCATGCTGGATCACCGCAATCGATTTTCGGCTGCGCTGATCTATGAAATGCCGTTCTTCAAGAACCGCAATTGGCTCTTGAAAAATGTGCTGGGCAATTGGGAAGCCGCGCCCGTCTACATTTATCAAACCGGCTCCCTGGTTACGACGCAGAGCGAAATCGATTCCAATTTGAACGGAGATAGCTGGTCGGACCGCGTCTTTATCAATCCGAGCGGAGACTCATCAATCGGTTCGGCGGCGCGGCCTCTTCGCAACAGCGCCGGGCAGACCGTCGCGTATCTTGCCGCAAATCCGGCGGCGAGATACATCTCGGCGCCTCTTGGCACGCTGCCCAATGCCGGCCGCAATCTGCTGCAACTGAACCCAATCAACAACGTCGATTTGACGCTCGCCAAGCGCTTCAATTTCACCGAGCGCTATCGCATGGAATTCGCCGTACGCGCCTTCAACGTTCTGAACCATCCGCAATATACCGGTGGATATCTGGACGATGTGCAGTTCCTGGCGTTCCCGCCAACCGACGCGCTGACCCGCACAAGCTTCGATCCCGCATCCACAAACTTCCAGAAGTGGGACCGGATTTTTTCGAGCAACTCACGGACCCTTACGCTTTCGCTGAAGCTATCTTTTTAAGACGGCGAACGAAGGCAGCGCGACAATCTCTTCCGGCGGTACTGGTTCGAGCGGCAATCCCGCTTTTCGCCACGCGCGTAAGCCGCCTGTCAGCACCGAGCACTCGACGCCTTGCTGTCGCAAAAGATTCGCCACCGCCAAACTGGTCGCTTCCCTCACGCAGGTGCAGTAAAGGATGAGCGGCGTGGTCTTGGGCAAACCGGTGGCTCCGTCCAGAGAATTGGGCTCCAGTCGCTGCGAGCCTTGGATGCGCGCCGCGCCCTCCTCGTAATAGCCGTGGCTGCGCACATCGTAGATTGCTGCGCCCCCGGAGGCGAGTATCCGCGATGCTTCTGCCGGAGTGACTCGCGGAATCGCGCGAAGCGCGCGGTTCTTGATCCAGAAACGGATCTGGTAAGCGATATAGATCAGCACGGCGATTGCAACCAGCACGGCAAGAATACGGCCGGCTGTGTCGAGTCCTTGTATGACTCTGCCAAGGATGCCGCTTAATAGGAATCCCACGGTCCAGTACAGCCCCACATAAAAGGAAGCGCCTGCAAGATCGAGCAGGAAAAATTGCCCGTATGGCATCTTCATGCTGCCCGCCAGCGGCGGCGCCAGGCTGTTGATGCCCGGCACGAATTTAGCGAACAGCAGAAGATAGCGCCCTCGGCGATAGAAAGAACCGGCCGTGCGCAGAATGCAAGATTCCGGATTGAGTGAAAGACGGCAGAGAATGCGTAGCAGCCACCAACCCGTATAGCGCCCCCCGAAATATAAAAGGTTGTCGGCGCACAGCATGGCCGCGAGCGCTGCGCCGAGAGTGAGTTCCGGCCGCAGCGATCCGCGCGCGCTGCTCGCTCCAGCTACCAAAAGCGCGAGCGAGGCTGGTAGCGGCAGTCCCATGGCTTCCAGGAACACGAGCCCTGAAAGCAGCGGAATGCCGTACCGCGCGATTTCCGGCAGCAACGAGTCCATCACCGCGATCATAGCCAGTTCCGCGCAGGTAAATCGATCTTAATCGGCTGTACGTAACCCGCTTTTCCGGCAAGCCATCCAAAAGATGGGGAGGATGCAATGCGCAAGATATTTGGAGTGATTGCTCTGATGCTCTCTGGAATGGCTGGAGCGGCCTTCGCGCAAGATGGCTACTATAATCAGCGCTACTACAACCAGCGCAATTACGATAATCGCTACTACTACCAAAACGATCGTGACTGGAATCGTCACCAGCGGCGCGAATGGAAAGAACGCTGGCGCGAGGAGTGCCGCGAGCGGGAATGGCGAGAGCGCAATCGAGAATGGCGCAGGCACGAACGCGGGGAGCGCCGATTCGAACGCCCAGGATGGTATTTCGGCTATTGGCGTTGAATCCAGGACGCCGGTTCCTCAGATTGCGGTTCTCTGTTGTCAAGACAGAACCACGCGCGTAAGCAAGTGGAACCGTTTTGCAGCACGTAACACGCCGATCCGAGCAAACGTCCTAGCTATTGGGGAGCACTTATGACAGCACAAAAGCTCTGGATCGGCGCCGCGCTGGCAATCGGCTTTTGGGGACAAACGAATGCCGCCCCGGCCGACGCTCGCACGCTGATAGAGCAGGGCAACGCGGCTTTAGCGCACAACCGGCTCCACGAAGCGGCGGCAGCGTTTCAAAAGGCCGTCGATCTCGATCCGTCGTCCGCTAAGGCGCATGAACAACTCGGCGTTACGCTAGCGAAAGATATTTTCTCCGGGAACGTCAGGCCTTCGGCCGATTCCGATGTGGTTGAGCGTGCCGAAAGCCATCTCCGGCGCGCGATCGAACTCGATCCCTACACTTCCGCGCCCCTGCTCGCGCTATCGCAGCTCGAAGCCGCGCTCGCCGAGCGTTCGGCCGACGGCGATCAGCGCGCCGAACGCTACCAGAGTGCGCAGGATCTATTGAAAAAAGCGCTGGATCTTGCGCCAGCCAAGGCAGGCATGTACTTCCAGCTAGCCAGCCTGCAGCGCGACGAGTTCGGTCCGGCGATCCAACAGGCGAAGGCTCGTTTCAGCGGCAAGCCCGGGCCGCTTCCCGACAGTGATCTCCGCCATTCACTCCAGCAACAATATGGCGCCCTGATCGACGAAGCGATTCAAAACGCGCAGAAAGCCTCGGAAATGGCCGCGCATTCGCCCAAGTCGCTGCTGCTGATGTCGCGCCTGCTGCGCGAGCGCGCTCTTCTTCGCGATACCCCCGAACAATACGCCGCCGACATGCATTCCGCCGACGATTTTCAGCGGCAGTTTCTCACCGCCGGCGGACATCTGGAAGGCACTAAGTAGTCCACAGCCTTTCCCAATTCCAGATCCCGTAAGCCACTTCGTTCGGCAACGGAAATCCTAACTGGTGTGCGAGCATACACACCTGCCCGCGATGGTGGGCCTCGTGAGTAAGCATGTAGCACACCATTTCCAGGCCAACCGGCCATGGCGGAGCCCAGCCGTCCCTGCGAAATTTCTTCACGCGGCCGTCACTCTCCCCAAGCGCTTCAGCGAGCATCTCCGCACAGCGAGCGGCGCTCTCGGCCAATCCCTCGCGAGCCTGCTGCGGTGTGCAGTGCGCACGATTGAGCTGTGGTGGAACTTTCAGGTGTGGAGCAGTAAGCCTGACCCATTTGGAACGGACATTGTGCATGTGCGTGAAGATAGCCGCAATAGTGCGGATCTTGCCGGGCGGTTTGGCTCTCCAGGCGGCTGGGTCAAGATGTTCGATCAGAATCTGGTTTATGCGATCGTTAGC
>JACZDD010105498.1_pt1 | contig 9927 bp, 6 predicted proteins | sample 8641771 | NCBI WGS metagenome assembly JACZDD01 (sample SAMN15324614, study PRJNA640507) | soil metagenome | isolation source: intercropping peanut in the second line | place: China: Luxin town, Laibin City, Guangxi Province | collected 2019-07-25 | depth 10cm m | reverse complement strand
CCGGAATGACGATCAACGTGGCACCTGCGTTTCACGGGATGAGTCCCACCATGAAAAAGCCGGGAAGAATTCGATGACCACCCACTACACCGCTCCGCTCGCCGACGTTCGCTTCTGCCTGTACGACCTGCTGGAAGTCGAAAAGCTGTTCGCCAAACTCCCCGGTTGCGAAGGGCTCAACCGCGAATTGATCGATGCGGTGCTGGACGAGGCCGCGAAGTTCTCGCAAGCGGTCCTCGCCCCGTTGAATGAAGTCGGCGACCGCCAGGGCTGTTCATTCGACAAGGCGAGTGGCGCGGTGAAAACGCCGGACGGCTTCAGGCGTGCCTACGAACAGTACGTCGAGGGCGGCTGGGCCGGCCTGACCGCGCCGGAGGCGTACGGCGGGCAGGGACTTCCGGAAACGGTCGGCGCGCCGGTCAAGGAAATGATCGACTCGGCCAACCTCGCATGGGGCACGTATCCGCTGCTTTCGCACGGCGCGACCGAAGCGCTGCGCATGCACGGCGAAGGCTGGCAAAAGGATGCCTTCCTGAAGCGCATTGTGTCGGGCGAATGGACCGGCACGATGTGCCTGACCGAAGCGCATTGCGGTTCCGACCTCGGCTTGCTGAAAACCCGTGCCGAACCGAATGCCGACGGCAGTTGCGCGATCAGCGGCACCAAGATCTTCATCACCGCGGGCGAGCATGATTTCACCGACAACATCGTGCACCTGGTGCTGGCGCGGTTGCCGGACGCGCCGAAAGGCGTGAAAGGCATTTCGCTTTTCATCGTCCCGAAATTCAAGATCGGCAAGGACGGCGCAATGGGCGACCGCAACGGCGTTCGCTGCGGTTCCATCGAGCACAAGATGGGGCTGAAAGGCTCCGCGACCTGCGTGTTGAATTTCGACGCCGCGCAGGGCTGGCTGATCGGCGAACCCCACAAGGGTTTGAACGCGATGTTCACCATGATGAACACCGCGCGGCTTGCGGTCGGATTGCAGGGCCTCGCGCTTTCCGAACGCGCGTACCAAAACGCCTTGAGCTACGCGCGCGAACGCGTGCAGATGCGCGCACTGTCGGGCGCGAAGTTTCCGGACAAGCCCGCCGATCCCTTGATCGTGCACGGCGATATCCGCCGGATGCTGCTGACGCAAAAATCGCTGATCGAAGGCGGCCGCGCACTGGGGCTTTATGCCGCGACGCTGGTGGACATCCAGCATCGTTCGACCGATGAGGTCGAAGTGAAACGCGCGGAAGCGCTGGTGTCGTTCCTGACGCCCATCGTCAAGGCGCTGCTCACCGAGAATGCCAACGAGTGCACCGGCCTCGCATTGCAGATCTACGGCGGCCACGGCTACATCGCCGAACAGGGCATGGAGCAGTACGCACGCGACGCGCGCATTACCACGATCTACGAGGGCACCACGCAAATCCAGGCACTGGATTTGCTCGGTCGCAAGATCATGCAACAGCGTGGCGAAGGCCTGCAATTGTTCCTGGAACAACTTGACGCCTTCTGCGCGCAGCACGCGAACGACGGGGCATTGAAGGATTTCGTTCCCAGGCTGTCGGCGCTGGCGAAGGAATGGGCCGAAGTGACGCAGGCGCTGGGCAAGCGCGCGCTGGCGAATCCGGATGACGTCGGTGCTGCGGCGGTCGACTACCTGCTGTATTCCGGCTACTCCGCCCTGGCTTACGCGTGGGCGCGCAGCGTGGCCGCGGCGGACGCGTCGTCGCAATCTGAAAACTTCAAGCAAGCCAAGCGCCTGACTGCGCGTTTCTATTTCGACCGTATCCTGCCGCGCACGCACACCCACTTCGCCGCGATGCAGGCCAGCGCGGACAGCATCTTTGCGATGCCGGATGCGCTGTTTGGACCCCCTGCCCAGTCCGGATAAACCACATGTCATTCCGGGGCTGCCCGCGGTTCCATCGCGGGCAGAGCCCGGAATGCAGGGATTTTGCAGCAAAGGCAAGGCGCTGGATAAACTCGCCACATCCTGTGGCTCGCCCTTGTGGACCACCGGATGCGCCGATGTTCGCTCCGGCATCCTGCCTCCGCAGTCCGGTTCCCTCGCCGATGAAGCCGGCGATGGCCCCGGAATGACGACATGGGGAAACACGTCGTGCCCACACCGCCCAGGCATCATTTCGCCATCCGCCCCGCAACGCCGGACGACACCGGATTCATCCTGTCGCTGGCACCGCGCTTCGTGGGATTCGCACTGCCGAAGGGCCGCCGCAAGCGCGAGACGCTGGCCGGTATCCGCGCCGACATCGAGCGCGCATTGCGCGATGCCCCGCCCAGCGACCATTTCTTCGTGGCGGAAGAGGGCGGTAAACGCGTCGGCTTCCTGCACCTGCAGGTGCAAGGCGATTTCTTTTCCGGCGCGCGCGCCTGCCACATCTCCGATCTTGCGGTGGCGACCGGTCAGGATGGCCGCGGCATCGGCCGCGCGCTGCTCGCGCACGCGGAAACATGGGCTAGCGCGAACCACTGCAAGCTTCTGACGCTCGGCGTGTTTCCCGGCAACACCCGCGCCCGCGGGCTGTACGAGCGCGCCGGTTTCACGACCGAACTGTTGCGCATGGCCAAGCCGGTAGGCCGCAAGCGGCGGCCAAGAGAAACGTGACACAGTTCACATTTGGTGCTAGTTTCCGACCGGCGACCCGCTGCGGAAGGGGTCGCAGCGACCCGCCAGCGCCCGGCGCCCGACGATCGCGTCCTGCCAAGGAAGGTTTGGCGTTTTCGCCGGAGGTGTCGCCATGCCCGATCCGTCGGTTGGCCGCTTCTCCTATCGTGCGTTCATCAGCTACAGCCACCGCGACAAGGCGTGGGCGGACTGGCTGCACAAGGCGCTGGAAACCTATCGGGTGCCGTCGCGGCTGGTTGGAACGCAGACCGCACACGGGGAAATCCCGCGCCGCCTGAATCCGATCTTCCGCGACCGCGAGGAGCTGTCCAGCTCGCCGGAACTCGGCACCAAGATCAACCAGGCGCTCGCGCAATCGGAAGACCTCATCGTGCTGTGCTCACCCGGCTCGGCGACATCGCGCTGGGTCAACGAGGAAGTGCTCGCGTACAAGCGGATGGGTCGCAGCAGGCGCATCTTCTGCGTGATCGTGGACGGCGAACCCCACGCCACGGACCTGCCCGGCCGGGAAGCGGAGGAATGTTTCTGTCCCGCCTTGAGATTCCAACTCGACGCGAATGGTCAGCCCACGCCCGAACGGACCGAACCGATCGCCGCCGACGCGCGCCCCGGCAAGGACGGCAAGCAAAACGCCAAGTTGAAACTGATCGCCGGGATGCTGGACGTCGGCTTCGACGCGCTGAAGCAGCGCGAACAGCAGCGACGCATCCGCCGCATGACCGCGATCACCGCGCTTGCCGTGTGCGTGATGGCGGTGACCATCGTGCTGGCGATCTTCGCGCTGGTCTCCCGTCACCGCGCGGTGATTGCGCAACACGAAGCCGTGGTCGCGCAACAGGCAGCGCAGCGCAGGCAGAAACAGGCCGAAGGCCTCGTCAATTTCATGCTGGGCGATCTCAACGACAAGCTTGCGCAGGTGCAGCGGCTGGACATCATGCAGGCGGTGGACGACAAGGCCACAGCGTACTTTCAGTCGCTGCCATCCACCGACGTCAATGATACGGCGCTCGCCCAACGCGCCAAGGCATTGGAAAAAATCGGCAGCGTGCGGCTGAACATGGGAAACCTGTCCGGTGCGTTGGAGGCGTATCACGCATCCGCAAGACTTTCATCCGGGCTGGCTGCCAAGGCGCCCGCCGATGTCAAACGCCAGATTGCCTATTCCCGCACCCTCGCATGGATCGGCATGGTCCATTGGAACCTAGGCAAGCTGGAAGCGGCACAGCAGGATTTTGAATCCGCACAGAAGGCCTTGCGAACTTCACTAATTCGCGCACCTAATGACACATCATTGCTGCTTCAACTGACATACCTCAGCACCGATATCGGACACGTGCTGGAAGCGCAAGGTCAAACCGATGCCGCGGAAGCCGAATATCGCAAAATGTTGGCGCTAACACGTCATCTAGTCGCGCTCAAACCGGACAGCATCGACTACACCCAACAACTGGGATCCGCGCACAACAACCTCGGCAAGATGGCCTTGCTACGCGGAGACTTGGCCACCTCTCTGTCCGAATATCGTGCGGACGAAGCGATCGAAAGCCGCCTTTCCGCACGCAACCCGAAGGACAACTACCAACGCGAAAATGTGCTTCGAGCGCGTGCCACGTTGGGACGGACATTGAGTCTGGCGGGCGACTGTCGAACCGGGATACCCGATCTGCGCCAGGCCGTGGCAATGGCAGCGGCGCAAAGCAAGGCTGATCCCCACAACGCCAGCTCTCAAGAATTCATGGCGCTGTACTCATCGCAACTTGCGCGCTTGGAACGTGCGACCGGCGATCTGCCGACAGCCCGCGTGTTAACCGTGAAGGCAATCGCGATCTTCACCGCCTTGACCAAAAAAGATCCAAGTAACGACGACTGGAAGATGGAGTATGCCGAAGCCCTGACCGAGCAGGCTGCGGAAACGCAAGCTGGGGAAAACAAAAATGACGCGCGCCGATTGGCACGGACTGCGCTGGATATGCTGGAACCGATGCTGGCCAAACACGCGAAAGAGCGAGACACCTTGCTGGCCACGTTGAAGGCAAATCTTCTACTGGCGTCGCTGGAGCGTGATCCCGCCAGTGCGCAGGCCCTGCGCGAACAAGCATGGCTATCCACGCAAGCCGTGAAAGCAGACCGCGGAGATCCGCGCTTGCTCGCACTGAAAATCGAGGCCCTGTTGGCGCTTGGCAGGAAAAATGAGGCGCAGAGCGGCATGACCAGGTTACGGGCAAGTGGTTATCGCGATCCGGAATTCATCAGCGCTCTGCGTCGCGCGCACATCGATTACCCGTCCGACGTTGTTGCCTCGCACGGTCCGCACACGGCGGCTTTGAAAGCCGCTGACGAGAGCACCTCTCAACATTGAATACCGGGGATTCACCAACCGCAGAAGGAGAAAGCTCCATGAGCAATTTGACCATCACCACCGAAGTAACGGCTGATACCAATGCCGGTACGCTCGACGTGAAGGACCATGGCCATGCCATCGACGTGCCCCAGGAGCAGGACCAGACAACTCTTGTCTGGACGCTGACCGGAGCAGGATCAAACGCCGCATTCAATGCAATCGACCTGAGCGACCCGGAAAACTCGGGCTTTTCCTGGGTCGATGGCACCGTTCCGCCCGGTTTCCAGACACCCAACCTCGCGGCCAACGGCAATCAGATCACGATGGGTGACAACAACGAAGGAAACGGAACTGCAGGTGGCCCATACAAGTACACACTTCGCGCGGTGGTCAATGGCATACGTTGTTCGACAACGTCGTCGGTATCGCCGAGGGCAACAGTTAACAACCCTGCAATTATTAACAAATAGTCGAGCACATCACGACATTCAACCCGTGCCACCATTTGTTATGTCGTCGCATCACCGCGGCAATCCCGCAAACACAGGAAGGAGAGCATCATGAAACGCAGATCCCCCCCGCGACTCTACTGATTGCGCTTGTGCTCGCATGTAGTGCGGGTGCGGCGTCGGCCGCCACGACCAGCACATCGGGTTCATGGTTAGGCGGCATGGAGACTTGGGTGGAATGCCTGGCTGGAAATCCGGTCGCCTGCATGGCGGCAGATGGCGGATCGGGTTCGGTCAGCCCGGATACCGTCACCAATCCAGAGATCAAGAACAACTAGGGAGCCTCTGCTTTTGCTCGTCATCCCGGATGCGGCGAAGCCGCAATCCGGGACCCAGCGCCTTTGGAGATGACACGTTACGCCAAAGGCGCTGGGTTCCGGGTTCCATCGCCGATGAAACCGGCGATGGCCCCCGGAATGACGAAAAAGGGGCGCAACCCGGGAAATGTGATGCACTTCACATTCCACGGTGAATCTGGCAGAGTCGCCTCACCGGACGAAAGCGATTCCCGAGCGCTTCGCGAGGGTCGCATCCGTCAAGGATGACCCGAGGGCGGAGGCGGCCATGGCCGAGTCGCCGGTTTCGCGTTTCAGCTATCGCGCGTTCATCAGTTACAGCCACCGCGACAAGGCGTGGGCGGACTGGTTGCACAAGGCGCTGGAAACGTATCGGGTGCCGTCGCGGCTGGTTGGAACGAAGACCGCGAATGGGGAAATTCCGCGCCGACTGAACCCGATCTTCCGCGACCGCGAGGAACTTGCCAGCGCCATCGACCTCGGCCACGAGGTCAACGAGGCGCTCGCGCAATCGGAAAACCTGATCGTGTTGTGTTCGCCTGCGTCGGCCGCGTCGCGCTGGGTCAACGAGGAAGTGCTGGCGTACAAACGCATGGCTCGCGCCGGACGGATCTTCTGCCTGATCGTGGACGGCGAACCCAATGCTACCGACATGCCCGGCCGGGAAGCGGAAGAATGTTTCTGTCCCGCACTGCGTTTCAAGCTCGATGCGAATGGACAACCGACGATCGAGCGAACCGAACCAATCGCCGCCGACGTGCGCCCCGGCCAGGACGGTAGGCACGGCGCCAAACTTAAACTCATTGCAGGCATGCTGGACGTCGGTTTCGATGCGCTGGTCCACCGCGAAGCGCAGCGTCGCCGCCATCGGTTGCTGACCATCACCGCGGCGTCTTTGCTCGGCATGGCCGTCGCCGCGGGCCTGGCCATCACCGCGTACATCGCACGCAATGAAGCCCGGGAGCGCCAGGCCCAAACCGAGCAGGCGTTGAATTACATGCTCGGCGACCTGCACGACAAGCTCAAGGGTGTGGGGCGGCTCGACCTGATGGCTTCCGTCACCGACAAGGCGCTGGCGCTGTTCGCCGCCAGCAAGCCCGGTTCGCTGACCGACGATGAGCTCACCCAGCAATCGCGCGCGCTGGTGCAGATCGGCCAGATCCGCCTGGACGAGGGCCGCTACGAACCCGCGATGGATGCCTTCCGGAGCGCCTACCAGCGCAGCGTCGAACTGACCGCGCGGTATCCCGACAACGGCCGCTTCCTGTTCGATCGCGCGCAGGCGGAATACTGGATCGGCTACGTGTATTGGCAACAACGCGACTTGGATCAGGCAAACGAATGGCTGATCCGCTATCGCGATTCCACGCTGGCACTGGTGAAGATCGATCAGCACAACCAAGACTGGCAACTGGAGTCTATGTGGGGTGAACACAACGTGGCCGTGCTGGCGCTGGATCGCGGCAACTTGGATACCGCGCAGAGCGGTTTCGAGGCTGAGTTGAAGGTCAAGGAAGAGATTGCCCACGCCCGGCCCCACGATGCCGATTTGGCCTCCCAAGTTGCCGATACCGTCTCATGGCTCGGCAATGTGGCGGAGCAGCGCGGCGATCTCGCCAACGCCCAGCGATTGTTCGGCGAACAAGTCCGCCGTTTGGCTGAGCTGCGCAGCCGGCACCCCGAGGACTTTCGTTGGTTGGCCAAATGGGCCAACGCGCAGGAAGTGCTGGCCGCGTCATTGGACACGACAGGCAGGCACGATGAGAGCCTGCGCGCGCTGGCCGCGGCGGATGACGGGTTGAAGACCTTGACGAAACACGACCCGGGCAATGTTCCGTGGCGGGTCACCCTGGCCAGCGTGCAGATTCGTCGTGCGTCGCACGCATTCGCTGCGGGTCAGCTTGCGCCAGCCGAACAATTATTGTCCATCGCAATGGACAATCTGCACAATCTCGAGCCGTCCACGGCAATCAAGGGCAATCGAGAAATCGATCGGGCGCTCAGCCGGGGATGGCTGCTGCGCGCGCGCCTTGCATGGCGCCGCGACAATTTGCGTGCCGCAACAGCCGCTGCCAACGAGTCCTTCGCCGAAGCTCGCAAGGGGATGGCGGGGCACACTGTCGACAACGGCAACCTGGCAGACCAGGCCGATGCGCTGCTGGTATTGGGAAGCATCCAACAAGCTCAATCACCCGGCACACCACCGCCCGCGTGGGCGGAAGCCCGCACGCTGCTCGCGGGGCGCGCCCGCGTCTCATATTACTGGCGCGTGCTTGATCCTTGGGTCCGGCTGTGCCGGCTGACCGGCGACACCGTATGCGCGCAGGCTGCGTTCGATCGCCTGAACGCGAGCGGTTATGTGCCGCCGCAACCTTGGCCGGCTACCCGTCAGCCATCCCCAGTCACCGAAGGAGACCAACATGTCCACTGACCATGCAGCTTGTTCCACGGCGAGAATTTCCATCATCGTGACGGATTTCCACGAGATCGGCCGCGGCTCCAGCCGCGCAGACATGGAATTGATCGATACCGGCCACGGCACGGTCAGCCAAGGCAGGATCAACGATCCGATCGTCGTCAGGGCCGAGGTGTACCTCGAGTTTTCCGTATCCGCCCGCGACGGTGACCGATACACCTACAGCCCGGTCGGAATCAGTTTCAAGGAGATGTCGGGTGCGGCCTCCACCGAGACGTCTGAACAGCGCTGCGGTGGTCGCGACCCACTGGGGCACGCGGCATTTCCGATGCGCGGGTTCGTTTCCCGCGGCAGCACCCTGCAATTGTCGCTGTTCGATGCCAACCCTGAGCCAGCCAAATTCAAATTCGATCTGATGATCCAGCGATCCGACGGAGCGCTCGGCGTCATCGATCCGGGAATAGAGAACAGGGGAGTCATGAAATAGCACGGCTGTCATAAGAGGGTATCTGTCGTGCAGTTCCTGCCGGCCATATGGAAACGGCGAGGCAGGAATCGCCGCAGGATGTCGGAAACGGAGAGCGGTTTCTGCCGCAGCGAAGCCGGATGACACATGGCGTAGTGGTGCACGAGCGCGGACGAGGCGTCGCAATGGACATGGTCGATTCAGGGCAAACAAACGCTGCGGCACTGAACGCCGCGCTCGCGCCGCTGGTGATCGGCGTCACCAGCCACCGCAATATCGTCGAGAGAGAGATTGAAGCGATACGGGAGCGCGTCCGGCATCTTTTCGATCAATTGCAGCACGAGTTCCCGCACGCGCCGCTGACTGTCCTGTCGCCACTGGCCGAGGGCGGCGATCAACTGGTGGCCGAGGAAGGTCTGAAGCTCGGCGCGCAACTCGTCGCGCCGCTGCCGTTCGCGCGCGACTTGTACGTGCAGGACTTCACCGACACCGCGGCACGCACGCGCTTCGAATCGTTGTGCGCACAAGCGCAGGTGATCGAGTTGCCGCTGCTGACCGGCCATACGCACGCCGCGGTCTCCTCGCCGGGTGACGAGCGTAACCACCAGTACGCGCACGCCGGGATGTTCGTGGCGCGGCATTGCCATTTGCTGCTGGCGATCTGGGACGGCAAACCGTCGCACCGCCTGGGCGGCACCGCGCAGATCGTGGAATATTTCCTGACCGGCACACCGCCGGGCGACTTCGAACGCAGGCGCGACAGGCGACCGCGCCTGTACGGTGGCGGCGACGAGCGGCTGTTGTGCCACCTGGTGTGTTCGCGCGACGTGCCGGACGGCGCGCCCAGCGCACCGCTGCGTCCGGGCCAGGTGGTCTGGCGCAACCTCGACGACGCTTCGGAACCCGATGCACCGATGCCGCAGGCATTCCGCACGGTGTTCGCGCATACCGACGCGTTCAACGTCGATGCCGCGAAGTACCGTGAGGAAATCGAGGCGCGCGGCGCGGGCATCGAAGACGCGTCTTCCACCGCGGGCGAAAGCACGCCGATGCAATCATCACCCGCCGCGCTGTTCCGCACGGCCGATTGGCTGGCGATCCATTTCCAGCAACGCGTGCTGTTGGCGATGCGGGTGATCTATCTGGTTGCATTCGTGATGGGCGTGGCCTTCACGATGTACGACAACCTTCCCGATCAGGACAACATGCTGTTCGTGTTCCTGTTCCTGTTCGCGACGGGCGTGGTGGTGAGCGCCAT
>JACZDD010108050.1_pt1 | contig 10007 bp, 9 predicted proteins | sample 8641771 | NCBI WGS metagenome assembly JACZDD01 (sample SAMN15324614, study PRJNA640507) | soil metagenome | isolation source: intercropping peanut in the second line | place: China: Luxin town, Laibin City, Guangxi Province | collected 2019-07-25 | depth 10cm m | reverse complement strand
GAGCGGCTGCTGGTTTTCCCAGACTAATCCCGCGGGACAATCATCAATCGCCACCTCATGTCCCCCTACCAGGTCAGCCGGCACATTCGCCTGGATGGTATGCAAACGCATAACTTTCTTGATGGGATCATGCAGAGACAAATCCACAAAATTGACCTGCACGACACGAGGAAGGCGGTGGGCAAGCTCCCGAAAGAGCGCGTCTAGATCTCTATGCGAGGAAATGGCCTGCGCCACCTCCAACAAAGCTTGGTACCGCTCCGCCAACGTTTCGCAAGGAGAGATGGGCGATCGTTCCATACCGTCAACGAGTATGGACCATCGCCTCCTGGCGACTCAAGAGGTTGGATGAGCATCCTGCCGGAAACACCTGTGTGCCGTCACAGCGTCTGATGCGTCCCGTCGCAATACGGCGGCGTCTTCGTCCGCTTGCACCGGCACAAGGCCACTTCTTTCTTTTCGTCCACGGTAAACTCAACCGGCTCAAATCCGGTTCCTTCATGTGACCCGTCACAAAACGGCTGATCCCGCGAACGGCCGCACGAACACCAGTAGTAGGTTCCCGGCTCTATCGTGATCACGGCCGGCTCCTTGGCTGCAATGCGTGGGTCTCCCATGAGTGTGTTCCTCCCTCTGGATGGTTGTGATTGAGATCGCGCGGCTGAGTATATCCTCTCCCTATAGAATTTCGCACGTCCTCTTGCCGGATTTTTTCATCATCACACCCTGACACCCGGGCGATATTATTCACGTCCTTTATGATATTTTGTTTCCCGGTCTTGTGGTCCTGATTGTTATTGCAGTCTGTGCTCTTCTACAGATTGCCTCTGTACATACTGATCCGATGCAGGTAGTCTTCCATTTGCCCCATCCGACATTTGAGGAATGGCTCATGGTCGTGCGGGTGGGAGCCGCCTTCATCTTTACGATCGCCGAGTGAAAAAGCGATCATTGCTACTTCAGCCGAAGCGCCGTTCATCGCATATCCATCGGGCAAGCCGATCGGTCGATTCGCCCTTGTAAGAAGGAACCCTAGAATATGAAGACGATCATCGCGGCAACCGATTTCTCTGATGAAGCTCGGCTCGCTGCGGAGCGCGCCGCCATCATTGCCGAGGAACAGCGCGCGCATCTCCGTCTGTTACATGTGCTGAGCAGGTCGGCCTTAAACGATGCGCGAAAATTGTTCCAGACACCGACCGATGTGGAATCCAAGCTGATCAATGATGCCGGACGCCTGCTGAGCGAAATGGCCGCAGGCATCAAGTCAAAGATAGGATTGACGGGGAGTACCGATGTCAAGGTCGGCCAAGCATTGGCCGAAATCCTGTCGGCGACCGAGTCCGCGGATCTGCTTGTCTTGGGCGCTCATGGTGGGAACTCCCTGCATGATCTGATTCTCGGCACGACGGCGGAACGCTTACTCAGCAAGTGCAAGCGACCGATGCTTGTAGCGAAGTGCTCCCCGAAGACACGATATCAGCGTGTGCTCTTGCCGGTCGACTTCTCCCCATACTCCGCCTCCGCCTTGACGATGGCGAACCGGCTCGCGCCCAACGCCCGCATGACGATCCTTCACGTGTTCAACCTTCCATTTGAAGGGAGACTCCGTATTGTCGGTGCGTCGGAGGGCGACATCCGCCAATACCGCCAAGAGGAACAGCGATCCGCAGAAAGGAAGATTTGGGAGCTGGTCCGTGAATCCCATGTCGATTCGGATCGGGTTTCGTACGCCGTTGAAGGCGGCGGTCCCTCTCCTGTGATCTTGGCCAAAGCGGAGGAGCTCTCATCCGACCTCATCGTGATGGGCAAACACGGTCAATCCTGGATCGAAGACCTGTTTCTTGGGAGCACCACACATCATGTCCTTGCCCGTTCGGAATGTGACGTGCTTGTTGTCCAAGAACGGGTCTAGCGCCGTCGTCTTCCCGCCATGACGTTGCTAAGCATCATTCTGCTTCCCTTGCTCGCCGGAACTACCGCCACGTTATTGCTAAGGCATCGCGGTTTCTCCGCCGCCGCATGGGCTGCCGCCCTGCCGACCGCCGCAAGCCTTGCGTTGCTCGCTCACCAAGCGCCGGCCATCCTGGCAGGTGAACAATTCCTCCAGACCTGGCGGTGGCTGCCTGACTACGGGCTCAATTTTTCGTTCCGGCTCGACGGGCTGGGGCTCATGTTTGGGCTGCTGATTCTTGGTATCGGGTTGCTCGTCATTCTCTATGCGCGTTATTACCTGTCCGCGCAGGACCGCATCGGCAGATTTTATGCCCTGCTCATGCTGTTCATGACTTCGATGCTTGGGATCGTCTTCTCCGAGAACGCCCTCCTGCTCCTGATGTTTTGGGAGCTGACGAGCCTATCCTCTTTCCTGCTGATCGGCTTTTGGACTCACAACCCTCTGGCTCGACAGGGTGCGCGCATGGCCTTCGCCGTCACGGGTGGCGGCGGGCTCGCCCTGCTTGCCGGAATGTTGATCATCGGCAACATCGCCGGGAGTTTCGAGCTGTCCGCCTGGTTTACGGCGCGGGAGACGATCCACGATCATCCTCAGTTCAATGTCGCGCTCGGCTTGATCCTACTGGGCGCATTCACCAAGTCGGCGCAGTTTCCGTTTCACTTCTGGCTGCCCGCGGCGATGGCCGCGCCGACTCCTGTGTCGGCCTATCTGCATTCCGCCACGATGGTGAAGGCCGGCGTGTTCCTGCTTGCAAGACTCTACCCCTTGCTCGGCGGAAATCTCGTATTCGAATACGTGACGACCACCGTCGGTTTAACCACGATGGTGGGTGGCGCCTATGTGGCGATGTTCAGACACGATCTGAAAGGATTACTCGCCTATTCGACCATCAGCCACCTGGGTCTCATCATGTTCCTGCTGGGTCTCGACACGTCGATGTCCTCGCTGGCCGCCGTGTTTCATGTCGGCAACCATGCGACCTTCAAAGCGTCGCTGTTCATGGCGGCCGGCATCATCGATCATGAGTGCGGAACCCGCGACATGCGGCGGCTGGGCGGTCTCTGGCGTCAGATGCCGCAGACGGCAGTGTTGGCCATCGTCGCGGCGTCGGCGATGGCCGGTGTGCCCCTATTCAATGGGTTTCTCTCCAAAGAAATGTTCTTCGCCGAGGCGCTCGATCTCCATGACCTGCTGTTGTTGGAGGACATCGCGCCGGTCGCCGTCGTGCTGGGCGCGATGTTCAGCGTGGCCTATTCCGTGCGGTTCATCCATGATGTGTTCTTCGACGAGCCGCATAACCTTCCTCATCAGCCGCACAAACCACCCCGCTATATGAAGGTCCCGGCCGAAGTCCTGGCGGTCATCTGTGTCGCGGTCGGCGTGCTGCCCGGCTACACCGTCGCGCCATTGGTGGACGCGGCGGCGAGGGCAGTGGTGGGAGACACCCTACCGGCCTATCACATCGCGCTGTGGAACGGATTCTCACTGCCGCTGGTCATGAGTGCGGTCGCACTCGTGGGCGGCGCGGTTATCTACTGGCTGCTGCGTCATCGCTACGACCTGCACCTGCACGTGCCGGTGCACTACACGGGACGACTGCTCTTTCAGCACGCGTACGACGGCATGTTCGTTCTTGCGGCGCGGCTCACGAACCGACTGCACAACGGCTCGCTCCAGCGCTCCCTCGCACTTGTCATTGCCACGTTTCTCGGACTCGGGGCATGGCCGTTCGTGGAGCATGGGCTTCATGTTGGGGAAGTGATGCCTTCAGCACCGGCGCCGCCGGGCCTCCTCGTGTGGGGCGCGGCGATGGCCGGCGCGCTCGGCGCCGTTCGGTTCCATCACACGCGGGTCGTTGCCATCGTACTGGCTGGTGTCGTCGGGCTTGCCGCATCGATTGCCTTTGCCTATTTCTCGGCTCCTGATCTCTCGTTGACCCAGCTGGCCGTCGAAGTCGTGACCACCCTGTTGTTGCTCATGGCATTGGCGCTCCTGCCGCAGTCGACGCCGATTGAATCGACGCGCCGGCGCAAGGCGCGCGATGGAGTCTTGGCAGTCGCAGCGGGCGCAGGGGTGGCGGTGTTGTCATGGGCCGTCTTGACGAGGGATCAGGAATCCATCGCGTGGTTCTTTCTTGAGAATAGCCTGCCGCGCGGTGGAGGCCACAATGTCGTCAATGTGCTTCTCGTTGATTTCCGCGGCTTCGATACGTTCGGAGAGATTATCGTCCTCGGCATCGCGGCCATGTGCACGTGGATGCTGCTGGATGGGCTGCGGGGCGAGGGGCCGGTCGAGACGCCGAGCTTCGCCGCCAACCGGATGATTTTTGCCGTGGCGGCGCGGGTATTGCTGCCTTTTGCACTGCTCATGGCGCTCCACATGTTCCTGCGAGGACACGATCTCCCCGGGGGCGGATTTGTCGCGGGACTCATCGCCGCGCTCGCGCTGATCATGCAGTCCATGGGCGAAGGCCTGAGGAGCATGCTCGCTCATATCCGGATCGACTTCCGGCTTTTGATCGGAGGCGGCGTGGTGATTGCTGCATTGACCGGTCTCGCGAGCATGGTGGCCGGCTTACCGTTTCTCACCAGCGGCACGAGCCATCCCGTTGTGCCGCTCCTCGGCGAGATCCCCCTTGTCAGCGCGATGGGATTCGACCTCGGCGTGTTCATGGCGGTACTCGGCACCACGCTTCTGATCCTGACCTCCCTCGGACAAGTCCGCCGCAAGTCGTCAATGACAGGAGAGGACCGACAATGGAACTCATAATGGCGGGTGGAATCGGGATCGTGACGGCCTGCGCCGTCTATCTACTTCTCCGTGCGCGGACATTCTCGATAGTGCTGGGACTGTCGATGTTGTCCATGGCCGGCAATCTCTTTATTTTCTCCATGGGACGCCTTCGACCAGGGGCTTCGCCCATCGTGGCGGCCGGCGCAGAGAGCTATGCTGATCCGGTGCCTCAAGCTCTGGTATTGACGGCCATCGTCATCGGGTTCGGCATGACCGGTTTTATCATGGCGCTCGCGGTACGCATGCGCCATCAGACCGGGAGCGATCATGTGGACGACCTCGAGCCGGCGCCGGAACGCGGCCCGGAGCACGGCCCATGACCCATTGGCCGGCAGTTCCGATCATTGTGCCCGCGCTTGCGGCGGCGCTGCTTCTGATCTTGCACCGCGCGCCGATCGTGATGAAACGTGCGATCGGCATGGGAGCGACGGTGACCTTCGTCGTTGCGGCGCTCGCGATTTTCGCGGAGACGCGGTCCGGGGCGCCACTCGTCTATCGGCTGGGCGACTGGCCGTCGCCGTTCGGCATCGTGCTGGTCGCGGATCATCTCTCCGCTTTCATGCTCCTATTGACGGCATCGCTCGCGCTCGCGGTGCTGCTCTATGCCGTGCAGGGGTGGGATGCTCGAGGGAGATTGTTCCACCCGCTCTTTCTCTTCCAGATGATGGGCCTGAACGGCGCATTTCTCACGGGAGACCTGTTCAATTTGTTTGTCTTCTTCGAAGTCCTCTTGATCGCGTCGTACGGTCTCGCGCTGGAAGGCTTGGAAGTCGAGCGGCTGCGTGCCGTGCTTCACTATGCCGCGATCAATATCGCGGCCTCCAGCGTATTCCTGATCGCCGTCAGCTTGATGTACGGCGTCATGGGAACGCTCAACATGGCACATCTGGCCGAACGTGTCGCGGAAGTACGGGCCGAAGACGTGGGGCTGGTGCGGGCCGCCGGCTTGTTGCTGCTCGGCGTGTTCGCGGTCAAAGCCGCTGTTTTCCCGCTCTATTTCTGGTTGCCTGCCGCCTATTCCCATGCGCCTGCGCCGGTCGCGGCGCTGTTCACCATCATGACGAAGGTCGGCGTGTATGCGATCATCCGTGTCACGACGCTGATCTTTACCGGTGGCGAAGACGCTGTCATGGAATTGACGTCCCCATGGCTCATGCCGGTTGCGTTGATCACGCTGGCTTTGGGAACATTGGGCGCGCTCGGCGCTCAGCGTCTTGCCGTCATGACGGCGTATTTCACCATTGCGTCGGTCGGCACGATTCTGATCGGCGTGGCGGACGGTGGAAGCAAGGGCCTCGCCGCCGCACTCTATTACCTGGCGCATTCCACGCTCGTCATTGCCGTGCTCTTTCTCGTTTCCGATCTGCTGGGCCGCAGCCGCGGAGCTGCGGGAGACCGCCTCCATCCTGGGCCGCCGCTGCGACAGGCGGCGCCGCTGGGCCTGGCCTTTCTGTTCGCCGGCGCAACGGTGGCCGGGATCCCGCCGTCATCGGGATTCCTGGGGAAGCTCATGATCCTACAGAGTACGATGAATGGGCTGAGCGTCGTCCTGATATGGACCGTCATTCTGGTGACGAGCGTGCTGACCTTGGTTGCCTGCTCGCGCGCGGGCAGCATCGTGCTGTGGAATTATGTTGAACCGGATCAGCCCACCCATGACCGGCCTCCTCGCACCGGCGAGTGGATTGCGCTCGCCGCGCTGGCCGGATGCAGTATGCTGCTGGTCGTCTTCGCGGCGCCGGTGACGCGCTATACCGGCGAAGCGGGGACGCAACTGACCTCCCGTGGATCCTATATCGAGGCCGTCCTCGGATCCGGATACGATGATCTTGTCCGTCCGCAGGCGATGGGAAAGACGACGCCATGACAAAGCTGTGTCCGTTTCCGATGCTGTCGATGACGCTTGCCGGCACTTGGCTCGTGCTGGCCGGGTTTTCGCTCCCGCATCTCGTCCTTGGATCCTTGTTCGCGATCATGATTCCGTTCGCCATCGCACCGCTCCTCGGCGTGCTGCCCGGTGTCCGGTCGGTGACCGGAGCCATGCGGCTGGCAGGACATGTTGTGTGGGATATTGTCATTGCCAACATCACGGTGGCTCGTCTGGTGCTCGGGCCTGTGTCGCGCTTGCGGCCGGCATTCGTCAAGGTCCCGCTGACCGCGACTCATCCGTATGCGATCTCGCTCTTCACGAGCATGATCTCGATTACGCCCGGCTCCATCCCCTTGGCGCTCTCTCCGGATGTGCGCACATTGCTGGTGCATGTCCTCCACCTGGAAGACGAGCAGGCCTTCGTTTCCAAGGTCAAGGAGCGATATGAGCGTCCATTGATGGAAATTCTGGAATGCTGACCGCGGCGCTCTCCATCGCGTTCTTCTCGATCGCCGCTTCGCTCGCGATCTGCATGGTGCGTCTCATACGAGGTCCCCATGCGCCCGACCGCGTGTTGGCATTCGATACGCTGTACATCAATACGATCGCGCTCATGATCGTCCTGGACATCTATCGCTCCACCTCCGTCCTGTTCGAGGCGGCGCTGGTGATCGCGCTGACCGGCTTCGTCGCCACGGCCGCCTTCGCGCGCTATCTGGTCCGGGGCAAGGTCATGGAGTAACGCCATGCTGGATTTCCTCGTCTCCATCCTCCTGCTGGTCGGCAGCCTGTTTATTGTGGTGGGGGCGTTCGGCCTCGTTCGCCTACCCGATTTCTTCATGCGGCTACACGGCCCGACGAAGTCCACGACGTTGGGCGTCGGGAGCTTTTTACTCGCGGCCGTCGTCCACACAGTCGACGGCGAATTTACCCTCCGCGAACTGCTCATTGCCCTGTTTCTATTCATAACCGCGCCGGTGAGCGCTTTCCTGCTCGGCCAAGTAGGCCTGCGAAGACAGGTGACTTCACGTGCTCCCCTGCCGGAAGATTTCCCTGGTTTACGCCGCGAGTCTTGCCCTCAAGAGTCCGACCGGCATCCTTTCCCCGAGATTGACCCGACCGAAAATTGATATATAAGCCGGCGGTATTATTCACGTCCTTTATGATATTTTTGTTCCCCGGTCTTGTGGCCTTGCTGCCGATCGGCCATGGTAAGGCCAATAGAGAATTCCCTTAAAATAGGTGTGACGTGCAGCCTGATCCCGTATTTTTTAGAGACCTCGCCACGGTATTCCTTGCCGCCGTCGCAGGCGGCGTACTCGCTCGGCTCGCCCGGCAGCCGTTGATTCTCGGCTACGTGCTGGGCGGTATCGCCATCGGTCCGTTTACCCCGGGACCTACTATCTCGGAATCTCACACGTTTGATCTGTTTGCCGAAATCGGCGTCATTCTTTTGATGTTTTCGATCGGACTTGAGTTTTCCGTGAAGGATCTGATGCGCGTCAAATGGGTCGCCCTCGCAGGCGGACCGTTGGGGATTCTCATGGCCGTCGGATTGGCGGTCGCGACGGGGAGCCTGATCGGGTGGTCTATGACCCAAAGCATCGTGATCGGAGCGGTCATTTCCATAGCAAGTACCATGGTACTCGCCCGTATGCTCGTCGATCGGGGCGAACTTCGTTCAAAGCACGGGCGGGTGATGATCGGCATCGCCCTGGTCGAAGACGTGGCAGTCGTCGCCATGACCGTGCTCATGCCGGCCCTCGGAGAGTTCGACTCGGGACGATTGCTCGTGATCGGTGAAGCCTTGGTAAAGGCGCTGCTGATTCTCGTGCCGGTGGGTTACTTGGGCACCAAAGTCATCCCACCGATCATGACGCACATCGCCAGGACCCAGAATCATGAACTGTTCTTACTCGTGACGCTGGCCATCAGCCTTGGGACCGCCGCCGTCACGCAGATGATCGGACTCTCCCTCGCCCTGGGCGCCTTCTTGGCCGGCCTCATTATCAGCGCATCCGAGTATGGGCACGAGACCTTGGCACGGCTGCTCTCGCTCCGTGATGCCTTCGTCGCGCTCTTTTTCGTGACCATCGGCATTCTGATCGACCCGCGCGTGATCATCGATAACCTTTCTCTCCTTGCCACAATGGTCGGCTTGATCGTGGCCGGGATGTTCACGATTTGGACGACCGTCGTGCGGCTCTTCGGCTACTCTTGGACCACGGCATTTCTCGTGGGGATCGGCCTCACTCAAATAGGTGAATTTTCATTTGTTCTTGTGCAGGTCGCAAAAGCGGCAGGCCACATCGGCAGCGAAGTCTACAATGCGACGCTTGCCGCCTCCGTCATCACCATTCTCATGAATGCGGCGCTCGTCAGGTATGTGCCAGGCTGGTTCGTCCGGCGGCGTCTCGACCATGATAAGCATGACACGGCGCACTGGCATCCGGAAGTCGAACCGCTCCGGCAGCATGTCGTCCTGTGCGGCTTCGGCCGGGTCGGCAGCTCTCTCGGGAAAGCGTTGGAGGTCTTCAATCTTCCGTATGTCGTCATCGATCGAGATCCGGACATCATTCGTCGGCTACAGAGCCGGGGCACTGCCTGTCTCTATGGCGATGCCTCGCATCGCGAATTGCTCATGAAGGCCGGAGCGGCCGATGCGTCTCTCATCATCGTGGCCTTGCCTGAAATTGAGCCGGCTGTGCTGACAGTGCGTCGTATCCGAGACCTCAATCAAAAAGTTCCGATCTTAGCCCGTGCACACGGACTCGCGGAAGCTGAACGACTCGGCGTGGTTGGGGCGAGCGAGGTTATTCAGCCTGAAGTCGAGGCGTCGGCGACGTTGGTCCGGCATGCCTTGACCTGGTTCGGGGTACCGAAAGACGGCATCCTAGACTATGTGGAACAGTACCGGCAATCTATGGAAACGAAGCGGCAATCGAGTTGACCGAACAGGACGCCCATGATCCGTCACAACCGGATCGCTCATAGCCGAGATGTGAGTTGGAACGGCGTGCGCATGTACGATGCGCGCGCCGCGCTCCGTGTCGCCCGTCACTCCGCCTTTCGGAGATCGATGACGGTCCCCTGCTCGTCCAATTCAATGGTGATCATCGAGCCTTCCTCGATCGGCTTGGTCTTCACTTCCATCCGATCCAACGGAAACACCTTCTCGCCCTCCGGTGTCCACAATTTGATTTCCTGCTTGGTCAATCCGGCATAAATCAGCTTGCCGGTAATCAGACGATGCGTGCCCGGTTTATTCTTATGTTTCCCATGGTGGTCGATCACCAGGTTTTCTTCGTTGAGCCACAACGTCACCTTGTCGCCGACCGCTGCATCGGACGGAGCGGTTTTGGCGTTGATGGTGTACTGGCCTACCGG
>JACZDD010179740.1_pt1 | contig 10009 bp, 7 predicted proteins | sample 8641771 | NCBI WGS metagenome assembly JACZDD01 (sample SAMN15324614, study PRJNA640507) | soil metagenome | isolation source: intercropping peanut in the second line | place: China: Luxin town, Laibin City, Guangxi Province | collected 2019-07-25 | depth 10cm m | reverse complement strand
CGGCTGATTTCCTCGCCGCGGGTGTAGGGCACCACGCAGAACGAGCAGTATTTGCTGCAGCCTTCCATGATCGACACGAACGCGGCCGGGCCTTCGGCACGAGGCTCCGGCAGGCGGTCGAACTTCTCGATTTCGGGAAACGAAATGTCGACCTGCGGCTGGCCGGTGGCGCGGCGCGCGTCGATGAGGTCAGGCAGACGGTGCAGGGTTTGCGGACCGAACACCAGATCCACGTAGGGCGCGCGCTCGACAATGGCCTGACCCTCCTGGGACGCCACGCAACCGCCCACGCCGATCAGCACGTCCGGATTGGCCTGCTTGAATTCCTTCCAGCGGCCAAGTTGCGAAAACACTTTTTCCTGCGCCTTCTCGCGGATCGAGCAGGTATTCACCAGAATGACGTCCGCCTCGGCCACGTCCTGCACGCGCACCATGCCGCGCTCGGCCGCAAGCACTTCCTCCATCTTGCGGGAGTCGTACTCGTTCATCTGGCAGCCGTGGGTCTGGATGAACAATTTTTGCGGCCCGGACTTGGCGGGTGCGGGGGTGTCGGCCATCGGAAGGGTTGCGGTGGTTGCGGTGTGCGAAACCCGCATTGTAGCGGGCCACGGCGGCCCGCTGCCCCGGCGGCGGGAAGTGTGAACGGGACGCTTGGCAACGCCACCGCAGCGGGGCACACTGCGAACCCATGGATGCCGTTTCCCGCCTGGGGGCGCGTGGCGACTGGCGCTGCGGGTCCCGCCTGCAATCGCGTTCGCCCTGGCGGACGGTGTTCGCGTGCGCACTGCTGCTGGCATTCGGCTGGTCCGGCAACGCGGCTGCCAGTGTGCTGTACCGCTGTGTCGGCGCGGGCGGTGAGGTGGCCTACGTCAGCAGTACCGCCGGTTTGAGCCATTGCGTAAAGCTGGGCCAGTGGAACACGCAGGCGCGCCGGGTGGCGGTCAGCCAGCACCGCACGCCGCGCAAGGGTGGTGAATCCAGCGGCGCCCAATTGCCGGGTACGCCGCCCGAACCGGTACAGGCCAATCCCGCGGTGTTGAAAATCACGCCCTTGGGTGACCAGGATGCCGTGCCGGTGAAACCGCCGGCGGCCAATACACAAGCCTGGTCGCCGCTGCCCGTGGCCGCGCTGGATGCGCTGGGCAGCTGGATCCTGCCGCGCGTGCTGGGCGTCGACCTGGCGCCCGAAGCGCCGCCCGCCAGCGCCCCGGCTCCGGTGCCAGCCGCGACCGCGCCGATTCCGCTGCAGCTGGAAACCGCTGCGGCGCGCAAGCCACGCTCGGGTGCCGTGTATCGCGTGCAAATGAAAAACGGCACCGTGCTGTACACCAACGTCGCGTCGCTGGTGAAAGGCCACGACGCCAAGATGCTGTTCACCTACATCGACGAATGCTACGCCTGCAACCTGCATTCGAAGATCAACTGGGACACGGTGCCGCTGCAGCTGGCGGCGTACCACGGCGACATTGTCGCGGCCGCGCGAATGACGGGAGTCGATGCCGCCTTGCTGCGTGCGATCATCCACGCCGAGTCCGGCTTCAACCCGCGCGCGCTGTCGTACAAGGGCGCGCAGGGCCTGATGCAGTTGATGCCCGGGACCGCGTTTGAACTGGGCGTCGGCAACGCGTTTGACCCGGGTGAGAACATTTCCGGTGGCGCACGCTACCTGGCCATGCTGCTGCATGACTTCCACGGCGACGTGCGACTGGCTGCGGCAGCCTACAACGCGGGCGCGGGGGCCGTGACGAAGTACGGCGGCGTGCCGCCGTATGCCGAAACCCAGGTGTACGTGAAGCGCGTCGCGCTGCTGTACCAGCGCTACCACAAGGCGCTGGCTGATCGAATTGCGCCGTCTCTGGCGACGATCAAGGCTGGCGGCTAGGGCGAGCGGTCCGGACCGGCAAAATCCCGTCAGCGCTTCAGCGCGCTCGTCAGCGCCGGCGCGATGGCCTCCACGATCTGCCCGGCCAGCATGTGGTTGGCCGCGACCAGGTTGCCGGATTCCGGCACGCCATCGACACCCGCCATGTTGCAGTAGCGTCCACCGGACTCGCGCACCAACAGGCAGCCGGCGGCCATGTCCCAGAGTTTCAGGCCGGTTTCGAAATAGCCATCCAGACGGCCGGCTGCGGTCCACGCCAGGTCCAGCGCGGCCGACCCCGTGCGCCGGATGTCCTCGGCGCGTTTCAACAACTCGCGCGTCATGCCCAACTGGGCGTCGAGGTGTTCGCGTTGGCGGTACGGAAAACCGGTCGCCAGCATCGCACCGTCCAGCGACTCGCGCTTGGCGACTCGGATGCGGCGATCATTGAGAAACGCGCCGTCACCCTTGCTGGCGGTATAGATTTCGTTGCGCAGCGGATCCAAAATGACCGCGTGCATCGGCTCGCCGCGATCGAGCTGCGCGATGGACACCGCGAAATGCGGAATGCCGCGCAGGTAGTTGTGGGTGCCGTCCAGCGGATCGACCGCCCAGGTGAAGCGCGCGCCGGCCTTGCCGGAAGCGCCGGTTTCCTCGCCCAGGATCGCGTGGTCCGGATACGCACGGCGCAGTTCGCGCACGATCGTGGCTTCGGCTTCGCGGTCGACCTCGGACACGAAATCGAAATGGTGCTTCTCGATCACGGCCAGGCTGTCGAGGCGGTTCATGTAGCGCAGGATCACGCTGCCCGCGGCGCGCGCGGCACGGATCGCTACGGTGACGACGGGTCGTGCCATGGCGAAGGGGTTCCGGAGGCTGGAAAAGAGCGCGCCGCACGAAGCGGCGCGGCCGGCATTTTAGCAGGGCCGCGGGTTGACCCGTTAACCTTGGACCTTCCACTCGGTCATTCCCGCGCAAGCTGGAATCCCCCACGTCATCCCCGCGAAGGCGGGGATCCAGAGTCTTCTGCGGTTTCCATGTGACATGAATCAGTCCACCGCATCCATTCCACCCGCGCCGCAGTCGGTCCGCTTTGTGCTGGCGCGCACCTCGCATCCCGGCAATATCGGTTCGGCCGCGCGCGCGATCCGCACCATGGGCTTCTGGCGCCTGACGCTGGTGGCGCCGCACAAGTACCCCGATCCGCAGGTGAATGCGCTGGCGGCGGGCGCGGATGACGTGCTGGCCAACCTGGTGGTGGCCGATAGCCTGCCGGCGGCGGTTGCGGGTTGCGCCCGGGTGTACGGCCTGTCGGCACGGCGGCGTGGAATCAATTTGCCGGAACTCGATCCGCGTGGTGCGATGGCCGAAATCGTGCCGTTGCTGGCGCGGGGCACCGAAGTCGCGTTGCTGTTCGGCAACGAGCGCTCCGGACTCGACAACGACGAACTTTCGGTGTGCCACGCGATGGTCAAGATTCCAAGCGTGGACGATTTCCCGTCACTGAACCTGTCGCAGGCGGTGCAGGTGATGGCGTGGGAATTGCGCATGGCTACGCTGGGCCACGTGCCGGAACCACCCGACTCGCACGATGCGCCCGCCTCAGCCGACGAAATGGAACGCTTCTTCGAACACCTGTTCGCAACCCTGGACGCGATCGACTTCCACAAGGACCGCACCGGCAAGACCATCGAGCAGCGCCTGCGGCGCCTGTACCACCGCGCGATGCCGGATTCCCGTGAGCTGCGCATCCTGCACGGCATCCTGGCCGACACCGAACGCATGGCGTCTCTCGCGAAGGGGAACCGTAGAGGCGGCTGATGGCCCGTCGTAGGAGCCGGCCTGCCGGCGACCCAATCCGTTGGTCGCACGGCGCACTGATCGCGCGCAGGCGCGCTCCTACAAAAACTCGATGCGGCACCAACGTCAACGCGCACTCCGTAGGAGCCGACCTGCCGGCGACCAAATCCGCTGGTCGCGCGGCGCACAAATCGCGCGCAGGCGCGCTCCTACAAAAACTCGATGCGGCACCAACGCCAACATCGACACATGGGTTGTAGGAGCCTGCCTGCAGGCGACCACGGTCCGCAACGGGCTGCTAACCGCCCTCCATCTCGGCTTCAACGTTCCGCCCGTCGGTGGCGACCGGCGTAACCAGCACCTGGTCGATCCGTGCGCCATCCAGGTCGACGACCTCGAATTTGTAGCGGTTCCAGAGCGTACTTTCGCCCTTGGCCGGGATGTGGCCGAATAGCTCGATCAGCATGCCGGCAAGGGTGTAGTAATCGCCGGTGTGTTCGTTGGGCAACTCGTCCAGCTTCAACAGCTCGCGCAGGTCATCGGTGGCCATCGAGCCCGCCAGCAGCCAGCTGCCGTCCGCGCGTTGCACGGCATCGGCATCGCGTGTGTTGCCGCCTTCGTGGCTGCCGGCCGGATGCCCGACCACAGCGGTCAGTACGTCGTTCAGGGTGACCAGGCCCTCGATGTCGCCGTATTCATCCACTGCCAGGGCGAACGGGGACGCGGCGTCGCGAAATTCGTCCAGCAGGTCCAGTGCGCGCGTGGTGGACGGCACGAACAGCGGCGGCGCCAGTTTGCGGAACAGGTCGAGCGGGTTGGGCGTGCCGCCGGAGCCGGGCTCGGCGGCCAGCGACTGCAACAGGCGCTTGACCTCCAGCACGCCCAGCACTTCGTCCTCGCTGCCGCGATAGACCGGGTAGCGCGAATAGGGCGTGGTGCGCATCACGGCCAGGTTTTCCGACAGCGGCGCGGTGGCATCCAGCCACGCGATGCGCGGGCGCGGCGTCATCACGCTGTCGACGTTGCGATCGCCCAGACGCAGCACGCGATACACCATGTTGCGTTCGTCAGAATCCAGCACGCCCTGCTCGGCGCCTTCCTTGACCAGCAAGCGAATTTCCTCCTCGCTGACCTTCTCGCGCCCGAAGTGGTGCAGGCCCAGCAGGCGCAACACGCCACTGGTGAGCAGATCCAGCAACCACACGAACGGCGCCATCAGCCACGACAGCAACTGCATCGGGAACGCCACGGCCTGGGCGATGCGCTCGGGTGCCACCAGCGCCGCGCGCTTGGGCGCCAGCTCGCCCACCGTGATGTTGATGACTGTGACCAGCACGAAGCCCAGCACCAGGCCCGCCACCAGCGCTGCGTGGGCGGGAATGGGCGTGCCCAGGCTGGTCAACCAGCGCCGGATGGTGTCACTGATGGCGGTGCCGGTGGCGGCACCGGTAACCAGGGTGATGATGGTGATGCCGACCTGGACCGTCGAGAGAAAGCGGTCGGGGCGCTGGGCCAGCCGCAGAGCCACCTGGGCGCGCGTGCTGGTACGGGCCAGGTAGCGCAGGCGGCTCTTGCGGGCCGCGATCAGGGCGATTTCGGCCAGCGCGAAAAAGGCGTTACCCAGCGCCAGCACCAGAACCAGGCCAAGTTCGGTCAGCATCCGGGCTGCGCATGCGGGGTCATCCCCGAAGTTTAGCAAGCGCGCGCCCTACGGGCGGGCACCGCGCTCGTGTACCATTTGCACGTTTTGGCGCGGGGTGAATGCCATGTTTTCGCTGCAGACCATGTTTGGCAAGGGCGACAAGTTCTACACCCTGCTGGAGTCCAGTGCCGGCGCCGCGCATGACGGCGCGCGGGCGTTGCAGGCGCTGCTGGAGGCGCACGGCGAGCCGATGCTGCTGGACGGTTTTCGCGCCGCGCGCCGCAGCGAGAAGGATCTGGCCGCGCAGATCAGCGAGGCACTGGTCAATACCTTCGTCACCGCGCTGGATCGCGAGGACATCGAGGCCATGTCCTCGGCGTTGTACCGCATCCCCAAGACCATCGAGAAATTCGCCGAGCGCTACGTGATCGTGGCCAACCGCGTCGAGGGCATCGATTTTGTGTCGCGCGCCGGCTTGCTGATGAGCGCGACGGAAGGCGTGATGGAAATGGTTGGCCAGTTGCGCAACGGCATGAACCTCGGGCGGATGCGCAAGTTGCAGGAACGCCTGCAGGCCGTCGAGTCGGAAGCCGACCGCCTGCTGCTGGAGCCCTATCGCGACCTGTACCTCGGCAGCGATGACCCGATCCGCATGATGCTGGCCAAGGATTTGTTCGAGTTGCTGGAAAAGGCCATCGACCGCTGTCGCGACGTGGGCAACGTCATCTATTCGATTGTTCTGAAGAATTCGTGAGCGACCCCAACCCCGTGTCGTCCTCGCATGCCATGCCGCCCGCGGAGCGCAGCCACCGCCGGGTCAGCCTGCCGGACTTGCCCGCATGAGCATCGGCCTGCTGATCCTCGTGGTCTTCATCGCGTTGGTGTTCACCTACATCAACGGCTTCCACGACACCGCCAATTCCATCGCGACGGTGGTGGCGACCAAGGTGCTGTCGCCGGGCCAGGCCGTATTGCTGGCGGCGGTGACCAACCTGGCCGGTGCGCTGCTGGGCTCGGCTGTGGCGGTCACGATTGCCACGGGCCTGATCGACGCGGGCGTGCTGCAGGTGGGCGCCGAGGTGCTGGTGTGCGCGTTGCTGGGTGCGATCGTCTGGAACCTGATCACCTGGTGGCTGGGCTTGCCGTCGTCATCGACGCATGCGCTGGTGGGCGGCCTGTGCGGCGCCGCGTTTGCAGCCTCGGATGGCAACTTCGCCGCGATCATCTGGGCTTCCGATCCCAACCAGTGGTGGCGCGGCGGGGGCCTGATCCCCAAGGTGCTGGTGCCCATGATCGCGTCGCCCATCGCGGGCTTCGTGCTGGGCATCGTGGTGATGGGCGCGCTGCTGGCGCTGTTCGCGTGGTTCGGCAACCGCAAGGGCTTTCTGCGTCGGCTCGGCCGTACACCGTTCGTGAACGCGTTCTTCGGCAAGGCGCAATTGTTCTCGGCCGCCGCGATGGGCGTATCGCACGGCCTCAACGATGCGCAAAAAACCATGGGCATCATCGCCTTGGCACTGGCCAGCGCCACGACCGCGCACAACTTCGATCATTTGCCGGTATGGCTGCATTTCCTGCGCATCTCCGACGTCAATGGGCACTTTCCGATCCCGGTGTGGGTGAAGGTGGTGTGCGCGCTGGTGATGGCCGCGGGCACCGCGGGTGGCGGCTGGCGCATCATCAAGACGCTGGGCCACAAGATGGTCCACCTGCACCCGATCAACGGATTTGCCGCGGAAACCAGCTCCGCGGCGGTGATCATCGTGTCCTCGATTTTCGGCCTGCCGGTGTCCACCACACACGTGGTGTCGTCCGCGATCATGGGCGTGGGCGCATCCAAGCGGTTCAACGCGGTGCGCTGGTCGGTGGTCGAGCGCATGGTGTGGTCGTGGATCCTCACCTTGCCGATCACCGCTTTCATGTCGTGGTTGCTGGTGGAAGTGTCGCGGCCGGTCTGGGGTTGATTCGGCGCGATAGACTGGCGGCGTGAACAACGTGTCGAACCTTCCGCCAGGCGTTGCGCGTGATGACAAGCTGGTTGTCGCGATTTCCTCGCGTGCGCTGTTCGACCTGACCGAATCCCACGCGCTGTTCGAACGGGAAGGACTGGAGGCGTATCGCGCTTACCAGATTGCGCACGAAAACGATGTGCTGCAGCCGGGCGTCGCGTTTCCGGTGGTGAAAAAGCTGCTGGCGCTGAACCGGCCGGCGCCCGACGTGCCCTACGTCGAGGTGGTGCTGCTGTCGCGCAATTCGGGCGATACCGGGCTGCGCATCTTCAATTCCATCCAACACTACGGACTGGCCATCACGCGCGCGGCCTTCACGTCGGGCGAGGCCACCAGCGAGTACATCCAGCCGTTCGGGGTGGACCTGTTGTTGTCGGCCAACGCCGAAAACGTCGCGCGCGCACTGAACTCCGGGGTGGCCGCGGCGACGCTGCTGCCCTCGCAGGTGCGCGACGCGCATCCCGAGCAATTGCGCATGGCGTTCGACGGCGATGCCGTGATCTTCGGCGACGAGTCCGAGCGCGTGTCGCAGGAACAAGGCCTCGACGCCTTCCACCGCAACGAGTCCGAACACTGGAACGAACCGTTGTCGGGCGGCCCGTTCCGCAATTTCCTGGCGGCCTTGCACCGGTTGCAGGAGGCGTTTCCGCCCGAGGATTCGCCGATCCGCACCGCGCTGGTCACCGCGCGTTCGGCGCCCGCGCACAAGCGCGTGATCCTGACCCTGCGCAAGTGGGGTGTGCGCATCGACGAGGCGCTGTTCCTCGGCGGGCGCGACAAAGGGCCGTTCCTGGAAGCGTTCGGCGCGGACCTGTTTTTCGATGATTCACCGGTCAACGTGGAATCCGCACGCCATCACGTGGCGACGGGGCACGTGCCGCACGGGGTGAGTAACCGGTAGCAAACGTACTCGCGTCCGGTCGCCGGCAGGCCGGCTCCTACAAAGGCTTCTTTGTAGGAGCGCGCCTGCGCGCGACCACGTTGCCGATGGGTCATCACGCCACGGCGTGCAACGGTGCCGGTGCCGATTCCTTGCGTTTGCGCAGGTCGTCGGCGAACTCGTCATGCCGCGCCAGCCGCGCGAACAAGCCGTTGCGCAACAGCAGCTCCTCGTAGCGGCCTTGCTCGATGATGCGGCCGTGGTCCAGCACCAGGATGAGGTCGGCGTTGCGCACGGTGGACAGCCGGTGTGCAATGACGATGGTGGTGTGGCCGCGGCACACGGCATCCATCGCACGCTTGATGCGCGCCTCGGTCGCGTTGTCGAGCGCACTGGTGGCTTCGTCCAGGATCAGGATCGGCGCGTCCTTCAGCATCGCGCGTGCGATCGCAAGGCGCTGGCGTTCGCCACCCGACAGCGAGCGCCCGCGTTCGCTGACGGCGGTGGCGTAGCCTTCCGGCTTCCCGGCGATGAAAGCGTGTGCCTGCGCGGCGCGCGCGGCGGCTTCCATGTCTTCCTCGCCCGCAGCCGGATTGCCAATGCGCAGGTTCTCGGCGATGCTGCGATGGAGCAGGCCGGGCTCCTGGAACACCACCCCGATGTTGCGGCGCAGCGAGTACAGCGTGGCGTTGCGGATATCCACTCCGTCCACGGTGATGCGCCCGCGCGCCGGATCGGCGGCGCGGTACAGCAGGCTGAGCGCGGTGGTCTTGCCCGCGCCGGTCGGGCCCACCACCGCGACCTTGCTGCCGGCCGGGATGCGGAAACTGAGGTCACTCAGGGCTTCGCGGCCCGCCTCGTAGGCGAAGTCCACGTGCTCGAATGCGACCTCGCCGCGCACGCGCGGCAACTCGATCGCGTCGGCCGCCTCGGTGACCGCCGCGGGCGTGTCCATGACCTCGAAGAAATCACGCAGCGAGTTCGATTGGAAGAACAGGTTTGAAATGAACTGCGCGAACTGCTCCAGCCGACCGATCAGCATCAGTGCGAAGCCGACGAAGCTGACGATGCCGCCGATGCTGATTTCGCCGCGGGCGTGCAAGGCGGCGCCCAGTGCGAAGATTGCCACCACCGACAGGGTGCTGGCGCCGCGCGAGAAGACGGACAACGTTGCCCAGCCGTTCAATACCGGGTATTGCGCGGCCAGTGCCTGCGCCATCAGATGTTTCAGTCCGCGCACCTCCTCGTGGGTGCGCGTGAAGCTCTGCACCACCGTGATGTTGCCCAGCACGTCGCCAACGCGGGTGGAAATCCGGTGGTGGTAATCCTGCACTTGGTCCTGCGCGCGGCGGGTGCGCCTGATCGTGATCGTGTTGAAGACCACGAAACACACCAGCAGCCCGACCATCAGCAGGCCCAGTTTCCAGTTCCTGGACAGCGCCAGCGGGATCATCACCAGGATCGCGAGCAGCGTGGTCAGGTGCTCCCGGAAGAAACCCAGCCACAATGCGGACAGGTTGTCCGACCCGATGTGCATGATGCGCAGCAGCTTGCCGGTGTGCTGTCGCGCATGGAACGACAACGGCAACTCGATCACGTGCTCGAAGTAGCCACGCACCGCGGCCAGCCGACGCCGGTGCGCCATGCGGTCAGCGTGCAGCGACACCAGCGCGCCGACGACGACGCCAACGAAGCCGACCACGGCCCACGCCGCGATCAGCAGCCCCGCGCGCCCGTGCGGATGGCTGAGCGCGTCGATCACCCTGCCGAACAGTTCGGGTTCCATGAACAGTACGCCGGCCAGTGCCAGGTTGGCG
>JACZDD010068523.1_pt1 | contig 10056 bp, 10 predicted proteins | sample 8641771 | NCBI WGS metagenome assembly JACZDD01 (sample SAMN15324614, study PRJNA640507) | soil metagenome | isolation source: intercropping peanut in the second line | place: China: Luxin town, Laibin City, Guangxi Province | collected 2019-07-25 | depth 10cm m | reverse complement strand
TCGTGCAAGCCGTACAGAACGACGGGCGTCTTCAACTCCGGCGCAAAATTCAGCATGCGGTCAATCTCCTGCGCCTGGTCGGCCGGCAACAGCACGCGAGGCGATTCCGCCAATCCTTCCAGCGCATGATCGTATTCGGGCTGCCGCATTTCCTTCGCCTGCTTGTAATAGTCGAGGTCGAGATAGAGCTGCCGAACATACGCAATGTTGCCCATCAAAGAAGCAGGGTAGCCGCTGCGCGCCGGTCCTCTCGTAATGCGAAACATCACTTGCTGCCCGATCGGCTGGGCAATCACCATATCGCGAGCTTCCCCACCGGCCAGGCCGATCATCGCTCCGAGTCCTTCGAAGATTCCGCGATCCGGGAAAATAGCGGCGGCGGTAAAACCGGCTGCACGCGCGGCTTCCAGGCGATGGTCCTGGGGATCCAGCCGGTCTGCGGCGCGTTCAAAAGAATACGTCTGGGGACGGTCCTCCGGCCCGCGTGCGCGCGCCGCCAGCGCGGGATTCGTTATGGGCGCCAAGCCCCAGTGGCTCAAACCATCGATGAATCCGGGGTAGACGGTTAGTCCAGCGCCGTCAATCACCCACGCATCCTGAGGAATCGCAAGCCCTGCCCCGACATCCTGAATAAGACCGCCGCGCAGCAGCACCGTCGCCTTCGGCAGATCTTCGCCGCTGACGGTTACCACTCGTGCATCTTTTATGGCAATAGCCGACGGAACTTCCGCCCGCAGGCTGGCGCAGGCGGCCAGCAGTGTGACGGCGGCCGCGAGTCGCGAGCGCCGCGCGCCGAAACGGACGCGTATCATGGGAAGCCGCTATTTTCCCATATCTACAGACGTCTCATCCAAACGCGCAGTTTTTTAATCCGTTTGCGGCCGCGGCGGATTCGCCCAATGCCCGGATTCGTCGCGCCCGCTGACGATCACGCCCTTCGCATTCCAACCGAGACCGGCCCGCACAATCGTCGGGCAATATCGCAGCGTCAACCCGCAGCGCCGCTTGTTCGATTCGTTCGCTTCCGATCCATGCAACAGTAAATCGCTGTGAATCGAAATCTCTCCCGCCTTCAATTCCACATTGACGGGCTCTCCCAGACTCTCGGCGCCGGTCACAGTTTGATTCAAAACGTTGGCTTCATCGTTCTCGCTGAGCGTGTAAGTCAGATGTCCCAGGTGGTGCGAGGTTGGAATGTAGCGCATGCAGGCGTTTTCGACGCTCGCATCGTCGATCGCCAGCCAAGCGGTTACGGCCATCGACGGTGTAAGCGGCCAATAGCTGGAGTCCTGATGCCAGGACACGCGCTTGCCGTCTCCGGGCATTTTGCAGAAAAAATGGGAGCCCCAGCCGACCACATTCTCCCCCAGCAAATCCTTAATGATGCTCACAAGGCGCGAGTTGGTCAGCATGTCATAGACGCGCCCGTGGCGAAGGTGCGCTGTGGCGATCGAATAGCTGTCTCCGCCCGCTGCCAGCGTTTTCGCCAGCAGATCGTCGAAGTAGCGCCGGATTTCTGCAATTTCTTCCGGATTGAAGATGCGAATGCCGCGCAGGTATCCATCACGATTGAACGCCTCGATCTGCTGCCGCGTGAGTGTCGTCGGATGAGTCGTGGTTGAAGGATGGAAGCGCAGATCGCGCTCGATCGTGCTCAGGTCTTCGGTGGTCGGAATGAAATTGGGGGTAGCTGGCGCGTTCATGGTCTGATGCTGCCAGTCTATCGCCTTCCACTATACGGGTAGGATGTCATCTATGACTCGCGTTCTTGTGATTGGCGGCACCGGTACTGTGGGCCGTGAGGTTGTCTCACAATTACCCGCTAAGGGCGCGCAAGTCCGCGCGCTCGTCCGCAATCCCAGCGCGTCCCAACTGCCATCACACGTCGAAGTTGTGCCAGGAGACCTCACGCTTCCCGAGAGCCTGGACCGGTGCCTGGATGGCGTGGATGCCGTGTTTCTGGTATGGACCGCTCCGCCCGCTGCCGTGGCTCCTCCATTGGAGCGCATCGCCCGGCACGCACGGCGCATCGTGTTTCTTTCCTCTCCGCACAAGACGGCGCACCCGTTGTTCCAGCAGCCTAATCCTGTAAGAGTGCTTCACGAGGAGATTGAGCGGCTGATCGAGACTTTGGGACGCCAATGGACCTTCCTGCGGCCCGGAATGTTCGCCGCCAATGCCCGGAACTGGTGGGCGCCGCAAATTCGCGCCGGCGATGTCGTGCGCTGGCCCTATCTCGCCGCCCCGACGGCTCCGATCGATGAGCGTGACATCGCCGCGGTCGCCGTCCGCGCGCTATGCGAGGACTCGCATGCCGGAGCGGAATATGTTCTGACCGGACCGCAATCGCTCAGCCAATGCGAGCAGGTGTCGATTATCGGCCGCGTGATCGGCCGCTCGCTGCGCATCGAAGAAATCTCACCGGAAGAAGCGCAACGTGAATTGCTCGCGATCATGCCTCCGGTCGTCGTTAAGATGCTGCTCGATGCTTGGGCTGCCGCCATTGGGCAGCCTGCGCACATGACATCCACGTTCAGCCAGATCACCGGAGCGCCACCACGGACGTTTTTGGATTGGGCGAGCGATCATACGGAGGAGTTTCGGAAGAAATAGAATCGCAGCAATGAGCGGCTCTCCTCCGAATCCACGCGATCCTTACCTACGGCTGCATGCAGTAAACGTCTACGTTCGCAATCAGGAGCGCAGCCTGCGCTTCTATCTCGATCAGCTTGGATTCGACCTCGCCTTCGATGGCCGCCTTCCCTCCGGCGATCGCTGGGTGGCGGTGGCCCCGTCCGACGGAGGCGCCGTGCTCTCGCTCATCGCGCCGGCTCCCACTTCCAAGGAATACAAGCTCATCGGCCGCGCCACGCAAGCGTATTCGTCACCGAAAACGTGGCCACCAAGTTTCGAGAGTGGAGCCAGCGCGGAGTGCGCTTCCGGTACACGCCGCGCCTCCGGCGCATCCACTACGATCCGGGAGTAGCATCCGCTGCACCGCAAGGGGAGCAGGCGCCGGTCTGGGGCGGCATCTTCACGCGCTTCGAAGATCCCGACCGGAATTCGTTTTCGCTGGTGAGCTTCGATTCCATCAGCCGCGCCATTGAAGCGCAGCGCCGCGCCCGCGCGGAACAAATCGAATCCGAACGCCGCGCCGCGCAGGAACTCGAAATCGCCAAACAGGTCCAGGCCCGGCTCTTCCCGCAAACGCTGCCCGCCAGCGCCACTCTCGAGTACGCGGGCCTCTGCATCCAGGCGCGCCAGGTCGGCGGCGATTACTACGACTTTTTGAATCTGGGGCAGGAGCGGCTTGGCCTGGTGGTCGGCGATATCGCCGGTAAAGGCATTGCCGCCGCGCTCCTGATGGCCAACCTCCAGGCCAATTTGCGCAGTCAATGCGCCATCGCTTTAGATCAACCGGAACACTTTCTGCAATCGGTAAATCGTCTCTTCTATGAAAATACGGCCGACAGCGCCTACGCCACGCTCTTCTTTGCCGAATATGACGGCAAGCTCCGGCATCTGCGCTACGCCAATTGCGGGCACCTCTGCGCTCTCTTATTCCGGAAAGACGATACGATCGAGCGGCTCGAATCTACCTGCTCTGTGCTGGGCTTATTTCAGGAATGGGATTGCGCGATCGGCGAATGCCAGTTGTCGCCGGGCGACACGCTCGCCCTTTACACCGATGGCGTGACCGAATGTTTCAACGATGCCGCCGAGGAATTCGGCGAACGGCGTCTGATCGAAGCCGTCCGCCGCCGCCCCGGATTATCGCCGCAGGCTTTGCTCCAGTCGGTCCTGGAAGATGTGCAGCGCTTCGGCGCCCGCGAGCAGCACGACGACATCACTCTGATCGTCGCAAAATGCACGTAGCTCGATGGATTACTCGCGGCGCAACGCAATTGCCGGATCCGATCGAGACGCCCGCAGGGCCGGAATCGCAATCGCGGCGGCTGCCGCGCAAAGTAACCCAATCACTACGCCCGCCAATGTAAGCGGATCTGTCGCTCTGATTCCGTACAGCATCGTTCGGAGATATCGCGCCGGACCGGGCAAAATTGCGGCTCCCGCCGACATCCCGGCAAGCACCGGCCGTATACCTTCCCACAGCAGAAGCCGGAAAATCTTGCCGGGTGCGCCGCCCAACGCCATGTGTATGCCGATCTCATGGAAGCGTTGCTGTATCGCGAAAGCGAGCACGCCATAGACGCCGGTCAGCGCCATAAAAAACGCGATCGCCGCAAAGCTGCCCACCAGAAGCGCATTGAATCGGGCGCCTCCACTCATTTCGGCAATGGTTTCCGATACCGGCTGGTACTCGGCCATGAGCCCGGAATCCATGGAGCGGAGTTTGCCGGAAATGTCGGCTTCCACCGCTTCCTTGTTGCCCATGCCGCGCACGATCAGCCGCACTCGTCTTGCTCCCGGATAAGTGAAGGCGTTGACAAATGCCTGCGGGCCAGGCGGCGCGTTGAGCCCTACATTCTTAGAATCCGAAACAATTCCAATAATTGTCTTCCAGTCGCGGAGCGGCGAATTGGGAGAATGCCGGCGTCCGAGAATCTGTTTTCCTAACGCGCTTTCGCCTGGGAAATACGTGCGCGCCGCGGTTTCATTAATCACCGCAAGCGTATCCGGGTGATGGAAATCCTGGTCCGAAAAGAATCGGCCGGCAAGAACTCGAATTCCAGCCGCTTTGGCATATTCGGCTCCCGTGCCGCACTGGTGGATGGTCTTTGCCAGATCGAATTTCTCCGGCACCGGCCGGTCCGCTCGGGAGAATGTAGCTGTTCCGGGACCTCCTTCGAGCGGGCTACACTCGGTTCGCGCGGCAAACTCGGAGCCCGGAATGCGCCGGATGAAGTCCAACAATTCGCTTACCAGCGCATCGCGATCGCCCGACTCGAATTTCGTGCCTTTGAACGGAATCGAAACGGTCAATATGTGTTCGGGCTCAAATCCCAGGCGATCGATCCGCAGATGCCATAACGTTTGAGTTAGTAACGCCGCTGCCGAGAGTAAGATCAGACAAAGCGCCGCCTCCGCCGCTATCAGCCATCGTTTGGCGGCGCCGAATCCGCCTGCCAGTCCGATACGTCCGGAACGCTGCAGCGCCGTTTGTATATTGAGTCGTCCGGCCTGCAGCGCCGGTATGCTTCCGAAGAGAACCGTGGTGAGCAGCGAAACCAGAACGCCTATTGCGAAGATGCGGGCGTCGAAACCAACCTCGTTCAAGCGCGGCAGTTCGTGGCCCGCATAGCGAATAAATCCGCGAAGCAGGCCGAAGACGAGGAACATGCCGGACAGACATCCTATAAGTGTGAGCAGCGCCGCCTCGGTCAGCAACTGGCGCGCGAGCCGCGCGCGTCCCGCGCCGATTGCGGTGCGAACGGCGAATTCACCGGCGCGCGCGGACCACCGCGCCAGCAACAAGTTCGACACATTGGCGCACGCGATGAGAAGCAAACAGGTGACTGCCCCGGCGAGAACCCATAACAGCGCTCGCGCGTCTCCAATGCGGCGCCGCTGCAGCGGCTCACACACGAGTTCCGCATTCGTGAGAAAGATCCGCGCCATGCCCGCTCTACTTCGATCGAACAAACGTTCCAGATCGGCTCGCGCTTGCGCCATGCTGACGCCGGACTTCAGGCGGCCATATACATGCCAGAATGCGAGCATGCGGTCGTGATATGTCACCGTCGGCGAAATCGTCAGAGGCGCAAGCATATCTACTTTGGCATCGCTTGGAAATACAAACGAAGCGGGCAGAACGCCCTGGATTGTATACGTTTGCCCATCGAGTCTTATATTCCTGCCGAGAACACTCGGATCGCGGCGAAAGTGCCGCGCCCAGAAATGGTCAGTCAATAAAACGGTTTTCGGTCCACTCGGAAGCTCTTCTCCCGCCGCAAGATCGCGACCCAATGCGGGCCGCACGCCCAATGTCTGAAGAAAATTTGCCGAAACTCCCCGGACGTGAACTTCCCCGGCATTCTCGCCATTCAGAAGCATGGTTTCGTCTGCCGGCTGAGTAGCCGCCAGGCTCGCAAACGTGCGATTATCGCGCCGCCACGCCACATAGTCGGGCGAGCCGAGAGACTCGAAGTTCATGTTTGTGAAACGAACCGCGATCTACGCGAGCCGCCCGGAATGCGGATACGGCAGAGGGCGCAGCAGAACCGCGTCGGCAATACCGTACACCGCGGTCGCCGTTCCGATCCCGAGTGCGATTGAAATAATGGCCGTCAGAGTAAAAGCACGGTGACGCAGCAGTATTCTTGCCGCGTACCGCAGATCCTGCTGCAAGCGGTCCAGCCAAGCCCGCACCCAGGCTTCCCGCGTTTCCTCGGCAAGTCGGGATCGGTTGCCGAAGGAGCGCCGGGCGTGAAGCTCCGCCTCCTCCCGGCTGAGACCGCGCTCTTCGAGGAGCTGCGATTCCAACGCGAGATGCCCCTCAAATTCCTCTTCTATTTCCTGTTTTCGTAACCGCTTTTGAAAAAGGCGCCGGAACATTTCGAGCAATAGAATAGCAGACGCGCTATGGTAGACAATCTGCTAGTAAATCGGATTGGCTGCGGAGTATTACTTTACAGCATTCGGCCCAGGCGCGGCAACTTTGCCGATACAGAATCTTCACAATCCGTTTACGAAGCGCGCTCCAGCCGATGAAGTCCTACCTATGTGGCCACACTTTTAGCCTCACCATTGCTGACCTCAGCATGCGGAGCGAATCGTGATGAAAAATCAAACATTCAAAATGCTGGCCGTACTTAGTTCGGCGTGGATCGTCTTATATTTGGCTGGCTGTAAAGCAAAGCCGCCCAGCCGAATAGAGAAGAAGCTCGCTCACGAGAGCAAGGAACTGGTAATTGGGGGCAAGGATTGGCATAATCCGATCCCCGACACCCCTTCCAGCGCGAAGTTGGGAGCCGAAGACTTCCAACGTCACTGTCAGGTCTGTCATGGGGTGGACGGCCACGCCACTGGTGTGCCCTTCGCTCAAAACATGTCACCGCCTGTGCCGGATCTTGCAGCAAAAGACATTCAGAACTACACAGACGGGCAATTGAAATGGATCATCGAAAATGGCATCCGTTTGAGTGGAATGCCGCGCTGGAAGGGAGTTCTCCAGGACGAGGAGATGTGGCGCATGGTCCGGTATATGCGGCATTTGCCGTCGAAAGGAAGCGTACGCCGAGACTAGCTCGCAGTGCGCAAAGCGGGGGCTGGCGCTGGTTGAGATACCGTATATAGTCGAAGCAAATGAACCTCCCGAACCCGCCTATCGATCGCCGCCAGTTTCTTCTTTCGTCCACTTCCATTGCAAGCGTGGCGGCGAGTCCCCGCATGGTGTCGACATCCAATGCAAATATGCCGCGCCTGTTTTCCGGCTGCTGCGCCTATTCCTATCGCAAGTATCTGCAGCACGGACCGATGACGATGGAGGAATTTATCGAAAAGGCCGTGAGCCTCCGCGTCGATGGCGTGGACATGACCGGCTACTATTTCAAATCGACTGAGCCGGATTATCTCGCTTCGCTGCGGCACCTGGCATATCGCAAAGGCGTCGCGTTTTCCGGCGCGGCATGCGGCGTGAGCATGGTTCAGGCCAATGCGGCCAAGCGCGCCGAAGCGGTAACCGGAATCAAAAAGTGGGTGGATGTAGCGGACGCATTAGGCGCTCCGCACTTGCGCATTTTCGCCGGCAAGTTGCCGTCCGGCGCAACACTTGAAGAATCGATCGCTTGGGTCGTGGAAGCAATGAAAATCAGCTGCGACTACGCCGGCAAAAAGGGCATCACCCTGGGAATCGAGGATCATTCCGGCGTGTCGCAACAAGCCTCTGTTTGTCTCGAGATCATGCATCGCGTGAATTCTCCCTACGCCGGCATCAACCTGGATATTACGCACTTCGTTCCGACAGCCGCCCAGGATGCTTATGCGCAAATCGAGGCATGTCTCCCCTTCGCAACGAATACTCATATCCGCGATAAATTCGACGACGGCTCGCCCATTGATCTGGATCGAGTGTGGAAACTTTTCGCCGGCGCAGGTTTCAAAGGATTCATGTCGGCCGAATACGAGGACAAAGAAGACGCGATGACCGGAGTGCCGAAGCTGATTGAAAAAATTCGTGCGTTATGTGCGAAGTATTCGACCGTCTGAAGAAGCACCTGTCGAGTGCAGTGTGGGACTCGCCACGTACTTGATCTACTTACCTCCTCGAGTTAATGAAGTGGTCTTAATAAAGCAGGCCGCGAATGCCAATGATTCCGGCAGAATCTACGTCACGTCGGCACGTTTTACCGCGTAATTCTGGAATGTAGCTAGCCAAGCTCAATCGTTGCAACAGCGCGGATTCTTTGCGCGAGTATGGCCACGACATTGCTGCCCTTTGCCCGATGGTAATTGCCATCTAAAAGGAGCAACCTATGAAGACAAAGAGCCTCTGGGCATCAGCCGCCCTGGGTGGCGTGCTGGCTTTTCCACAACTTACCCCTGCCCTGAACGCGCAAGCGCAAAGCCAGGCGCCTAGCGCTCAGCAGGATCAACAAAAAAGCCAGACCTTCGTCGGAAAAATTATAAAAGCCAAGAACGGTCAGTACGCGTTACTTACCGATGAGCAAACCGGCAAAGGAGCCTTCTTAGATGATCAGGAGAAGGCCAAACAGTTCGAAGGTAAGAACGTCAAAGTGACCGGAGTTTTGGAAGCATCAAGAGCGCTGATCCACGTCACAGATATCCAGTTAGCGTAAGTTCCGTAAGCCATGCGGGCTCGGACGAGCACCTCTCCGGGTCCGTGTGATCGTTATGTACCATTACTCCGGATGAAAATCCCGGAGCAGCATCAGATCGCTGTCGAGATCGTCCACTTGATCGAATAGGATGTACCGATCGCGCGGTGACACCGTCAGTCCGAGATCAAATGGCCGGTTCGTCACTGTGATCCGCCTGCTTGTACCGGTTGCAAAGCTGAAAAAGCGGATGTAACGCTGATTTCCTGAGTGCGGCGGAGCCTCGTAGTAAATGCCTTCGGATGTGACCGCAATGCCGGATGGGTACAGATGTAGAGGACCCGTGACGTCCGATGCCGGGCCACCCTCAGCCGGGATGCTCTGGATTCTGCTCGCATCCAATGTCATATAAAAAATTCTTTGGCCGTCAAGTGACTCGAACGATCGAATGCCGCCCGATGTTGTGATCTGCACAGCAGGGCCGCCGCCGGCGGGCATTCTCCAGGTCTCGAATTGGCCGGATCGTGCACTGGTGAAGTAGATCGACCGCCCATCACGCGTGAAACTAGGCATTGTGTCGTTCGCAGTGTGCTTGGTGAGACGTTTGACTGGTCCGCCCGCAGCCGGCATGAGAAATAGGTCGGCCTGCCCTTCTGGGCGTGCATGGAAAGTAAGCCATTGCCCGTCCGGCGACCACTTGGCGTAGCCGACCAGCGGCCCCCCAAAGTTCGTCATCCGGAACGGATTCGAACCGTCGGCATCCGATATCCAAATCTCCTGAGCGCCCGAGCGTGAAGATGTAAAAGCAATCTTACTTCCGTCGGGTGAGTAACTTGGTTTGCATCATATCGGGTCGACGAAATAAATCGTTCCGGTGTGGAGGGCGCTTCTCTTGCGGCGGGTATTCTTGCTCTCCATATGTTGATATCGCTTCTGAGAGTGGAGTAAACAAGTTCGTGAGGACCCGCTGTAATATCCACTCGCTCCTCATTCAGCATGACGGTTCGCCTAACAGTGCTGCGGCTATTCGCGGCCGTGATCTTTAGTGTCGTGTGCGCGAAACGTGCTTCGGCTTCCAGATACAGAATCCGTTTTTTGCCTGGGACAAATACGGGATTTATGCACCACCGGTTTGTGCCTGAGACGCGATACGCATCGCTCGCCGCACGCAAGTGGGAGTCCAGAGACACCGTGTAAATCTCGGCTGCCGTAAAACCTGTCAATCGGGCGAACGCCAGAACACGTCCATCCGACGAAAAAGCCGGCGTATGGTCGGCCAAAGGCGCCGCAGGCGACGTCAGTGGCCGCATTCCCCCCC
>JACZDD010066983.1_pt1 | contig 10059 bp, 9 predicted proteins | sample 8641771 | NCBI WGS metagenome assembly JACZDD01 (sample SAMN15324614, study PRJNA640507) | soil metagenome | isolation source: intercropping peanut in the second line | place: China: Luxin town, Laibin City, Guangxi Province | collected 2019-07-25 | depth 10cm m | reverse complement strand
GTACCGAGATTTCTTCGTTTGCCGGTTTTCGGGTCCTTTTTCCGGGAATACAGCCGGTATTCGCCATTGGATAGCTTGCGGATCATATAGTTATAGATGTTTTAGGCTGCCGCTTGTTAACGCGCAGTTCCTTTTACAGAATGCTAGACTAAAGTGTTCGAGTCTTCGAAGCAGAGAGAAGAAGTTTGTCCATGCGTACCGAGTTTCCGTCCCAGCACGAAATTACGCGTGCCTGGCACGTGATTGACGCGAGCGATGCGGTCCTTGGGAGGGTCGCCAGCCGCGCTGCTATGCTCTTGATGGGCAAGCACAAACCGATTTATGTCCCGTCCCTGGATACGGGCGATCACGTTATCATAATTAATGCCGCCAAGGTCAAATTGACGGGCGGTAAAGAGGGTCAAAAGATCTACCGGCGCCACACGGGGTATCCGGGCGGTCTGATCGAGACGGGCGCACGCCGGATGAAGGAAACGCGCCCGCAGCGGATGCTGGAGCTGGCGGTGGCGGGCATGCTGCCCAAGACCAAGCTGGGCAAGCAGATGTACCGGAAGCTGAAAGTTTACGCCGGGGAGCATCATCCGCACCAGGCCCAGAAGCCCGCGCTGCTCACGGTTTGAGCGCGCCGAACGAGAAAGGATTGTAGTGGCAGCTAAGTTAGTTCAGCAGATAGCGACGGGACGCCGGAAGACGGCGACGACGCGAGTATTTTTGCGGCCGGGTAAAGGGCAGATTACGGTAAATCACCGGCCGTTTGAGAATTATTTTGTGAGTGAATCGGCGCGCGCTTACGTGCGCCAACCGCTGCTTGCCACCGAGACCGCGGACCGCTTCGATGTCATGATTCTGGCTTCGGGCGGCGGGGTAAGCGGGCAAGCTGGGGCCGCGCGCTTAGGCATTGCGCGCGCGCTAATCGAATCCGATGCCGAGCTGCGGGGCAAATTGAAGCAGCTTGGTTTCCTCACGCGCGATGCGCGGGAGCATGAGCGAAAGAAGTACGGCCAAAAGGGAGCGCGCAAACGCTTCCAGTTCTCGAAACGCTAGTACCTCTTTTCGTTTTCCCTATCAACCGCGATCTGGCGGGCTTGTTGGCAAGCCGCCTGGCCGCCTAACCCAAGTCAGGCCCGGCCCACGCAAATTTCGCTTTGGCCCGCTGGGCAGCCTCAATTTGGCGCAGTAGTTTAAGCAGGAGACAGATTGCCGTCGATTTCAATGAAAGAATTGCTCGAAGCCGGCGTTCACTTCGGGCACCAGACCAAGCGCTGGAATCCAAAGATGAAAGAGTATATCTTTGGCGAACGAAACGGAATTTACATCATCGATCTGCAGAAGACGTTGAAGCTCTTCAAAGATGCGATGCGGTATGTGGGTGAGATGGCCGCGCAGGGCAAGACGGTGCTGTTCGTCGGCACCAAGCGGCAGGCGCAGGAGGCGATTGCCGAAGAGGCGACGCGCTGCAGCCAGTTCTACGTGAACCAGCGCTGGCTGGGCGGTTTGCTGACGAATATCTCTACTGTCCAACGCTCGATCAAGCGCCTTAAGGAACTCGATGCCATGGCGCAGGAAAACGCCTACGAAGGCCGCGCCAAAAAGGAAGTCGGGCGGCTGGAGCGCGAGCGCAAGCATCTGCAGCAGAATTTGGCCGGCATCAAGGACATGAACGGCCTACCGGATTTGTTGTTCGTGATCGACTCGAACAAAGAAGCAATTGCGGTGAAGGAAGCGCGGAAGCTTGGTATTCCGGTAGTGGCGGTAGTGGATACCAACTGCGACCCGGACCAGGTGGACCATGTAATCCCGGGCAATGACGACGCGCTACGCGCGATTCGCTTGTTCACGACAAAGATTGCCGATGCTGTAGTGGAAGCGCGCTCGCTCGCGACTAGCGCCGATTTCGGCGCGGACAAGGTCGAGAGCGAAGAGGAGACGGTGGACCATACGGACGAGGAGTACACGCAATATCTCGATCCGAAGTATGCCGAGCAATTGATGTCGGAGAGCCTGGCGACGAGCAACGAGCCGGAAGCGCCGCCGCGCAAGGGTCCGGGCAGCGAAGCGCCGGAAGAAGTCGCGAGCACGACCGTAATCGAGCACTAGTTTTTTCAGGGGCAGGTTAAATCCGCGTGCTAACGCGCGCGGCTCAGTTTGAGCCGTGCCCAAGGTGTGTAAAGAGGAATGCAACAAATGGCTGAGATCAGCGCACAATTAGTCAAGCAGCTACGCGACCGCACGGGCGCCGGGATGATGGAGTGCAAGAAAGCGCTTCAGGAGGCCGACGGCGACATTGAGAAAGCGGTGGACATACTGCGTAAGCGCGGCATTGCAGGCGCAAGCAAGAAAGAATCACGCTCCACGAAGCAGGGCATCATCAGCGCGTTTATCGATGCGCGGGGCAAGTCCGGGGTACTCGTGGAAGTGAATTGCGAATCGGATTTCGTAGCGCGCACGGAAGATTTTCAGAGTCTGGCGACGGATGTGGCGCACCACATAGCGGAAATGAAGCCGAAAGCGGTACGTGCGGAAGACGTGACCAAAGCCGAGCATGCGTTGTATGAGCAAAAATTCGCCAAGGACAAGAGCACCACGGTTGGCGAGTTGGTAAAGACGAAGATCGCCAAGCTGGGCGAGAACATCAACGTTTCTCGCTTCGCCTCATTCGAAGCGGACGGGAACGGCGTGGTGGGACATTACATCCACACCGGCGCACAGATCGGCGTGTTGCTCGAAGTCAATTTGGGCGCGGCCGGGACTTCGGCGAAAGACGAGTTCAAGACGCTGCTACGCGATATGGCGATGCAGATTGCTGCGGCGCATCCGCAGTTCGTGAGCCGGGATCAGGTACCGGCGGCGCTACTCGCCAAAGAACGCGAAATCCAGCGAGAACGGGCGCTCGGCGAGGGAAAACCCGAAAAGATGGTGGATAAAATTGCCGAAGGGCGGATGGGCAAATTCTACGAAGAAGTTTGCCTACTCGACCAGCCATTCATTCGCGAAAACACGATTTCGGTAGCAGAGCTGATAAAAACGGTAGGAGCGAAGATCGGCGACACCATCAACGTGGCTCGTTTCGTTCGCTACAAAGTTGGCGACTCGGGCGATGCACCGGGCGTGCAGGAGAGCCCGCTGCCCGTAACGGCCTGAAGCAAGCGGCGCCGCCATGCCAGGGTATCGACGCATTCTGCTCAAGATCAGCGGCGAGGCATTAGCCGGGCCACTGTCTTTCGGCTTAGATCCGGGCCATATCCGGACAATGGCGGCGCAGGTTGCGGAAGTGGTGCGAGCCGGCGTGCAGGTCGGACTAGTGTTGGGTGGCGGAAACATTTTCCGCGGCGTAGCAGCGGCAGCGCACGAGATGGACCGTGTGACCGCCGATCACATGGGAATGCTGGCGACGGTGATCAATGCGCTGGCCTTTCAGGATGCACTAGAAGGCTTGGGAATTCCCACGCGCGTGATGACGGCGATCGAGATGCACCAGGTGGCTGAGCCGTACATCCGGCGGCGGGCGATCCGCCATCTCGAAAAGGGGCGGGCGGTAATTTTCGCGGCCGGCACATCGAATCCCTACTTTTCGACGGATACAGCAGCGACGCTGCGCGGGCTCGAGATTCATGCCCAGATTATCGCCAAGGGTACCAGTGTCGATGGTGTCTACGATAAAGATCCCAAGAAGCACGCAGATGCAGTGAAATACACCGAAGTCAGCTACACGGAAGTTCTTTCGAAAGCGCTGGGCGTGATGGACGCATCGGCGGTGGCCATGTGCCGGGATAACTGCATGCCGATCATGGTGTTCGATCTGAACGGCGCGGGAAATATAATGCGAATGGCGATGGGCGAATCGATCGGCACGATCATTCGCTGATCCTGACGGAGCGAAATCGTTATGAAACAAGAACCGCATAGTGCGACAGCGGCGCCAGCGAGCGCGTTCAAGAGCGTAAAGGAAGTGGAGGCGACGGCGCGCACCCGCATGGACAAGGTGCTGGCCGATTTGCAGAACGAGATGGCGCATTTCCGGACGGGACGCGCCTCGATAGGTCTGCTCGATAGTGTGCGGGTGGATTATTATGGCTCGCCGGTCCCGCTAAACCAGGTGGCGCAACTACACGTGCCCGAGCCTTCGCTGATTACCGTGCAGCCGTGGGATGTCTCCACCATCGGCGCGATTGAGAAAGCCATTCGCAGCGCGGATCTCGGTCTGAATCCCTCGAACGATGGCAAGGTCGTGCGCGTACCGGTTCCGCCGCTGACGGAAGAGCGGCGGCGTGAGCTCGCGAAAAAATTGAGCCACGTAGCGGAAGAGCGGCGAGTGAGTTTGCGCAACGTACGCCGCGATTCGAACGATCACTTGAAGAAGATGCTCAAGGACAAGCTCATCAGCGAGGACGAAGAGCGGCAGGCGCTGGACAGCATCCAGAAGTTGACCGACGGGCAAATCGGGAAACTCGATCAGATCGCGAAAGCCAAAGAAAAAGAAATTCTCGAGTTCAAGTAGACGCCGCCTTGCAGCCGCCGCTTTGGACGCTGGATGATTTCGAGCAGCTCGCGCGCGAGCGCATGAGCCATGCGGCGTACGAGTACGTGGCCGGAGCGGCAGGCGCGGGGTTGACGGACGCCGAAAATCGTGCCGCGTTCCAGCGGATTCGTTTGCGCCAGCGGGTGCTGGTGGACGCGAGCCGCATCGACACGAAACTGCGGCTCTTCGACCGGGATTACGAGTTTCCGATTCTGCTTGGGCCGACCGGCTATCACAAGCTGGTCCACGCCGAGGGCGAGATCGAAACGGTAAAAGGCGCTAATTTGAGCGACGCCACTCTGGTGGCGGCGCTCTTCTCCACCGTGACGTTCGAAGCGATGAGCCGGGAGGCGGCGCGGCCGCTCTGGTTCCAGCTCTACATTCAGACCGATCGCGGATTTACGAAAGAGCTGGTGGAAAGGGTTCTGGCAGCGGGTTGCGAAGCGATCTGCGTGACGGTGGATGTGCCGGTGAACGGTCCGCGCGACCGTGAGTATCGCGCCGGATTTACTTTGCCGCCTGGTGTCCAGCGAGCCAACCTGGCAAGCCGCGGAACGGCTTTTTCGGCGGCCGCGCATCGTCCGGCGGGACGCAACATTTATTCACCCACCCACGGAGCCGACGCCACGTGGAAAGATATCGAATGGCTGCGCTCCATTGTTCCCGCGAAACTGCTGCTAAAGGGAATTCTCGATCCGGAGGATGCCGAACGAGCGGTCGAGCTAGGCTGCGACGGACTGATCGTTTCGAATCACGGCGGACGCAGCCTGGATACGTTGCAGGTATCGATCGATGCGCTGCCAGCCGTAGTAGAGCAAGTGAGTGGACGCGTGCCGCTGCTAGTCGATGGAGGAATTCGCCGGGGGACAGACGTATTTAAAGCGCTGGCGCGCGGCGCGGCGGCGGTGCTGATCGGCCGGCCTTACCTGTATGGATTGTCCGTCGGCGGCGCAGCGGGAGTAGCGCGGGTGATCGAGATTTTGCGCACCGAACTGGAGATGACTATGGGGCTGATCGGCTGTCCCGAGCTTTCGCGGATTTCGGACAAATTCCTGTTGCAATAGACTGTGGAAATGCCTTCTACTTACGATGCCATCGTAATTGGTTCCGGCCAAGGCGGTAATCCACTGGCCGTAGCCATCGCCGGCCAAGGAGGGAAAGTCGCACTGATCGAATCCGATTTGTTGGGCGGCACGTGTGTGAACACAGGCTGCACACCTACGAAAACAATGGTGGCGAGCGCGCAAGTGGCCCACTATGCTCGCAATGCAGCACGGTGGGGCGTGCGTGCGAGCGAAGTGAGCGTCGACCTTCCGGCGATTTTGAAGCGCAAAGACGAAGTAGTCGAGAAATCGCGCTCGGGATGGCCCAAAAAGTTCGACAAGAAAGTGGATGTCTATCGCGAGCGGGCGCGGTTCATCGGCATGCGAAAGATTCAAGCCGGCGAGCAGACGCTCGAAGGCGAGCGGATCTTTATCGACACCGGCGCCGCACCCACGATTCCACGGATTGAGGGCCTCGAATCGGTTCCCTATCTAACCAATGTCAGCATGTTGGAGCTGAAGGATCTGCCAGAGCATTTGATTGTGCTGGGCGGCGGCTATATTGGGCTGGAATTCGGGCAGATGTTCCGGCGCTTCGGCAGCGCGGTTACCGTCGTACAAAGCGGCGCGCACATTCTGCCACGCGAAGACGAGGATGTTACGAGCGAATTGCAGAAATGCCTGCAAGCGGAGAGCGTACGGTTCGAGATGAATGCCCGCGCGACTAAAGTGGAACAGGCCGGCAAACAGATTCGCCTTACAGTGAATGAGCGAGTTATCTCCGGCTCGCACTTGCTGGTTGCCACCGGGCGCTCGCCGCGCACGAAAGATCTCGATCTGGGGAAGACCGGTGTTCAGGTAAACGAGCGCGGCTATATCGTAGTGAACGACCGGCTCGAGACCAGCGCGTCGGGGATCTGGGCGCTGGGAGACGTGAACGGCGGGCCGGCTTTCACGCATATTTCGTATAACGACTACCAGATCGTCTACGGGAATTTGTATGAGGGCAAGAACTTGAGCACTCAGACACGGCTGGTCCCGTATGCCGTGTTTACAGATCCGACGCTCGGGCGCGTGGGGCTTAGCGAAAAAGAGGCACGCGCCACCGGGCGGAAGCTCAAGATTGGAAAAGTACCGATGACCTGGGTGGCGCGCGCCATTGAGCGCGCGGAGACGGCCGGGTTCATGAAACTTGTGGTGGATGCGTCCAACGACCACATTCTGGGAGCGGCCATCCTGGCGAGCGAGGGTGGAGAGCTCGTGCAGATCCTAGGCACGCTCATGCTGGCGGAAAAGCCTTACACACTGCTCAAAGGGGCGATCTACATTCATCCGACGTTGGCCGAGGGTTTCTTTGCTCTTATGGACAGCGTGAAACCTGTGGATTAATTCAGAGGCACACGCTCACCCGGCTTGGGTCCGAGGCGCACGGGCTGACCGTTCAATTCGACCGCGACGGAGCAGGCTTCCGGGAACACAGTGCAGTGCGTGGACCGATCGTTACAAACCGCATCGGGCTCGGTGAGCAACTCGGCGTCTAGGCGGTCCAATTCGGCGGTTTGATCGGCTCCGAGGAGAACGGAACCGCGGCCTGCGGCATTGCGCTTGAAGACGATCGCAAAATAGAAGCGATGGTAACGATAGCGCCGCATAAATTGCGGCATGAGGCGATCGACTGGCGGCTGGTCATGCGGCCGGTCCTTCATGGGACGAGTAGAAAGCAGGCGCAAATGTCCGTTCGGTTGAACCTGATAATACGCGATCTCCGTACCCAGATAGCCGTCGAGGCCGCGTTTCGACGCGCCTTCACGATAGTAAGCATTTTCGACGCGAAGCTGCATGGGAGGGCGCAGGTCCAGCCAGCCTTGGCCGGGCGTAGAGACGCGATTCTGCCAGTGCGGTTTGACGCAGGACACGGAAAGCAGCAGGAGAGCAAGCGGTAGTGCTTTCATACAGCGATCAGCCAATGCGTAGCGCCGTCATAGGATCGATGTGGGCGGCGCGACGTGCAGGAATGTAGCTCGCAGCTAAAGCAACAATGGTGAACAAGACGGCTGTCGCGGCAAACACCGCCGGGTCCGTTGCTGTGACGTGAAACAGCAGCGCTTTCAAGAAACGTGTGAGAGCGAAGGCTCCGGCGATACCGATAGCAACGCCGGCGAGCGAAAGTGCAAGCGCCTGGCGCAAGACCAAACGAAGAATATCGGCTTGCTGCGCACCCAGAGCGCGCCGGATGCCGACTTCCTGAGTCCGGCGAGCTACCGAATAGGCAATCACGCCGTATAAGCCGATGACCGCAAGCAGCAAAGCCACACCGGCGAATGAACCGAGCAGCCCCATCATCCAGCGCCGCTCGCCAAAGGCTTTGGCCAGGACGGAATCCATCGTTTTTACATCCGAGACGGGCTGGTCAGGATCGACGGCCAAGACAGCCTTGCGAAGTACTGAAGCAAAGCGCAGCGGCGGACCGGAAGTACGCAGCACCAGGTATGCCGTTTGCGGCGGATGCACAATACAGGGAATAAAAAATTCCGGGACGGGATTGCTTGCCAAGCCACCTTGATGAATATCCGCGACAACGCCGACCACTTCCATCCAGCCGGTGGCTTTGTCGTACGCTTCTTGGATGCGATGGCCAACAGGATTTTCGCCGGTTGGATAGTTCGGCCACAAGAGGCGGGCGAGGGTTTCATTGATGATGATTACCGGCGGAGCGCCGGGAGTGTTGTCGCGCGCCGTAAATTCGCGGCCTCGTTTGAGCGGAATCCGGAGGGTCTCGAAATAGCCGGGAGTGACGCTCTCGACGACGGCATTGAGGGAGGGCTCCAGAATGTCTGGAGATGGCTTCCCTTCGACCCAATAATTAGTACGAATCCAGGTTGTTGTGGGGAGAGACATGGCGATGGTGGCTGCGCGTATGCCGGGTATTTCGCGAGCGCGAACCAGAAGCTCACCAAAAAATGCAAACTTCTTTTCGCCCGTGTCATAGCGGGCGGGCGGCAGCGCGATCTTTGCAGTTAGCAAATTCGCAGGTTGAAAACCGGGATTCACGCTATGCAGACGGACAAAGCTTCGCAGCAGCAGCGCCGCGCCGATCAGCAGGACAATTGAGAGTGCGATTTGAGCAACGACCAGCAGATCGCGGGAACGCAACCCGAACGATTTTCGCGTGGCTCCGCGGTCCATAGCGGCTCCGCTCACGCGCAGTTCATCCACAAGAGCCGGGCGCGACGCGCGCCAGGAGGGAAATAGTCCGAAGAGCACGCCCGTGACAATGGAAATCGCCACGTTGAACACGAGCACGGCGCTATCCAGCCGGATTTCCGCCGCGCGCGGGAGATTCGACGCGCCATGAGTGATGACGTGCAATGTCCAGTTCGCGAGAAGCACGCCGAGACCGCCCCCGGCAACGGACAAGAGCAAGCTTTCCGTGAGGAGTTGCCGGATGAGGCGCATGCGGCCTGCGCCCAGAGCCGCACGCACGGCGAGTTCCCGCGTGCGGGAGGCCGCACGCGCAAGGAGCAGACTTGCCACGTTGGCACAAGCGATACACAGAACGAATCCGACAGCGCCGAAGAGGGTCCACAACATGAGACGCGCGCCGGAGACGAGGTGACTTTTTAGCGGCGCCATGCGCATAGTCACGCCCGGATCGGAATTCATCAGATCCGGGTGCGCGGCAACGTATTGCCGTTCGAGCACGTTCATCTCGGCTTGCGCCTGGGCCAGAGTGAAGCCAGGATGCACGCGCGCAAATCCGTTCAGCAGCGGCAAGTCCCAATAGCGGGAAGCGAGCAATGACCACTCGGCCGGCCGCGTCACCCATACGTCTACTTCGGGAAACGGAAATGCGAAGCCCTCGGGAAGAACACCGATGATTGTGTAGGGTGTCGCATCCAGCGTGGCGGTTTGGCCGGCTATGAGCGGATCGCCGCCGAACCGGCGCTTCCATAGACTGGCGCTGATCATTGCTACCGGAGCGCCGCCGCGCCGGTCTTCCTCGGGACGGAAACTGCGGCCGAGGATGGGATGCAAGCCGAGAACGTCGAGAAAATTTGCGGAGACACGTGCGCCTTTCAGCGCTTCCGGATCGCCGTCTTTCGAAAGCATTACGCTTTCAGGACGGCCGTAAGCGCCGGGAGTGAAGGATTTCGCGGCGGCTCGCAGCTCGTTAAATTGCGGGAGGCCGAATGAAAGATCGCGCTGATTATGGCGCGGATTATCAATCGAGAAGTACACGAGATGGCCGGGATCGCGGTATTCGAGCGGCTTCAATAAAACACCGCGAATCAGCGTGAATACGGCGGTGTTGCCACCGATGCCAAGGGCTAGGGTCAGGAGCGCTGTAACCGTGAAAGCCGGAGTCTTGCAGAGCGCGCGTAGGGAATAGCGCAAGTCCTGCCAAGTCGTTTCGAGAAAGGCGATCCCGTTCAGGCTACGGATGTCTTCGCGAACCAGGGTGGGATTACCCAACTTGCGGCGGGCGGCAGTGTGGGC
>JACZDD010105151.1_pt1 | contig 10060 bp, 8 predicted proteins | sample 8641771 | NCBI WGS metagenome assembly JACZDD01 (sample SAMN15324614, study PRJNA640507) | soil metagenome | isolation source: intercropping peanut in the second line | place: China: Luxin town, Laibin City, Guangxi Province | collected 2019-07-25 | depth 10cm m | reverse complement strand
TGTTGCAAACAGAGCAAGCCGGACGGGGACGTCCGGCGCGGCTCAGGAGAGCAGCCGTACTTTACCGTCGGCCACCTATTGCTCGCAAAACAGCTTGAATGCGCCTTGAAGCGCTTCCACGCTGGAGAACTCGAGCTTCGAGGCAGCCGCAGAAATGTCGCCAAACTGCTCAGCGAGCGCAGAAATACTCTGGCCGTGACAGCTCGCCTGCCCGGGGGTTCCGGCTTGAGGAATGGTCTCGCCATTCAGTGAAAACGCCATGTTGAACGTTGGGGGTATGGCGCCACCGATGATATCGGTACCAATCCGCAACCAATCCGGGTTCAGGTTCGAGTTGCGGATCCAAGCCTGAAGATCGCCTACGAATGGGGTTCCAGGTGACGCAATCGGTCTTGGCGCTGACAGGAACAGGAAATCGCCACTGGTCAGCAGGACCTCGGGGCGGAAGAAATAATGACCTGCCGGCAGAACAATAGGGGTCGTGAACGTAATTGTGATCTCGACTTCCTCGCCGGTCGCTGGACCTTCGCCCATGGTAGTGACATTGTTAGGCAGCTTGTTGATGCCTGTCACCACGGTGTTGGCCACAAACTGGTTCGCACTCAGCACGTTTGTGGAGAATTTAAGGGTTCCGGAGCTCTTGGCGCGAGTGGCAGAGTCGATTTCGACATCCGAGGGCGAATTGGCACGCGATGGTACATTGCCTGAGGGATTAGCCGAATCTAGAGGGAAGACGTGGTACATTTCGATCTCAACCTCTTTAATATTCTCCGGAAGCGTTCCCAAGGGGACGAATCCGGTAATGGTCGCCCGAGTGATGACTGTGGTCTGTTGCAGTATTAAATCATCGGCTGTCTCGGTCTCGAGTTTCCCAGGGCTGGCACGGCGGGACAGAGCCCCAAGCTTGCCGTCAGGAGTTCCCGCCGTGAAGGAAAAGGTCGCCGCCCATGCGGGCATCGCGACCCAGATACTGAAAGCCAAGGTGGAACTCACTAGCGATCTTCTGATCATTTTCACTTGATATCCTCGTTTTCTAAAAGGTCTTAGGCTTTTGCCAGCCCCATGCTCGCAGAGCTCCAGCCAAATCGTGTGAGGAATAGGTAATGTTTCGGTATTTAATATTTAAACGAGTTTGAGGCAAGGTACTTGTGCCCGTTGCGCAGTGCGCTCAATCTCCTCTAGCGTGGGAGCGGTGAAAGGTATCGAGGCAAGATTGCGCGTGAGATCATACAGGCCTTTCATTCGACCTCGCGATATCAATTCACGATCGCTATGCAACAGCGCGGCAGCATCTTCGAGCTGGAGGCCCTCAAACACCGTCAACAAAAGAGCGCATCTCGGAAAGGCGCCAATAGACAGCAATGCTACTTCGACTTGCTCCTTGCTAATGTTCGGATCGAGAAACCAGCCCTCCACTGCGATGAAGCCCTGGTGTGATTGCTGCAATGTGGTCTCGCGGGCGGATTCGGCGATCTCGCGACGGATGGCCTCTAACGCTGCAATGATTACCGTTTTCCGCAGATGTGCGAGTGTTTGCGGCGAGCACATGTGTTCGAGCCCGTCTCCCGAATCGAGCGCGTCGATGGTCACATCCAAGCTCAGCTCTGCGCGGGTGGTGAGGAGAAAGGCGATCCAGTAGAGGTCGGTGGCCGACGTATAGGCTTCTGTGATTGTATGCATCGACCTGCTCCTGGATTCCCGTCAAATTGCAGGCTATTCCAAATTTGGCAAATCATGTCCCAGTGGAAGGCGCATGACGAAACGAGCGCCCAGAGCAGGCTCAGTCCAAAGATCGCCGCCGTGATTGCGCACAGTCTGGCGCGAGAACGTCAGTCCAAGTCCGAGACCATCCTGCTTGCCTGCCGTGACGAACGGGTCGAACAAGCGGTCGCGAATGCCTTCCGGAATTCCAGGCCCTGTATCTTCGAAATCGACGAGGGCCCAAGCAGAGGCCTGCCTGGCCGTAATGAGTAACTTACCTCCGCTCGGCATCGCTTCGAGAGCATTGACCACGAGGTTAACGAATACGCGCTCCATCAGAGGGAGAACCAGCGGCAACTCAATATGCTCAGGCATATCGAAGAGGATCTTGACCCGATGATTATGGTTTGCCGCTGATGCCGCATCAGATGCCGCAGTAATGACCTGACGGATGTCACACATTTTAGCCGTTGATTTGTCTGGACACGCGGCAGGTGTGAGGTCTGCCAAGAGTTTACGCATCCGGCCGGCTGCACAGTAGATGTTAGCTGCGAGCCGGTTCACTTCGGCTGCGTCAGAGTGCAAATCCACTAACATCTCGGCGCCTGCATAGATTGTCGTCAGTGGATTCCGAAGATCATGAAGGATTGAGGAAAAGCGCCAAGCCATTGCAGAAACATTCTCTTGCCACGAGCCCAATTGTGAAGGCTGGGCGATGGTCTCGGTCCCGTGCAACCCTGCTTTGGGCAGTAAGCAAACATCTGCGCGGCCGTTATTGATATGCTTTCTGATCCGAGAGCCATTCAGCATCGTTGATCTGCCCCGTCGTGCTATCACTTGCCGCATTTGTGTGCTCTCACGTTTTCAGTTGCCCTAGGTTCACTATGTACTCGCTCGGCCACCAGAACGGCTGGGCGATTCAATCTTTCACCGCTGCCATGGGTTGTGCGCAATCAGCAGCGGCGATGTTCGCTCTTCTCAGGCACGCTTAGAATAGCGGTGAAACCGGGTCTGGATCATGAGATGACCGTATTGTTGTGGTGATGTTTTGGTGGCCGGATTTGATACTCAGACATAGCGCCTAAAGAATAGGCGCTGGGCCGGAGAGGCACAGGCGCGAGGCCATGATTGCATTTGCGTAAACCTGCCAACGGATCAGCCGGATGCAAGCGCAATCGAATGCGCCGGGGGATCGGCGCGGCAATTGTGGGCGCAGATAAGCCGATCGTTGTCGCTACTCTGGCGTCTTCGCCGGCTAATATCGCGCGGCGAATACCAGCGCCCGACCTCCCGGTCAGAGCGCCAGTGACGGCGAGCAGAATTCCGTGCCGGAACACCAGGGCCGCCGTGCGATTGGGTATCCACGCATTAAACTCAATTTGTGGAACCCGCTGCTGATCTCGTTGTAGTGCTTGAAACAAACAACCGCATCCAGCTTGCCATGGCGAAAGGGTTGCTGGAGGACGCCGGGATTCCGTTCTTTGTCTCGGGCCAAATTGCCACGCTGGTTCAGGACGTGGATGCATTTCTTCATAAGTGGATCCAACTGCAAGTGCAACGCAACCGTGAAGCGGAGGCAAGGGAACTTCTGGAACTTCTTCAAACCGGAGAGGGTTCCGAGGATTTCCGAGCGTAACGGTTGCGTTTCAGAACGAACAATAGAGAATCGCAAGGCGCTCGGAAATCCGGTTATCGGGAAGGTGAATCCGCTGCAATTTCCCCCAATATTCAGCTAGATGATTGTGGGGCGAAGCGGGTTGGCTCGCCGCAAACTACCTATCGGAGAGCTGCTGTTTTCGTGGGCGCTTCTTCCACCGCTGCTGTCAAAGCAATCACAGCCCACGAGGTGGCTGCTGCGGAGATGAATTGGCTTCGACCGTGTGGAAAGCCAGTCTCCTGGTACGGCTGGAAGGATAACGCGCGCGACCGCACGAACCAGGAGCCGTCCGGTAACTGTGTTCTGAGCAGGTAGTCGACGCCGCGACGGTATAGGGGGTCACCTGCTTTAGTCCCGGTGAGTTCCAGGGCGTATAGAGCTTCTCCGGTTGCATAAGCATCACTAGAGAAAGTGGGAAGCACGGCCCATCCGCCATCCTTGCGCTGTAGCCCAAGGAGCCGGCGGCGATGTTTAGCAATTGACGTTTCCGGCGTTCCCGCCCACTGCAAGCCCAAGAGAACGAATGCCTGATCCTGAGTGGTTCGGGCCGCTGCTTCCAACAGGTAATTTCTCGCGCGGCGGATAGCCGCATCCCGTTGGGCATGCTGAGCGGGCGGTGTGTACGCCTGAAGGCCGCGAATTGTAAGCGCCGTCCACAAGATGTCGCCGCCAAGCGGCGGGCGCACATCGGAAACAGCCCAGCTCCCGTCGGAGCGCTGCAGGCGCAGCAACGCAAGCGCCGCGGCATCGGTAACGAAGTTGCGCGCAAAACCTTGCTCGGCCATGGCGGTCATTTCAAAGGACACGTTGGCGAGCAATCCGGGGACCGAGCTTGCGCCCACGGCCATGTTCTCCTGCATGGGCCGCCATGTTGCCATGGCCGCCCTGATATGGTGCGATGCCAAGTCCCGATTCGCCGCAAGGTCCTTATTCAACGCCCGCGTGACGGCAATGCCGGGAAGCGAGTTATGGTGACAGGAAATGCACCCACCGCTCTGTTTGAAGAATATCGAGCTGGCCGGTTGAAGGAGCGCTAACGCTTTTTCAATGGCGGCGCGCGGCGATCGTGGCAGGCCGATCGCAAGGGGTGCAGGAACGGGAGGCGCTATGGTATGCGCTCCAGCGGCACGAAGTTTCTGCACGACTGCGGTCTCCCCCTGCAGCAGAGCCCAATCCAATGCGGTGCGGCCCAACTCGTCGCGTGCATCCAGGTCGGCGCCTTTGGCTAGCAGCGCCTCGATAACCGTAGGATTCTGGAACTCCGATGCACAAGCAGCCATGAGAGGCGTCAATCCACGCGATCCTTTCGCGTTCGGATTAGCGCCCCGTTTGAGGAGTTCGCGTACCTGCTCCAGATTTTGGAAATACGCCGCAAAGGCTAGTGCCGGAAGCTCGAGAGTGCGGATGGAGACAGGCACGTTCGGGTCAACTCCGGCATCCAGCATCGCGCGCACCGGTTCCACCGCGCCGCCGTACAGGAAGACAGCGTTAAACATAGGGCCGGAAAGCTTGAAGACGTGCATCGGCTCAAGGCCGTGCGTGCGGATCTGCAGGAAGAGGTCGCGGTTCTGCATCAGCGCCAGGCGGCTGGTCCGATCCATGCCGTCCTCATCTGACGCTCCGGCTGCGAGCAGGACCGGCTCAGCTTCCGTGAATCCGTTCTGACGTGCCAGAATCAAGGCCGTGTTGCCGTCTTTCGAGCGAACCTGCACGTTCGCATGGTGGGAGAGGAGCAGGCGTAACTTCGCCGGATCTGACGCGGACCACATGAGCGGAGTAAAGCCCGCGTTGCTTACCGCATTGACGTCGGCACCAGCCGCGATCAGAGATCGCATGCACTCAACTGAGGCGTACGCCCCGGCGTGCATCAGTGCGGTCGAGCCCATTTCATCACGCGTGTTGGGATCGGCGCCTGCTTTCAGAGCCGTCTGCACGGCGCGCGCGTCACCACTGTGAATCGCTTCCAGCAGCACGCGTCCCTGATCGGCCCGCGGGTCCGCAGCGACCGTAGCCGGGGCAAACGTAATCAGGATCAGGCAGAGATGCCCATTTAAGGCAAAGAGCCGCACTTAGACACCTCCACTGTCGCGATGACGGAAGCATTGTTGTTTGTTTTGTCCGCAGCCGTGACCTTGACCCGAGCCTTTTCATTTACGTCGCAAGTAACGGGTGCGCCGTTAAATGTAAATGTCCGTTCAGTTCTAAACGTCCCGTCTGGAGTTGTGCTCTCAGCTCCCGATTGTCTTGGCAACGTTTGATTAGGCAAGTCGCTGAAAACGATTGCCACCGTATGGTCACCGTTTGGAGTAAAGCCGGTCCCAACTAACGTCACCGTTTCGTCAATCTGAGATCGGTTCGAGACGAATGCATCGAGCCGCCGACACCTCTTCCTTAGCATCTCTGTCCGTTGGCGTTCCTGCGATTCGACAAGCTTACCGAAGTCTTTGTTGGGAACGTTTCTGCAAAAATTCAGATGCATGTTGAAATCTGAAGACCAAAGTGGATCTAGACCAGTAAAAAAGTCGCAGTTTTTTGCCAGTCTCTCGACATTGCTGGCAACTGCATTTCGTGCATAGTCCACACAACGCGATGGATCTACAGATGGTGGCGTTTGCGATTGCTTGGACGTGCCCTGCTTCTGTGGCTGCGCTAACAGAGAACCCACGAACCCAAAGAGGAGAAAACTCGTAATCGCACTACTGGCGGCGCGCATAAAACACCTCCGACTGGAAAATTTGCAGCAAAACCAACAACCAGCGAACCGGACGGTTGATAGGTTTCCACATTAAGGTGAATCTGCCGCGATGTCACCACATATTCAGGTGGGTTTGAGATTAGAATCGAGTGATTGTGTGGCGAAGTAGTTTGGCCTTTGGAGTTGCACTTCTGGCCTGCGCGTCGCTTTCGGCGGAACGCCTACCGATTCAGGTCCTCACCGTCACACAAGGCCTGTCGGGCAATAGCATCCATAAGATCGTCCGGGACAGCCATGGATTTCTCTGGTTCTGCACGGGGGAAGGACTGTCACGTTTCGATGGTCATCGGTTCGTGAACTTCGGCGAAGACCTGCCCGGCCCGATAGTTTGGGACCTGCTGGAATCGCGCTCGGGCGATTATTGGGCGGCGACCAGCGGCGGTCTGGTGCGGCTGCCCGCGACTGCCCTCGGCCAGCGCGAGGTTTACTATCCGGGCAGCGACGCGGCATCCCGGACCGTTCTTGCCGTTTACGAATCCGAAGACGGCACGCTTTGGGTCGGTACCGAAGCGGGCTTGTATCGCATGCCGCCGGGATCGCGAAAGCTCGCGCACGTAGGCACCGGACCATTGCCCGAATCTTGGAGCCAACCGCCAGTCGCGGCGATCACAGAGGACGGTGAGGGGAACCTGTGGTTCGGCGGTTTCGCTGGCATCATCCGGCTTGGCAAAGATGGCCGCGTCGACCGGTGGACTCCTCGTAGCGGCTTTGCTTCTTACGTGGTTGTCACCCTGTTCCGCGATTCCGACGGAACCATCTGGGCGGGAACAGAGAAAGGACTTTGTCATCTGCTGCGGACGCCCCATCCCGGCGAGAGTCCGGCGGAGCACTGCTACGGGCTGAAGGACGGCCTCCCGAGCCCATATACGCAGTCGGTGCTCCGTGATTCGAGCGGCCGCCTATGGATAGCGACGCTGGAGGGGGTTGCCTATGCGGCACCCTCCGCTGATGGCGGGTTGCGGTTCCCGCATCTGACCCGGCGGCAGGGTCTTAGCGATGACAACATCGAAGCGCTGGCCGAAGATATCGACGGCAATCTGTGGTTCGGTACCGCCGATGAGGGCGCGATGAAACTGTCTCGCGAGGACGTGGTCACGTTCGGCGAGGAGGATGGGCTCACCGCCCCGGTTGCGGGATTTTTCGAAGACCTGCAGGGGCGGCTCTACGCGGTGACGCGGTCGGAGTCAACACTCTTATTAAATCGGTTCGACGGGCGCAGGTTCGTCCCCATCCGGCCGGCACTGCCCGCGGGTGTGCGCACATTCGGAAGGGGTCTGGAACAGGTGGCGATACAGGACCGCTCCGGTGATTGGTGGCTGGGCACAGGAGATGGCCTCCTGCGCTACCGGGGATTGGGCCCCGACTCGCTCTTCCGGCTCCCGGAAGTATACGTACGTCCGGGCGGGCGCGACGGCCACAATGTGTTTCGGCTATATGAGGACTCGCGAGGCGACGTATGGTGGAGCACCAGTTCCAGAATCACCAACACGCTCGGCCGCTGGAGGCGAGCGGAGGCGGAGATGGAATATTTCGGCGACGGCAATGGATTGCCATCTCTGCGCAGCAATCTTCCCTCGGCGTTTGTCGAGGACCGCAGCGGCGTCTTGTGGCTGGGATTCGAGAGCCAGGGAATCGCCAGGCAGAGAAGCGACGGCTTCGTGTACTTTGACCCCGCGGCAGGGTGGCCGGGCGGCCATATCCGATCGGCCCATCGAGACGTCAAGGGGCGCTTGTGGTTCGGCTCTTCTACCGGGCTGTGGAGGCTGGACGATCCTGCGGCGGCGCGGCCCAACTTCGTCCGGTACACGCCGGCGGAGGGATTGGCGAGCCTAACAATTTATAGTCTGACCAGCGACCACCGGGGATGGGTTTACGTCGGGACCGGCTTCGGAGTGGACCGTATTGATCCCGACTGCAGGCGTATCGAACATCTCTCGACCTCGGACGGATTCCCTTCGAGCGCAGTTCAGGCGGCCTATTGCGACCATAACGGCCGCATCTGGTTCGGGGTCCGGCACGGCGCCATCAGGCTCATTCCCACCGAGCCTTCCCAGAAGGTCCCGCCTGCTGCGGCGCGAATCACCTCCACTCGCGTGCGTGGCATCGACAAACCCGTGGGCGCGGCAGGCGCCACGAACATGGCCGGACTGGTGCTGAAGCCGGGAGAGGACCACATCGAATTCACATTCGCATCGCCTCAATTCCACGGCAGTGAGGAGCGCCGGTACCAATACAGGCTGGAGGGCGCGGGATCGGCGGAGTGGAGCCCGTTGTCGAGGTCGCGATCGGTCAATTTCGCGAGCCTGGCGCCCGGATCATACCGTTTCGTGGTACGGGCGGAAGACTCGAGTGCGTTATCATCGGTCGCATTCCGGATAATGCCGCCATTCTGGTTGAGCTGGTGGTTCCGCGTCTTGCTCGTGTCGCTGGTGGCGGCTGCCATCTACTTGCTGTTTCGCTACCGTATGCGCGCAGCCTTGGAACACGAACGGCTGCGTGTGCGGATCGCAACCGACCTGCACGACGACATCGGCTCCAGCCTGTCGCGCATTGCTATCTGGAGCGACGTCGCGGCGCGGGAAATGGAGCGCGGCGCCGAAGCGGTATCGCAATCGCTGAAGCGGATCGGGGAGGTGTCGCGCGAGGCAATCGACTCGATGAGCGACATCGTGTGGGCCGTCAACCCGAAATTTGACCGGCTCACCGACCTCGCGACGCGTATGCGGCGCTACGTAAGCGACCTTTCCGCAGGCGCCGATATCCCGATATTGTTTGAAACGAAAGGGGTCGATTCCGGCGCAGCAATTGGCCATGAGCTGCGCCGCGATCTGTTCCTGGTACTGAAGGAGGCGCTAAACAACGCATTGCGGCACTCCAATTGCGAAAAGTGCGCGGCCATGTTGTCCGTGGATTCCCGCTACGTTACCGTGGAGGTCGTCGACAATGGACAAGGATTCGACACACAGTCGCCGAAAAGGGGAAACGGGCTGGACAACATGGCGCGCCGCGCGGAGCGGCTCGGCGGCACCATGCGCATCGATTCGGCTGCGGGCCGAGGCACGCGTGTCGAAATCCGCGTCCCGCTGGATGTCCGTTGAGCCCTCCCGGACCTACATAAACATGTGGTCCGCCGGGCCGATGGCGCAGCTACTCTGAAAGCTGGATGATCCGCGTCGCGATTATCGAGGACCTGGAGGATGTCCGTGCCGGCCTCGCGGTATTGATCGGCGGCGCGGAAGGATTCTCGTGCGCTGGCACATACCGCACGATGGAGGAGGGGCTGTCAGGCATTCGCGCCCGTCCGCCAGACGTGCTGCTGGTGGACATCGGCCTGCCAGGTATGTCCGGTATCGAAGGCATTCGGATCTTGAAGCGGGACTTCCCCGGACTTCCGGTGGTCGTGCTTACTGTCTATGAGGACGATGAACGTATCTTCAACGCACTGTGTGCGGGGGCGCGCGGGTATCTGCTGAAGAAGATGCCTGCCGCGCGGCTGATGGAGGCCATACGGGATGTCATCGAGGGCGGCGCGCCGATGTCGCCGGACGTAGCCCGCAAAGTGGTTGAGCTGTTTCGCAGATTTCAGCCAGCGGCGACGGCACACGATTTGACGCCACATGAGCTGCGGCTACTGAGGCTCCTCATTGACGGGCACAATTACCGGACTGCAGCCACCCAACTTCGTGTGAGCGTGAATACCGTGGGTTTCCACATCCGAAACATCTACGACAAGCTGCAGGTACATTCGAAGAGCGAGGCGGTCGCCAAGGCGTTGCGTATGGGGCTGGCACGATAGCGGACGGTTCCATTATGGAATCAGCGACGAAAAATCGGGGTCTTCACCAGGACCGCCGGTATCGAATGAGGCAGCTTGTGCAGCGACCTTATTATGACCGTCTACAATTGTTGGTAATCTAGGTATATGGCAAAGCCAACCGATCTTGTCC
>JACZDD010223200.1_pt1 | contig 10068 bp, 8 predicted proteins | sample 8641771 | NCBI WGS metagenome assembly JACZDD01 (sample SAMN15324614, study PRJNA640507) | soil metagenome | isolation source: intercropping peanut in the second line | place: China: Luxin town, Laibin City, Guangxi Province | collected 2019-07-25 | depth 10cm m | reverse complement strand
GGTTGCATTTGCTTCAGCGCGCACGCAATGCCCGCGATCAGCCCGCCGCCCCCGATCGGCACGATCACGGCGTCGAGATCATTTACCTGCCGGCACCACTCGAAACCAACGGTCGATGTGCCGAGCACGGTCAGGTCACTCTCGAACGGGTGAATGAACGTGCGGCCTTCCTCGGCTTCGATACGCTTCACCATGTCAAAGGCCTGATGCACGCCGTCCGCCAACACGATGTCCGCGCCATAGGCGCGACACAGCGACACTCGCATGGGATTGGCGGTTTTCGTCATCACCACTTTCGCGCTGGTGCCGGCGCTGCGCGCCGCGAACGCGACGGCGATCGCGTGGTTGCCCGCGCTGACCGCGGTGACGCCGGCGCGTTTGGCTTGGTCGGACAACGCCATGGCGTTGAGCAGCGCACCGCGCGCCTTGAAGGTGCCTGTGTATTGAAACAGTTCGAGCTTGAGGAAGATACGCGTGTCCGCACCGGCGACGTGCTCGACCGCGTCGCCGTGCCAGAGCCAGACCGGCGTTTCGCGGACGCGCTCGCCTAACCGTTCGCGCGCGGCGCGGATGTCCGGCAGCGTTGGAATGTCGTCCGTCATGCGCACACGTTAGGTGTGTGCGTCATCGGACGCAATCAGTGCGTGAGGCGCTCCGTGCGAGCTACACGCCACTGTCGCCCCGATCTCACGAGCGCGTAGCGCTGCTCGAACTCGAGCGGCGGCTGATACCCGGTGCTATCGGACCTCGGACGGTATCGCTCGGCGACGAGATAGACCTGTGCCGTGTCGCGCGCGAGTCGAAAGACAGGCGAGAACTGCACCTTGTATCCTGCCGACTGCGCGTTGCAGATCGGCGCCTGGCGCGCTGACGCCGCTGCCGCTGCGCACGATCCCTGGATCACTCCCCGGGAAGACAGCGCTCGCGCGACGGCAGGCGGAATCGTATCCGACGACTCGTCGCCGCGCCGACGCGGCAGAACGGCGGGATCGAGAAGCAGCACGAGTTGTGGTCCGAGATCGAACGCGCCGCCCAGTGCGGCTGCGTATGCCGCCGCTTGCTGATCCGCCGGAAGCTTCTCTACGTCGAGTCCGGCGCCGCGATCGTTCGCGGAACCTTTTCCGCCTTGGCCGGAGCACGCCGCGATCATGATCGCGACACACGCGGCCGTCGCGCTGCCGCGGGCGCGCCAGGCGCGTAGCGCCGTCTGAATAATGCACTCGAGCAATGTGGGGAGGCGCATGTGCGTAGGCCGACGTTGTCTCAGCAACGAGCGCGACAGATTCGTGCCATGGCACCGCCCCATCCCCGGTTACTCGCCTCACGACGTCGTCGTTAGAAGCCCAGTTTGACGTTGATGTCGAGCAGCACGGACTTGGGTGCTTCGTCGAAGACGACGCGCTCGCGATCTGGACGGATGACGAGCCGCTCCATGGGCCCGAGTCCGTGCCCGCGTCCGTGGCTGCCGCGCCGGAAATACACCACGCGCGTGCCGTTCACCTCATCCACGCGGACAACCTTGTACCCATGGTTGACGAGCACTTCGCGCGTGACGTCGGTCGCGTGATCCATCGTCACCATTTTCTTCGCCTGACCGGGCGGAATCTTGTCCTCGTGACCATGACCACGACCCTGGGCGTGAGCGGCAGTACCAACTGTGGCTACGAGTGCCAGCGCGATGAGCGCGCTGCAGACCAACGACAACCGTCGAGTCGACACGGGACCTCCAGACGAGTATGAGACGTTGCACCATCCAACCTGTATGACGCTGCCAAATTGGGCGGGCAACTCGGCCGATCCCGTTGCGATTAGATTCCTCTTGCCGTGACGTGGATGTCCCAGACGGAAGGCCGGCCCGGTGGGTTCGATTCCCACGCAGGACCATGGGGGCTGGAGCCACTGGCCGGGTTCAACTCCCGGACCGCATCCGGCGCGCTGCCTAACGCGTGACCGCGGCCCGCCGGCGCGCCTGCGCTCAGTACCGTTGTCATCCGTCGCCTAGCTTCCGGAGACGCTCCATGCAGTATCACGCGATCAATTTTGCGCAGAAACTCGGCCTCTTCACCGAGCAGTGGCAGCCCAAGGTGGTCGCCGAGATGAACGACTACCAGTTCAAGATCGTGAAGCTCAAAGGCGATTTCATCTGGCACGATCACCAGGACACCGACGAGACTTTCATCGTGCTCGATGGTACCCTGCGCATTGACTTCAGGGACGGCCACGTTCGTGTCGGCCCGGGCGAGATGTTTGTCGTTCCCAGAGGCATCCAGCACAAGCCCTACGCCGAGGACGAAGTAAAGCTCCTCCTCATCGAGCCTCGAGGAGTGCTCAACACCGGACACGAGGGCGGCGAGCGGACGGCAGAGAACGACGTGTGGATCTAGTTAGTTAGGCCGCGTCAGCGTTTCTGATCACAGACGGTTCCTGGCCGATCCGCTCGGAGGGCGCGCGTAACGAACCGGACGCGTGTGCGTATATTCCCCGGATCAGTCCGCCGCACGCTCTCAGCTTCAGAGGTCGATATGAAACGATCCGCTCGCATCGCCGTTGCCGCCGCGACGCCGATCGCCATTCTACTGGTGCTGCTCGCCGTCGTGCCGTTCCTGTTCCGCGACAAGATCGCGCAGACCGCGCAGCGAGCGGTGAACCAGAACGTCGATGCGCACGTGGCATGGCAACGCGTCGGGCTCTCGTTCTTTCGGCACTTCCCCAATCTCAGCCTCACACTCGATGGTCTCACGATCGTCGGCGCGGGGCGCTTCGAGAGCGATACGCTCGCCGCCGTACCGCGGCTGCGCATCGTGCTCGATCTCGGCAGCGTCGTCGGCAATGTGATGAGCAGCAAGCCGCTCGTGGTGCGTGCGGTGGAGCTCGACCAGCCGCGCCTGCACCTGCTGGCGCTCGAGGACGGCACCGCCAACTGGAACATCACGAAGCCGGCGCCGGCGCCGCAGGCTGCGCCTAACGCAAAGCCGTTCGCGGTGAGTCTGCGCGACGTGGCCATCACCGGCGCCAATTTCGTGTTCGACGACCGCCACGCAAACCTCCGCGCGTCGGTGATCGGATACGACCAATCGCTGAGCGGTGACCTGAGTCAGAGCCGCGTCGTGATCCACACGAAGGCGAGCGCCGATACGGCCACCGTCGTCTTCGCCGGCATCCCGTACCTCGACCGCGTCAAACTCGGCCTCACGACCGACATCGACGCCGACCTGGCCGGCAAGTCCTACACGCTCGGCCACACCACCCTCAGCCTCAACGAGCTCGCCCTGGGCGTCTCCGGCACCATCAAGTCGTTAGGTAACGGGCTCGCGCTCGACCTTGCCGTGAAAGCGCCGAGTACGAATTTCCGGAGTATCCTGTCGCTGGTGCCGGCGGTGTATGCGCACGACTTCGACAAGGTGCAAACCTCGGGGACCATCGCCGTCGACGGCTGGGTGAAGGGCAACTACGGCGCGAGCACTTTCCCGTCGTTCGCCGTCAACACCAAAGTGAACGACGCGGCGTTCAAGTATCCCGATCTCCCACTCCCGGCGCGCTCGATCTTCGTCGACCTCTCGGCGACCAACGCAGGCGGCAGCGCCGACAGCACGGTCGTCAAGCTCGATCGGCTCCACGTGGTGCTCGGCGCGAATCCGATCGACGCGCACATGCTGCTTCGCACACCGGTATCCGATCCCGACGTCGACGCGAGCGTGAGCGGCACCGTCGATCTCGCCGACCTCCGGCGCACCGTGAAACTCCAGGGCATCGACCAGCTCGCCGGGACCGTCTCCGCGAACGCCGCGGTGCGCACGCGGATGTCGTACCTCGCGAAAAAGACCTACGACAAGGTCGCCGCCAGCGGCACCGTGACGGTGGGCGGCCTAACGGTAAAGGGTGCCGCCCTGCCCCGTCCCCTCGCCGTCCAGCAGGCGTCTCTCGCGCTGGCGCCGCAGCACGCGAAGCTGAATTCCTTCACCGGGACGATCGGCAGCAGCGATCTCCAGGCGTCGGGCACGCTCGACAACCTCATCGCGTTCGCGCTGCACGGCGACACGCTGCACGGCACGGCCACCATCACGAGCAAGCGATTCGATCTCAACGAATGGAAATCGGGCGGAGACCTCGACGTCATCCCGGTTCCGCCCAAGATCGACTTCGCCCTCGATGCGACCATCGGCCAGCTGCTGTACGACAAGCTGACGATGACCGATGCGCACGCGCGTCTCCGGATCGCCAACCAGCGCGCCACGCTCGAGCAGTTCCAGACGAACACGTTAGGCGGGCAGGTCGCGGTCACGGGCTTCTACGAAACGACCCAGCCCGGGAAGCCGACGTTCGACGTGAACGCGAAGCTGACCAAGGTGGATGTGCCATCCGCATTCCAAGCGTTCACCACCGTGCAGATGTTGGCGCCGGTTGCCAAGTACGCCAGCGGCTCCGTCACGACGGATGTCCACCTCACCGGCGCGTTAGGCAAGAACATGATGCCCGCGTTCCCCACGTTGGGCGGCGCCGGAACGCTCGAGACATCCGAGCTCGCGGTGCACGACTTCCCCGCCCTCACCAAACTCGCCCAGGCGACGAAGCTCGACGTCCTGAACAACCCGACGCTGCAGGCGCTGCGCGCGGCGTTCACGATCGACAACGGCCGCCTAACGGTACGGCCGTTCGACGTCAAGGTCGCCGGCATCTCCGCGAACATCGCCGGGTCCAACGGGCTCGACCAAACGCTGCAATACACGCTCGGTCTGCGCGTCCCGCGGTCGCTGCTCGGCAGCGGCGCCAATCAGGCGCTCGCGGGTCTCTCGTCCAAGGCAAGCCAACTCGGTATCGATCTCGCCTCCGCGCCCGAGATTCCGCTCGCGGTGCAAGTGGGCGGCACGGTGACGAACCCAACCGTCAAGCTCGATCTCGCGAGCGCCGGCTCATCGGTGAAAGCCGCGGCCCAACAAGCCGTCACGCAGCAGGCTTCCGCCGCCGCAACCCAACTCGTGGCAGAAGCCCAGCAGCGCGCCGCAGCCATCGTGCAAAGCGCACAGGCGTTGGCCGACACGGTCAAGCAAACCGGCTATCGTCAAGCCGATTCGTTGACGGCGAAGGCCGGCGACAACCCGTTGATGCAGGTGGCCGCGAAGGCGGCCGCGGACAAGCTCCGCAAGCAGTCGGACGACAAAGCCGCCGCGATCGTGCGCGCGGCAAATGAGCGAGCCGATAGCATGGTCGCGTCGGCGCGCGCACAGGCAGCCAAGATTGGGGCGAAGCCGTGATCGATAGACGTCACTGACCCTGGTCGCACTCCGCACCGGGTCGGCTCTCGAGCGCCAAGGACCCGTCGCATGGAGCAATTCCTCTCCAGTCTCGCGCTGATCGGCATCGTGCTGATCGCGGCCGCGTTGCTCTCGAGCGCGCTCGAGCGCGCGGGCGTCCCGATCGCGGCAGTGTTTCTTGCGCTGGGCGCGCTGCTCGGCCCACTCGGGCTCGGACTCGTCGACGTCGGATTTCATTCACCGGCGTTGCACGTTCTGGCCACGCTCGGCCTGGCGCTCGTGCTGTTCAGCGACGCGGTCACGGTGCGCATCTCCGAGCTGCGCGCCCAACGGAAGTTGGTGTGGAGCGTGCTCGGGCCCGGCACGCTGATCCCGGCCATGCTGATTGCCGCTGCCGCCCGGCTTCTGTTAGGCGTGCCGGTCGCGGGTGCCGCGATTCTCGGCGCCGCGCTGGCGTCCACGGACCCAGTGCTCCTGCGCGGCGTGCTGCGCTCTCCGTCGCTTCCCGCGACGTCTCGATTGGCGCTGCGGATCGAGACCGGAATGAACGATGTGGTGTTGCTCCCGATCGTCGTGCTGGCGATGCTCGTCTTGCGGGAGCCGGCGGGCGGTGTCGCGGCGCGGGACGTCGTGCGCAGTGTGCTCGGCCTGTTCCTGCTCGGTCCGTTGTTAGGCGCGGCAGTGGGCTGGACGGGCATCTCGGCGCTGGCCCGGGTTCGCGCGCGCGTCGGCGTCAGGCGCGACTACGAGTCGCTGTACGCGCTGGGCCTGGCGTTCGGCGCCTACGCCGCGGCCGAGGCGGTGGGCGGCAGCGGCTTCGTGGCCGCGTTCGTGGCCGGTCTCATGGTGGCACTCCAGGACACCGAGTTGTGCGATTGCTTCCTCGAATACGGTGAAGCCACCGCCGAGATGCTCCTCCTCCTCACGTTCGTCGCGTTAGGCACGTCGCTCATGTGGGTCGGATTGGAGGCCCTCGATTGGCGCGTGCTTGCGTTCGCCGGCATCGCGCTCGGCACGAGAACCGTGGTGCTCTATCCCATATTGGTCCGTGTGGGAATGGAGCAGCGCGACCGCCGGCTCGTCGCGCTGTTCGGGCCCCGCGGACTCAGCTCGTTGCTGCTCGTGCTGCTTCCCGTCTTCGGCGGACTGCCGGGAGCCGAACGGCTGTTCGCGATTACGAGCATCGTCGTGGTGTTCTCGGTGGTGGTGCACGGCGCCGGCATGGGACTGTTCGTCCGCCGCCATCGGGTGGTCGCGCAGCCGGCTCCTGTCCTAACGGAGGCCGCGCCGCCCCCCGCGGCCGCGCGGAGTCACGACGACGTCCCCGAGCGAATCACGATCGACGAGGTGCGGGCGATGCAGGCGCGTGGCGAACCCATGGTGATCGTCGATGCACGCGCGAGGCGGGCCTATGACGCGGATACGATCACGGCCGCCGGCGCGATCCGCGTGAACCCCGAGGATCCGGTTCGCGACGCCACAGCGCTCCGCCTGTCGCAGCGATCGACGCTCGTGATCTATTGCGCCTGAGTGGACGAAGCCACGAGCGCCCGGGTGGCGCTGCACTTGAGACGAGCGGGCTGGCCCAACGCGCGAGCGCTTCGGGGCGGTTGGCAGGCGTGGAAGGAAGCCGGATTGGACACCGTGGCGAAGGTCGCGTGACGGACACCCAATGAATTATGTTTGTTCATTGCCTTCATTACATCCTTTAATTAGTATAGAGGCATGAAACGGAAACGCACGCCGGGCCCGCGCCGTGTCCGCGAACCGATCCAGATCTACATGGAGCCGGAGGAGCGCGAGCTGCTCGACTCCCTCGCGGCAGACACACGACTGCCTCGCGCTGAAATCCTGCGGCGCGGGCTCAAGATGTTTGCGGCGGACCGCGCGGGCGAGCTGGGGCCAATGCAGCGTCTCCTGCAGTCCCTCCAGGACTCGGAGTGGCCTGCGGACGTCGCCCGCGAACACGATGCCCACCTTGCGAGCGCGCACCTCGCTCGACACGACAGGTGAGCCGAGCGGTGTTCATCGACACGTCCGGCTGGTTTGCCGCGGTGAGTCGGCGCGAGTTTCACCATGCCCAGGTCGTCGCGGCCTACACCGATCTCGTCCAGCGCCGGGCGCCGCTCGTCACCACCAATTTGGTGGTAGCCGAGATGCACATACTGACCGTGCGCCATCGCGGTGCCCAGGCCGGGTGCGCGTTACTCGACGCGATCTACGCGGATCCGGCCTATCGCGTCATCCAGGCGACACGCGCGCTCGAATCGGCGGCCACGGATCGTTGGCTCCGGCCATTTCCGAATCAGCGTTTCAGCCTAACGGACGCGGTGAGCTTCGAGGCCATGCGGTCGGAGGGCATCGAAGAGGTGCTCGGCCTGGACCATCACTTCGAGATCGCCGGATATCGGCTGTTGCCGCAGTTGGAGTCACCGGCCACAAAGCGAGGGCAGTCGAGGCGGCGTGGATGAAGCGACGTCCTCTTCGGGAAACAGCGATCGAGCGTGTTCTCTCGGGGTACTCCTGCACGGGCTTGAGCAGCGACCTCAGGTGCGCCATATTCCTGCCCGCGCTCCTAACGCTGCGTCATAGGCGTAGAGCCGCTCAGCGTTCTCGATCGTGTCCCCCACTCTCCCTCGGAGTCAGCTGTCATGGGTTGCCGCCTCCCCGCTCGTCTCTCGGCGCGTTCGTTCGCCACGATTTCCTCTCTGGTGTTCGCCATGCTCACGCTCGCGTGCTCGCCGCACGACAAGCCTGCGGCAGGCGATACGACGAGCAGTGTCGCAGCCGGCTCACTCGCCGACAGCGCAACGCCAGCATCCGCACAAGGCACCGTCCATTTGCAAGTCGGCAGCGGACCTCACGCTGGTACCTATGACGCGACGATGACGGATGGTGGCTGCAGTTACGGCTTGGCCGGCGCCGGCGCATGGGGCAATCAGTACTCGGCGGACAAGAGCGACCCGAAGGCATTCACCAGTCTGCAGCTGATCGTTCCCGATGCGAAGGCCGCCGCCAGCGGCACCTCGGCGTTTGAGCTAACGGCAGGCTTTGGCCCGCTCTTCGGCTCCGGCGCAACCAGGTACGACGTGAACACGCTGCCGACGACTGGCACCAAGTCCGGCAGCGGCAAGGTCACGGTCGACGACAAAGGCAAGACCGGAAAAGTGACGTTCGATGTGAAGACGGCCGAGGGCATCGCGCTCACGGGCACGATCGTGTGCAGCGCGGTGATGCGAGCCTCGTAGGCGGCTCGGACTCACCTTTTGACACCGCAGCACCGATGGTAGACGTACACACCGAACGCCGCCGCCCAACGCTGTTGGGGGCGGCCATCGTCGTCGCCGCCGGGATATTCGTTGGCGCATACGCCAATTCCTGGCGCAACGGTTTTCACTTCGACGACGCGCACGTCATCACATCGAACCCGGCGATCGGGTCGCTCGCAAACGCGCCGTCCTTCTTCACGAATGCGCGCACCTTCAGCTCGCTACCCGCCAATCAGACGTACCGCCCGCTCGTGTCGCTCACGCTGGCCGTCGACCACGCGGTCGCGCACGCGCTCACCGGAAACGGGCTCGATCCGCGGCCGTACCACGTCACCCAACTGGTGCTCGTCGCGCTGGTGGCCGTTCTGTTAGGCGAATTGGCGCGCCGGCTTTTCGACGGCGCCGTTGCGCCGGATGTCCGGTTGCAGCGGTGGGCGCCGGCCGCGGCGGTGTTTGCAGCGGCGCTGTGCGCGGTGCATGTCGGCAACAGCGAGGTGGGTAACTACATCTCGGCGCGATCGGAATCGCTGAGCGCTGCAGGCGTGATCGGGGCGCTGCTGCTCTACGCTCGCGGCGGACGGGCGCGCCGATGGTACCTGTATCTCGTCCCCATGGCACTCGGCGCGCTCGCCAAGACACCGGCTGTGCTGTTCGCGCCGCTCCTGCTCTGCTGGAAGCTCGTCATCGAGGAGCAGCTCTCGCCGGCAGCCCTTGGCACGGCAGACGGGCGCGCCGCAGCGCGGCGGGCAGCGTTAGGCACTGTGCCGGCGTTCGTCGCCGCAATCGCGCTGTACCTGTTCGTCGAGGGCATGAACCCCCCGGGCCAGACGTACGGCGGCGGCGCGCACCTGCCGTACGTGTGGACGCAGGTCTGGGTCTGGGTGCGATACGCCGCCATGTTCTTCGTGCCGGTCGGCCTGTCGGCCGACTCCGACTGGGGGCTTTTGCGCTCGCCGTTAGACCTGCGCGTTCTGGCCGGCCTGCTGCTGCTGGCCGGTTCGGTGTGGGCGGCCTGGCGTGCCGCCGGCTCGCGCGCGACGCGGCCGATCACCATCGGCCTGGCATGGTTCTGGATCGGCCTCGTTCCGGCCACGGTTGTTCCGTTAGCCGAGGTCACCAACGACCACCGGCCCTACTTTGCGTTTCTCGGCCTCACGCTGGCGGTGGTCTGGGCGGGCGTGCTGGCGATCGCGCGGCTCGCGAGACCCAACGTCGCGGCGCGGTGGGCCGTGATCACGGCGGCGGCGGTACTCCTGGCCCACGCGGCCGGCACGCATGCGCGAAACCGCGTGTGGTTCTCCGAGGCGAGCCTCTGGGCCGATGTCGTGCGCGTGAGCCCGGCCAACGGCCGCGGGCTCATGAACTACGGCCTAACGGCGATGGCCGGCGGGCGATACGCCGAGGCTCGCGTGATGTTCGACAGCGCCGCGCGGCTCACGCCGGACTATCCGCTCGTCTATGTCAACCGCGCCATCGCCGAGGACGCGCAGGCCGACACGAGCGCGGCCGTGGCGGACTTTCGACGCGCAATCCGGATGGCGCCGGCC
>JACZDD010111874.1_pt1 | contig 10073 bp, 6 predicted proteins | sample 8641771 | NCBI WGS metagenome assembly JACZDD01 (sample SAMN15324614, study PRJNA640507) | soil metagenome | isolation source: intercropping peanut in the second line | place: China: Luxin town, Laibin City, Guangxi Province | collected 2019-07-25 | depth 10cm m | reverse complement strand
TGCGCACAGGCATGGACCGGATTCTGACGACCCATGTGGGCAGCCTGCCGCGCCCCGATCCCGCCGTCGCACTGCTCGAGCAGCGCGAAAGCGGGGCCGCGATTGACGCCGCCAATTTCAACCAGGTCATGGGTAAGGCGATTGCCGACATTGTCCGGCGCCAGGTCGACATTGGCATCGACATCGTCAGCGACGGCGAAACCAGCAAGATCAGCTATGCAACCTATGTGAAGGATCGACTGACCGGATTCTCCGAGGAAGGCTCGACTGAGTTGTCGAGGCCGCATCTCGATATGCAGCCTTTTCCCGATCTGCAGCGTAAGATGGCGCTGTTGACCGGCAAGCGGAAGTTCAAGCGCGTCGCCTGTATCGGCCCGGTGCGCTATCGCGGCCGCGAGGCACTCCAGGACGATCTTGCAAACATGAAGCGTGCCACCGCCGCCGCGCGGCCTGCCGGTAGTTTTCTCAACGCCGCCTCGCCGGGTGTCGTCGCGAGCTTTCTGCCGAACCAGTATTACGCCTCGCACGAACAATATGTCACGGCCATAGCGCAGGCGATGCGCGAGGAATACGAAGCCATCGTGGCCGCAGGCTTTGTGCTGCAGGTCGACTGCCCGGACCTGGCGATGTCCCGGCACGCGACGTTTCAAGATCTGTCGGATGCCGAGTTTCTAAAACGCGCGCAGTTCCATATCGACGTGCTCAACGACGCGGTGGCAAATGTGCCTGCCGACCTGATGCGCATTCATGTCTGCTGGGGCAATTACGAGGGGCCGCACAACAGCGACATCGATCTGACGAAGATTCTGCGTACCGTGCTGCGTGCTAAGGCGACAGGCCTGTCAATCGAGGCCGCCAATCCGCGTCACGAGCACGAATGGGCGGTCTGGAAGGACGTGATGTTGCCGGACGACAAGGTTTTGCTGCCGGGCGTTATCGATACATCGACCAACTATGTTGAGCATCCGGACCTGGTGGCGCAAAGGATCATTCGCCTTGCGGCGATCGTCGGCCGGGAGCGGGTCATCGCCTCGACCGATTGTGGCTTTGGCACATCGGCAGGTTACGGCAAGATCGATCCCGAAGTTGCGTTTCTCAAGCTGGGCTCGCTTGTCGCGGGTGCCGCCAGTGCAAGCCGCCAATTGTGGGCCTGACGCCTAGCGCTTCCAAAGTCTCCGGCTGGCGATCTGCGCGCCTTCAACCAGGGATCTGAGCTTCGCCCAGGCAATCTCCGGATGAACCTCATCGCCCGCGCCGGAGGTGCCGAAGCCGCAGTCTGTGCCGGCAATCACCCGCTCGCGCCCGACAACTTCGCAAAAGCGGGCGATGCGCTGCGCCACCAGCTCCGGGTGCTCGACAAGTTGCACGCAGTGTGAGACCACGCCGGGCACAAGGATCTTGTCCTTCGGCAGCTTGACCTCTTGCCAAAGCGTCCATTCATGCTCATGGCGCGGATTGGCGGCTTCGATGAGATAGGCGCCGGCGCGGACCGCAAGCATGAGATCGACGAAGTGCTTTAGCTCGAAATCGTGGACGCGCGGAGCGACGTTGACGCTGTAGCAGGTGTGGAAGCGGACACGGTCCTCTGGGATGCCGCGTAGCGCGTGATTGACGGCCTCGACACGCAGCGCGATGAACTTGCGGCAGTCCTCGATCGAGGCGTTAGTGGCGCGGTTGTAGTGCGTGGCCATCCTGGGGTCGTCGATCTGCAGCAGCAAGCCGGCATCGACGATCGCCCTGTATTCGATGTGCATGGCTTCTCCGAGCGCAGCGAGATATTCCTCGTCGGAGGCGTAGTAGCGGTTCTCGTAGTAGAGCTCGAGGTTCGACGGCGAGATTGCCGTCATGAACCCGTCTTCTTTGCCCGCATCCTTGAGCGCTCGCTTGAGATTATCGATGTCCGTCTGCAATTCGTCTTTGCCGACATATGCTATGGGCCCGCTGCAGACTTGTGCCCTCGGCCGTACCGTGCGCTTGGGCACGATGGCGCCGGAGCGGGCTGCAAGCATGACACGAATATCCTCGTAGGCGCCGGGGAAGGCCAACGAGTCGCGCGTCGGCCCGCGAAAGCGGACCGGGCTGTCGATCTCCTCAAGGCCTGTCAGGCGCCCCCGCGCATAGGCCATCCAGTTGACCTTGCTGTGCTCGCCGTCATCGATGATGTCCAGTCCAAGATCAGCTTGTTTGCGAACGATCTCGGAGGCCGCGCGTTGGATTCGAATTTGGTATGCCGACTCGTCGTAACCGGTGCCGAGCTCCTTGTCATTGAGGATCGAAACAAGATCGGCGGGTCGCGGCAGACTGCCGGTGTGCGTGGTCAGGATTCGCTCGGAACTATTCTTCATGCATGTTTCCACTCGGCGACCACGCGCAAATTCAATGAGACCCTTTATCGGATATAAAACAGTGTCAACCGGGTATCCTTTGCAGACCGGCCTCAGGTGACCAATGGAATTGCCACCCCTTCTGCGCCGAGCCGTTGACCGTGCGTTGAGTGGCGTGCCGCTCGGCGAGCTCAGCGCGACAGCTGCCGTTCTTTCACAGCGCTATCGGGAGGAGCGGCGCGACGGCAAGGCTCACGTCGCAAGCGATCGGGACGTGCTAGCGTATCTCGCGGTTCGTCTGCCTGCGACCTACGCGGCTGTTCGCGCGAGCTTTGCAGCGATCACTGAAGCACGCCCGGATTTTGCGCCGAAAACTGTTCTCGATGTTGGCGCCGGCCCGGGCACAGCCGTCTGGGCTGCAGCCGAATGCTGGCCCGCTCTCGCCGACGCTCTGCTCGTCGAAGCAAGCCCGGTTTTCCGCGTGTTCGGAGAGCAGCTCGCGGCGGAGCTGCAGCAGCCGCACATGACGTGGCGCGCTTCTGATGTTGCTATGGGCGAAATCGATGGCGAACCGCGCGATCTGGTCACGTTGGCTTATGTGCTGAACGAACTCGCCGCGGAGGATCGGAAGCGGCTCGTGGAGCGGCTTTGGCGAATGACCGCCGGCATGCTTGTCATTGTCGAGCCCGGAACGCCCGTCGGCTGGCAGCGCATCCTTGCTGCCCGGCGCCAGCTGATCGAGGCAGGCGCCCAAGTGATTGCGCCATGTCCGCATGCGGACGAGTGCCCGCTGCAGCCGCCGGACTGGTGCCATTTTGCCCGGCGAGTCGCGCGCTCGCGCCTGCACCGGCAGGCCAAGGGCGCCGATGTTCCGTGGGAAGACGAGAAGTTCATCTACGTGGCGGTCTCGCGGAAACCTGCAATGGCCGCTGGCGCGCGCGTAATAGCCCGCCCCCGAAAAGCGAGTGGCCGTGTCACGCTAAAGCTGTGCCGCCCCGACGGGTCGGCAGGCGCTCAGCTGGTGTCGCGCCGCGACGGCGAACTGTTCAAGCGCGCCTCGCGCAGCGATTGGGGGGATTCGATGTGAGACAGTTCATCCGCTGATTCGCGCGTAAGCAGGAATCCGTGGGGACGAGCGGTTGATGTTTATCGCCGGCTCTTTCGCGCTACCCGCTTTGCCGGCTTGAACACTTTCCTTTTCGCCTTTGACGGAGCAGACCCGCGCGGCGGAATTATCGGCAACAAGACGAAATTTTCCTGGCCGCCGCCCAGATGCAAGGTCGTCTTGCCGCCGAAGACGTCGAGCGGCCGGTCGCGCGGGTCATCGTGTAAGAAAGGCCCATTGCCGGTGAACTCGTTCTTCATGTTCGAGAGCCGGCCGCCCGATCCGCCGGGATAAACATAGTCACGGCCGCGTATCGTCAGGGCGATGCGATGTCCCTTCGGCACCACGATGCAGGTCGGAATGATCTCAATGTCGAGCTCATAGACTTGTCCGGGTTTGAGCGGCTGCTTTTCGTCGTGCGTGTGATAGGGCCGGAACGGCCGCGTCAGCTTCGTATCCAGCTTGCGGTGAGAGGCTCGCAGCCAGCCTTGCCCGATCGGGGTGTGCGGGTCGAGCGCGCCCTGAAAGACAACTTCCTTCATATCAGGCGAAAAAACGCGCAGCACGAGGAAAAGGTCTGCATCGCTCGTCGACGATGACACGTGCAGCTTGGCGGCCACGGGCCCGGTAATCTCCGTTTCCGCTTCCATTGGCTCGGTCAGGAACGTGACGCCGTCGCCCATCGCGTCGAAGGTGACCTTCACCGAGCCGCCCGGGGCCGACGTCACCAGCTTCTGCGCCTCCGCGGCCAGATGGAATTTGGTCCACTGCGTGTCCGAGAGCGGCCAGTCTTTCTCGTGGCGGATAACGAACTTCTCGCCCGGGTGCCGAATATTGAGCTGTACGCGCGGTTGCCTATCCCAGCCATTGCGTTCGCCTTTCAGGAAATAGCCGAAGAATTTCCTCTGCAGGCCAACTCCGTAGTCAGTGTAGTAATGCGTCCAATGCTCGATGCCGTGCACCTCGAGCCATTTTTGTTTCGACGCCGCCCGGTAAAAGCCCTCGAAGTTGCCGCGCGGATGCAGCGGCTGGCCACCCCAGTTTGCGGCGGACAGCATCGGCACCTTCACCTTCGACCAGTCTGGCCGCATCGCTGCATAGAAATCGTCGTCGAGGGGATGCGCGAAATAGGTCTTTCCCAGGTCGTAGCGGTTCGCGCCCATCTGCTCGGCGTTCAGCGTTTCCGGTCCCGACACCCAGTCGCCGTTCATGCGGCTACGGTGACCTTTGGTGCCGAGGCCGTACTGCACCGTCTTGACCTGCATGTCGTACCAATTTTGCGCGAAAGTGTTGTAAATGCCGCCGTTGTGGCTCAGTTCGCGATAGAAATCGGCGAAGCCCTCCCAGACGCAGATCGCTGCGAGATGCTTTGGCTGCAGGCTCGCGACCTGCCACTGGTTGATGGCGTAATAAGATATTCCGCTCAGGCCGACTTTGCCGTTCGACCACGGCTGCGTTCCGGCCCACTCGATGCAGTCGTGGAAGTCTTTCGTTTCGCGCGGCGACCAATGCTCGACATAACCGGGCGAGCGACCGCAGCCGCGTGAATCGACGCGCACGCAGACATAGCCATCCGGCACCCATTTCTCCGGATCGCAGACCTCCCAGCTCTGATACTTGTTGGTTGAGCCGGCCATCACGTCGGGATGCTTGAGTGCCATGCGATCCCAGGCGGTCTTGTAACCGTCTTCGAAGTGCAGCCACTTGCCGTAAGGACCGTAGCTCAGAAGGACCGGATAGCGGCCTTTCTTGATCGGCCTGAACACGTCACACCGCAACACCAGACCGTCGTCCATCTTGATCGGCATGTCCCAATCGATCTGCATGCCGTCACGGACTTCGCTCACCTCACGATAGCTCATGCTTACTTACTCCTGACGGATGGTACGGTGGTGGGTTATTTCTTCGGGATGACCGGCAACAGCACATAAGGCTGCTGGCCGGGACCTGCGTGCAACGTAACGTCGCCGCCGAAGATCGCAGGCGGGCGGTCACGCGGGTCGTCATGAGTGAAGGGCCCGACGCCGGTCCAAACCTTGCCGAGCGTCTCGACCCCGGCACCGGGTTCGCCAGGGTAGACATAATCGGTGCCGCGGACCGACAACGCGATCCGAAAGCCTTTCGGCAGCACGATGCAGGTCGGCCAGACCTCGACGTCAACTTCATAGACCTGGCCAGGCGTCAGCTTCTGTTCCTCGTCGTGCGTATGATAGGGGCGGTACGGCAGTGTCAGCTTGGGGTCGAGCTTGCGATGGGAGCAACGCAGCCACCCCTGCGCGATCGGCGTGTGCGCATCTAGCGCGCCCTGGAACGTCACCTCTTTGAGGTCCGGCGTGAAGCCACGCACCACAAGAAACAGGTCGGCATCTTCGGTTGCTGACGACACCCATAATTTCGCGGCGATCGGGCCTGTGATCTCGACTTCCTGTTCGAGCGGCTCGGACAGGAACGTCACGCCTTCGCCCATGCCGGCATAGGTCACGGTGCCGGCGGACGATTGCTGCTCAGCCGAGAGCGTCATGTCCGCCGGGTGAACGTAAAATTTGGTCCACTGGGTGCGCGCGAGCGGCCATTCGCTTTCGTGCCGCTCGACGAATTTCTCGCCGGGGTGGCGCACCTGCAGAAACACTTTCGGCTGTTTATCCCAGCCGGTGTCCTCGCCCTTGAGGAAATGACCAAAGAACTTCTTTTGCAGACTGACACCGTAATTCGTGTAGAAATGCGTCCAATGCTCTATGCCGTGCACTTCAAGCCACTTCTGCTCGGAAGCCGAGCGCACGAAGCCCTCAAAATTGCCGCGCGGATGCAGGCCCTGTCCGCCCCAGTTGGCTGAGGAGAGCAGCGGCGTCTTGACTTTCGTCCAGTCCGGCATGCGGGACTGCCAGTAGGGATCGGTATCGAGCTTGCGCGAGATACAGTCTTCGTAGAAGTCGCGGCGGTTGCGGCCGAGTTCCTGCTCTGACAGCGTCTCGGGACCCGACACCCAGTCGCCGTTCATGCGACTCTTGAAACCGCGCGTGCCGCGGCCATTCTGCACCGAGTAAACCTGCGCCTTCGACCAGTCCTGTACGAAGCCGCGATTGAAGATGCCGCCATGGTGCGCCATGTCGCGATAGAAATCGGCCGCGCCTTCCCAGGTGCAGATCGCAGCCAGATGCTTCGGTTGCAGCGCCGACGTCTGCCATTGATTCTGCGCGTAGTAGGAAATGCCGTTAAGGCCGACTTTGCCGTTCGACCAGGGCTGCGTACCAGCCCACTCAACGCAAATGGCTAGATCCTGCGCCTCGCGCAACGACCAGATATCGATCACGCCCTGCGAACGGCCGGCACCGCGGCTGTCGACGCGGATGCAGACATAGCCGTCGGAAACCCATTTTTCCGGATCGACGACCTCCCAGCACTGGTAGCTGTTCGTCGAGTCAGTGGGCACGTCAGGTTGATCGGCGCACATGCGGTCCCACTGAGACTTGTAGAGATCCTCGAAGTGCAGCCACTTCCCGTAAGGACCGAGGGTCATAATCACCGGATATTTTCCGTCCGCCACCGGACGGTAGATGTCGCAGCGAAGGACGATCCCGTCGTCCATCTTTATCGGCATGTCCCAGTCAATTCGCATTCCGTTACGGATGTCGCTCAGTTCACGATAGTCCATGAGTCCTCACGTACCTCTGATGCTGTGTCCTTGTTCGTCGAAAAGGTGCACACGGCGCTCGTCCAGCGAGAGCGTGAGCCGCTCGCCGATCTTCGTGTCGGCCATGTTCAGGCCTTCACTCACCGCAACGAAGGCGCGGTCCGTGCCGGCGTCGAAATAGAGGAGGGTGTCTTTTCCGAGCGGCTCGACGAGGCGGACGGGCAGGGCTGTGCCGGACTTGCCGCCGACATTGATGCCAACGTGTTCGGGCCGGATGCCTAGCGTGCCCTTGCCGGCGCCGGCGGAGCTCAAACGCTCCGGAAGAGGAATGTCGAAGAGCGCCGAGCGGAAGTGTGCAACGCCGTTGTTACGCACGACTTCACCAGGAACGAGATTCATCGAGGGGGAGCCGAAAAAATCGGCAATGAAGTAATTCACCGGGTTCGAATAGATTTCCATCGGTGAACCGACCTGCACGATCTCGCCGGCGCGCATGACGACGATGCGGTCGGCAAGTGTCATCGCCTCTTCCTGATCGTGTGTGACGAATATGAAAGTGCGCTTGAGCACCTGGTGCAGCCTGTCGCATTCGGCGCGCAGTTCGCGGCGAAGTTTCGCATCGAGGCTCGATAGCGGTTCATCGAGCAGAAAGGTGGACGGATTGGTCACTAGCGTTCGCGCCAGCGCGACGCGCTGTGACTCGCCGCCCGAGCACTGCGCAGGCATCTTGTCGAGCAGATGGCCGATGCGAACCATGTCGGCGACCTCGCGCACGCGCTTAACGCGTTCATCCGGCGTAACTTTTTTCATTCTCAGGCCGAACTCGATGTTCTGCGCGACATTTTTGTGCGGAAACAGTGCATGGCTCTGAAAGACCATGCCGAGATTGCGGTCGCGCGGCTCGAGATCGTTCACGACGCGTCCGTCGATGCGAATTTCACCTGAAGTCGGATCCTCGAAACCGGCAATCATGCGCAACGTGGTCGTCTTGCCGCAGCCGGACGGCCCCACGAACACAACGAATTCGCCGTCTTCGATCGTGAAGTTCAGGTTCTTGACCGCCTGAACGGCGCCGAATGACTTGTTGAGGTTGCTGAGCTCGATACGCGCCACGACTATCTCCGTACCATTCCGAAGCTGAAGCCGCGGGCAAGGTGCTTGCGAATGATGAGGCCGACGATCATCAGCGGAATTGTGATGCCAACGGCAAGCGCCGCCTGCCGGCCATAGACGCGCCCTTCGGTCGAGCCCTGATATTTCGAGAGCTCGATCGGCAGCGTCGAAACCTGGGTCTTGGTGATAATCAGCGCGAGAAGGTACTCGCTCCAGGTCAGGATAAGTATGAAGAGGAAAGTCGCCACCAGGCCAGAGCGGATCAAGGGCAAAACAATCTCAAAGACGGTGCGCCAGCGTGAGGCGGCGAGTATTTCCGCTGCCTGCTCTACTTCGCGTGGCACTTCGTCGATGAAGCTCTTGGTCATCCACACGGCATAAGGCAGCGTGGTCAGGAAGTAGACCATGATCAGCCCAATCCGCGTGTCGAGCAGGCCGAGCGCCGAGTAGTAAAGCGACAGCGGGGCAACGACCACGATCGGCGGGATCATGCGCAGCATCAGAAGCTGAAACATGCGGGCTTCCGACAGGATGCGGTAGCGCGACACGCCGTAGGCGAGAACGGAGCCAAACGCGACCGCGAGAAAAGTCGAGGTGAACGCAATGACCGTTGAGTTCCAGAGCGACACCAGCGGCGTCTGGGAAGAGATTGCGTATTGCGTCTGGGCATATTCCTCGGCGCCGAGCCAGACATTCGTGTAATTGGCCAGCGTCGGTGGATCCGGGAAATAGACCGGCGGCCACGCGAACCACTGGATGTCCGGCTTGAATGACGTCGAGACCATCCAGTAGATCGGAAAAAAGGCCGTAACGCCCCAGACGGTCAGAATGGTGTAGCGGACGACTGCAGAAATGAGGCGGCGGCGGGATTTGGTGACCATCGTTCAGGCCTCTGCGTCCTTCGTGCGCATTTCATACATCTGATCGAGTGAGCGCTTCTCCCGCCGCAGCAGATGGATCGCAATCAGGACGATGACGATCATCAGGAGCATCACGATGTAGGACATCGCGGCGCCCTTCGAGATCTGGAAGTATTGCCAGGTCGTCATGAAGATGTAGACCGGCAGCGTTTCCGTCGCCGATCCCGGGCCGCCTTGAAACAGCGCCCAGGTCTTGGGGAATTCCGCCATTGCTTCGAGAAAGCGCAGGACCAGCGCGAGCAAGATCACCGGACGCAGGAGGGGCAGCTGCACCTCCCAGAAGATGCGCCATTTCGATGCACCGAGGATCTCGGCGGCTTCGATTGGCTCCTTCGGGATGGCCGAGAGGCCCGCGAGCAAAATGATGAACGAGAACGGTGTCCAGTTCCAGATTTCGAGCAGCGCGACGGTCCCGAGCGCGATATCCGGATTGGTGAGCCAAGCCGGCTTGAAATCGGCGCCGATGATCCTCGAGATGAGGTCATTGATCGGACCGCTCTGGTACAACATCATTTCGGCCGTGTACGCGACAACCACCGGCACGGTGAGCATCGGCAAGATGAATATGATGTAGAAGAAGGCCTGGCCGCGAAACGGCTTGTACATCAGGTAGGCGAGCAGGAAGCCGAACACGAAGCAGCCGAGCGTCGAACTGGTCGCGAAAGCGAGCGAGCGCACGATGGCCCAGCCGAATCTTGGATCGGTGAGCACTTCCTGGAACAGGTCGAGCCCGACGAACTCGGCTTCCGACCACGAACCGAGGTACACCGTCCACTGGTGGAACGAGAAGTAGAGTTGCAGCAGCAGGACCGGCATCAGCAGGAACGCGAACAGCGCGATCAGCGGCAGCAGCAGCGACAGCTTGAAATGCCGTACCGCGAGCCGTCGCGATCGAATGCGAGCGTCGCTGGAAAACTGTGCTTTGCCGGCTGAGAGGGCGTCGACGGCCATGTCCTGGCTCTTTACGGAACAACGAGGGA
>JACZDD010181111.1_pt1 | contig 10075 bp, 8 predicted proteins | sample 8641771 | NCBI WGS metagenome assembly JACZDD01 (sample SAMN15324614, study PRJNA640507) | soil metagenome | isolation source: intercropping peanut in the second line | place: China: Luxin town, Laibin City, Guangxi Province | collected 2019-07-25 | depth 10cm m | reverse complement strand
GCAAGCCGCCCTTCGACCTGGATCGGAATCGCAAATGCGTCGTGAGGGGCGCCGATCAGGTCGAGCAGGGCGCGCAGACGGCGCCCGGCAGCGGATGAGGTGAGCGCGCGCAGCAGCTGCACGCTGTCATTCACGGGAACCTTCGGCGATTCATCGCCGTCATCCGAGCGTCGCACGAGCTCGCCGTCCTCCAACAGCCAGAGCTCGCCCTGCGATGCGGCGAGAGCACGGCTGACGAGCCGTGCCATCTCGGAGCGGGCTCGATCGGGCTCGGTCGGAGTCAGCTCGGTGAAGGCGGCGACCGCTTCGAGAGTGTGGATTCGGCCGCGGGTCTCGGCCACCAGACGCGCGTTCTCGATTGCCACCGCGGCATGGCGCGCAAAGTCGAGCGCGGCCGCAGTGGGCTCCGCCACCAGGGTGGAGCCATGAACCGCACCGATGGCGCCGACGAGCCGGTCGGCATACCAGAGAGGGATGAGATTCCACGCGTAGTCGTGTGACGTGCCGCTGACCATGCCCTGAGGGGTCACTCGGTCGTCGGCGCTGAGTCCTGCCCACCCTAGGACGTCTTCAGCCACGGTTTCGCCGCTGGTGCGGGTCGCAGTAACGCGCCCCTCGGTGTCGAACGCCCAACATGCGGTGCCTGCGCATTCGAGCATGGTGCGGGCCTGATCGGCGATGTTGGCGACCACGCTCATCAGCTCGTGGCCTGCGAGCGCGGCGAGCTCCTGGATACGGACCGACTGCGCGAGCGCCATCTCGTTGGCGTGGTGCAGGCGCATCGTGCGCAGCGCGATGCCCACCACCGGCATCGCCGCTTCAAGCAGCTCCAAGTGGGTGGCCTGGAACTTGCCGCCATCATTGCGCATGGCGACCATGCCGGCGACCACCCGCTCGTCCTGTGTGATCGGGGCCCACACGACGTGGCTTGGCGAGCGAGTGAAGATGTAGCTGCCGATCGGACCTTCGAGGTCCGCCTCATCAGGAGTTACTGCGTCGATAACTCCCGACCCGTGCTCCATCATCCGGCGGAAGAACGGCGCGGATTCGATTGCGACCGGCCCGATGGTCGTGACCGCTTCGGTGTGCGCACCGGCAAAGCCCGACACCAGTCCTGCGACGTCGACGTAGGCCAGCACCATGTGGGTTGCGCCGAGGTAATCCGCGACCACCTCGAAGACTGCCTCTGCAAGGCGGCGCTCGTCGGAGGCGCGCGCGACGCCCATCTCCAGCAGATGAAGCGCTTCGAGTCGGGCGCGCTCGGTCTGTGCCTGCGCGAAGTGGTCGGCGTTGGCGAGAGCGAGGCTGACATGTGCGGCCACGTCCTGGAGAAGACGGACGTGCCAGTCGTCGAAGGCGTCTTCGGAATACGACTGGAGCGAGAGCATGGCGGTGATGCGCTCGCCGCTCAGCACTGGGACCCAGACAAAGGACCGCGAGACGCGTCTCCTGTCGCCTGGCGGGCCGGACACGAAGATGGCCGCGCCCTCGCCGACGGTCCACACCTCGCGCTCGAGCTGCCTGCCCTCGAAGGTGCGCGCCCAAGGTGACCGCCGCACCAGAACCGGCTTGCCGGTCTCGTAGGCCTCGCGCGACGGTCCTGCCACAGCCAGCGCGACCGGCGGGACGATCTCCTCGACCCCGCCCACGTACTGGTAGCCCTCGGCCACGGGACCCTCGACGGTGTGTGTGATGGTGGCCAGGATGAAGCCGTCGAACTTGAGGTTCGCCGCCAGCTCCTCGCGCAGGGTGCGCATGATCGACCAGCGGTCGAGGCCCGAGGCGAGCCGCCGGCCGATGGCGTTGACCACCTCGAGTCTTCGCCGCTGGTCATCGATCGCCTCATAGCTGCGCGCGTTGCGAAGTGCGAGCGACACCTCGTCTGAAACGAGCTCGAGAAAGGCCGCCGTCGAGTCTTCATATGAGTACGGCCTCGAGCACTTGATGGCGATGGCTCCACGAGCATCGCCGCCCTCTTTGAGGGGCACCCACAACGAAGAGTGCGGCTGGTGAACAATCACGGCCTTGCCGTTCGCGGCGACGTCACGGGCCGTACCCGCGAGCGGAGACTTCGCGGGCAGCCATCGTGAACTGGGCTGCGCGTCGCCTTCCATGTGCAGGTGACGCGCCCGCTCGCCGTCGAGGGTGACCATCTCGAGCGAGTCGACCGGGAGCAGCTCGCGCAGCGTGTCGTAAAGTCCCGTGAGCACGCTCGCCTCGTCAAGGGTCGACGTCATGGCGCGGGCAATGCTGTTCAGCGCCTGGAGGCGACGCGACTGGTTACGCGTCAGCTCGTTCAGGCTCGCGTTGGCCAGCAGGATGCCGAGGCGCCGATGCACGTCCTCGAGAAACGCAATCTCCGCCGCCGGAACGCGGCGCTTACGCTGCGACGAGTAGGCGACGCTGCCGATCAGCTCGCCCTGGTGCGTGACCGGCACCCAGATGGCGAGGCGGTTCCAGACGCGAAGCCCGGGACCCTTGCCGAACTCGAGGCGCTGGGACTCGATGGGTAGGACCGTCGCCTTCGGACTGGCGAACTGCTTGGCAAACGTGGACTCGCGAACGGGCCACCGCCCTAGGTCCTGCAGCACGCCATCGTCCATGGCCAGCGAGTGGTACCAACGTTCGGGCTCGAGCACCTGGAGGTTGATCGAGTTGTAGCCAAAGCGCGCGTGCAGGCCTCGGTAGAGGACCTGGACCAGATCGGCTTCGGTGACGCAGGTGCCAAGCTCGTGGATCAGGGCGTTGGCTGATGGGCCGCTGCCGTTCTTGGCGAGAGGTCGGGCCGGCAGCGTTACTTTCGATCTGGGCACTGCCGGCTTCACTGCATGCGAGATCGTGTGCGGCCTGCTGTTTCGGCGGGCTGGAGAGGCCATTGCGCACGGATATACTGCGCCACTAGCGCGATGCCGTTCACACCTCCCAAGCCGATCGCGCCCACCCCTGAGGAGTTACGGGGCTCGACTGTGCTGGTGGTCGACGATGAACGTGCGTGGCGCGTGATTCTGGAGACCGATCTGAAGATGCTGGGGTACAGAGTTTCGATGGCGGAGGACGCCGACCAGGCCCTGGTGCGAGCCCAGGCCGACAAGCCCGAGGTCGCGATCATCGACCTCATGCTGCCCGAGCCGATGGACGGCTGGGGCTTGCTCAACGAGCTGCGGGCGCGAGGGCAGAAGGTGCCTGTGATCTTCTATACCGCTTACCCCGTCTTCCCCTCTGGAACCGATGATCCGGACGTCGTCGGATACATGAGCAAAGCCGTCGACCGGGCGGACCTCTACGCTCTCCTCCCGGTCGCGATTCGGCGCTCGCGGGAGCGCCGAAATTCAGAACCTTAGGTGCTTACCAGGTTCCCCAGCCCAGGCCCGAGAACGCGTCGACCCACGACGCGCCCGAAGCGAGGGCAAGCGCACCGAGCACAACCAGTGCAAAGAGCACACCCTGGACCTTGAGTCTCCACGTCATCCCCAATATACCCCTTTGTTTTTCCAACTATGCCAGGTCCGGCCAAAAGTATGGCGGGTTCCCGGTGAATTTGCGTCCTCAAGCGTAGTCAAATTTCGTTAAAAATCATTTAGAGGCAAGCTTGGAAAATCAGACCATTCGGCGCGGATCCGGCAACGGACACCGTCGGGAGGTGCGCCTGCCACCCCTCCCGCCGGGCCTGGAGGTGTACCGGCCGGCGGACGTCCTCGGGTCGCTCGTGCTCGTGGTGGAGGACGAGGCTGCCATGCTGCAGCAGCTCCGGATCGACCTCCACGATCTGGGATACCGGCCGTCGGTGGCCGCGACCGTGACCGAAGCTCGCAACATCCTCGAGCACGAGCGAGTGGCGGCGGTCCTGCTCGACCTGGTGCTCGACGAGCGCGAAGACTCGGGCTTCGAGCTACTGACGTGGATCCGCCAGCATCATCCCGGGCTGCCGGTGATCGTGCTCTCTGCGGCGCAGGTGAACTCGGCGTCGATCCGCCACGCCTACGAGCTGGGGGCGAGCTCTTACTTCGTCAAGGGCAACGTGCCGATGGCACACATCTATTCGGACCTCGCCGCCCGGCTGGTGGAGCGGGGCACAGGTCGTCCTGGGACCTATCGATTCGGCAGGCTTGAGTTCGACCCCACCCGCCGGACCGTGAAGATCGACGACCGCGACGTGAGGCTAACGCAACAGCAGGCCGCCCTCGTGCTGTTCCTGGCCCAGGGCTCGAAGCCGGCCACTGCGCGCGACCTCATCCAGGCCGGCCTCTTCCGCAGCAATGCGGCCCACTCGACCGTCCATTCGGCCCTGCTCACCCTGCGACGCCGCCTGGACGAGCTGGAGCCGGGACTCGGCGCCACGTTCGTGCACGCGTCGGCGCGTGGCTACAGCCTGGTGGCCGTCCATGAGTGAAGACGAGGCCACGACACCGCTGCCCAGCAAGTCGGTGCTCGACGATGTGGTCGACCTCCGGCGCTACTTCCACAAGAACCCGGAGGTGAGCTTCAGCGAGCACGAGACGTCCAGCTATCTGATCAACCGGCTGCGAGAGCTCGGTCTGGATGTGTTCGACTCACCGACCGAGACCGGCGCGGTAGCCCTCCTCGACACAGGCCGCCCGGGCAGGACCGTGATGCTGCGCGCGGACATCGACGCGTTGCCGATCCACGAAGAGTCTGGAGTGGATTTCGCCTCGCGCATCGACGGCCGCATGCACGCGTGCGGGCACGACGCGCATATGGCGATCATGATCGGTGTCGCGCGCACGCTGATCGACCGCATCTGGGAGGTCGGCGGCAAGTACCTCTTCGTGTTTCAGCCTGCCGAAGAGATCGTCGAAGGCGCGAAGGCGATGATCGCGCGTGGGCTGCTCGACAGACACCGGCCAGACGTCGTGATCGGGCTCCACGTGGTGAGCTTCATGGAATCGGGCAGCGTGATCTCGCGACCTGGGCTGCTGTGGGCAGGATCCGACGCATTCGACGTCTCGTTCTCGGGGCCGGGTGGACACGGGGGGATGATGGGACGGCGCGGCAACGTGCTCGCTGCTCAAGCGTTCTTTGTCGAGCGACTGCACACCGTGGTCGAAGGCCTCGAGCACGATGGCGTGCAATGCCATACCACCGTTGGCAACATCGCGAGTGATGGGGCGTGGAACATCGTGCCGCGCGGCGTTCTTGTCCAGGGCAGCCTGCGCACCTTAAATGCCGAGCTGCGGGAGCAGGCGCTGGACCGGCTGCGCGACCTGCTGCGCGAAACGCAGAGTGAGTTCGAGGTGAAGACCAGCCTCGATCTCGTGCACGGCACGGTGCCACTGATGAACGAACCCAACGTGACCCGCACGGTGATGGACGTCGGCCGCGAGCTGGTCGGCGACAAGGCAAGCCTGCTGGGGCGACCGCTCACGGCCAGCGACGACTTCGCGGAATTTCTTACGCGCATCCCCGGCTGCTACTTCATGCTCGGCGCGCGGCCGAGGGGCGACACGCCGCCGGCGCATCATTCGCCCGGATTTCGCATCGACGAGGCGGCGCTGCCGGTGGGGGTCAAGGTCTTGGCGGGGGCGGCCTCTCGACTCGCCGCCGAATAGCCCTTGCTGTTTCTCTTTGCGATCGTTCTGGGCATCGGCTTCGGCCTTGTCACAGGCGGCCGAATCGGCAACCTGGCTCGCCTGAAGTTCCGCTGGCCCTGGCTGATCGTGGCCGCGCTCCTGGTGCGCGAGGCGCTCGTGCGCACGTCTCTGAACCGGGTCGAGGGCGCCCAGTACGCGTATGTAGCGGCCCTGGCCGTGATCGTCCTGTGGACGGTGTGGCATTTTGACCGCCTGCGCGGGATCTGGCTGGTGACCATCGGTTCGGCGACAAACCTGCTGGTCATCGCCGTCAATGGGGCGCGGATGCCGGTGGCGCCTGATCTGGCCGGCCCGCTGCTCGGCCATGGGACGTTCGGGCAGTACACCACGATGGGGCCCAACACGCACCTCAACTTCCTTGCGGACTGGATCCGGCTCTACCCGTCGAACGAGATCTACAGCCCGGGTGACGTGCTGATCGCGCTCGGCCTGGCCATCGCCGTTTTCGTCGCGACTGCAACCCCAGCCCGTATAGTGAATTAACCCCGCCGTGATCATTTTCTGGATCTTCGCGCTCTTCGTCGGCGCCTCGGCCTTCGCCTTCGCGCTGATCGGGCTCCAGCTCGGCATCGTTGGATCACTTCTGTACGCGATCGCGGCGATGCTCGTCTGCCGCGGGATCCTCACCCTGTTCAAGCGCTGGATGATCCTCAGCGAGCGCCTGGCGCCGGAGAACGACGCGGACGAGCGCACCCTCGAAACCAACCGTGCTTTGTTCTGGCGCCGCGTGAGGACGTTGGCGATCCTCTTCGGCATCTACTTTGCCATCTACTTCGTGTTCTTCGGCCTGGGCCCGCTGGAAGCCATGGATGCGCTGCCAGGCGTCATTGCCGCCGCGATACCCCAGCTTGCCTACTTCCTGGTGATCATGGTCGCCAACTTCATGCTCTTCTTTGGAGCATTCTTCATCTACGGCCGGATCGGGCGCACCTATGTGGATCCTGGCGAGGCCAACTACGACGTCAAGATCGAAGACGTCCGCGGCCAGAGATCAGCGGTCGATGAGATGCGCCGGATCCTGACCCTGATGGAGAAGGGCCGGAACTATGTCCGCGCCGGTGGCAAGCGTGAGCGAGGCGTGCTCATGGTCGGACCCCCCGGCACTGGCAAGACCATGCTGGCGAAAGGCATCGCGTCGTCGATGCACGTGCCAATCATCATCACCTCGGGCTCGTCTTTTCAGGGCATGTTCCTGGGCATGGACGCCCTCAACGTCTTCATGACGGTGCGGGCAGCGAAGAGCCGCGCCAAGCGCTGGGGCGGAAGCGTTGTCTTCATCGATGAGTTCGACGCCCTCGGCAACCGGCGCAGCGGGATGGGCGGCGCCGGCGGCGGGATGGGTGGCTTCTTCGGAGGAGGCCAGCTCGGGCTCAACACGCTGCTCGTGATGATGGACGGCGTCGACAACCCCGGCTACTTCAAGCAGATGGCCCGCCGCTTCGTCAATATCTCGCTGGACGGTCTGTTCGTGCCCCGGCAGATCGGCATGAACGGAACGCGGATCAAGCTGCGCATCCCAATCCTGCGCGCACCGCGCTACAACATCCTCTTTGTCGGCGCGACGAACCGGCCGCAGGTCCTCGACGAGGCGGTTGTGCGACCGGGCCGTTTCGGGCGCCAGATCATCTTTCGCATGCCGACCAAGGAAGACCGCAAGGACATTGCAGACCTTTACTTCTCGAAAAAGAAGCACGACCCCGACCTCGACACGCCGTCACGTCGCGATGAGTTTGCCCGCGTTACGGACGGCTACTCGCCAGCGATGGTCGAGCAGGCGACCTCGATGGCGTTGATGTACGCGTTCGAGGATGGACGCGACGCCTTCACGTGGCGCGACATGCGCGAGGCAATGGGCAACATCGAGGCCGGTCTCGCCCATCCCATCGTGTACACCGAGCGCGAGAAGGTCGCGGTGGCGCGGCACGAGCTTGGGCACGCGATCGCAGCACGATTCTTCCTGCCCGACCAGGTTTCGGTCAGGTTGTCGATCAAGGCTCGCACCGGATCGCTTGGGCATCACCGCGCCGTGGGCAGGGAGGAAGAGTTCTCTAAGTTTCGCTCGCAAATGGCCGGAGAGCTTCGGCACGGCCTTGGCGCCATCGCCGCGGAGCGGGTGTTCTACGGCGAGAACTCCACCGGTGTCAGTCAGGATCTTCAGAGTTGCACCCAGGAGGCGGCCGTCATGATCGGTGTGTGGGGCATGGGTCCGGACAAGCTGCCGCCGCATATCTCGCGTCTCGCGGTCAACATCGGCGAGTACCTGATCTCTGTTGCGGCGACCATGGCCGACAGCGAACTGGCGGGTTCAAGCCCGGCTGGTCGCGCTCTGGCCAACCCGCAATCGCGGCGAGCGGTCGCGCAGATCCTTGGCTCGGCCTACATCGACGACTGGCGCGTCATGTACGTCAACAAGGAAGCGATTGACCTCGCCGCCGAGGCGCTCATGGCTCAAGGCGAGCTCGTTGGCGATGAGATCGGTGGGTTGCTGGATTCAGTGAACTTGCGGACGCCTGAGGCGAGCGATCCCTACCCAGAAGAGATCCCGATGCCGCCGGTGCTCGAGCCTCTGAAGATCGAAGCGGACAAGCTCGAATCGGAGCAGACCGCCTGATCCGAGTCGGAATCTCGGTCCTGGTGGCAGGGATGCTTGCGCTTGCCCCGCATGCCGCGCTGGCTCAGGACCCGGGCGCTGGACCCACCGCGCATCACGTGGCGGCCAGGATCATCGCCGCGGAGCTGGCCATGCAGGACGCCACGAGCCTCCTCAATACCCTGGCTGCGGACAAGCCGGCCGGCCTGGCCGAAAGCGTGCGTCACGAACTCGCCGTCGCCGCTGCGGCGTACAGCTTCCGGCAGGCCGCGCGGCAGGAGCAGGTCCGCGTCTACGAGGTCGCCGGCTATGCGAGCGTCGAGTCGGCGGTCCTGCCGCTGCTGCCGGGCACGGTGCGCAGCTCGTTCTCGGATTCCATCGCCGCGCTCCACTCTCTTTATATCCTGGCCGAGATCGACCAGTACTACCTGGTCAATCCCCACTTCAACCACGCCTACTCGGAGGCCGCGCCCCTAAGCAGCCTTCGCTCTTACTACATGGAAGCGCAGCGTCGATACGGCGTCGACGCCAGCTACCTGGCGTCGATCAACTTCATCGAGAGCAAGTTCGGGCGGGTCAACGGCCCTTCGTCGGCCGGCGCGTTGGGACCGATGCAGTTCCTGCCGGGCACGTGGGCGAACTACGGCCAGGGCGGCAACGTCATGGACCCCCACGACTCGATCCTGGCTGCCGCGCGATACCTGGTCCACTACGGCGCGCCGTACAACATGCGGATCGCGATCTGGCACTACAACCTCGACTACGACTACGTCGACGCAGTGGAGACCTTCGCTCGAGCCTTTCGCGCCAATCCCGGCTGGCTCGACCGCATGTACTACTGGGACACCTTCGGGTAGCCCAAAGGGGCGAGTGCCGGCATGTGCACTCTTGCGTGGTCGGAGAAAGGTGCGAGCGCCGGCGAACGGACCTGATCTGAATCGTTAGAGTAAGTACTCATGGAGTACCGGATCGAACAATTGGCGAGGGCGGCAGGTGTGGCCGTCGACACGATCCGCTTCTACCAGGGCAAAGGCCTGCTCGAAGCCCCTCGCCGAGAAGGCCGGGTCACCTGGTACGGCGACTCACACGTCGAGCGTTTGAGGAGGATCAAGGCGCTCCAGCAGCAGGGCTTCACGCTGACCGTGATCCAGCGCTTCCTCTCAGGAGAGCTCGAGGCTTCCGATGAGGCGCTGGTCGCCGCGGTAACCAGGCCGTCGGCCCCCCAGACGCTGACCCTTAGCGAGCTGGCCGAGCGAAGCGGGGTGGCAGAGCCCTTGCTTCGCAGCCTCGAGCAGGCTGGACTGCTTGTGCCGATAGAAGGCGGGGAGGAGCCGCTCTACCCCGCTGATGACCTCGAGGCGATCGCAGCGGGCATGAAGCTGATCGCCGCCGGCGTGCCTATCGGAGAGCTGCTCGACCTGGGCAAGGAGCACGCCGCAGCCGTCGACCGCACCGCCAGGAAAGCGGTCGACCTTTTCGACAGATACGTGCGCGAGCGAATCCAGGCCGAGGGTGGCGAGACTGAAGCCGCGGAGCGCAAGCTGCTTCAGACCTTCAACGAGCTGCTCGAGGCCAGCGGGATCCTGGTCCGGCATCACTTCCAGCGCACACTGCTCCGCGCGGCGCGGGAGCACATAGAGAAGCGCGGATGATCAGCGAGACGGCAGTCCGAACGTGGGAGCTGGATCGCACCCCGGACCTGGTCGACCTCGTGACTGCGGCTCGAGACACCGGTCACGAGGTGATGCTCATGGAGCGGCCGATGCCCGATGCGGTCAGCATCGCGGCGATCGGCCGCGCTCTCGACCTGGTCGCGGTCGAGGGAGGCGAGATGGTCGAGGATGCGACGGGCCGGCGCCTGGATTTCGAGCCCGGT
>JACZDD010253713.1_pt1 | contig 10106 bp, 6 predicted proteins | sample 8641771 | NCBI WGS metagenome assembly JACZDD01 (sample SAMN15324614, study PRJNA640507) | soil metagenome | isolation source: intercropping peanut in the second line | place: China: Luxin town, Laibin City, Guangxi Province | collected 2019-07-25 | depth 10cm m | reverse complement strand
TCGTTGTGTGAAGGCGTGTCGGGTTCCGAGCTCCCGTAAAACGATCGGAAAACAATAACTGCCAATAACCAGCAGTTTGCATACGCTGCCTAATTAATTAGGTAGCCGCTCCCGCCAATGAGCCTGCGCGTTGGCGAGTGAGCGTCATTTTGCAGGATAGGCTAACCGCTTCGGTCCGGAGCGGCCGGCCGAGATTCATCGGGCTAGGCGGCGGTCGCTCTTGCCGGTTATTTAGGCCGTCGCCGAAATTGAAGAACCGGCTACACACGTAGGCTTTGCACGGCGGGCTTTCTCGGACGCGGGTTCGACTCCCGCCGCCTCCACCAAATCTCAGCGCCCCCCGGAGAACTGTGCTCTAGACGGAATCTGCCCATCTGTCAAGCCGGCGCCGCCGGAGGAGACAAACGGTGCAAAAGATAGACAGAAAGCCAGCGGTCACGCCGAGTGTGGCAGGTTTCGGTACCGCCGCCGTTGTTGCTGTGTAAGGCTGGCTGGCGCTGGGCGCAGTTGCCGCAAAGGCGCCGCTGGCGAGCGGGTCGCCATTCCACCATTGGGTCGTCACGGTGAACGTACCGGAATTAGTGAATCCTTGTGGCGCATTCGCGTCAGAAGATCTGGTAAAGCCCGGCAGGCGCGAGGGGATCATAAGGAACTGTGACGGTGGCGCATGGCGCGAGATCTGGAAAGTCGAAGAGCAAAATCGGGGGTGGCGTGCTGAAATGCACTGGCTGAAATGCACTGACGGAAAGGCCCGTCGTCACCAGCCACAAAGATCTGCTCTCGTTATGAAGGGAGTAGCCCCAGCCGGTTGTTAAACCGGCGAGACTCTCCACCGTGACGGCGTCCGGCACCGTGAATGTATAGATATCGGCGGCCATCGCGGGAATGGCCGCAAGACGGCTATTAATAGGCTTCGCATAAGTTCCTCGATTTATGAAATCAGGCATTCTTCCCTGATTGGGAAAAATCACTTGCCCGAGGCTGAACCGATAAGGCGAACTCTCGCCGTTGTTCACAGTTCCGCTCTCCGATAGCGCCAACTTCTTCACGCTCTGCGGCACATCCAGGGTCAGAGCGATTGTATGGAATGCACCTGGGGTGAGGTTGTCAATGTGAATGGGAAAAGCGGGCTCGACAAGCCGGGCTTCTCCCGCACCGGCCAGCACGCGCAGAGCGAGCTTGCCAATTTCCAACGAGGTAAATTCTTTCGTTCCGCTGTTGTGGATTGTTAGCTGTGCATCCAGCCGCGTCCCATTTCGAAGCATCGTAGTGAGCGCCATCGATACTTTCGTCAGCGGCCCCGGAAGCGCTTCCAAAGGCGGCGCCGCGGCGCTTCAGTTGCAGCCACCCTGGGACGAGTCGCCGCAGGTAACACGAGGGAATGGCCAGCTCTCAAAGAACGCGGGTCGGTAGACGCCTACCCGCCAGATCCATCGCTGATCGGGGCGTGAATAAGTGACTCAAGAGGGCCGCCTGCGGTGGAGCGTAAAGTACGGTGCCATCGCGCAGCGGGGGAGTCGACTGAAGACTGATGCCCAGCCAAGTGGAATCCAGAAGCGTCGCCGTTGGCTGTGTATCGTTCGAGTTAGCTAGACAGACCGGGGACGTCGCCAGGCGAGAAGTTGCACCCGAGCTTGCCCGTCAATGAATAAAGCGCAGCGTCCGGGAATTTCGTATCATTGGAAACCGCGAAGCCAATAACGCTGAGATAACGGCGCAGTCATGGCACAAGATCGATGTTCACAGGTTTGTTGCGATTGCAGGTCAATATTCCTCCTTGCAGTTCAAGCTCCGCCACCTGGATGACGGTGTGGCGCTCCCATCCCGCAGGCTTGCCTTCCGCATCGGCTCCGACCTGGTGTGTGAAATAAAACAGGTACGCTCGTCCGTCGGAGCTGACGACGACGTCCGGATGATTGCCTTTCGTACGGTCGGTCGGCAGCGTACCCGGCTCCTTGACGAGATTGTGTTCCTGGCGTTTCCAGTGCAGACAGTCGTCAGACCGGTAGACGCCCAGTCCGTCCCAGGCATCGAAGACTAACCAGTAGCGATCCTTCCAATGGAAGACTTTCGGGCCTTCACCTTTCGAGCCGGGAAGCGCCACACCCTTCGCCGTCCAATGCGAAAGGTCCGCGCTGTCTGCAAAATAAATCGATCCGTCCTTGGCGCGTTCGTTCTTGAACCACATGCGCCAGTTGCCGTCGGGCAGACGGATGACACAGGGATCGATCACACGGTCGGAGTGAAGGCCGAGCTTCGATTCGTATTGCCAATCCTTCAGATTTTGACTGGTCAGATGAATGATCTCGCGGGGTGCGTTCCAATCGTTGAAAATGCCGGGAACGACGCTGAGATACATATGATAGACACCGCCGTTCCGGATGACCTCCGGCGCCCAATGCGTGTAGTCCGGTTTGCCGTAATGGATATTGGCGGTTCCCGTGTACTTCCAGGTGGCTCCGCCGTCCGTACTTTCGGCCATGCCGATGCGCGTGCCGTGTACCCAACTGACGCCTGGCAGATTCTCGGCGCTCGCGCGGCGGTTGGTGTAGAACATCACCCAGCGATGGGCGGCGCGATTCCAAATGAGCGTCGGGTCGGCGGCGCCGTCATATACAGGGTCGCGATAGAGCGGCTTGGGCGCGACTGCCGGAGCAGCGGCGGCGCGGAGTCCGAGCACGACCATGACGAACACAGCGCAAGAAAAAGAGAGGCGGTTCATTTTATTGGCCAGACTATTCTAAGGCACAGTGAGCCCGGCAGAGCGGGTTAACAACCCGCATTAGGCTGCCGGCCTGCCCCACAACGAGTCGCGGCTATATATTCGGTGGCTCTACGCGGGCGAAGATCTGGTCCCACTGATGATGTCTGCCTGATGGACTGGGCCGCGTACCGTCAAAATGTTGGTCCAGCAAGGTGAGCTCAGAAATCGAGTTCACCAGCGCCCATCGCCAATTCGGCAGAGGTTCACTACTCGAGCCGCCAATCTGATAGCCGAAAAGCTTGACCAAGCCTTTGTGAACGCCATAGTCATGAGGCTCGACGACTCGCGGTTTGCCGTGGTAATGAAACCGGATTAAATGCTTTCGCTTAATAGCAGTGCGAATCAGGCGATCCGTTTTTGGCTCGGGAAGCTGCATTCGGTTCAGTTGCTTTTGGGCAGTGCGGCCGTGGTTTGAAAATCGGCCGATTGGTCGGCGGTGGAACTGCCGCCGATGAAAACCGTGTAATCGGCAGGCTCGATCACGCGGCGGCTCTGGGCGTTGAAGAACGAGAGTGCGTCGAAGCCGAGCGGGAAATCTACGGATTTGGATTCACCGGGGTCGAGAGTGACGCGCTGGAATCCTTTCAAACTGCGGACGGGTTGTTCCACGCTGGCACCCCGGATGCGAACGTAGCACTGCACGATTTCGGTCCCGCGGCGGCGGCCCGTGTTGGCCACGGTTGCCGTTGCGTGTACAGGGTCTGCCTTTACGTCCGAATAAGCGAACGTCGTATAGCTGAGGCCGTAACCGAAGGGAAAAAGAGCGCTATTCGGCACGTCCAGATACTTGGATACATACTTTGTCTCGACCGGCCCGGGATGCTTCGGATCAGGAAACTGTTCCGGGCGGCCGGTGGGAAACTGGCTATAGTAAAGCGGCTCCTGCCCGACGGCGCGCGGGAAGCTCATGGTCAGTTTTCCGCTCGGTGGGACAGCGCCGAACAGGGTTTCGACAATGGCAGGACCGGTTTCGACACCGGGGAACCAGACTTCCATAATGGCGGGCACGTGCGCCGCCGCCCAATCGAGCACCAACGGCCGGCCCGAGAACACCAGGAGGACGACGGGTTTTCCAGCGGCGATGACAGCTTCCAGCAGGCTTTGCTGATTGCCGGGCAGATTCAGGTGCGCGCGCGAAGCTGCCTCCCCGCTCATGGCGCTCGATTCGCCCAACGCGAGAATCGCCAGATCCGCGCCGCGGACCGCATTCAGGGCTTCGTCGAAACCAACGTCCGAGGAGCCGGATATGTCCGTGCCTTTCGCGTACAGGAGCCGAGTACCGTTCTGGCGGGCGTGCTGTTCTAGAGCCGCGCGCAACGTGACAACATCGCCGAAATTGTTCGCTCCCGACCACGCGCCCACCATGTCCGCGGAATCGTCAGCAAGCGGGCCGATGAGGGCGATGTTTTCCTTACCTGATAACGGCAGCAGCGGGGCTTGGTTGAAATTCGCGTTCTTGAGCAATACAAAAGATTCCTGCGCGGCGCGGCGCGCCAGAGGCCGGTGCTCGGGGACCGCATTCGTCACTTCGGGACCGGAAGTGAACGGGTGCTCGAAAAGGCCAAGCGCGAACTTGAGGCGCAACACACGGCGCACGGCTTCATCAATTTCGGCAATAGAAACGCGCTGGGATGCGAGCAGCGCGGGAAGCTGGGTATCGTACAGGTGCGACATCATGTCGATATCGGTACCTGCCTGCAGCGCTTTCGCCGCAGCGGTCGCTCCATCGAGCGCAATCCCGTGATGCTCTAGTTCCATGATGGCGGTGTAGTCGCTGACAACCGGACCATCGAAGCCCCACTCGCCGCGCAGAATCGTCTTCAACAGGAATGGATTAGCGGTGGCGGGGACGCCATTCAAGGCATTGAAGGCGCTCATGACACTGGCAGCGCCAGCCTCAATCGCAGCTTTATAAGGAGGCAGGTAGATTTCGCGCAGCCGCATCTCGCTCATATCGGTCGTGTTGTACTCGCGCCCGGCTTCGGCCGCGCCATAGGCAGCAAAGTGTTTGACGCATGCGGCTACGCTGTCCGGCGCGGAGAGGCTTGCTCCTTGATAGCCGCGAATATAGGCTCGCGCGATGGCAGCTCCCAGATAGGGATCTTCGCCGGCACCCTCGGTGCAGCGGCCCCAGCGGGCATCGCGCGCGATATCCACCATCGGCGAATAGAACCAGTTAACGCCGGCGGTTTTGGCTTCAACGGCCGCCATGTGGGCAACGGAGGTGATCAGCTCGAGATCCCAGCTCGAGGCGGTGGCCAACGGAACGGGAAAGATGGTGCGGAATCCGTGAATCACATCCGCGCCAAACAGCAACGGAATGTGCAGCCGGGTGTTATCGACGGCAGCATGTTGAAAGTGATTGGTGAGCTGCTGCCCGACGGTGTTCAGCATGGAACCGAGCTTTCCCGATTTGGCGAGCTGGTAGGAATCAACACCATTCGGTCCGGGAGGGTTGACGTTGAGCGCCGCCGTGGTGGGACCGGTGTTCAGCGCCTGGCTGGCGTTGTATTGGACGAGCTGGCCGATTTTCTCGTCGAGCGTCATTCGTTTTAAAAGATCATTGACGCGCCGTTCGATGACGGGATCCACGAGCTGCGGGTTTGATGGCTGAGCCAAGCAGACACGCACCAATGCCACAACCAACAGAGTGAAAAGAGTGTTGCGGCGTAGGCGGTTTGTAGAAGGCACGGAGACGTCCTATGGATTTTCGCCTTCAGTCTACCGCTGCAGCAAATTTAGAAGGCCATTCCCGGCGGCAAACATCGCGGTCCCAAATTCGCGACAGGCAGCCGTCCCCTCTCCAGACATTTCAAATAGTTACACTCGGCCCCTTGCTTGCTCCGGCTCCGGCATGGCGTGGTTCATTCAAGATCTGCGGTTCGGCCTTCGATCCATCCGTAAAGAACGGTCGTTCTTTTTGACGTCGGTTGTCGCGCTGGCTCTCGGAATTGGCGCGGCCACGGTGATCTTCAGCATTACCGATAACGTCTTGCTGAATCCGTTTCCCTATGTAGACGGCAATCGCATTTACGATGTAGAAATCCACGATCGTACGCGCAACGCGGCGACAGTCCAAAACTGGTTTGGGCTCCGGGAATTCCTCGATTTTCAGGGACAAAATCACATCTTCGATCGGTCTTTTGGCATTTGGGAGCGGACTACGCTATTGGGCGACGCCAGAGCGCCCGAATCGCTGGACACCGACGTTCTCACGGGCAATGCATTTCGAATTCTCGGTATTCCCGCGATGCTGGGCCGCGGCATTCAGCCTTCCGATGCCGAGCCGGGTGCGCCGCCGGTATTCGTCCTCAGCTACAAAGTTTGGGTCAAGCGCTTCGGCCTCGACCGCTCCATTGTCGGCAAGACTTTTTTGCTCGACAATAAGCCCACTACGCTGATTGGAATCATGCCGCCGCGTTTCACATTCTGGGGCGGCGATATCTGGATGCCCGCGGTGATCGATCGGGCTCACCCCGGCAACACGCGCTTCGTGCTTTACGGAGACCTGAAGCGCGGTTTGGACCCACGTGCGGCGGCAAGCGATGCTGCTGCCGTTATTCGCCGCATGAGCGCCCGTTATCCGGATAGCTTTCCCAAGGATTTCAGCGTGGCCGTTCACCCTTTGGGCGAATTTATGATGGCTCGCTTCCGGCCGACGCTGTATCTGCTTATGGCCGCGGTTGGCATGATCCTGCTGATCGCCTGCGCCAATGTCGCCAACCTGCTGCTCGCGCAGGCAGCCAGGCGCGAGAAAGAATTTGCGCTTCGCCGCGCGCTCGGCGCGAGCCGCTTCCGTCTCATTGCGCAACTGCTGATAGAAAGCTTGCTGCTCGCCTTTTCCGGGGCCGCCGCCGGTTGCGCTCTCGCCGGCGCCGGCCTGAAGGGCCTGCTCCTGGTGCTTCCGATTTTTACTTTCCCGGACGAAGCGGATATAAGCCTGAACGATACAGTCCTGCTTGCGACGGTGGTTACCGCAATGATCACGGCGTTGCTCTTCGGCCTTGTTCCCGCGCTGATGGCTTCCCGGCGCGAAACTCAGGAATCTCTCGTCATGTCCTCGCGCGGAAATACCGCATTTCGTCAGGGCCGCCTCCGCAAAAGTTTCATCGTGAGCCAGGTGGCTTTGTCCTTGCTGCTTCTCTCTTCCGCCGGGCTCCTGATGCGCAGCTTCGTTTTGCAGCGGGAGATCGATCCCGGTGTTCGCACGGATCATTTGCTTGTCTCAAGGCTGGTCCTGCCCGACGCCGGCTACGGCTCCAGCAGCGCGCAAAGCCGTTTTGTGCGTGAATTGCTTCCCCGGCTCGAATCGCTTCCGGGTGTTCTTTCGGCAGGTGTCGCTGTCGAAGCGCCTCCGCGTGGTGCCATTCCCACGAATTTCGACATTTCGGGCATTACTCACACGTCCGTCTGGAAAGGCATCTATTCCCCTTGCTCCAGCGGGTTTTTCCCAGCTGCCGGCCTGCACCTTATCGCCGGGCGGCTGCCCACTGCATTGGACGAAGCTGGCAGTCGTCCCATCGCGGTCATCAACCAGACCATGGCCACTCATTATTTCGGCGGGGCCAATCCCGTTGGCCACCAACTTCGGCTGACCGGTCTAAAGAACGCACCCAGCGCCGGCAAGAATCCCTGGTTTGAAATTGTCGGCGTGGTCTCCGATCTCAAAAACAACGGTTTGCGCGAACCCACATTGCCGGCGGCCTTTATCCCCTATTCAGTCACCGAATTCAATAATTTCAATGTTTATCTACGCACCGCCGGGGACCCGGCGGCGCTCACTAACACGCTCAGCAAAAAGGTGCTCGCATTGGATCGCTCCGTGGTCCCGCAAGTGACACTCACGATGGACAGACTGCTCGAAATCGGCGACTATGCCGGGCCGCGCTTTAACCTGGTCCTGGTATCGGCGTTCGCTTCGATCGGCTTGGTTCTGGTCTGCATCGGCGTGTATAGCGTCAGCGCATACTCGGTGGTCCAGCAGCAAAAAGAGATTGGAATCCGTGTCGCGCTCGGAGCAAAACCCGCCGATGTGCGTTCGCTGGTACTCGGAGCGAGCTTGCGCTTCATTCTTCTGGGCATCGGCATCGGTCTTTTTTGCGCGCTGTTCACCGCGCGCCTGTTGAGGAGCCAGATTTGGGGAATGTCCACCTACGACCCGGTGACCTTCTGCGAGGTTACTTCTCTCCTGGTAGCAGTTGGCCTGCTCGCCTCGTATGTTCCATCCCGCCGTGCCGCAAAAGTAGATCCTGCTATTTGCTTGCGCTGCGAGTGACCGCCTGATATTATTTTCGCCAACAGCGGGCCGCAGTCCGCTCTCTCACGGCGCGCGGTTCTTTATGCGTTATCACAACGCCTTTCTCGTCTTGCTCACGGGGCTGGGTACTATAACCGCCTGGTGGCCTTTGGCAATCCAGCCAAGTCTGGACTTACCATTCTGGGTATTAGTAGCGTGCGCTGCCGGGTGTGCCGGGCTCTCGATACTATTGGCTCCCTCGATTTGGCCCTTGCTCCTGCTAATTTCCGGTCTCGGCACGTTCTTCGGCTTTTGGCTCAGCCTTCTTATTTGGCCGCTGAGAGGTCCTGTTGTCGGACTCGGCATCTTCTATATTGCTTTCGGCAGCGTTATTGCAGTGGTGTATGTGGCGTTTTCCGCAGGCGTGATTATGCGAGAGCGATTCATTTCGAACGCGATGTTGCGGCGTGCGCTCTGGGCGGCGTTCTTTGCATGCGTCGCATTTGGGCCAATGGCTCTCGCATTCACGCCGCCTCTTGTCCAGCGTCGAATAGTCCGCAATGAGCAGTTGGCTGCTCACAGATTTCTGTCGTTGAAAACAGCCGTCGAAACCGCCAGGGCAAGGCCCGATGGGGCAAATAAGATTTGTGACGGCGCGGCATTGGAGCGCCACTATGCCGGGCCGCCATTTAGCGAGACGGACTGGCGGCGCATCGCCGGGAATTACGTGAAGCAGGATAGCTATTTTTTCATGGTCCACTGTCGTGAAAACGCGGGGCGTGGATATATCATCGACGCAATTCCAGCCAGGCCGGTTGGAGACGGTACACGCCGGTTTTGCACAGATGAATCGGGCGATTTAGGTTGCCGCATGGAATGGGTCGGTTCGGGGCACAAATGCTTGCCGTGTCAACAGTAATATCGCCGTAGCCCGCAAGAGCGGGTTAACAACCCACAGCAGGCCGTCAGCCTACCACAAAAAAATTGTTAAGTTTTCCGGATAAATTTCGCAGGTGTTGGGTGAAGGAGAGTAACACCCATGGCAGTTTTTTCGTTCACGCTCGACTCGTTTCAGATTACGGATACGCGGTCGCTGCATGAAGATACCGATTACGTGACTTATACGCTCGTGGTTAAAGACCAGAATGGCAACGGCGGACCACGGATGTTGACGAAGTATATGGGGGATGTGAATAACGGCGTTCACGCGGTGAATTTGACGTTTTCCAACATTACGGTCAACCCGACGGACACGGTCGTCCTGAACTACCTGATCGTGAATTCGGGGCATAAGGGGCAAAGCCAAGTGACGTCGGCAATCGAAGGCGCGGCGAGCAAGCTCGCGATGTCAGGCGGAACGCTGCTCGGCAATGCGATTCTACCCGGCATCGGGGGCTCGCTGCTGGGAGCAGGAGCCGGATGGCTGGCCGGCCAACTGGTGGGCCTGCTTACCGCAAATTGCGATGGAGCGGTGGCCATGGAGCAGGATACGTTTACTTACAACGATCTGATTAACAACACGGCGCACGGCCAGTTCAAGCACAGCACACGGCACCCGGGGACGGATTCTCCGCATGGCTGCGGCAGAAATTCGGTTTACATCGTGAACTGGCACATGCTCCAGGTGGGCAGCGCGGCGAACAAGACGGTGCCAAACGTGCTGGAGCTCTCCGCGGCGCAAGCGGCGCAGCGGATCCAGGCCGCGGGGCTGACGGCGAAATTTACTGGACAAAACGGCGCGAGTTCGTGGGTGTTCAGTCAATCGCCTACGGCGGGGCATATTGTGGACGCCGGCAGCACTGTCTCGATGGTGCTGCATAGTGGACCGCGGCCGTAAACTCACTTCACGGTATGAGTTAGTAAGTCAAGGATCACCGGGTCGAAGGCTTTGTCGTGTTCGTCGCCGAGCTGCCAGAACTCAATGGAGAGCTGCTTGGCGGAGACAGTGACGAATAAGTAGCCGTAAGTAGAGATAGCGGCGTCGTAAGTGACCTGATGACTCGAATCGGCGGGCTGGCCGGTAGCTGTCTTGATCGCCTGACGAGGCATGCCACCGGTACCCACGACAACATATACGATTTGCTTGCCGGCGATGCGGCGCGTGTA
>JACZDD010208353.1_pt1 | contig 10109 bp, 8 predicted proteins | sample 8641771 | NCBI WGS metagenome assembly JACZDD01 (sample SAMN15324614, study PRJNA640507) | soil metagenome | isolation source: intercropping peanut in the second line | place: China: Luxin town, Laibin City, Guangxi Province | collected 2019-07-25 | depth 10cm m | reverse complement strand
ATGGAGCATTCGCCGGTTTCGCGCAAGCTGACGTCGCGGTTTGTTGCCGGGCGAACGCTTGCTAACGCCATTGGCGTTCTCCAAAGGCTTTCTGACGAAAATATTCTCGGCACGCTCGATCATCTCGGTGAGAATGTCAACTCGCTTGCGGACGCTACCGATTCCACCAATGCTTATCTCGAAGCGTTAGCGGCTATCGAACAAAACGGTTTACCCGCCACTATTTCGGTTAAGCTCACGCAGCTCGGGCTCAACTTTTCCGAGCAGGCGTGCCGGGCGAATTTGCGAACACTTGCCGAGCGGGCGAGCGTGAACGGCTGCCGTGTGGAAGTCGATATGGAATCGAGCGCTTACACAGATCGCACGCTACGGCTGGTTACCGAATTGCATAGTAGTTTGCCGGGGCATGTGCGCGCCGTGATTCAGGCTTACCTGCACAGAAGCGAATCCGACGTGCGCATGCTCTCGGCGCGCGGCATTCCAATCCGATTGTGTAAAGGCGCGTACCAGGAGTCGATCTCCGTAGCGTTTGCCCGCAAGGCGGAAGTGGATGCGAATTATGTGCGGCTGATGAAGTTTCTGCTGGCCGAAGGCGCGGAACCGGCGATCGCGACGCACAACGCCTCAATTTTGCGCAAGGCGGTGCGTACTATCCAGGAACAAAACATTGCGCCCGACCGTTATGAATTTCAAATGCTGTATGGCATCCGGCGCGATTTGCAGCGCGAACTGGTGCGGCGCGGCTTCCGCTTGCGGCTGTACGTGCCGTACGGCGATGCCTGGTATCCGTACTTCATGCGGCGGCTGGCGGAGCGGCCGGGCAACGCCTTATTTTTGGCGAAGAATCTGCTCCGGCGGTGACTTTACTAGTAGCAGCAACCAGCAGGCGCAAAAAGGAGTCTAATGAAGGGAATGAAGTATTGGCTCTATCTGGCCGCGAAACTCGTAGTCGCCGCCGGAGCCATGTGCTTTTTGCAGGCCGAACTGGTGCGCTTCTATCCTCCTCCGCCGCCGCCACTGGCGCGCTTCGGTCCGGCGCCACCGTTGTTCATTCACGACATGCTGTTTACGTTTCTGACGCTCGGCGTGTGGTTGATTGGCGCGGCCTTGTTTTATGCCATCATCTGGGACCAGCGCCGGCGATGCCGCGTCTGTCTGCGGAAGCTCATCATGCCGATCGCGAGCGGCTCTTGGGGAAATATGGTCGTTTTCGGCCGTCCCAGAACGCAATGGATTTGCCCGTACGGCCACGGCACGCTGAGTATCGAAGAGCTGCAAATTACCGGGCGGCAAGCGCCGGACTGGCAACCGCACGACGACGATATCTGGAAAGAGTTAGAATCCTATTATCAGCCTCGTAAATAACCCATTCGGGGCGGCGCGTCCAAGATCGATGCCTCTAGACACCAGGCTTTCGTTTGCCCGTACGCATTAAAGTTTCCAAGCCGATTCGCCGCCGCCGGGGCGGCCCCAGCAAGAGCGCCGCGCGCATCAGCAAAATTGCCTTCTTTGTCCTCGCCGCCGCGCCGATTGCCGCTTTCATCGTCACCTGCTTTACTTATTCGAAATATGCAGCGCTGGCGGATCAAAAGCTGAAGGAAGGGCCGTTTCCGGATGTTTCGATGTTATTTGCGGCACCGCAAGTCATTGGAATCGGCGATCCGGGCTCACAGCAGGAACTCGCCAACCGGCTGCGCGAAAGTGGCTATGCAGAGGACGCGCGGAGCAATCGGATCGGCTGGTATCATCTGCGGCCGGACGCTATCGAAGTCTTTCCGGGAGACCATTCTTCCACCACGGCCGAGCCAGGCGTGCTGCGTTTTGAGAACGGTAAGCTCGCCTCGATCATCGCGCTCAGTGACAACTCTCCGCGGACCGAATTCACGCTCGAGCCGCAGATCCTCACAGCTCTTTACGATAAAAATCGCGAAAAACGGCGCTTGGTCAAGTACGACGATATTCCGGCGGTGCTGGTCAACGCTGTGATATCGATCGAAGACAAGCGGTTTTTCCAACACTCCGGTTTCGATCCCATCCGTATCGTGAAAGCACTATGGGTAGATTTCCGGCAGCAGCGCAAAGACCAAGGCGCTTCCACCCTGACGCAGCAGCTTGCCAAGAATATCTGGCTATCTAACCGAAAGACCTGGATGCGGAAATTCGATGAGCTGTTGATCACCATCCATTTGGAACAAAAGCTTACTAAGCAAAAGATCTTCGAATACTACGCCAACATGATTCCGCTGGGCCAGCGCGGCTCGTTCGCCATCCGCGGATTCGGCGAAGCGGCGCAGGCGTTCTTCGGCAAAGACATACGGCAACTGACACTGCCGGAAGCGGCAACACTCGCGGGACTGATTCAGATTCCCAGCTATCGTAATCCGGTGCGCTGGCCGGAGCGCGCCAAGGCACGGCGCAATGTGGTGCTGAAGGCGATGCTCGAGAACAACTACATTTCCGAATATCAATATCTGGATGCAATTCGCGCGCCGCTGGTGCTGTCGCGGCAGGGTCCCGAATCGGCGGACGCGCCTTATTTTGTGGACCTGGTGAACGATCGTCTGGGGGACCGTTTTCAAGACCGCGATTTCCAGGCGTCCGGAATGCGGATTTATACGACGCTGGATGTCGATCTGCAGCGGGACGCAACGGCGGCCGTGGCGGAAGGTATGCGCGAAGTGAACTCGATTCTGCTGAAGCGCCGCAAACCCGGCGAGGCATTCGATGCGCCGCAGGTGGCGCTGGTCTGCCTCGATCCGCATACCGGAGAAGTCAAGGCGCTGGTGGGCGGCCGGAATTATGGCATGAGCCAGTTAAACCATGCGGTTGCCAAACGGCCCTCCGGCAGTGTTTTCAAACCGTTCGTGTACGCCGCCGCGCTGAGCACGGCTCTGGCGCCGAATGCCGTTCCGATCACCGCCTCCACCATGCTGGCCGATGAGCCGCACGCATTCGAATGGGACGGAAAGACTTATGAGCCGACCGACTATCACAAGAATGCGTGGGAAGGTCAAGTTCTTTTGCCAACGGCTTTTGCGAAATCGCTGAACGTACCGGCGGTTGAAGTTGCCGAGCAGACGGGCTATGGCGCGGTGGCGGACCTGGCGCACAAAGCCGGTTTGCCGGATATACGCGCCACTCCCGCTATGGCGTTAGGCGCTTATAGTGTGACGCCGCTCGAGATGGCGGCCGCCTTCACGATTTTTGCCAATGACGGTGTACGTGTGCAGCCTCAGTTCCTTTCACGAATTGCCGACAAGAATGGGCAGGAGGTGTGGACGGCGCAGCCGCAAACGAAGCAGGTGCTCGACCCGCGAATCAGTTTCCTGGTCACAGGATTGATGCAGGACGTATTGCGGTGGGGAACCGGAGCAGGGGTGCAAGCGCGCGGTTTTGTCTTGCCGGCTGCGGGTAAGACCGGCACTTCGCACGATGCCTGGTTTGCCGGCTACACTTCGAAGCTTTTGTGTGTGGTTTGGGTGGGCCTTGACGACTATCAGGATATTAAGCTGGAAGGCGCGAAAGCCGCGCTGCCGATCTGGACGAGCTTTATGAAACGCGCGCATCAGCATCGCCAGTATCGCGGGGTGATGCCTTTCGAAATGCCGGAAGGCGTGGTTTCCGTTCAGATCGATTCCGATACCGGCGGCCTGGCTACGAGCACGTGCCCGCCTTCGGTGGTCCATACGGAATATTTCCTCACAGGTACCCAGCCGATCACGTTCTGCCCTACGCACCTCGGCGGAACGTCGGAAATTGCCGGATGGGAGACGCTTCCTCCGCCTCCGCCGTTGCGGGCTGAAGGTGCAAACGGCCAAGTGGCTGTGGTACCGGCGGTAAATGCGACGGCAGATCCCAATGCGCGTGACCGGAATGCACAGAAAGAGAAGAAGGGGTTTTTGGATAAGTTGAAGGGGATTTTTCACTAAAGGAAGCTTTTGGCTTTTAGCTGTTAGCTATAAACGCAGGCTCACCGATTTTGCTAAAAGCTGCCTGCGTTGCCCGCTTACTACGTGCGCGACTCTGTTTCCGCTCGCTGACGCGCGCAGTTCTTTTGCGTACTCGCCGGGCCCAATAAAAAGGTATATAGTAGAGAGCACAAAGGGGGAATCACCCGTGAGCTATTTTCCGGCTCCCCGCCTGCTATGCATTAGCTTTGCGCTTTGCTCGACAGCGCTCGTCTGTACGGCCCAGCAAGTTTCGCAATCCAGCCCCGGCTTGGCTTCTAGTTCTTTTCGCGCTTCTACCGATGTTCCGGCTCCCAGCGTTTCGCCGCCGCCGAAACCGCAGATCAGCTTGGAGATGCGCGGCGATATCTACATGGCTCGAAAGATGTATCGGGAGGCCATCGATACGTACCGGCAAGGTCCGACGAGCGCGGTGCTTACGAACAAAATCGGCATCGCCTTCCATCAGATGCTGCTGTTAAAGCTTGCCAAGAAGAACTATGAACAAGCCATCAAGATGGACCCAAAGTATTCGGAGGCGATCAATAATCTCGGAACGATTTACTACTCGCAAAAGAGTTACCGGCGTGCCATCAACACCTATAAGAAGGCGCTGAAGTATGCTCCGGAAAGCGCGTCGATTTACTCTAACCTGGGCACCGCTTATTTCGCCCGGCGCGACTACAAGCGAGCCACGGAGTCGTATCAACACGCGCTCGAACTGGATCCGGACATTTTCGAGCATCACAGTTCGTTTGGAACGCTGATGCTGGAGCGCACGGTGGAGGAGCGCGCGAAATTCCACCTGTATCTGGCCAAGATGTATGCGAAATCCGGAGCGAGCGATCGTGCGCTGATTTACCTGCGCAAGGCGCTTGAAGAAGGCATCAAGGAACGCGAGAAAATTCCGGAAATGCCGGAATTCGCCAAGCTCAAGGCGGATCCGTCGTTCAAACAGCTTTTACTCGAGAATCCGAAGCCGTTGTAGTGACCGCGCCCTTTGGTCGCGGCTCGGCTAGGGTGACCAAGCGGTCGTAGTTGTGCTTGCGGCTGGTGGTGCCGAGCGAGGTGTTGTACAGATTCACCAGATCGAGCGCTTCTTTCACGTCGTCTTCGAACTCGTGCAGCGCTTTGAGTTGATCGGCCGTAGCCGGCAGGCGTTTACCGGAGGGCGTCTCGATAAACATCTGATAACCGCGATTTAACAAGACGCCGATTTCCGAACCGACCAGCACGCCGGCTTTCTCCATAGCTTTATCGTCTATGATAGCGGCGATGCCGTTCTTGGCGATTCGCACCCGCCCGTCGGGCAGGTTTTCGGCGCTGAAGCCGGCTTGTTTGAGGCGCTCGACGCGCTCGGAGAACGTGGGGATGTGGGGCCGCGGGCGGCGAAAGAACATACTTATAAGATAAGATGCCAAATTTTGAACCCAGAATTGCGCTTGCGGCGGTTACTGATGAATTCTCGCCGGATTTAGAGACGGCAGTGCCGGTCATGCAGGAGATCGGCATGAAGGCCGCGGAACTGAGAGTGGTGTATGGGAAGAATATTCTCGACCTTACGGACGATGAGCTGAAGCGGGCAAAAGAGACGCTAGATCGCGCCCGGCTGTCGGTGATCTCGATTGCTTCGCCGCTGCTGAAATGCGTGCTGCCCAACGCTCCGGAACTCGACCAGCGGTTTCAGCATGACGTATTTGCCTCAAAACACACATTTGACGATCAGCCGCGGCTGACCGAGCACGCCTTCCGCGTAGCCAAATTTTTCGGTGCGCGCATCGTGCGGGTGTTCTCTTACTGGCGTACAACGGCCCCGGAGCTGTGTCATGAGCAGATTGTGGAGGCGTTGGGCCATCTCGCTAAATTGGCCGAAAAAGAGGATCTGATTATCGGCCTGGAGAACGAGCATGCTTGTAATGTAGGTACGGCTGCCGAAACCGCGCGTGTGCTGGATTTCGTTCCCAATCCTCATCTGATGATCGTTTGGGACCCGGCAAACGCGCTGGTCGGGGATGAGGAGCCGTATCCAGGCGGCTATTCGGTTCTGCCCAAGAATCGAATTGCACATGTGCATGCGAAAGACTGCCACATGGAGGGCCATACGCCGGTCTGGGGGCCGCTTGGCACACGCCGCGTGCGCTGGAAGGAACAGATTCAGGCACTGGTCGATGACGGATATAAAGGTTACATCAGTCTCGAAACGCACTGGACCGGGCCGGGCGGCGACAACAAGCTTGAAGCAAGCCGCATTTGCGGGTGGAATTTGCGGGGGCTGGCGGCGTTATAACTGGACCGGGACTTGACGAGCGCTAATCTCCCAAATGCTTGCCGGGGATCAGGTAGTTTTTTACGTAGTCGGAAACCGCATCGGATAGCGGCGTGAATGGCTGGGTGAAGCCGGTGGCGCGCAACTTGCTCACATCGGCGCAAGTGAAGTATTGATACTTAGGCCGCAGTCCCTCGGGCATGTCGATGAACTCGATCTTCGGCTCGCCGGAAAATATGGGCGTGACCAGGCTGATCCATGTATTCGGCTGTCCGGAGCCGATGTTGAAAAGCCCGCCGCCATCGATTCGTTCGGCGAGAAAGAGGGTGGCGGCGACGGCGTCCTTTACGTACAGAAAATCGCGCTGTTGACCGCCGTCAGGATATTCCGGCCGGTAGCTCTTGAATAGCGAGACTTTTTCGGTGGCGCGGATTTCTCCGAAAGCCTTATGCACCACGCTGCGCATATCGCCTTTGTGATATTCGTTCGGCCCGAACACATTGAAATACTTGAGGCCGCTGATGCGATCGAGAATGCCGGCGCGCTGGGCATAGCAATCGAACAAGTGCTTCGAATATCCATACATGTTTAGCGGTCGCAGTTGTTCGAGCGGCAGCGATTCGGAGATGCGGTCGGCAAGGCTGCCGTACGTGGCGGCCGAAGAGGCGTACACGAAGCGGCAATCGTTGGCGAGCGCGAAGTGCGCCAGCATTTTGGTGTATTCGAAATTGTTGTGAATCAGGTAAGACGCGTCGGTTTCGGTAGTAGAAGAGCAGGCGCCTAAATGGAAAATGGCGCGGATCTCTTTGCCGAGCCGGCCGGCCAAGTCGGCGGCTTCTATGTAATCGGCAAAGCGCAGTGGAACCAGGTTCTTCCACTTTTCATCGCGGCCGAGCACGTCGCAGATCAGAATATTTTCCATGCCTCGTTGGTTCAGGGCCCAGACAAGCGCGCTGCCAATGAATCCCGCGCCGCCAGTGACGAGGATTCTGCCTTTCGAAAGATCAGTCATTCGTTTTTATGTTTTGCTTACGATCAGGAGCGGCGCCTTAATACGATGGCGCACGGAATTGATGGTTGTGCCGAAAATCAGGTCCTTGATGCCGGAGTGGCCGTGGGAGGCCATCACGACGAGATCGGGCGAAAGATCGCGAGCGGCCTCGGCGATTTCATGGGCGGGGCTTGTACCGTGGCGCACGACCACGTCAACGCTCACATTCTGTTCGCGCAGAGAAGCGGCTATGCCAGCTAAATAGTCCTGGCCCTCCGTAATCTCGGCGGTCGAGGAAAGAGAGCCGAACATCTGGCTTGTTACGCCTTCTTCAATATGCAGGAGGATGATCCGGGCATCGTGAGCGCGGGCGAAGGCGAGCGCGTTGCCGATGGCTTCCTGATCGGCGGCGCTATGGTCGAGTGGTACAAGAATACGGGAATAGGAACTCGGCCGCAACGCAGGCGCCTCGGCAGCCAGGGTAACGGCGACCTTTTCGGCGGGAAGCGGCATCCGCTGCACGCGGGTGCGCAACCAGGGCCAAGAGCAGACGAAGAACAGCAGGGCGAAATAGGCGGCTCCACCGGCGATGGCGGCGGTGAGCGCCAGCGGGGAGGCTGCCCATTCCCGGAGCTGGCCGCTTAACATCCAGACATTTAATCCCAGGATGAAGGCCGCGCAGAACCAGGCTCCAATTCGCAGCCAGCCTCCATTTGCAAACTCACCCATGCGGCGCCGTTCGCTTGTGAACTGTACCAGCGGGATCACGGCGAATGGCAATTGAAGACTGAGGACCACCTGGCTGAAGATGATCAGCTTGTAGGTGGCGGCTTCGCCGGCGAGATAGATGGTGAAGGCGGCGGGGAGAATCGCAAGGCAGCGCGTGATGGCGCGCCGCAGCCAAGGCTGCATCCGGAACCGCAAAAAGCCTTCCATGACGATCTGGCCGGCCATGGTGCCTGTGAATGTTGACGATTGGCCGGAGCAGAGCAGGGCGGCGCCGAACAGGACACTCGCGAGTGTAGTGCCGAGCAGCGGTGAGAGAAGCTGATGCGCTTGCTGGATCTCGGTAACCACAATGTTGTGCTTGAAGAATACGGCCGCCGCCATGATCAGGATGGCGGCGTTGACGAATAGCGCGCCGTTCAGCGCCAGGGTAGAATCGAACAGGTTGAAACGGCACGCTGCACGCTTCTCCTCGGCCGTTTCACCTATGCGGCGCGTCTGCACGAGCGCTGAGTGCAGATAAAGGTTATGCGGCATGACCGTGGCGCCGAAGATGGCTACTGCGATATAGATACTCGAGGAGTCCAGGCGGGGCAGAAGGCCGGTGACGACTTCGGCTACATCCGGCTTGGCGAGAAAGATTTCGAATGCAAAGCAACCCGCGATGGTTGCGATGAGCACCAGCACGAACGCTTCGATGACACGTATGCCGAGGCGCGTGAACCAGAACACCAGCAGCGTGTCGGCGGCAGTCACGAACACGCCAATTAAGAGCGGCAGATGGAACAGGAGATTTAGGCCGATGGCCGCCCCCAGCACTTCCGCCAGATCACAGGCGATAATGGCCAGCTCGCAAAAAATCCAGAGCACGTACCCGATGGCTCGTGGATATTCATCCCGGCAGGCTTGCGCCAGATCGCGCCGGGTGACGATACCGAGGCGCGAGCTGAGCGTCTGGAGTAGCAGCGCCATCAGGTTGGAGAGCACCAGGACCCAAAGCAGCCGGTATCCGAAGCGCGCTCCGCCTTCGAGATCGGTGGCCCAGTTGCCGGGGTCCATGTATCCCACGCTGACCAGATACGCAGGACCGGCAAAGGCCAGCAGCCGCTTCCAAAAACGAGTGTCGGAAGTGGCAACGCTCTCATGGACTTCGGGGAGGGAAAAACCTCCTCGATCAATGGGATCGTTGCGCAGCATGGGTAGCTTACCCCTCAGTATCTCATTTGAAGTGACTCAGCCCGAAGAGTTTGGGTGCCGGGTTCAGCGAAGTGAGACGGAAGCTCGGCCACCAGGGGCAGCGCGACGACACCCCAAAAACCACGGCGTTAGTAGGATTATTGTGACCAAAAAGCACCACCACTGCTCCGTTATGGCCAATATTGGCCAGAGAAATCTCTTTAAGGCAGGCTCACTAACTAAAGCGAGGGTCGGAAATAGCCGATAGGGAATTATCCCCGCTGAGAAGCGAGCATTGCCCAGGGCCGGAGTGTATGGTATATCACTGCCCCAAGTCCCTGAAGTCGTAGGTCGTCTCCCACTCTTTCAGGATTTCGGCTTCCTGCTGCTCGGTGAGGAAATCTTCGACAGCAAAGATGCCAGGGTCTAGATCAGAGTTGTGTCGAAATAGGGAACTGTCATCGATCTGGATAGTTAGAATGAACGAGCTGTCTTCTTGGCGGCAGGACGAAACCATTCCATTTCCCGTATATTGTTTTCCCATGAGATATACTTGTGTGTTTTCGCGTATCGTACTGGCACTTCGTATGACGGCTTCGTCACCGTGCGTTTCCAACAAATCTACAAGCTCCCTCCGCGAGGCAAAATCTAGAGTGTCTGTCCAGAGCAGCAGCAGTTGGCCTGACTGCCCTACAGCGATAGGGGTAGCACATACGGACATTGAAGTATCCGAAACCTGAATTGAGCGGTAACTTATTGTGACGCATTTGGTTGAAAGATTAAATGATTATAAACAAAATAAATTTCCTGTTGCGTTGGATTGATCCCTCAGTAATACTAGTATGAAAACCGGCGCCTCTGGACGTATGCGCCTGGACGGGAGGACTTGCTCGCACTCGCATGAGGAGGCAAGGACGGGGCCATCTGTTCATGGCATTTTTGATTTAGCATCCGGAGAAAAGAACGCAACTCTACTCATGCGACAGAATTATCGATTTCAACT
>JACZDD010071283.1_pt1 | contig 10131 bp, 9 predicted proteins | sample 8641771 | NCBI WGS metagenome assembly JACZDD01 (sample SAMN15324614, study PRJNA640507) | soil metagenome | isolation source: intercropping peanut in the second line | place: China: Luxin town, Laibin City, Guangxi Province | collected 2019-07-25 | depth 10cm m | reverse complement strand
CCCGCGGGAGGTCGAGGAGTTCCTCTACAGGCACCCGGACATCGCCGACGTGCAGGTGATCGGGGTGCCGTCAGAGAAGTACGGCGAGGAGGTCATGGCCTGGGTCAAGCTGCGGGATGGCGCGACCACGAGCGGCGATGAGCTCGCCGCCTGGTGCAAGGGCAAGATCGCGACCTACAAGATCCCGCGCCACTGGAAATTCGTCGATTCGTTCCCGATGACGGTGACGGGCAAGGTGCAGAAGTTCAAGATGCGCGAGCTCGCGGTCGAAGAGCTCGGCCTCGAGAGGGCCGCCGGAGTCAGGACCGCCTAGCTTCTACCAAGGCTCTCGTACGGCCACACTGCCGCGAACGGCTCGTACAGGAGCAGCACTTTCTCGATCGGCATCGCATCACGCATGAAGATCGCGCCACCGGCCACGCCGGCGAATCCAACGATCCCCAGGCCGTCGTGTGGCGCAGCCTGCTCCGCCGCTTCCTGCATAGAACGAAATGCCTGAGTGCGATTGACCTGGACCGCTGTCGAGATCACCAGCTTCCACGCCGCGCTGTAGTTCGCGGCTGGATCGAGAGCGGTCGCCAGGCCGATGAGGTCGCTGCCCGCCGGCCTGGGTTTGGGGGTCTGGCTGAGCACTTTGGCCACCGTCGAGACTTCGTCTTCAGGGTCACCTTTGAGTGTCGGCAGCCGCTGCAAGAACGCCGCGATCTGCTGGTCGATGGGCGCTGCAGGGCGGTAGCCCGGCCCAGGCAGCACGGTGGCGAAAGGCCGGTAGAGCGCTTCGAAATGCTCCGCCTGCAAGTGTTCGCGGACGAGGATGCCCAGCGCCACCACCTGCGCCGACTCGAGGGCGGCCGCTGCGGCAGTCGGATCGGAGACAGACTTGTCGATCGCCTGCCTCACCTGGGCCACCCGAAAGCCGCTCGTGAATGCGTTGACCATGGCCTGGTCGGCGCCCGAGAGCAGACCATCCAGCAACTCCTCGACCGCCGTCACGGACGGCCTCTGGCGAGCGACGATGCGCGCCGTGGCGATCCACTCCCACTGAGGCGGTCCAAGCGTCTTGGCGGCGGCAGTAAGGAACTGCCCGGCGTCGGTGGCGCTCAGCGGATCCGCACCTGTCCGGGCAGCAGCCCCTTCTCGCGCAGCAAGTCGATGGGGTGGTACGCGTCGACGATTCGCATCGTGCCGGTCGCGGAACGCAGGACCATGGACTGCGTGTACGCGTACACGTCTTCGTAGCGCACACCTTTCAGCAGCTCACCCGATGTGATCCCGGTCGCAGCAAAGAAGATGTCCTTGCCGCTGCACAGATCATCCAGGCACAGCACCCGATCCGGCTTGTGCCCTGCTTTGATCGCCAGCTCTTTTTCCTTGTCATCGCGAAAGTACAGCTTGGCCTGCATGTCGCCGCCCATCGTCTTGATGGCGCAGGCGGCGAGCACACCCTCGGTCGCGCCGCCGGAGCCCATCATGCAGTGGATCCCGAGCCTCGTCTCCAGGGCGGCCTCGAGCGCGCCCGCCACGTCGCCGGCGCTGATCAGCTTGATCCGGGCACCCACGTCCCGGATCTGGTCGATGATCTCGCGGTTCCGGTCGCGGTCCAGCACAACGACAGACAGCTCTTCGACAGGCAGGCCTTCGGCCTTCGCGATGCGGCGCAGGTTCCATTCGACCGGCATCTCGAGGTCGATCGCACCGCGCGCCTTCCGGCCCACCACGAGCTTCAGCATGTAGTGGACGTGCGTGGTGAACATCGTGCCCCGCTCGGCCAGGGCAACCACGGAAATGGCGCCCGGCAGACCGGAGGCGGTCAGGCTCGTGCCCTCGATCGGATCGATGGCGACGTCCACCTCGGGTTCGAGGCCGTTGCCGATCTCCTCGCCGAAGTAGAGCATGGGCGCCTCGTCCTTCTCACCTTCACCGATGACCACGGTCCCCCTCATGTCCACATCGGCGAGGGCATCGCGCATGGCTTCGACCGCGCGCTGATCGGCCGCGTCCTTGTTGCCTCGGCCTTGCAGCGGCGCCGCGGCCAGCGCACCGGCCTCGGTCACCCGCAGCAGCTCGAGGGCGAGGTTGCGTGTATGCCTTGGCTCTTCGATCATCGGCTTATAGAGTTACGAAAGGGTAGCGACTAGGAGAGGCCACGGCGCCGGATTGGCAGCTTGTCCGCCTCCACCCACAGATCCTCCTTGCGAGCCAGCCTGCGGTCGCCACCGCGATCCACGTAGACGCACGTGCGCTCGAGGACGGCGGTGATGCGCACCCTCTCGCCTTGCAGCGTGGCGTCGAACCCGTCGATCAGCACTTCGTCCTCTTCCAGGTCGACCTCGCTCAAGGGCCGGGGTCCGCTGGGGCGCACCCTGGTCGACAGCTCGAGCTGCGGCCGAGGTCCTTGGGGCGGGCTGGGCTTGATCGTCAGCCTGGAAGACGCCGACCCCGCCAGCCGGATGCCCGGTCGGGGCGGCGGGGGAATCGCCGGCCGGGTCGGCAGGGACCGTGGAGCCGGCAGCTGCTCCAACCTTGGCGCTGGTTTCGGCGTGGGCGTCGGCGCAGGTTTCACCGCAGTCTTGCGGACCGGTTTGGGCGCGGCAGGGCGACTTTTGGGGGCTGTCCGCTTCGCCGCCGATCGTTCCGCAGGTCTGGCGGCGGGACGGTTCGCCGCCCGGGCGCGAGGCGCCTGGCCTCGAGCCCGGTTCGGCTTTTTCGACGGTCGTCTAGAAGAACTCACCCCAGAATTTCCTGACCCTCCCGACTGGGCTAGGCGCGGGCCTCAAAGTTACGACGGTGGACTGCGCCGGAGCATGCGACGCGTGCTCGAAGGGCACATCCGGGATGCCTTCGGGATGCACCCGGATCACACCATAGTGGACGCCGCCCTCCTGGACCACGAGGGCGCCCACCGTGGCGTCGCCCTCGAGCCGGCCTGAGCTGGTGATCTTGAGGCGGCCCGCAGCCACGATATTGCCTCGGACCTGGCCCGCGATCGTGATCCGCACGCCCCTGATGTCCGCCTCGACCCGTGCGTCGGGCCCGATCAACAGGTCGCCGTCCGATGAGATCTCCCCTGAAAAGCCGCCCAGCACCTGGCCGGAACCTTTCAGCTCGAGCTTGCCCGACACCGTGTCTTCCCGGGCCAGCACCGTTGCCTTTGGATCCAGCCCGAGCGGATCCGTGTCGCCGTTCGTGCTTGTCGCTTCAGCAGTCTCCACGACCATCTCAGTCATATTCAGCTCCTCCCGGCCGCCCGCTCCCCAGCAGACGGCCTCCCTCCTTACCCGGCAGCATAGCGGCTACCGGCCGCTCGGCTACAGGTCTCGATGGGATGACAAGTAATCGATAATTGCCACCTTCTCAGGCGGCAGCTCCCCGTCGATCACCAGCTCCTCGAGCCGCTGCTTGATCCTGCCGACCTCTGGACCCGGTCCGATGCCGCGGATGGCCATGATCTCCTCGCCAGAAACCAGCGGCGCGAGGCGCGACGGGCGCTCTGAGCGCGCACGGTCCAGCCGGGCTTGAAGCTCGTCCAGCTTCTCCGGCTCGGGAAACGCGGAGGCACCGATATCCGCCCGGGCCAGCGCCATCAGCCGGTCGAGCAGCGGTCCGGCGTCACGGGCCAGGCGCCGCACCGCACCGTCGGTCCACTCAGAGCGATAGAAGACCGGCCTGAGGTGCAGGCGCACCAGCTCGGACACCACCTCTATCTCGCGTTGCGAGAAGCGCAGGCGGGCCAGGGCGCCCCTGGCCAGGTTTGCGCCGACCTCCTCGTGGCCGAGGAACGTGCCGTCACCCTTAGCGGTCCCGGGCTTGCCGACGTCGTGGAACAGGGCTGCCAGCCGTAGCAGCAGGTCGGGGCCCGTTCCTTCGACCGTGAGGAGCGTGTGGCCGAAGACGTCATGCGTGTGGTAGCCGGTCTGCTGCACGCCTTTCGTGGCGGCAACCTCAGGGAGGACGATCTCGAGCAGCGTCGCCTGGTCGAGCAGCTCCAGCGCCAGTTTCGGACGCGGCGACTCGAGCATCTTGCGCAGCTCGTCGGCCACGCGCTCCGCTGAGATCACAGGCGCCGCGAGCCGATCCCGCATCGTCCCCATCGCGGGGATCAGCTCTGGCGCCAGCCGGAAGCCGAGCTCGGAGGCGAACCGAATGCCGCGAAGCATGCGCAGTGGGTCGTCGGCGAACGTGCGGGCCGGATCGGCCGGCGTGCGCAGCAACCTTGCTTCGAGATCGGCCATCGCGCCGAGCCGGTCGTGGATCCGGCCGTCCAGGTCCATGAGCAGGGTGTTGATCGTGAAGTCGCGCCGCCGGAGGTCTTCCTCGAGCGTGGCCGGCCGGACCTGCGGCTTGCGCGAGTCGGGCGCATACGACTCCGCGCGCGCCGTTACGACCTCGACCAGGTGCCCGGCCAGCGTGGCCTGCGCAGTGCCGTAGCGTTCGAAGGTGACCGGCGACGGTGCACCCGCAAGCTGGGCAAAGCGCCGTGCCAGCTCCAGCGCGTCGCCATCCTCGACCACCACGTCCGGGTCGGGGTGTGGGCGGTGAAGCAGCTTGTCCCGCACGAATCCGCCCACGATCCAGGCCTTGACGCCTAGCTGCGAAGCCACCCGCTCCAGTAGATCGAGAAGCTCCTGTTCGGTTACGGGCTGATCGGCTACTGGTTGATTCGCGCCCATTCCACCGCTCCCACCTGCCCGGCGCGGTCACCAAGTCGGGCTCGGCGCACGCGGGGACGGCGGGCAGGCTTGATGAACGGCGACGAGCGCAGCGTCTCGAGCATCGTCGGCTGAACCAGCGCCCACGAACGCGAGACGCCGCCGCCGATGACGAACATCTCGGGGTCGAGCACATTGGTCAGGCTGATCAGGGCCAGCCCCATGTAGCGCGCCGCCTTCTCGACTACCATGCGGGCGTGCGGGTCGCCGCGCGCGGCCTCTGCGAAGAGCTCGGCCGCAGGGTGTCCCGTCTCTCGCGCCAGGTTGGCGCCGCCGATGAATGCTTCGAGGCAGCCCCGCTGGCCGCAGCTGTCCAGGGGGCCGTTGGGGTCGATGATCATGTGCCCCACCTCACCTGCCGTGCCGTGCGCGCCACGATGCAGATTGCCGTCGATGATCAGCCCACCGCCCACACCGGTCGACCAGGTGATGTAGACCATGTTGCGTGTGCCGCGGCCCGCGCCGTGGTGAAACTCGCCGAGTCCCGCCATGTCGGCGTCATTGGCGACCTGGACCTTCGCGCCTGTGGAACGGCTGAGCATGGCCGCGAGCGGAACGTTGTGCCATGGCAGGTTCGGTGGGTTGACCAGCACGCCGCGCTTGATGTCGATCGGGCCCGGTGCGGCGATGGTGATGCTGCGCACCTTCTCGCGGCCGCGGTGGTGGTCGATCTCGCCTGCCGCCCAGTCCACCATGGCCTGCGGATTCGGCAGCGTCGCCGTCCTGGTCTTCACACTGGCGACCAGGCGGCCGTCTGATCGTGCCAGGGCGACACGAACCTGGGTTCCGCCTAGATCGATCCCCGCCAGCATCGCCCGTTTAGGGTAACTGCGTGACTCATCAGCCAGGGTTACCCGCCTATGACGATCCGCGGCGCTTTCCGCCACGCGTCTGGCAGGCGGTAGAGCTGTCCCGCGCGAACAGATTTCCCCTTGCATGCATCCCTGAAGTCGGCCGGCTGCTGCAGATCTGCGCGCGAGGCGCGGGCCGAATCTGCGAGCTCGGCACCGCATATGGGGTCGGGTCGGCCTGGATCGATTCGGGGATGCGCTCGGGGGCGATTCTGGTCACGGTCGAGCACGATCCCGCTCGAGCATCGGCCGCCGCGGAGCTTTTTGCTGACAGTCCCGCGATCGAGGTGCTGTCCGGCGACTGGAGCCTCGCTCTGGATCGCGGCCCTTTCAGCCTTCTGTTCAGCGACAGCGGAATCAAACGGGCAGCTGGTGATCCCGAGAAGCTGCTGCCCCTGCTCGATCCCGGCGGCCTGATCGTGCTGGACGACTTCACTCCTGGATACGGGCAGGATGACCCCGCCAGGACGGTCTGGTTCGAGAACCGGAACTACCGAGCGATCGAGGTCCCACTGACGCTCGACGCGTCAGTGATCCTGGCTACGAAGCGAGCAGCTGCTGTCCGCGGAGGGCGGCGAGGGTCTCGATCGGAGCGCGAGCGCGGTTGAAGGTGTAAAAGTGCAGGCCGGGCACACCGGCTTCCAGCAGCTCGACGCACTGGGCGATGCAGTGCCGGACCCCAAGGGCACGGATCGCCTCGTCGTCAGAGGCCGCATCGATCTCGGCCTGCAGTCCAGCCGGCACGCTTGCTCCGGACATGGTGGTCATGAATGCGAGCGAACGGCGGCTCGGCACCGGCATGAGGCCGGGCACGATCGGGACGTTGATCCCCGCCGCTCTCGCGCGAGCGACCAGGTCGAAGTAGAAGCGGTTGTCGAAGAAGAGCTGGGTGATCAGGAAATTGGCGCCCAGCTCGACCTTCATCTTCATGAACTGGAACTCGTGCTCGAGGTCGGGACTTTCGGGATGCTTCTCGGTGCTGCATGCCGCGCCGATGCCGAACCGATAGCCGCTCCGCTTGACCAGCGTGATCAGATCGCTCGCGTGCTGAAGCTGCGGGTCGACGGGCACGAATGGCTCCCCCGATGCAGGGGGATCGCCACGCAGCGTGAGCACGTTGGCCACGCCCTCCCGCTCCATCCAGTTGAGGATCCGTCGCGTTCGGTCGGCGTTGTTGGCGCAGGTGAGGTGAGCCATCGCTTCGATGTGGTAGTGGCGCTTGATGCGCGTCACCAGGTCCAAGGTCTTGTCGCCGGTACGGACGCGATAGGTGACCGAGACCCAGTCAGGCGCGTGGCCCGCGAGCGCCGCCACAGTCCGCTCGAGGACTTCGACCTCACTTTCGTCGCGAGGCGCCATGAACTCGAACGAGATGGTCGGCCGGCTGCGGGCGAGCAGGTCGGCAATGCGCATTGGTTCCGGAACTTTACCTCACGGGGGGAGCATGCCCCCCGTGGGGCGGGGCCCCGGCGGAGCCGGGTCCCGGCGCGCCCCCCTAGTACCTCACGGGGGGAGCATGCCCCCCGTGCAGCGGGACCCCGGCGGAGCCGGGTCCCGGCGTGCCGCCCCTAGGACCTGAGGACGCGAGTGTCTCCGACACGGCGCGTCACGTGCTGTGAGTCCAGGTATTCGAGCAGGGCCAGCGCGGGCCGGCGGCTGGCGCCCATGCGGTCGCGCAGCTGCGCCACTGTGACAGAGCCGTTGGCCCTGATCAGCTCCCTCACGATCGCAAGGCCTGCGTCATAAGCCGCCCTGGTGAAGGCGACGTCTTCGCTCACCCGGACGATGTCGCCGCGCAGCGCAAGGGCGCCGATCATCTCGTCGTTGGCGCCCGTCCGCTGCCTAGCCTCTGCCAGCGACGGCGGGGCAAAAGGCTCGCGTCCGAGGAGCGCGATGAGCTCGGCCGCCGGCCCCTCCTCAATTCCAAGCTTCACCGTGTGCCCTGGCGCGGCCAGGGAGCCGTTGCGCTCGACGACGCGACCTTCCTCGATCAGCCCGCGGACCACCGACGGAAACGACGCGGGCAGGACGCCAAGCCGGCTGCGCAGCTCCTCGCGTGCCATGCCGCCACGCAGCGGATGCAGGCCGTGGAATGCCTCGAGCTCGCTCGTCGCGCGCGCAGCGATCGCGCGCCAGGCGTCGTCGCTGAAGATCCACTCGCCGAGGCGTCGCGCCTGCAGCGTCTCGACCTCTCCGGCCGGCGCCACGGTCGCTTTGAGGAGCGCGCTCCCAGTCACCCCCCGCGGATACTTGCGCAGCTCCCCCTGCACCACGCTTCCTGCGACCCGGCGGGCCAGCGATTGGCGCACTGCCGAGTCGTGGCGCGGGTGCTTGCGCGGCGCGACGTCGACAAAGGTTCCGCCCGCCACGGTCATGGCCGGGCTCGGGACACGAAGCACGAATCTGTCCTGCGCGGAGGCCGCGATCGCGCGCTCCAGGTACAGCTGCACCCAACCGCTCGAGCCGGGTGCGACCTGGTCACCGTCGAGCACGATTACGCGGCTGCCGACCTCGACAGTGCCTGCGTGAAGCAGGAGCTCGGCGCCATGGCGCACTGCCTGCGGGGCTGAGGACAGGACGCGGAGGTTGGCGTCGATGCGGCGCGTCGGCACGATCGCGCCAGGGCGCGCGAGCACGTCGCCGCGAGCAAGATCGCTCTTCTCAACACCGCTCAAATTTGCGGCCACCCGAGCGCCCGGTCCGACCGAATCGACCTTCTGGTTGTGGCGCTGCAGTCCGCGAACCCGCACCATGCGTGCGCCCGGTGCGACCTCCATCTCATCACCGACGGAGATCGAGCCGTCGACCAGGGTGCCGGTGACCACTGTGCCGAAGCCGCTCATCGTGAAAACGCGGTCGATCGGCAGCCTCGGCCGTCCCGTGTCGGCTCGCGGCTCAGACTGCGCGAGGAGCGCGTCGAGGGCCGCCACCAGCTCGGGCAGCCCCTGGCCGCTGATGGCCGAAACGGCGGCCATTTGCGCGCCGGCGAGCGAGGTGTGCTCGAGGATCGATGCGAGCTCGGTCTTCACCAGCTCGGTCCACTCGTCGTCGACGAGGTCGACCTTGGTCAGGACGACGATGCCCCGACGCACGTCCATGAGATCGAGGATCTCGAGGTGCTCGCGGGTCTGCGGCATCACCCCCTCGTCCGCTGCAACTACGAGGAGCACCGCGTCCAGGCCGTGCGCGCCGGCCAGCATGTTGCGCATGAACCTGGCATGACCCGGCACGTCCACAATCCCGATCTCCTTGCCGCTGGGCAGCTTCATGTGCGCGAATCCGAGGTCGATGGTCATGCCGCGTCGCTTCTCTTCGGCCAGGCGGTCGGGGTCGATCCCTGTCAGCGCGGTGACCAGGGTCGACTTGCCGTGATCGATGTGGCCGGCGGTGCCGACGACGAAGCTCATCGCCGTACGGCGCCGGCCGCCATCTCAACGGCGTCGATCAGGGTCTCGTCCTCGCCCTTCAGCACGGTGCGTGGGTCGAGGCAGCACAGATCGCTCTCGATGCGCGCGATGACAGGAGGCTCGCCGCTGCGGAGCGCGGTGACCAGGCGCGACGCGGGCCCGGTGATTGCGAGCAGCACAGTTGCCAGATCGTGCTCGGGGAGCGACCCGCCGCCGACCGCGCCTGCGCCTTCGATCAGCTTGGTTTCGACGCCTCGTTCGGAGAGCTTGACCGACCACATCGCCGCCCGGCGGCGCAGGTCCTCGACCGGGGCGTGCAGCATCCGCTCGACCGGCAGCTGCTCCGAATGGCCTGTGATGCGCTGGCGCAGCGTCGCCTCGAGCGCCGCGAGCGTCAGCTTGTCCACGCGCAGTGCACGTGCGAGGGGATGACGCGAGAGCCTCTTGATCAGCTCTCCGCGGCCGAGAAGAATCCCCGCTTGCGGCCCGCCCAGAAGCTTGTCGCCCGAGAACGTGACCAGGCCGGAGTAGCGAAGCGATTCGGCCACCGTCGGTTCATCGCCCACCAGCTCTGCAGCCCCGCTGCCCAGGTCGTCGAGGAGGAGGACGTCGTGGCGGCGGGACACCGAGGAGAGCTCTGCGTGAGGGGCCGGCTCCGTGAACCCCGTAACGCGAAAGTTGGAGGTGTGCACGCGCAGCAGCGCCGCAGTGCGTGATGTGATCGCCTCTTCGTAGTCGGCGGCGCGCGTCCGGTTGGTGGTGCCGACCTCGACCATGCGGGCGCCTGAGAGCCGCATCACGTCCGGCATACGGAAGGAACCGCCGATCTCCACGAGCTGGCCGCGCGAGACGACCACCTCCTTGCCCCTGCATAGGGCAGTGAGCGCGAGCAGCACGGCCGCCGCATTGTTGTTCACGACGAGGGCTGCTTCTGAGCCGAACAGGTTGGTCAGCAAGCCCGCCACCAGTGCGGCGCGCTCTCCACGCCTGCCGGTCTCGAGGTCGAGCTCGAGATTGCTGTAGCCGGCGGCGACCGCCAGCGCGTCGACCGCCGCCTGCGAGAGCGGCGCCCGGCCGAGGTTGGTGTGCAAGATGACGCCGGTCGCGTTGATAAGGCGCCTCAGTCTTGGCGCCACTGTCGTGCGCAGCTTTGCGGCCACGGCT
>JACZDD010046526.1_pt1 | contig 10136 bp, 13 predicted proteins | sample 8641771 | NCBI WGS metagenome assembly JACZDD01 (sample SAMN15324614, study PRJNA640507) | soil metagenome | isolation source: intercropping peanut in the second line | place: China: Luxin town, Laibin City, Guangxi Province | collected 2019-07-25 | depth 10cm m | reverse complement strand
ATTCGAACCCTCGACCCCGACCTTGGCAAGGTCGTGCTCTACCCCTGAGCTACACCCGCATCCGTTAGATATTTGGCCAAACTGAGATACCGGCCGCCAAGGCCGTTCCTATAGCCAAAAGCCCTGCCCAATTGCAACCGCCGCTTTCCGACCGGATCAACCGGAGTTCAGCAATCAATATTGCCGGGCCTGCCGCCGATGACGAGCCAGTGGTTTTGCCCCCGGGTCATAAGCTGCAACCCAGCGCGGGTTCGGATTGCAAAAGCCGCGATTACCGGCGAGCACGTTAGGGCGGCAAGCCTCTATTGAGGAATAGTGGCAGTCTTCGTACGCAGAGCCGTTGCCATAGTTGAGGATCGCGCACCATGGACCTTCATAGGCCTGCACAGGGCGCGCCTCGACCAGCATCGCAACAAGAGCAACGCCCGCAATCAGTAAAATCCGCATCGTCTTTTCCCCTACTGGTTCTTCGACAATACTAACCCGTCGACGCCCGGATTTATTGCCCTATGCCGAAAACACCCGATCAACTCTTCGCAATGCTCGACAGCCTTGGAATTGCGCATTCGACGGTGAAGCACCCGCCTTTGTTCACGGTTGAGCAGTCGCGGGCGTTGCGCGGCCAAATCCCGGGCGGGCACACCAAGAACCTGTTTTTGCGTGACAAGAAATACGACATTTACCTCGTGGTTGCGCTCGAAGATGCCGACATCGACCTGAAGGGGCTGCATCGGCGCCTCGGCGCAAGCGGCCGGTTTTCATTCGGCTCGGCCGATCTCTTGCGCGAAGTCCTCGGCGTGGAGCCGGGGGCGGTCACCCCCTTCGGCGCAATCAACGATACCGAGGGCCGCGTTACGGTCGTTCTCGATACCGCCATGATGGCGCACGGCACACTCAACTATCACCCGCTGGTCAACAGCATGACCACGTCGATAGGCCGCGATGATCTGGTGAAATTCCTTGAATCGACCGGCCATATCCCCCGAATGGAGCAGGTTTCCGGACGCGCCTCGAACATGCCTTGATGATTGCGTTTGCTTCGCCGATAACCCATCTATTGCGGAGATCGGCCGCTGGGTTCGGGCCGGCGGAAAAAGGTTTTCAAAAATGCTGCAGAATGGCGGGGCAACAGCGATGACAGCCGACGTGGTCAAGGAGACGACCACGCAGGACTTCATGAAGGACGTCATAGAGGAGTCCAAGCACCAGCCGGTCCTCGTGGATTTCTGGGCGCCGTGGTGCGGCCCGTGCAAGCAGCTCACACCGGTTCTCGAAAAAGCGGTCAAGGCCGCAAAAGGCAAAGTAAAGCTCGCGAAGATGAACATCGACGAGCATCCAGCGATTCCTGGCCAGATGGGCATTCAGTCGATTCCCGCGGTCATTGCATTCTCCAACGGTCAGCCGGTCGACGGATTCATGGGCGCGCTGCCCGAGAGTCAGGTGATGGCATTCCTTGAACGCCTCACGAAGGGCGCCGTCGGCGCAGAGGAGAAGGATCTTCTGAAAAGCGCTGACGCAGCGTTGGCCGAAGGCAATGCCGCCGGTGCCGCCGAAATCTACGCGCAGATTCTCGCGGAAGATGGCGGCAACGTGCAAGCCCTTGCCGGCCTCGCGCGCTGTTACGTTGAAACTGGCGCGCTCGAACAGGCGAAGCAAACGCTCGCACTCGTTCCTGAAGCGAAACGAAATGAAGCGGCTGTCGCGGCCGCGCGCGCCGCGCTTGAAATAGCAGAGCAGGCGAAATCGCTCGGACCGATGGCGGAACTTGAAGAGAAAGTTGCGGCCGATCCGCTCAACCATCAGGCGAGGTTCGATCTGGCCGTTGCGCTCAACGCGAAGGGCAAACGTGAGGATGCCGTCAGGCATCTTATTGAAATTGTCAGACGCGACCGGAAATGGAACGATGACGGCGCTCGCAAGCAGCTCGTCCAGTTCTTTGAGGCCTGGGGTGCGACCGATCCGGCGACGATCGAAGGCCGCAAGCGGTTATCATCGATCTTGTTTTCGTAACTTATGATCGTTTCGTCCCGGCGACGGCACCGGGCGACGGAGTGAAACGAAGATGCCGATGAATGCGCAATATCGCGGTCCAATTGAAATGCCGGGAGTGATCCCGGTATTTCCGCTGCCGGGCGCGCTGTTGCTGCCACGCGGGCAGATGCCGCTTAACATCTTTGAGCCACGCTACCTCGCCATGGTCGACGATGCCCTGCGCGATGGCCACCGGCTGATCGGCATGATCCAGCCCGATGTTGCGCACGCCAGCTCGGGCGACAAGCCGGCATTGTACAAAATCGGCTGCGTTGGCCGGATCACCCAGCTCGCGGAAAGCGGCGACGGCCGCTATCTGATTGAGCTCACCGGTGTCGCGCGATTCCGCGTCGAGGAAGAGCTCAAGGTGGCCACGCCTTACCGGCAGTGTCGCGTCACTTATGCGCCGTTCGCTGATGATTTCATCGCGCGCAAGGGCGAGAATGCGGTAGACCGCCCCGCCCTGCTCGTAGCACTCACGGATTTTCTGAAAGCCAACGACCTCAAGGCTGACTGGGAAGGTATCGAACGTGCTCCCAATGAGGCGCTGGTGAATGCGCTGTCGATGATGTCGCCTTACGGCACAGCAGAAAAGCAGGCTTTACTAGAAGCGCCTGATCTCAAGACTCGGGCTGAGGTCCTGATCGCTATTACCGAGATTGAACTCGCCAAAAAAAATACCGAAGGTGAACCTCAGCTGCAGTGACCCTTGCCCCGCTCGGGGCAGACAAGCCGGGCTCTGACGGACTATCATGGCGACAACAGCTGGAGTTAGCATGTCCACCGTCCCTCCGACCGAACGTCCACCAGGCAGCGTCGATCCAAAATTGCTGGAAATCCTGGTGTGCCCGGTCACCAAAGGGCCGCTCGAATACGATGCCGAAAAGCAGGAGCTGATCTCGCGTAAGGCCAAGCTTGCCTACCCGATCCGCGATGGCATCCCAATCATGTTGCCGGAAGAGGCGCGGCGGCTGGAATAGCCGGAACCAGCGAATTTCACGTATTTTATCGCCGGGCCTGTCCCGGCGATAACATGACAGGACACGAGTCAGGGAGAGAATCGGATGATCAAAATTTGGGGCCGCAATACATCGTCAAATGTGCAAAAGGCGATGTGGGCGGTCGGCGAGCTCAAGCTCGAGCATCAGCGCATCGATATCGGCGGCTCGTTCGGCAAGAACAAGGAAGCACCCTATCTTGCGATGAATCCAAATGGTCTCGTACCGACGCTCGAGGAGGAGGATGGGTTCCTTCTGTGGGAGTCAAATTCTGTCGTGCGCTATCTCGCCGGCAAGCACGACAAGAACGGCACGCTCGAGCCGAAGGATCCAAAGCAGCGCGCACTGGCAAGCCAGTGGATGGATTGGCAACTGTCCGTAGTGGGGCCCGCAATATTTCAGGCGTTCTGGGGGCTCATCCGCACGCCGGCGGAAAAGCGCGACATGGAAGCGATCAAGACCTCCCAGGAAAAGACCACTGCTGCTATGAAGATCCTCGACGCGCAATTGGGCAAAACCCAATACGTTGCCGGGCCGTCGTTTTCCTACGGTGATATCCCGGTCGGCATCATGTGTTACCGCTTCGTGCAGCTGGTGCCGCAGCGCCCGCCCACGCCAAATCTCGACCGCTGGTACGGTGCAATTTCGTCGCGGCAGGCGTTCAGGGATCACGTCGGGAGCGTTCCGCTGTCGTGAGTGCGCATCGCACACCCGGTCGGTGTCTTGGCCTTGTTGGCGGCCTCGGACCCGGTGCAACCGTTCATTATTATCGGGAGTTGGTTGCTGCCCATGAGCGGCAAGGGCGTTCGCTGCAGATTCTGATCGCCCATGCGGATATTGAGCGTGTCTATGCCTCAGTGAATGCCAAGGATTTCGAGGGTCTCGCGCGCTATTTCGCCCGAATGATCGCCGATATGGCGGCGGGCGGCGCCGAGTTCACCGCCATCGTTGCCGCAACCGCTCACATTTGCGCCCGTGAACTCGTAGCGATATCACGACTGCCCTTGATCAATATGCTCACGGAGGTTCGCCAAGCCGTGGATGCACGAGGCTTGAGGCGCGTGGTTTTGCTCGGAACCCGTTTTACCATCGAAAGCCGCATGTTTGGCTGCCTCAAAGGCATTGAAACAATCGTGCCCGATGGGGCTCGTATCGAAAGGATCCACGAACTCTACAAAGAATTTGTCGACGGCCGCGGATCCGACACAAAGGCCGATGAATTGCGCGAAATCGCGCAGGAGTTCGTGTCGCGCGACGGTGCGCAGTCAGTGTTGATCGCAGGTACCGACCTGTCGAATGTGTTCACTGACAGCAATGCCGGATTTCCGATGATCGACTGTGCTCGCGTCCATATCGATGCGATCGTACGGCGTCTGCTCGATTAGAGCGCCTCGCCCCTCAGCAGTTTCGGGACGTCGCCGGTGAACCCCGCCGCTTCGCGGATAAACATTCGCTTGAGCATCGGCATCCGCTCGACCAAACCAAGGCCGACGTCGCGGACGAGACGCAGCGCGTCGGAGTGGTTTGAGAACAGCCGGTTCAAACCGTCGGTCGCAACGCTCATAGTCATGGTGTCGAAGCGCCGCCAGCGTTGATAGCGCTCAAGCACTTCAGGTCCACCTGGATCGAGCCCGAGACGCGCCGCGTCGGCGATGGCTTCGGCAAGCGCCGCAACGTCGCGCAGGCCCATATTGAGTCCCTGCCCCGCGATGGGATGGATGATGTGGGCGGCGTCTCCGACCAGTGCCAGCCGCTCGCCGATGAATGTGCGCGCTGTGAACAGGCCGAGTGGAAATGCGTGCCGCGGCCCGACGATGTCAATATCACCGAGCTGCAGGCCGAAGCGTTTTTCAAGTTCATCGTGAAATTCGTTGTCCGGCAGCGCGACAATGCGGTCAGCTTCGCCGGAAGCTTCAGTCCAAACGATCGAGCAACGCCTGCCAGTGAGCGGCAGGATCGCGAACGGCCCCGCCGGCAAAAAGTGCTCCTCAGCACGGCCATTGTGCTCGCGCTCATGCGCAACCGTGGTGACGATTGCGGACTGATCGTAGTTCCATCCATGCGTGGCGATACCGGCCCGCTCGCGGACCAGGGACCGCGCACCATCGGCGCCGACCAAGAGGCGCGCCGAGATGGTTTCGTCATCGGCAAACTGTACCTCGGTTGAATTTGCATTGGCGGCAAAATTCGCAACCGCCGTCGCCCGCAACTCAATGCCGAGCGAATTTGCTTTTTCTGCAAGCGCGTCGACCAGATGACGATTCTCGATCATGTGCGCGAAAGGTTCGCCTTCTTCCACCTCGCCACCGAAAGTGAGAAACGTCTGGCGCACCGCATCATCGAGCTTCGAGTCCGTGACGACCATATCGAGGATCGGTTGCGCGTTGTTCGCCACCGCCCCCCACACCCCAATGGCCTCAAACAGGCGGCGGGCGGCCGCGGCGATTGCGGACGCACGCGGATCCTTCGAACGGGCATGCGCCAGCGCCGGGTCGGCAACGGTCACCATGAATGGATCGCCCAGCCCCTGTCGCAGTGCAATTGCGAGCGCCAGGCCGGCAAAACCGGCCCCGCCGACGACAACCTCGACATGATGACCTTGGCGCTTACTCATCGCGCGTTCCTTGTAAATCCGGCCGCAGCATAGCAGGTTGAGAGCACCCTTTGACCATTTCGGGCTTTCTCATGTCCTCCGCCGTGCAAGACCTGCTCAATATCCTCGACCTCGAACCGCTCGAAGTGAACTTGTTCCGCGGCCGCTCGCCGCAGGTCGGCTGGCAGCGTGTCTTTGGCGGCCAGGTCATTGGGCAGGCCCTCGTCGCGGCTGTCCGCACAGTCGATGCCAGCCGGCCGCCCCACTCGATGCATGCGTACTTCCTGCTGCCGGGCGATCCAAAAGTTCCGATCATCTATGACGTAGACCGCATCCGTGACGGCAAAAGCTTCACGACGCGTCGCGTCACCGCGCGTCAGCATGGCCATCCGATTTTTTCCATGCTGGTTTCGTTTCACGCTGATGAGCCTGGCCTCGACCATCAGGCAAAGATGCCGGACGTGCCGCCGCCGGAGAAACTTCCGAGCGACACCGACATGCGTGAGAAGTTGCTACCGACGATGCCAGACCCGGTTCGCCGTTACTACGAGCGCGACAGGCCGATCGAATTGCGCCCGGTCGAATTCGAGCGCTATCTTGGCAAAAAAATTCCTGGCGGCCACTTCAACATCTGGATCCGTACCACCGGCAAGCTGCCCGATCTTCCCGCCACCCATCAGTGCGTTCTGGCTTATGCGTCGGACATGATGCTGCTCGACACCGCGCTCGCACCGCACGGCCGCACGCTTTTCGAAAAGGAGTTCATGGCCGCCAGCCTCGATCACGCGCTGTGGCTGCACCGCCCATTCCGCGCCGATGACTGGCTGCTTTACGCACAGGACTCCCCGAACCTGCACGGCTCGCGCGGTTACGCCCGCGGACTTATATTCAAGCGCGACGGAACACTGGTCGCCTCGGTGGCGCAGGAAGGCCTGGTGCGCCAGAAGCGGACGATTTGAAGCGACAAATGGCGCGTTTGATCACGATCTGCGTGACCTTGATCGCGGTGGCGATGCCCGCGTTCGCCGCATCGGATAAGCAGCCGGCACCCGCTGGCGCCCCGCAGGATGCTCCGCCGCAATACACCAGTTTCACAGCCGCCGAACTCGAACGGGGCTTTCTTGCGCTAGCCTTTGGCTCCGACCTGCGCATCGGCGCCCGGCCACTGGGTATCCGCCGTTTCGATCATCCGATCCGTGTGCGCGTTTTCGGCGGGGGCAGTGTTGATCGGATGATCGCGATGTCGCGTGTCATTTCCGATTACGCGCGCGAGGTGCCAAGCCTCCAGCTCAGAGAAACCTCTGCTACCGAAGCGGATGTGGAATTGCGGCTTATCGACGAAAGGGAATTTCAATCAGCTCTGCAGCTTGCGTTCGGCGCTAAAGTCGCCAGGACCTTTGTTGCCCGCACCGACCCGCAGTGCATGACCAGCGTCAAATCGACCGCAGATGGCGCGATCGTACGCTCGGTATCATTCATTATCGTCGACAAGGGTGACGACGTTTTCCTTGATTGCGCCTACCACGAATTGCTTCACGCATTTGGATTGTCGAACCATGACCAGCGCAATCCTTGGACCACGCTCAATCAGAAACGGATGGTCGGCTATCTCTCGGTCTACGACCGATCGCTGCTGACATTGCTCTATGACGACCGCATCAAGCCGGGAATGACGGCGCGGCGGGTGCGCGCCCTGTTGCCCAAACTGATTGCCGATCGTGGTTTGGCCGCACCGTCCCCACCGATGAGGCAGTAATACTGCCCTAGTTTGCCTGCAACGTGTGCGCCTGCCTGTGGGTACGGCAACTTAACCGCTTAATCTTTAGGCCGCCTGCCGTTAGCCTGCGCAACAAGCCCGAGCCGGTCCAGACTGGAGCGGGCTTTCGCGCTCATGTTTCCACCGGATCGGCGGGTCGTGAGCAAAACAAGAACTGCGCTCGCAGGCGCGCCGGGGGGAAGCCAAGCCATGAAGCTCGTCATCGCCGTCATAAAGCCCTTCAAGCTCGATGAAGTGCGCGACGCCCTCACCCGCATCGGCATACACGGCATGACCGTGTCCGAGGTGAAAGGTTACGGACGGCAAAAGGGGCACACCGAAATTTATCGCGGCGCTGAATACGCGGTGAACTTTCTTCCCAAGTTGCGCCTCGAAGTCGCCGTCGCCAGCGAGCAGCTCGATCAGGTGATGGAACAGCTCCAGGCGGCGGCACGAACCGGGCAGATCGGCGACGGAAAAATTTTCGTAACGCCGATCGAGCAGGCGGTGCGAATCCGCACCGGCGAAACCGACGTCGACGCACTTTAGAAATCAAAGATGACATTGGGGAGATGATTATGAAACAGGCGTTCCTGCGCCTCGCTCTGGCCGCGATCATTATTGTCGCCACGTCGCCGGCTTTTGCGCAAGGTTCAAAAATCGACGGCGCGGATACCGCCTGGATGATCGGCGCGACCGGCCTCGTGCTCATGATGACCATCCCGGGCCTTGCACTGTTCTACGCGGGCATGGTGCGCAAGAAGAACGTGCTGGCAACAATGGCGCAAAGTCTTGCCGCCACATTTTTGATTTCGGTCTTGTGGGCGGTCATCGGCTACACTCTGGCCTTCACCGGCGAGGGTGCATTCATCGGCACGCTCGATCGCATTTTTCTCAACGGCGTCACGCTCGATGCGGTGTCGCCGCTTGCAAAAACGATCCCCGAAAGTCTGTTCATGATCTATCAGATGACCTTCGCAATCATTACGGTTGCATTGGTCGCAGGCTCCGTTGCCGACCGTCTGCGTTTCGCAGCTTTCCTCCTGTTCTGCGTCTTTTGGCTGTTGTTGGTCTATGTACCAATTGCACATTGGGTCTGGGGCGGTGGATTCCTTGGTACTTATGGCGTGATCGATTTCGCCGGGGGCACCGTCGTTCATCTCAATGCGGGCGTCGCCGGCCTGGTTGCCGCTTACGTGCTCGGCGCTCGGCGTGGCTACGGCAGTGACAATCTTGCCCCGTACGATCTGACACTGGCCGTCATCGGCACCGGCTTGCTGTGGGTCGGCTGGTTCGGATTCAACGGCGGCTCTGCGCTCGGCGCCAACTCACGCGCTGCTATGGCGATCGTATCCACGCACCTTGCCGCGAGCGCCGGCGCCTTCACATGGATGGCGCTGGAGTGGTGGACGCGTGGCAAGCCGTCGGTGCTCGGAATGATCTCCGGCGCAGTGGCGGGTCTCGGCACGATCACGCCCGCGTCAGGTTTCGTGCTGCCGATGCAGGGCGTCCTGATCGGAATCATTGCCGGCGCCATCTGTTTCTGGGCATGCACCTGGCTCAAACTCAAGATCGGATATGACGACTCGCTCGACGTGTTCGGTGTGCACGGAGTCGGCGGTTTCACCGGCACGCTGCTCGCCGGCGTATTTGCAGTCGGCGCACTGTCGGCAACTCCAGAGACCCCGGGTGGGATTTCCGGTCTTTTCGAGGGCAATCCGCAGCAGGTGATTGTCCAGCTCTACGGCATTGTTGTCACATTGGTGTGGTCGGGCGTGGTGACGTTCGTGATCCTGAAAGTGATCAGCGTTCTCGTCCCGTTGCGGGTGAAGCAGGAGGACGAAGTCATGGGCCTCGATGTCAGCCAGCACGGCGAGGCTATTCAATAAATGCCTTGAGTCCGCGCCGGGTCTCCGGCGCGGAGCTTGATTTTTCCTGGCTAATTTTTAAGCAGGCCTTGCCGGCCGTGGCGCGACTTTAAGCGGCCGCGTGGAATGCCAGCACCCTCAGCATGGCTGCCACCAAAATCTACTTATTAAATCAACAACATAAGACTTAGCCGGGCATCTGGCACGGCGTTTGATTCTATCCCTGCGGCTATGCCTGCGAAGCGAGCTTTGCGGGCGGAAACCCAGTGAACCCGCCCGCACTGTGTGACCAAACAAACGGGCTCAAGCGGGGATCGAATCCATGAAAATCGTCATGGCCATTATCAAACCCTTCAAGCTCGACGAGGTCCGTGACGCTCTGACCTCCATCGGCGTGCAAGGGCTGACAGTTACCGAGGTCAAAGGATACGGGCGTCAAAAGGGGCACACGGAAATCTATCGGGGGGCCGAGTACGCGGTGAGCTTCCTGCCGAAGATCAAGATCGAAGTGGCAGTGGACACAAAGCAGGTCGACAAGGTCATCAGCGCCATCACAGGTGCTGCCAAGACCGGACAGATCGGCGACGGAAAAATCTTCGTCTTCAATCTGGAAAACGCCGTGCGCATCCGCACCGGCGAGACCGATGCCGCGGCTCTTTAGTAACCCGCACCGCAAACAATACGGACAGGAGTAACACCATGACGTTAATGAAATCCTCCCGTGCGGGGCTCTTCGCTCTCGCCTTCGGGATTTTACTTGGCCTCTTCTTGAGCGTGCCATCGTATGATGTCTCGTACGCTCAAACGCAGGCACCCGCGGCTGCGCCCGCCGCGCCGGCAGCACCGCCGCCGGCCTGCACCAACGATCCCGATCCGAAGAAAGCCGTCCT
>JACZDD010048298.1_pt1 | contig 10137 bp, 8 predicted proteins | sample 8641771 | NCBI WGS metagenome assembly JACZDD01 (sample SAMN15324614, study PRJNA640507) | soil metagenome | isolation source: intercropping peanut in the second line | place: China: Luxin town, Laibin City, Guangxi Province | collected 2019-07-25 | depth 10cm m | reverse complement strand
TATCCCTGCGACGCGATCGCGCTGGAAACCACCCAGTGCTGCCGTTTCTCGTTTCCGGCCATGAGCGCGCTGGCCGCGCGCCAGCCCAAGATCCAGCAGCACCTGTTCCGGCTGCTGAGCAAGGAACTGGGCTCGGCCACGCTGCTGGCCGGTGACCACTCCGCGGACGAACGCCTGGCGGCCTTCCTGATCGACCTGGGCGACCGCTATGCATCACGCGGGCTGTCCGGCACGCACTTCCGCCTCAGCATGGCGCGCGCCGACATCGCCAACTACCTGCGCCTGGCCGCGGAAACCGTCAGCCGCGTGCTGGGCCGTTTTCGCACGCAGGGCCTGATCGCCATTGACGGCCGCAGCGTGGAACTGCTCGACTCGACGCGCCTGCGCGAGCTGGCGCGCTGCGTGTTGAACGCCTGATACCGACGCGCCGCGAGCGCTGCACGCGCGGGTTCCGCTTGCGCGGGATCAAACCCTGGTCGCATGTCGGATGCCATACTGCGCAGCCCACTGTTCAAAGCTGCGCCATGGCCGCCTGGTTCCTGCAAATCCTGTGGCTGCACATTGCCTGCGTGATCGTGTCGGGCAGCGTGTTCTTCGCGCGCGGCTGCCTGATGCTGGCGGGTTCGGCCGCCACCAACCACCCCGCCTTCGAGTGGACATCACGCTGCGTCGATACCTTGTTTCTCGCCGCCGGCATCGCCCTGACCCTGATCATCCACCAATACCCGTTCGTGCAGGCGTGGCTGACGGTCAAGGTGCTGCTGCTGGTGGTCTACATCATATTGGGCACGTTCGCCTTGAGGCGCGGCCGCACGCGCGCAGTCCGCGCCGCGTGTTTCGTCGGCGCACTGGCGGTGTTCGTGTTCATCATCACGGTGGCACGCACCCAGAACCCGCTGGGCGCGCTGGCCTGGCTGTAGGCGTCAGGCTGCGCGCGGGTGCTGCGCGCCGACCTGCGTGCGCGCCGGCGGCGTGTGATCCATGAAGCCCAGCGCGTGGCACCAGTGCATCACGTGCACGTCCTTGGCGCGCTGCTCGTCGCGGATCGAGTCGCGCAGCGCCACCATCTGCGTCCAATGCACCTTCGGGCGGTAATGGTGCTCGGCGTGGAAGCCGTTGTACAGCCAGATCCAGTTGTACAGCTTGTTGTAGGTGCTGACGCCCCACGCAATCGGCTCGTCGGGGTTGCCCTTCAGGTGCTCGTAGTAACCGTTGAGCGACGACAGCGACTGGCCGAGGTAGTAGAACGGCACCAGGCACAGGAACGCACGCCAGTCGTAGACGAGGCACGCAAGGTACAGCGCCAGGAACGTCACCATCTCGATACGCACCCAGCGCGCGCGCTCGGGGTGCTTTTCCTTGAGGCGCGTGTAGCACTCGCCAATGTCGTCGCGGAAGAACGACAGGAAGGTATAGGCCCACACGTTCTCGGGCTTGCCATCCTTGCCGTGGCGGTAGATCGAGATCGGGTCGATGGTGGTGCCGTTCTTGCCGATGCGATCCATGTTGCCAACGTGGTGGCGCAGGTGCACGCTGCGGTACCACTCCTGGCTGAAGCCGTCGGTGAACGAGAACAGGAAGCTGAAAACGCGATTCAGCCAACCCCACTTGAAGAACTCGTTGTGGATGAAGCTGTGGCTCGGGCCGTTGATCGACCACGAGATGCTGATCGAATAGATGAACGCGCACGGAATCCACAACCACCACGGCGTGTGGTGGAAGCCAAAGAACAGCCACGCGAGGAAAACCGCATGGCCCACCGCCATCAGCGCGGGAATCGCGTCCCACGCGGTATAGGCGAAAAACAGGCGGCGGGGTTTGACCGTGGAAGTATTCATTGCAGCGCACGCAAAGCTGGACGGCAGGGATTCCGGAGCGTTCCGAGTGCGTATTTTACGACGCCCCTCGGTGGGCCATGCAAAGCGTCCTGAAAGGTAGTTCAGGCAGCATGGCGGCCAGCCATGTTCGATGTCACCCGCGCGCAGGCGGGGACGCAGCGGCTTTCGGGCACTTGGCGATCGACGATAATACGCGCGACATGCCCACTCACCTTCGCATTCTTGACACCGACGGCAGCGTCGATGCCGACACCCTGGCCGGCGCCGCAGCGTGGGCGTCGGTGACGCGCGTCGATTTGGCCGACCTTGGCCCGAAGCTGCGCCTGTGGAGCCGGCGCGGCAACATCGAAGCCGCGCGCACGCACATCGCTGCCGCACCCGACCCGCGCCCTTCGATCACGTTCATGGGTTCCGGCGACTTCCACCACCTGGCCGCGCTGCTGGCCGAGCGCGTGGCCGAACCCTTTACCCTGCTGCATTTCGACAACCACCCCGACTGGGTGCGGCTGGCACCGCGCTGGCATTGCGGCTCGTGGGTAAACCGCGTGCTGGCGCTGCCGAACGTGCAACGCGTGGTGACCGTGGGGGTGTGCAGCGACGACCTGGTCGATCCGGGCCGCAAGGGCGGCAACCTGCCTGCGCTGGATTCGGGTCGGCTGGCGCTGTTTCCGTGGCAGCACGCGCCTTCACGTGTACGCCGCCGCATCAATGACGGACCCGGCCATACGTGGCAAGACGGTCACGTCACCTGGCGCAATCTCGCCGGCATGCCATTGCAGGACGCGATCGGCCCGGTGCTGGCCGCGATCCCGACGGAAGCCATCTGGCTCACCGTCGACAAGGCCGTGCTGCCCGTACACGAGGCGCTGACCAACTGGGACCAGGGCCAGATGCCGCTGGCCGCGCTGCTGGCCATGCTGCGCGCGGCCGGACAGCGCAAGCGCATGCTGGGCGCCGACATCTGCGGCGAATATTCGCCGCCGCGCCACAGCAATTTCCTGAAACGCATCGAAGCGCGCATGGATCAGCCGATATATGCCATCGACCAGCAGCGCATCGATGCCAACACGCGCACCGACTGCGCGCTGGCGCACACCCTCTACGACGCCTGCGCCGGCACATGACCGACGCGACCATCCAACCGTCGATCGACGCTTTCGCGGCGACCGAGTGGAACCGTCTGTTCCCGCACGAACCGGAGAATCACGCCTACCTGCGTGCGATCGAGCGCGCCGGGCTGGCCGGATTCCGGTACCTGTACTTCGGCGTGCGCGAGGGTGGCCAACTGGTGGCCGCGGTGCCCGCGTTTGCCACCGACTACCGCCTGGACACCACCATGGAAGGCGTACCGCGGCGCATCGCCGCCGCGCTGGTGCACGTGTGGCCACGCCTGTTGTGCATCCCGATGCTGTCGCTGGGTTCGCCGGTGACCGAACGCTGCCGCGTGGGTTTTGCACCCGATGCCACGCCGGAACAACGCGCCGCGTGGCTGGACTCGATCCTGGCGCAGATGGAAACCGTCGCCGCGCAGGAACAGTGCCACATGCTGGCAGTCAAGGACGCGCCGCGTGACGAACCCGTGTGGCAACAACTATGTCCAGCGCATGGGCTGCGCATGTTGCCGGGCCTGCCCGGCGCCACACTGGACATTCCGTGGCATGATCTGGACGGCTATTTCGAATCACTGGGTGCGTCCACCCGCAAGGACCTGCGCCGGAAACTCCGCGCGGGCGCAGGCCTGCGCATCGAATGGCGCACCAGGCTCGATGGCATCGGGAACGACGTGCAGCGCCTGTACCGCGAAACGCTGGCGCACGCCGAATTCTCTTTCGAGGAACTGACGCCCGCCTATTTCGCCAACGTGCTGCACGAGATGTCGGGGCGCGCCTTTTGCGTCACCTATCACGAAGGCGAGCGGCTGGTCGCATTCAACCTGGTGCTGCAGGACGCCGGCTGCCTGCTCGACAAGTTCCTCGGCATGGACTACGCCGCGATGGACCGCTACAACCTGTACCACGTGAGCTGGCTGGAAAACATCCGCCATTGCATCACCGAAGGCCTTGGCGTGTACGCCGCCGGCCAGGGCCTGCACCACGAAAAGCTGCGACTCGGCTGCAGCCTGCACGCCAACGCGCTGTGGTACCGCCACCGCAACCGCCTCATCGACACGGTATTCGCGCGCTTCGACAGCCTCGCGCGCATGGATCGACTGAATGATGCAGCCAGGCTCCGACACGCCACGGCGTCAGGCAGAACCTTCCGGCACCCGACGCATACCCACCGTTGATGCCGGCAGCCAACGCGGGCATCAAGCCGCGCCGCGAAACGGCACCGGGTTGAACAACCGAACCGCCCGGATTCTTCCCCATCACACTGGCTACACGTTGCGTGCCGGGTCGCCCTTCATTTTGCCCAGTGTGGAATGACCGCGAGTGTTCGCACTTCAATGCTCTCACGGGCAGCGGCGCCCACCGCGACATCGGGTGGATCGAAGGCACCGTGCGGCGTGAAGCGCGCACGTCCGTCGGTACAGGTGTCCCAGCCCTTGATCAGCAGAACTTCCCCCGGCGTCATGTGCGGCGCGTAATACCAGCGTTGGCCCGGGTGGTACGCGAGGTGATAAATCTCTCCCGTCCGGTTCGGGAAGATCTGGTCCGTCGCGACGAGGTCGTCTGGCCGGACGCTGGCGGCATCGGCCACGGCCAGTGGCGCACGCTGCACCGGACCACGAATCGGCCGCCAGACGTTGACCTGCACGATGCGGGCGCCGTTCTCCAGCAGGCGTTCGGTCTCGGCAACACCCAGCACGTCGCGCGTCCGCTGCGGACCGCTCCGGGTGGTGTAATCAACGTGCACGCGCCGTGCCGGCCCCCGCACGCCATCACGGTTGACCGCACCTGCCCCGCCATCCGACCGCCTGGTGACATCGAACACGACCACGCGGCTCGCGCCGCAAACCTGGCCGACCAGCGCCTCGACTTCGCGGTAATACACGCCTTCGACCTGCGCATCATCGTAGAAATCGGTGATCTTGCTGGCGTGCCGGCGCAGCTCGAAGCCCTGGCGGTCGAGCGCGGGTGTTCCGACGAACTGGCGCAGGTTGTGGATCGCTACCACGCGTTGCTCGGTTTCGAAGAACAGCCGTGGCGCGCCTCCGGTGTAGGCCGCGCTCTCGAACACGGGCTTCTTCGCGGAACGCACGATGAAGGTGAGCTCGGCGCGGACATCGCCCACTCCGCGAGGTTCGGACGCCGGTTCGGCGATCCGCGATTGCACAGCTACGAATTGGTTCATTGCATTGCCCATGTGTTCATCCGTTGGCCACGCGCACAACCGTGGCTTCACAGGACAGGTGCCGCCGGCGAAACAAACATTCAAGTGGGCACAGGGTTATGTATTGAAAACATTGCCGCATGACGGGCACTACGCGAGACACCGGTCAATGACGATCCGGCGATGACCATCCGACGACGTTTTACTTTCCGAGCGAGTGCCTTGGCGACCTGATACCACGAGCGTCATAAGCAACGTCTCTTTGGTTCCTTCACCGCCGGTGGAAGCACGCGTAGCGTGATGAATCGGTGTTGGCTTCATCGCAGGCAATAAACATGTCAACCAAGTCGTCCTTCGACCAGAATCCCGATTCGCTGGCCGAGTACGTGTGCAGCGCCGCGTTTGGCACATTCTGGGGCGCGACAGAGTTCGGTTCATCGTTCGCTTCCGGGCTGAGTCTCCGCATACCGGGAGCAACGGGCCGCCGACACGTGTCATGCATCGAAACGGTGCGGTGCACGGTTCGGACCATTCTTCGCGCCGACGACGTGCGCGGGACCCAGATGCGTCAGCACGCAGCTCCGCACGCTGGTCTCGACGAGACACCAAGGGTGTCCGGGCAGGTTCGGCCAGCACGCAGGAACGATGCGCAGCAACGCTCGCGAACCCGGTCGCAAGCCGAATCGGGAGTCGCTGCCCGGTTCATACGTGACAATCCGGTGCTCATCACCACCGCGCAACGGTGCACACCTTGGCGCGCCACTCAGATGTCAATCGTCACGTCACTTTCCGGCCGCGAGCAACAAATCAGCGCACTGCCCGCGTCCGGCCGATCGAGCGGCTCGGTGGTGTAGCGCACGGACCCGCTCAGGATCCGGCTGATGCAGGTGTGACACACGCCCGTACGGCACGCCCAGCGCACCGGCACGTCACAGGCTTCGGCAAGCTCGAGGAGACTGCCGCAGCGATCGTCCCAGTGGAGGGTTACACCGCTGCGGGCGAACGACACCAGCGGCCCTGCTCCCGCGGCGTCAGCCGGCACATGGGGCGAGTGCGTGGAAGGTTGTGGCACGACCCCCGGCATCATGGACGCCTGGGTACCGTAGAGCTCGGTGCGTATGTGCATCGGGACGATCGGCACCGCGGCCAGCGCCGCGCGCATGTCGGACATGAACGCCTCGGGTCCGCACAGGTACACGTCCGCGCTGGCCGGGATGCCGAATTTGAGCAACTGCTCCGCGGCAAGCCGCCCGCGTACGTCGTAGTCGGCGCCCAATCGGTCGCCCTCCAATGGCTGGCTGTACACCACCATCCGGTGGGCGTCCGGCAATGCCTGCAGCAACTGACGCGCGTCGCGCGCGAAGGCATGCTCGGCGCTGCTGCGGGCGCAATGGATCCAGTACACGGGTCGCGTTGCGTGTGCGTCCGCAAGCGTGCGCAACATTGCCAACACTGGCGTGATCCCAATCCCGGCGCTAAGCAGTACGACGGCTTGTGACCCGTTCCGCAACCCGAACCCGCCACGCGGCGCTGCCACTTCCACGCTGTCACCCACGTGGATGTGCTCACGGACGTATGCGCCCGCCACCCCACCGGGCTCGCACTTCACCGCAACCGGGTAATGCCCGGCCTGCGTGGTGTCGATCAACGAATAACTGCGGATGAGGGGCGCGCCGGCGCCATCCACGGGCAGGCGCAGGGCCACGAACTGGCCGGCGGTTGCGGCAGCCTTCAATCCCGCGTCGTCCACCAGGTCGAGCACGATGACCTGATCGGTTTCCTGGCGCCGTGCGGCAAGGCGCAACTTGCGAAACCCGGCCCAGGCGGGTGCGGCACCGGAGTTGAGAATGATCCCGCTGTTTTCCTGCCACCCCGTGCCCGCGGCGCGTTCCGCCATCGCGCGCAGCGTAGTCTTCCATCCTGGTGAAAATGCGTCGATGCGCAGCGCGCGCGCAAGCTTTCCTTCATCCGGGCGCCGGGATTGCAGATACACCAATGCGTCGGCCTCGGCGACGGTCATCTGCTCGGGGCCGTCCGCAACCTTGACGATCGCATCGCCCGCACCCACGTCCCCTTCTTCAATGACCCGCATGTAGAACCCGGGACGGTGATGCGCCACGAGCAACGCCGCCATGTCCGGCCGTCCCATGCGAACGCCCACCCGATAGCACGTCACGCGTGGCTGCGACACCTCGAATACGGCACTGCCAATCCGATAGCGATCCCCCACGCAGACTTCATCGTCCGGCAATCCGCTCACGGTGAAGTTTTCGCCGAACTGGCCGTAGGTAAAGTCGTTGCGTCCGAATTCATGCTCCCAGTGTCGGTACGACTCGATCTGGTAGACCAGCACCGCGCGTTGCTCGCCGCCATGCCCAATCCGGTCGCCCTGGCCATCGCCGTCGATGTTCAAGCGCCGCGCACGCCGTCTGCCCTCGACGGCGTGTTTCCAGATACCCGTATGCACGATCTTGCCATGCCACTCGATGTCCTTTGGCATGCCGACGTTCAACGAAAGCAACTTTGCCATCTTGTCATCTCCCACGATCCAGGGTGCGCGACCAGTGTCCACGCCAGCGCACCCATCATGTGCCGGAGCCTCATCCGTCAGCACCTTCTTTCTCCACTGCATCTGCGGTCATCCGCCGACAGAACGCATCAACAGCCATCCGCGGCGCAGCACACATGTTTGACTAATGTATACTTTCATTAGTCAAACGTCTAATGACCCGCACGCGATGTACACGCTCGCCGCACAGCCTTGCCCGTGGGTCGGCCAGCAATGGGCGTGATTTTTACGCGGTGCGGTGGGGTCCTTCACCAAGGAGCCGTCGCGGGGTACGCGGCAATCCAGCGCCACCGCAATCAGCACCCCGTGCCCGGTAGACCGGTCACGGCAGGTGCCACGTATCGGTTGCCACGCCGCCCCGCAGGGCCAAGCTCCAGGCCAACGCGCGCAAGCCAACGTACATTCGTCGGAACGCATGCGCCGGACCCACGCCAAAGACGATGGTGTGACCGGCATCACCCCATCCGCACCGCCGGAGTTGCCGGATCGTAGTCACTGCCACTCACCTACGCGCGCGGCATTTCGTCCTGCACACGCGACAGATGTGGCGTCGAAAGGGTTCGTCCGTGCCCGCGAGCTGCGCACCGGATTGGCAAGGGCCAAGGCGCAAGAACGCGCTTCGGCCCGCATCCAACAACGCGCGGCAGCAGCAGCCACGAACGGGCGCCTTTTGCCGCTCGCGGTACGCGCCGGTACGCTCGCTTACGGGCCCGATGCTGGCGGCGTCGCGGGTGTCGATGCCGCAGGCGGCGAACCAAACGTGGGTGTATTGCGGTATTGCGCGGGCACGGCCCATTCGGTCGCGGCGTAGAAGATGATCCACGCGATCACGAACAGGAACAGCACCCACACCCAGGTGGGAATGGCCGAGCGCGCTTCGGCGTAGCGCGGGTCGAACGGATCATCGGAACTGAAGGCATCGACCTTGAGGTGCACCGTGCCGTGGTGGGTGGAACCGGGTTTCATGCCGGTCACCATGATGCCGGGGCCGTTCTGGACGTGGAACGGGATTTCCTCGATGCCCTCGTTGCCGCTGCTGTCCGCCGCGCGCACGATCAGGCGATGCGGGCCATCGGCCAGCTTGCGGGTATCCAGGTCCAGCTGGGTCGGCAGCTCGTGGTCGATCACGGGCGTCGGGACGTTGTCGAGATATACACGGACTTTGGGCATGGCGGCTGACCTCAGCGATCCCGGCGCAGGATGGAATACTTCGGATGGTTCGGGTCACGCTCGCCCGGGTGCGTGAGGAACCTGAACATCGCGATGAAGCAACCCAGCGTGACGATGCCCGTGATGGTCGCCACCGCGATGATGCCCCAGGTTGGTCCCATCAGCATGTTGTGCATGGCGGTCTCCTCACTTGCCCTTGGCGCGTTGCGCGGCGACTTCCGCCGGCGTGACCTGCTTGGCGTGGTTGCCCCACGACGTGCGCTCGTAATTGGCGATGTTGGCAATGTCCTCGTCGTTCAACTGGCCCGCGAACGGCGGCATCGCACTGGTGTACTTGACGCCGCCCACGACGACACCCTGCGCACCGTGCAGAATGGTGTCGAGGTGCAGCGTGGGGTCGGCGTTGTCCACCGCGGCGTTGCCCTTGAGTGGCGGAAACGCGCCTGGCACGCCTTCGCCCGTGGCCTGATGGCAGGCCGAGCAGTTGGCGGTGAACAGTTGCTTGCCCTTGTCCACGTCGAACGTGTAGCCACCTGCTGCTGCAGCGGCGGATGACGCGGGTGCCGATGCAGCCGGTGCACTGGCCGCCGGCGCACTGCTGGCCGCCCCCAGGGGTTTGCCGGCACGGATGGCAGCCACGTCGTCCGCGGTCACGTGCTTGGCGGTGTTGCCCCACGAGCTGCGCTCGTAGTTGGCGATGTCGGCAATGTCGGTGTCGTTCAACTGCCCCTCGAACGATGGCATCGCGCTGGTGTATTTCACGCCGCCCACGACGACGCCATGCGCACCATGCAGGATGGTCTCCAGATGCAGCGTCGGGTCGGCGTTGTCGACCGCGGCATTGCCCTTCAGGGGCGGGAACGCGCCCGGCACGCCCTCGCCCGTGGTCTGGTGGCAAGCCGAGCAATTGGCGGTGAACAATTGCTTGCCCTTGGCCGCGTCATACGCGTAGCCGCCTGCTGCCGCCGCGCTTGCCGGTGCGGACGCCGCGGGTGCACCAGCCGCGGTCGGCCCGCCCATTCCGCCATTCATCGTGTAACCCGGAATCGGCTGCTGCTTCAGCGACAACAGGTAAGCCACCAGCGCCTTGGCCTTCTGGGTGGGAATGATCTTGTCGCCGTTTTTGGGTGCAAAGGCGGCCGGTACTGGTACCGCGGTTTCGCCATCCGGCACCGTCTGCACTTCCTGGAACAGGAACTTGAAGTTCGGCATGATCGAGTGCGGTTCCACCGCGCGCGGGTCGTACAGGTGGATGTACTGCCACACGTCGCTGGGCTTGGTGTTGCC
>JACZDD010040164.1_pt1 | contig 10172 bp, 11 predicted proteins | sample 8641771 | NCBI WGS metagenome assembly JACZDD01 (sample SAMN15324614, study PRJNA640507) | soil metagenome | isolation source: intercropping peanut in the second line | place: China: Luxin town, Laibin City, Guangxi Province | collected 2019-07-25 | depth 10cm m | reverse complement strand
GCGATCCGCGTTCTTGCCGCCGAGCTGCAGCGGGCGGTGCGCGCGACGGACACCTGCGGCCGGCTGGGCGGCGACGAGTTCGGCGTTGCGATGCCTGATGCCGACGAGCGCGACTCTCGGGAGGTCGGCATCCGCGTGCGCGAGGCCCTCGATCACCTCAACCGCACTGCAAAGCTTCCAGTACCCGTTGAGTTCAGCATCGGCATCACGGCCTGGCGGCAGGGCCTCGACTGGCAGGCCATGTACCAGGCTGCGGACAAAGCGCTGTACGTGGACAAGCGGCGCCGACACTCGGCGAAGAAGAGGCTTGGCGAAAGTCCGAACAAGGCCCCCGACTGACGGCACCGTCCTCGACGCCTTGTTCTTCGCCCGCGACACGCGCGAGGTGGCGCGCGACCTGCTCGGCAAGCTGCTCGTGAGAGAGATCGATGGGCGGCGGCTCTGGGGTCGCCTGGTCGAGGTCGAGGCTTACCTGGGTCCGGATGACCTTGCCGCACACTCGAGAGGCGGCCGCCGCACGGCGCGCACCGAGGTGATGTATGGAGAGCCTGGGCATGCGTACGTGTACTTCACGTACGGGATGCACTGGTGCCTCAACTTCGTGACGCGAGAATCAGGCGTCCCGCAAGTGGTGCTGGTGCGGGCCCTCGAGCCCGGACCCGGTGTGGGGCGGTGCAGCGGCCCTGGGCTCGTGACGCGCGCGCTGCACATCGACCGTGCGCTGAACGGCGCTCCTCTGAGGCCGCCCGATCTCTACGTAGTGGACGACGGCGCGCCGCGCCGCCGCATCTTCGTCACGCCGCGGGTCGGCGTCGAGGGCACTGGCCGGTGGGAGAAGAGGCTGCTGCGCTACGTGGTGGATTCGCCGGCGCTATCCAGGCCACTGCGGCGGAAACGGATCGGGACGCGGTAGCTTCTCCCAGTCCGCGCGAATGGGCGCGAACACGTCGACCACAGTCGCCCCGTCGGGCCCGGTGACGACATGGTGCGGGACGTTGCTCGAAATCTCATAGGTGTCGCCTGCGTGGAGGGCGCGGGCCTCACCCCCGATCGTGAAGGTCAGCGAGCCCTGCAGCACGAAACCGAGCTGTTCGTCCTCGTGGCGGTGCTCCGGGACGACCGCATTCGGCTTCAAGTCGACGACGGCCAGCGTCATGCGATCACCATTGACCACGCGCGCCGTCACGCCTTCCCAGATCGCATAAGGGCGAATTTCCGCGAGCGGACGGAAGGTCTCGGTCTTCATTCGATCACCCGGTCGATGATCGTAGCGGTGCCCAGCCCGCCGCCGCAACACATCGTCTCGAGGCCGTATCGCAGGTCGCGCCGCTCCAGCTCGTGGAGCAGGCGGGTCATCAGGATCGCGCCCGACGCACCGAGCGGGTGGCCCATCGCGATGGCGCCTCCGTTGACGTTGGTCCTGGACAGGTCGGCGCCGGTCTCCTTCTGCCACGCAAGGACGACCGACGCGAAAGCCTCGTTGACCTCGAAGAGGTCGATGCTGCTCAGCTCGAGTCCAGCCCGCTTCAAGACGGCGGCCGTTCCAGGGATGGGGCCTTCGAGCATCAGCACGGGGTCGGTGCCCACTACCGCCTGCGCGCGGATCCGTGCGCGCGGCTTGACGCCAAGCTCCTTCGCCTTGTCCAGGGCCATCAACATCACCGCGGCTGCTCCATCCGAGGTCTGGCTCGGGTTGCCGGCAGTGATCGTGTGCTCGGGGTTGAAAGCGGGCGGGAGCGCCGACGTCGCCTCATAGCTGGCGTTGGCGCGGATGCCTTCATCCTGGTTGAAGATCTCGGCCCGGCCGTTGGAGATGTCGACGGGCATGAGCTGTGACTTGAAATAGCCCTTCTCGGTGGCCTGGTGGGCGCGGCGATGGCTCTCGACGCTCAACTCGTCCATGGCCCGGCGCGAGACACCGTACTTGCGCGCCATCAGCTCGGCCGAGATGCCTTGCGGCACCAGGTCGTAGAGCTCCATCAGCTCGGGCGGAAAGGGCGATCCTGGGGAGACCGCGTTGGAGCCCATCGGCACACGGCTCATCGACTCGACTCCGCCCGCGATGGTGATGTCGCAAACGCCGGACTGAATCAGGTTGGCCGCGAAGTGGATCGCCTGCTGACTCGAGCCGCACTGGCGGTCGACAGTCGTCGCCGGCGTGGTGACCGGAAAGCCCGCCGTGAGCCACGCGTTGCGCCCGACGTTGAGGCTCTGCTCGCCGACCTGGCTCACGCACCCGAAGACGACGTCGTCCACCTGGTTCGGTTTTACGCCTGCGCGCTCCACCACTTCTTTGAGGATGAGAGACCCCAGGACCACGGGATGCATGTCCTTCAGCTTTCCGTTGCGACGACCGATGGGTGTCCTGACCGCGTCGACGATGACGACCTCTCGCATTTTCAGCGCGCCTCCAATAACGACTTCACTGCTCTCGTGTCAAGCCACGGGCGGTTGCCTGGCGATTCGACGTTTTTAAATGTTGACGTGCTCTTAGGCCCCTGTTAACTTTCGCGTCGCCCCAAGCGGCTGAGTACGGTAAACCTGAGGATACCGAACGTCGAGTAGGTGGAAGGTCCGGGGCAACCCGGGATGGAAACCGAAAAACGCATAGGGGACTTCAGGGTAAACAGGAAGGTCTCTTGGGGCATTACTTTTCCCCAAAACCTCAACAGGGGCTCTCAGTTCAAAAGCCCAGCTTTGACGCCTCGACGCAAGCTTTGTCCACAGCTTCTGAGTCGAACTCGACGCCCCCGTCGCGAAGCCTCTTGACGCCCTCCGCCAGGCGCTGAACTGGAGCCGGGTCCTCGAAGCGCAGCCAGCGGTAGGCATCGGCCAGCGAGGCCTGTGGATAGGTCGAGCGGTAGGCCCGGACCACGATCTCTTCGACGGCTCTTAACAATCCGCTGGAGACGAGGTCGTCGAAGTCGTGGGCGGCCATCCAGGTGAGGAGCGCCGAGAGCCGCTCGCTCAGGCGGTGGGCGCCGTCAGGGCGGGCAGGCCGGGCAAGTCGTACACGCTGGAGGGAAGCGTGCAGATGAAAGGCAGGTTGCGGTAGAGCTCGCGGTAGTCGAGCCCGTAGCCGACCACATAGTCGTTGGGGATCTGGAAGCCGACGTATCGGACCGGGACGGTGACCAGCCTGCGCAGCGGGCGGTCGAGCAGCGTCACCACTTCCAGCGAGGCCGGCTGCCGGCGGTGGAGCTCGGAGAGCACGTAGTCGAGGGTGAGGCCAGTGTTCACGATGTCTTCCACCACCAGCACATGCCGGCCCTCGATGGGGTAGTCGCTGTCACGCTCGGTCCGTACCCGGTCCTGTGGCTGCGCGCCGGCGAAGCGGTGAAGGTCGAGGTAGTCGACCACGAACGGCACCTTGATCTGGCGCGCCAGGTCGGCGAGGAAGAACGTCACGCCCTTGAGCACACCGACCAGCACCAGCGACTCGCCGTGGTAGTCGCGCGAGATCTTGCGCCCGAGCGCCCTGATCCTTGTCTCGAGCTCGACGGGTGAGATGAGGATCTCGCCGATGTCTTGCTTGCGCAGGTGCTGCACCTCGAGCGCTCCGTAGCCCGCCTTGGCCAGTAGCTGCTGGTAGTCCTTCCGGTACAGGAGCCTCACGTTCAGCTCGGGATAGAGCTCGCGCAGCATCCGGAGCTTCCGGTTCTTCGGCGTGACCAGCGACTGCTTCATGGTCGTCAGCTCGATGTAGAGGTCGTGCTCGGGCAGGTGGAAGTCGGGTGTGAACATCTCGGCCACCCGGGTGCCCTCCCACGCGATCGGGAACGAGACCGGCTCGTACTGCCAGCGGATGCGGTAGTAGTCGAGGAAGCGCGCGAACTCCTGCTCGGAGGGGTGCGCGAACTCCACGCGGGAATGCGCGGGGCCGGTGCGTCGGACCAGGCGCGAGCGTTGCCTGACCGGGCGGCGCCATTTTTGCGGGATCGAAGGATGGAGCGACGACGCCAATGAGACCTTGCCGATTGTACTCTCAGAAACTGAGGCTCCACCGGATGAGCACCCCCGCGCAGCGGATGGTGGCCGAGCAACTTCGCCCGCACGGCGTCACTGACGAGCGAGTGCTGAACGCGATGGCGTCGGTGCCGCGCGAGGAATTTCTCTCGCCGCGCATGCGAAGGCACGCGTACGAGGATCGGGCCCTGGCCATCGACTGCGGACAGACCATCTCGCAGCCTCTCGTCGTGGCGCTGATGGCCCAGGCGGCCTCGCCCAACCCTGACGACATTGCGCTCGAGGTCGGCACCGGATCGGGTTATGCGGCGGCGGTCACAAGCCGACTGTGCCGGCGGGTCATCACCATCGAGCGCGAGCCCGCGCTCGCAGAGCACGCGTCGGAGACGCTGCGACGCCTCCGTTTCGACAACGTCGAGGTCGCGGTGGGCGACGGAACCCTTGGCTGGCAGGCGGAGGCGCCTTACGACGTGATCCTTGTCGCCGCGGCGGCGAGCGAGGTTCCACAGGCCTTGCTCGACCAGCTGAGGGACGGAGGTCGCATGGTCATCCCGGTCGCGATCTCCGTCCACGAACCTCAGGACCTGCGCGTCTATGTCCGGCAGGGCTCCCAGGTGGTGTACCGGTCGCTGTTCCCGGTGCTGTTCGTCCCCCTAAGGAGTGGGTGAAGCTCGAGGCGTGGGCGATGGGCTGGGCGAGGGGGTGACTCCGCCGGTGAGCGTCTGGAGCTGCTGCAGGATCTGCCCCACCTTCGCCATCTCGCTCGCATACGTCGTGAAATCGCCCCGTTTCAGCGCGTCGTATGCGGCCTTGTAGTGCTGGTTGGCCTGCGCGATCAGGTCGGCGATCTGGGCCAGCACGGCCGGCGTGATCGCCGGCGGCGGCTGGTTTGTGGGTTGAGCGGTGGTGCCGACCAGCTGCTGGATGGCGTCGTTGAGGGTGGTCGTGTAGACGACCTGGTCCTGGGTGGCCAGGATGACCCGCTTTAGCTCAGGCAGGCTCGCCGCCTGCTTGGCACGCAGATACACGGGCTCGAAGTACAGGAAGGAGTTACCGATCGGGACGACCAGCAGGTTTCCCTGCTTGACCTCTGAGCCCGCCTGATTGAAGAGCGTGAAGTCGGCTGAGATCGTTGTGTTGGCGTTGATCCGGTTGGCGACCTGCTGCGGGCCGAAGATCACCTTGTCCTTCGGCAGCACGTACGAGACGTACTGGCCGTAGAGTTTGCCGTCGCTCCTGGCCGCCAGCCACGACACGAGGTTCGACTTGTTGACCGGCGTGAACGGCATGATGAGCAGGAACTCGGGGTTCTGCTCGTTGGGCAGCCGGAACAGCACGTAGTACGGCTCCAGAGGCAGCGCAGGCGCGTTGGGCGAGTTCTGCGCGGTCGGGATGGCCCAAACGTCTTCTCGCGCAAACAGGACCTTCGCCCCGGCGGCGTCGGCGGAGACGTGGTAGGTCGCATAGATCCCGACCTGGAGGTTGAACAGGTCGACGGGGACGCGGAGATGGGCGCGCAGGGCGTCCGGCAGGCCATCGATCGGATGAAAGAGCCCGGGGAAGGTCGCCTGGTAGGCCTTGATCAGAGGATCGTGCGGATCGATCACATAAAAGGACAGGGTTCCCTCGTATGCGTCCGCGACCACCTTCACCGAGTTGCGGATGTAGTTGATGGTGTTGTCGCCCAGTGATGTCGCCTGCGCATATGGATATGTGGACGCGGTGGTGTAGGCGTCGAGGATCCAGTAGAGCTTGCCCTCCACGACGACCAGGTAGGGATCGCGGTCGAAGGTGAGAAATGGAGCGATTTCCGCCGCGCGGTCCTTGATGTTGCGCCGGTACAGCAGTTGCGTCTTGTCGTTGACCTGGCCTGAGACGAGCAGGTTGAAATCTCCCAGCCTGAACGACCACAACGCCCGGTTCACCGAATTCATCGGCACGCCATGCACGCCCGTGTAGTTGGTGAACACATCCTTCTGGCCCAGGGGGTAGTCGAACTCTGCGGTGTTCGAGGGAGCAAGGACGTAGTCGTTGGTGCGCTCCCCGAAGTAGATGGCCGGCCGGGAGATGGTCAGGGGTCCTGTAGGAGGTAGGTCCCCAACCACGTATTGAGGCAGTCCCTCACCGAACACTGCGTTGACCGGACTCGCGCCGGCCCCGTATCCGTGCGTGTACTGAAGGTGGTAGTTGACCCAGTTCTTGGCGGCGTCGGGCAGCCGTGACGTGTCGATCTCTCGCGCGCTGATCTCCACCTGCAGGTACTGCCCGTTGACCGTGTAACGGTCGAGGTCGATGTCGTTGAAGGTGTAGTACGTGCGCAGCGTCTGGTTCTGCTGGTAAACCTCCTGCAGCTGCGTGTAATCCCAGAGGCGTAGGTTGTTGACCGTGACCTGGTCGTTCTGCACATCCTGGGCAGTGAGCGGTTTATCGCCGCTGAAATTGCTGACTGCCACATTTGACAGGCCGTATGCCTCCCGGGTGCCGGAGATCTCGCGCTGGATGAAAGGCAGCTCGTAGCTGCCGGCGTTCGGCGTCGCCGACACGCCCTGGACGAACGCCGGCTAAACCTGGCTCGCGAACGAGAGGGCGATCCAGGCCGCGACCGCCGCGATTGGGATCCACAAGCGGCGCAGCCACACATTGGCCAGCACTGCGGCGGCGAGCACGATCCCTGCCCCCGCCTGGAACGTGTACAGCGGCAGGCGGGCATTGACGTCGGTGTAAGCGGCGCCCCAGACCGTATTGGTGTTGTGTGCGAACAGCAGGTCGTACCTGCCCAGCCAGGCAGACACCGACAGGGACACGGCGAAGGCGGCGAGGAGCACCGAGAGGTGAGCGATCGCACGCCGGGTGGGGCGGAAGTCGAAGGCATCACCGCGCCAGGCGTAGATCGCTCCGGTCAGCAGCACGGCCATGAGGTCGAGGTCGACCGACCAGTTGGTCGCCGCGTGCAGGAACGGCAGCGTCAGCAGATAAAAGGAAATGTCCTGGCCGAGCACCGGATCTGTTGAGCCGGTCGGCGTGGCGTGCTGGATCAGGGCCAGTGCCTGCCACTGTGAACCCGCACCCGCGGCCAGGATGGCCGCGATGGCGGCTCCCGCCCCAAGGCTCAGCCAGGTGGCGGTCCCGCGCAGCTGCGGGCGCTGGATACCGACCGCCCGCAGTCCATCCCCGGCCCGCAGCCTCAAGGCGATGACCGCGTTGACGGCGAGGTATGCGAAGGCCAGGACGAAGCTGCCTGCGGTGAGCGACCAGTACAGACCCAGTCGCGTCGTGTACACGTCCCGCAGCCCGAGCGCGTCGTACCACTGCAGTTCGGCGAAGAAGGAGACGATCGGGTTGGCGGCGATGAAGAGGAGCAAGGCGAGGGCGAAGAGCGCGACCCCGCCCCAGAAGCGGCGGGGCACCCCCGGCATCCGGAGCTCGCGGCGCCCCTCGAATGGACCCTCGCGTTCGAACGGATCGAAGGGCCGATAGCGACGCGACATCTGGTGAAGACTCTAGAGAAATGAGAGGGAACCCAAATGGTTCCCTCTTATCGGCCGGTCGCTTCGCGACTGGCTTGCTCACCCTCCGGTATATGGTTGGGATGGTCTGGGCAGCCACTCGCTGCGACGCTTGGGACACGTTCAGGCATAGTCGCGGCCGGGATGAACCCGGCCGCCAGAGCTACGTCAGAGCGAGCGCTCGATCGTCCGCCGAGAAATCGGTGCTCGACTCGGGTGGAGGGTGGGCGAGATGCCACAGCACCGTGGCCTTCAACGTTTCGAAGGGGTCTGAAGTGGTCCAGCCGAGCAGCGACCTCGCTTTGCGTGAGGTGGCGATGATGTGCTGGCTCAGCGTTCCAGTTTCCTCGAGGTCCGCGGGCAGGAGGCCATCGGCGACGCGCACCAGCTCCGCGTCCGACTCTGCCGCGTCGAGGATCATCCGCGACCACAGGCGCACCGAGTAGGTGCGGTCTTCGCAGAGGTTCATCACGCCCGTCGCCTCCGGGTGCTCGAGGGCGAGCGGGATCGCGCGGCCGACGTCGCGTACGTAAACGCGACACGTCAGCCACTCGCCGCCGCCAAACGGAATCCGCTTCCGACCCGCTCGCACGCGGCGGAGGATGAACTCCTCGCGCCGCTGGTAATCGCGCTCGCCGTAGACCATCGGCAGCCGAAAGACGGTCGCGCCACGCGGCAGGTAAACGTCCTCGACGTCCAGCTTGTCGTAATCGTCGCGGTCGGCGAGCTTTCCGCGATATGGGTAGCGCTCGGTCCTGACCGGCGACTCCTCATCGAGCGGGATCGGGTCGGTTTCTGTCCCGGACAGCACGGCGCCGAAGGCCCGGTACACGTCGGCGCTCGAGATCACGATCCATCGGGCGACCTCGGGCAGCGCCTCGAGGGCGGCCTCGGCGTCGCGTCGGGTGAGGGCGCGACAGTCCACCGCCAGATCAGGGGCAAATGCGGAGAGCTCCTCCCGATGCGATGCGAGGTCCGCCCGATCGCAGTGCAGATGGGGCAGCCGCGGCATGTCGTCTGGCTCCAACTGGCCGCGATGGACGTTCAGCAGCTGATGACCCGCCGCGGCGAGCTCCTCGACGATGGCGCGGCCGATGAACCGCGTGCCGCCGAGCACGACGATTCTCAACCGCTCTGTTTGCCCCTCATCCCGACCCTCTCCCCTGCTGGGGAGTGGGAGAAGTCACTACGTGCGGGTTCTTTTCCACGATCAGGTCGATCAGCCCCCAGTCCTTCGCCTGTTCTGGGGTCATGAAGAAGTCGCGTTCCATCGCGCGCTCGACGTCTTCGATCTCGCGCTTGCAGTGCTTGGCGTAGATCCGGGCGATCTGCTCGCGCTGGCGGAGGATCTCCTGGGCGTGGATCTGGATATCGGTCGCCTGGCCCTGGATGCCCTGCGTGAAGGGTTGATGGATCAGGATCTGGGCATGGGGCAGCGCCATGCGCATGCCCTCGGCGCCCCCGGCGAGGAGGATCGACCCGCCGCTCGCGGCCATCCCGGTGCACAGCGTGGCCACCTTAGGACCGACGTACTGCATCGCGTCGTAGATCGAAAGCGCTGAGGTCAACGAGCCGCCCGGGCTGTTGATGTAGACCTGGATGTCGCGCTCGGGCATCTCGTTCTCGAGGAAGAGCAGCTGCGCGGTCACGGTGGTGGCCATGTCGTCGTCGATCACCCCGCGCACGAAGACGACGCCGTCCTTCAGCAGCCGCGAGTAGATGTCGTAGACGCGCTCGCCGCGTCCGTCATTGGTGATCACAGTCGGGATGAGATGCATCTTGCCTACCTCCTGGGCTGGAAGCCAATCCTGTCCTTGGGCCTGGGCGGCGGGTTCGCCATCGCCAGGTACGCGCTGAAATCGGCCACGCTGCGCAGCGCCTCGAGGGGGAGGGACGCCGTGGCGAGGCGCAGCTTGACCGGGGGATCCTCGGGCCACGCGCGCTGCTCGGGGTCAGCGCCGAGGGTTCGGGCCAGGTCGGCATAGATCTCGGCGGGCCGGACGCCCAGGGCGTGCGCGACGGCGACCAGGCGCTCGGTGGAGATCTCCTTGCGGCCGCGCTCGACCTCGCTGAGATGCGCAGGTGACAGGCCGGCCTCTGCGGCGACCTCGCTCAACGTGCGGCGGGCGGCCTCGCGGCGGGTGCGCAGGACCGAGCCCAGAGTCGACCGGATCGCTTGAGCATTTTCGCTGACGGCGAAGCTCATTTGTCCAGGGCTAACAATACGCCGACGGGCAGGTCCGTGAGCGCGTGGAGCGGGATCTAGTCCTTCAGGTTGGCCGGATCGAGGAGCTCCTGCCTCGGACGCTCGATCTTCTGCCGCGAGCGCATGATCTCGATCAGCTTCTTGCGGCCCTTCGGGGGGCCGATCATGATCGCGCCCACGAGCCGGTCATCTTTGAAGAAGAGCTTGCGGTAGAACTTCTCTTCGTAGCTGAAGGTCCGGACCGATTCCAACCCAGGATGGACGTCGGGCGTGACACCAGCCACCGCCAGTGTCGAGCCGAACATCGTGGTCGTATAGGTCGGCACGTCGAAGAAGTCTTCGGCGCCGCCGGCCATGTTGATTGCCGCTACCTTGCCGTGCGCCTCGGCGTTGTCCCACGTGCCCATCTGGTTGTGCCGCTCCACCATCAGGTCGAAGAAGACCGCGACGTCGCCAGCCGCATAGACATCAGGCGCTGACGTGCGCAGCTTTGC
>JACZDD010042010.1_pt1 | contig 10176 bp, 5 predicted proteins | sample 8641771 | NCBI WGS metagenome assembly JACZDD01 (sample SAMN15324614, study PRJNA640507) | soil metagenome | isolation source: intercropping peanut in the second line | place: China: Luxin town, Laibin City, Guangxi Province | collected 2019-07-25 | depth 10cm m | reverse complement strand
TTGACGACGCCCGGATACATCTTCGAGTGGCTGAGCTGGCCGAATCCCTCCTGGAAGAAGCCATCCGTCACACGAATCAGTTCCTCGAAATAGCCGCGATCATCCGCATGACGCGCCAGTGGCTGAAACACAACGCCATCGATATTTCCCAGGCGCACAGTATCCCTCCCGATATTTTCAATCCATCACGACCAGCCGGATGTAGCCGACCGTGAGTAGCGCACTGCTGGCCCTGGTTACGAGCCGCGCCACAAAGTATAACCCAACAGTGCGCCAATGGGAACGCGCTGGCAAGAGGTACTACAGCGACAGGAGTATTACCTGCCGTACAGACGGGTCAGGCGCGGGCGAGTTGCGCAAATAGACGCTCGTATTGATCGGTCACCACCTCCCAGCTATAGACCGTCTTCGCGCGGTACGCCGCCCGCTTGCGGTACTCCTCGACCAACGCTGGATCGGCAATCGCCTGCGCCATCACCCGCGCCAGATCGGTCGCCCCCTTCTCGCCCGCATAAGGAAGCCCGGCATCGCCGATGGTCTCCATGTTGGCGGCCATATCGTTGACCACCACACAATTGCCGAACGCCATCGCCTCCAGCAGCGCCGGATGCGTTCCGCCGACGCCACTCGCAAAGGCGTAGATGCGCGCATTCGAGCCAAGCTCGTGGTAACCATCGCCAAAGACATAGCCCGCGAAGACGACGCCAGGGCCAGCCTTTTGCTTCAGCTCCTCCTTGTAGTCGCTGCTATAGGGCGCGTCGCCGACCAGGCAAAGCTGCAACCCGGTCGCTAGCCCGCCCAACCGCTGGTACGCCTCGATGACGTCGTGCGCGTTATTCTCCGGGACGAGCCGACCCACCCAGAGAATGTAGCCATCCGGCTTCAGCTCCAACCGCTGCAACGTCTCGCCTGGCGGCAGATGCGGAACATCCGAGCCGTAGGGGACAAAGACGGAGGGCGTATTGAACCTATCCTGGTAGTATTTCTCGACCACATGCGAATCGGAGACGATGCAGCTTGCGAGCTTGGTCGCCAGCCGCTCCGAGGTCTGCAAGTAGCGCTTGGCGAAGCCGCCCCATTTGTCGCGCTCCCAGTCCGCCCCATCCACATTGATCGCGGTTGGCTTCCCCGCCAGCCGGGGAATGCCCGCTAGCGGCCCGTTGCCCACGCCGCAGATATAGACCACATCGTAGCGGCGGAACTCGCCATGCAGCATCGAAAGAAAGGTATGCGCGATGGTATCGAGATGCTTGCTGGCAATCGTCGGCAGCTTCACGAGCCGCACGCCTTTATAGGTCCTTTCGGGCCACTTGACATGATGCGAGCGGCAATAAACCGTCACCGAATGCCCGCGCTCGACTAGCCGCACCGAGAGCTGCTCGACGCATGTCTCGAATCCGCTATAGCTAGCGGGGATGCCCCGCGACCCCATCATCGCGATGCGTAGCGGCCGTTTCGCCTTCATCGTCGGCTGCGAATTGGATGTCGCCACCGGAGGGGGAGTAGTTGCGGGGACCAGTCGCGGCGTGGCAGTCGTCTTCCTCCGTACCGCCTCGCGCGTGACAGCGCCCGTCCGCACCAGCGTATTGTCATCGAGCAGCCACTCTGCGCGCGCGGGTACGGGCGTCATATCCGCCTCAGCCGACGACGCTGGCCCAGATGAGCCGTCCGACGTGGCGTCGGCGTTGTCTGTGGTCTCCATTACATCGTTGGAACGCCCAGTGCGCCATCGCGTCAGCCGGAGGTTCTCGATGATGACCCAGAGCGATAGCACGACCACCGCCGCGATCAGGCCGATCACGGCATAGACATCATCACCGCGAATGGCGAGCGAGCCGAGAGACCAGCGTATCGCCGCCGGAAAGCTGTGCGGAAGAAATCCATCTGGCATCGTGCGAACTGCTCCTTGCGCGACTCCGAAAACGCTCTTGCTGGCACTGCCATTGCCATTGCGTCAGCGTATCTTCATTGGGGTATTTTACGCGCCTGGCGTGGTATCTCGCACGCCTCGTCTGGCGCATCTGGCTCGGTGTCCCTCTCGCGGCTCTCGTGGCCATCGGGCCTGTTTATTATAGTGATTTGGCGCGGCGCTGTCACAGTCCAGGTTACTTTCTGCTATCGACCGAAGCGGGCCACCCCGCCTGCGACAACGAGTTGCATCTAGGCATGAACCATGCATAAATGATGCCGCAAGCAGGCTCGACATGCGCCATCCTTCGCGGCGTTCGCCGGGGTGTTTCAGTCTATGTAGAAGTGGCACGCTTGCTGCGTATTCTCCGGCTATTGGCGCCTCCTATGATGGCGCCATGCAAAATTGGCCGGGTGAATTGCGCTACCGAACGGCAGACGTGTATCATTGGTGTGCTATTACCAGGAGTGGGAGATACTGCGCACGTATACCGGGACGAGACACATGCAGAGGCTTGGGTGACATGGGTGAAGGGGCGACCTAACTGACCCATTGCGCCGAAGGAATCGGTCAGAGGAAAAAACAGGGCAGAGACACGTTGAGAGAAATGTGCGGCAGAGATGTCGCAAGAGATGTCGCAGGGGAGATACATGGGCCGTAGTCGTCAAAAGTCAAGTCCATTGCGGGTTGCTATCGATGCGCATATGGTTGGTGAACACGAAACCGGAAACGAAACGTACATCGTCAACCTCATACGCGGTCTCGCAAGCCTTGGCCCACAAGCCCCCGCAACACAGTATCTGCTCTACTCGACCCACCCGGAGCGGCTAGACGCGTGTGGCCCGCTTCCACCCAACTTTGCGCGCCGTCGCGTCGCCCCTGCGACATCCACGCTACGCATCACGATGGGCATGCCCGCACGTGTGCTGGCAGACCACGCCGATGTGCTGCATGTTACGTATATTGCGCCACCAATGGTATCCGCCACGGTTGTTGCCACGGTCCACGACATTTCCTATGAACTCTACCCCGAGACATTCTCGGCGCGCGATCGCGCCATTCTCAAAACACTCGTGCCACGGACGATTCGGCACGCGCAAAAGGTGATAACGGTCTCTGAGAGTTCCCGCCGCGACATTGCGAGCTATTACAAGGTTGACCCCGAGAAGATCAGAGTCGTCTATCAATCTATAGCATCAAGTTACCGCGTGCTTCACGACAGAACTGAGGTCGAGAGCGTGATGGCGCGTCACGGCATCACCAGCGGATATCTGCTAGCGGTGGGCAACCTGCAACCACGCAAGAACCTGCCGCGCCTGGTGCGCGCCTTTGCTCAAGCCAAACGCACGGGCGCATACGACGGACGCCTGGTGCTTGTCGGCAAGAGCCTGTGGCGTGAATCGCAGATCTTCCAGGAGATTCGCCAGCACGGCCTTGAGAACGAAGTCATTGCTACCGGCTATATTTCCGAGGATGATGTCGTTGCACTGTACAATGGAGCTGACGCGTTCGTCTATCCCTCGATCTACGAAGGATTCGGCCTACCACCACTCGAGGCGATGGCATGCGGCTGTCCGGTCATTACGGGGAATACCTCGTCACTGCCTGAGGTGGTCGGCTCGGCTGGGATCATGGTAGATCCAACCTCTGAGGAGGAGATTACACGCGCGCTTGTGGCGATGACCAGTGACGCTCAGCTCAGGGACGATTGCATCAGGCTGGGGTTAGAGCGGGTCCAGCACTTCTCGGCTACCGCTGCCGCAAAAGGCACGCTGGACGTATATTATGATGCGGCGGACAGACGCCATTCGTCTGACCGCGCGCGTGGCGTCAAGTAATCCACGAGGCGTACCTCATAAACAGTGGAGCGCGGCATGTCGACTGATGGGAATAGCGGATCGGGCTGGCCTCGCGATTCGAGTGAGCCAACGCCAACGCCAACCCGATACGGCCCGGACAATCCATATAACCCGTATGAGGGCTACGAGTACGATCCCTATGACTTCAGTGGCATTTTTTCGGATACTGATTTCCAGGTAACGGACGCGCGCCTCCGCGTCGTCGTACCGACGTCCGAATCTCCCACACCGCCATCCGTTTCCGTTCCAATAGGGCGGCCTTCTTCCAACACGAACTCGCTCAAGGCCATCGGCAACTCGGTCGGGATTATTGCCGCGCAGATCATCAATAAACTCGTCACCTATATCGCGTTCATCATTGCGGCGGCCGCCCTGTCGGTGCAAGACTTCTCGATCTATGTGCTTGTCTTGACCGGCAAAGAACTGCTCAACTCCATCACGACCTTTGGCTGGGATCAGGTACTGATTCGTACCCTGTCGCACACATCCAGCGCTGAGGCGCGCAAACGGCTGTTACGCGATGGCGTGGCGCTGAAACTAGGGGCATCGGTGGTCTGCGCCGTTATCATCGTCATTGCGCTGTACATTATGGGTACAAGCTCGGATATCATCGCGGGAACCGTCATTGTGGTGGGCGATCTCATTCTTGCCAATCTCGGCTCGAGCCTGATGACATATTATCGTGCGCGGCTCGATGCCCGGGCGCCAACCATAGCGCAGGCCATTGCGCGCACCTTCTATCTCATCGCTCTTGCCGTCGCCGCGCGTATGGGTGGCAACTGGTTGGTGATGCTTGAGTTGCTGTTGCTCTCGGATGCTGCTATCTGTGTCATCCTGACGGTCCTGCTCAGCAGACGCCTCGGCCACATCGGTCTTGCGCCAGATAGACATATACGCTCGATGCTTCCCCAGGTGATCTCGCTTGGAATCGCGGGCATCGGCATCCTGGCCTACCATCGGCTGGATACCTTTCTCATTGCCCAACTCGGTCACGTCAATGATGTCGGTTACTACAGCGCGGCCTATAAGTTGACAGAGGCGCCGCTGGCGGTGATCGTCGCAATCTCAACTACGGTGCTCCCGCTGGTGAGCTATCGTGAGCTCGATGGGGAAGTTCGCGCGCGGGTGGCGACGGTGACCAAGCATGCGCTGCGATACGGCTACGCGCTGTCACTGCTGGCAACCGTGGGCATGACGGTATTCGCGCCGCTCATAGTGAGGATACTGTATGGTTCTCGCTTCGAGAGCATCGTGCCAGCGGTCATCATCATGGCGTGGAGTACTGTGGGACTGGCGATCAACAACATCACGTCCGCGGTGCTAACGGGCATTGGTCGCCAGCGCATTCTCTTGCCGGTCGTCGGCGTCAATCTTGTGATTAATCTCGTGCTCAACGTGTTGTTGATTCCTCACTGGGGGTATCTCGGCAGTTCCGTGGCAACCACCGTGACTGAGGACTTCAATGTCATCGTTCAGGTGGTGATCCTCTGTATTATCCTTCGGCGAATAAGCCTGATTGGCACCACGGTGCTGGCGGTCATTTTAGGAACAGTATGTCTTGTCGGCATATTCACCTTCAACATAAAACCCACTCTGGTTGAGGGGTCTATTGTGATGGTCGTTTTGTGCGTTATTCTCTTCGCGACGCGCGTTATCACCAAAGATGACCTGTTGCGGCTGGCGCGATACGGAAAGCGCTTCCTTCAACGGTTTTCGCCGCGAAAGAGAGCCAAGAAGCCGTCGCAGGAGCAACTGAGTGACCCTTCGGTGACAGTCCCAATGTAGGGGCGAGTGATGTGGTGTGAGCGGGCGGTCAATGACGGCTGCATGGGAACGACGGGATCCGCGCACTGCGCGTTTGCGCGGAGATCGCCGACGAAAGAAGGATCGCGAGAAGACTAATGCAAGACCTCTCCCAAAATCGTTCCGGCGCTGTGAGCAACGGGTGGACGCCACAAGCGCGGGTAGCGCTCATCGCAATCGCGGTCTTGCTGATCGTCTTTACGCTACTGAGCGCGCTCGGCATCGTGTCTCATAAGCTCGATGCGCTGGTCCTGGCAATTCCCCTCCTCATCATAGCTGGCTTGCTGGCGGGTCTTTATACCCCACGGCTGAGCCTGATTCTGCTCTTCTTCATGATTACGCTGGAGTTCTTCTATCCAGCGCTGCTGACATCGGGCGGCGCACATGTGCGCATCGACCAAATCCTTGGTCTGGCGGTGAGCAGCGGCACATTCATCCGTCACATCAACAACGGCACGGCGCGACAGCTCTTTCGCCGCGTGCCGGGCCGCCTCCCTGCCGCTCTCTTCGTCCTCGAATCGCTCGTTTCCGCGCTCGTCAATCACTTTGAACTGAGCGTTGGGCTTCCGCTCATCGCTGAATTAGTCATCGGTCTCATGTGCTACGCTGCCATCATCTTTATCGCCAGCGAGCTGACCAACGCGAACTTCATTTTATGGGCATTGCTCCCCATCGCGGGGATTGAAGCGCTGCTGGGCATTATCTTATATGGCGTCAGCAGGGTATTTCACCAGCCTGACATGTTCGGCGTGCGTGTCGAACCATCGAGCGGCCTCCTCACCACATATGGCACGTTCTCGGAGCAGAACTTTTTCGGCCATTATCTCGCGGCGGTTACGATTGTGATCGTCGCGGTCATACTCAGTCTGCTGGTCCGCGGGCGGCTGTTCACACCCCTGGCGCTGGCATTGGCGCTGGTCGCCGCGCTATGCGCAGCGGGAGGCATTCTGAGTCTCACCCGAGCTTCATGGCTGGGGTTCATCCTCGGCGCGATCATCGTCGCGGGTGTGACGATCTTAGTGCGAGGCAAGTTCAGGCGAGATGCGTTAGCGGGCGCGCCCATCGCCTATAACAGCACGAGCATCAATCGAAATGCCCGTCGGCTGCCGATTGTGATTGGCTTCTCCCTCTTAGGTGTCGCGATAGTGGCTGTGGCGCTCGTGCTGTTGATTCGTGACGGCAGTCCGATTTCGACACGCATGGCTTCGCTCCTGAATTTCGAGAGTGGCACTGGTGGTAATCGTGTCAAAGTCGTCTACCTGGTCGTTGACGAATGGGCCAGCAGCCCCATCTGGGGCCGTGGCTCCGTGACGTATTATCTCTTCGAGAAGGGCGCGCCACATCACTATTGGATCTTCTCGATGGGGCTCTCGATCCTCCACTTTTCGGGCATCATCGGCGTTGTGCTCATGCTCTGGTTCCTGGCGGCCATGTATGTCGCCGTCATCAGAACGATACGCCGACCAGGACCAACACCTTCGCGCGCCATCACCATTGGGATGCTGGGAGCGATGACGTGCATGTTGTTCTGCGCGCAGGCGACATCCTCGATGTATCTCATGCTGCTCTGGGTCTTCCTGGGTCTCGCGGCGGCGATGCCGACCCTGGCGGAGTCGCTCGATGAACAGTCGAGACGTCGGCAAGCGATGTTGCGCGCGTTGCCGTCTGGCGCGGCGCGCGGCGAAGTGATCCATATCATCGACTCCGGCGCAATTGGCGGTGGGCCACGGGTGCTGCTTTCGGCGGCGCGCGGCCTGAAGACGTATGGCTGGCAGTCGCAACTCATCTGCGGCGATGACGGCCCACTGGCTGAGAACGCGCGCCGGGCTGGCATTGATGCGCAGGCGCGCCCCATTGTCGGCCAGGCGCGGTTCGCGCGCGCTATGCCTCGATTGGCCTGGCAACTGTGTCGGGCGCGGCCAGACGCCCTGCTCGTCTACGGGCCTATCGCTGGGTGCCTTGCCGGTCTGGCAGGTCGCATCGCGGGCATCGACACGATAGTCTACAGCGCGGGCTACCCTTCGTACTACGCGGACCACGGTCTCTACCGGCGAGTGCGCAATGTGGTCGTCGAGAAGATTGCATGTTCCTGTGCCTCGGCGATCTGGTGCAAGTCACAGGCGGATGTCGACCTGTATCACGCGCGCAAGGCGTCTCTGCCAGAGAAATTCGTGCTCGTGCCGAACAGCGTTTCAGAGGATGTCATGGCCCGGTTGCAAGCGCTGACCAGCGATCCCAGTCAGCTTGCCGAGACGCGTCAGGCGCTGACGAACAAACTGGGCATCGCCGGGAATGGCCCGATCGTGGTATATGTCGGTCGTCTGGTGCCTGAGAAAGGCGTCGCGGTGCTGGTGCAGGCGTTCACGCAACTGCTGAGCAGATACCCCACAGCGAAGTTGGTCATCGTTGGCGATGGTCCAGACCGCGCGTCACTCGAAGCGTTGGCGCAGCAGCTCCAGATTGCCCGGAATGTCGTCTTCGCCGGGGCGCAGAATGACGTCGCGCCCTTCTATCTCCTTGCCGATGTCGTTGCCATTCCGTCTCACTCAGAGCCATTCGGGATTGTCGCCATCGAGGCGATGGCCGCTGGACGCCCCGTGGTCGCGAGCAATGTGGGTGGGCTTGCCGATACCGTCGTGGACGGGCAGACGGGCCGGTTGGCGCCACCGGGGAATGCGCCAGCTATGGCGGAGGCGCTAGCCTGGGTGCTGCAATCGCCCGACCACGTCCATCGGTTGGGCGCAGCCGGACAGGCGCGCGCCGTCAACGACTATTCGGAAGATCGGCTGGCCGCGTCGTTGCACGCGTTGCTCTGTCGTAGCACGCTTGCTATGGCGCAAAGAAAGTCTCAGCTAGCAGGCGCGGACCCGTCACCGGCGTTCAGCAAACAGGAGGTCCGGTGACAGACATGGGAATGCGAACCTGGCCAGGACGTGATCCAGCTACCAGGAGTTATCCACCTTCCCATGGAGACGTTAGAATTGATGACGCCATGGCGTCGAGGACTTGACCCCGCATGTTGCTATGCGGCCGCTATTTTTGGGGAGCATGTTTTGCCCCAGCCAGGAGACAAATGAGATGCATGATAACGCCCCGCCACAGGAGTTCCAGGCCACAGTCCAAGTTGGAACCCAGCACTATGGATTCCTCAATTATGCCCCCAAAGGCCGGTGGGTGAGCTATTGGCATCAGGTTGTCGAGGTGATTGGGCTGCACGCCCGTACCTGCCTGGTGGTTGGGGTCGGCGACGATATCGTCACCAATGTGCTGCGCCGGGAGATAGCCCAATGCGAGTCCATTGACATTGACCCCGAGCTTCATCCCACCCTCGTAGGCAGCGTGACAAGCATACCGATTCCGCCAAAGTCGGTGGATGTGGTGCTCTGCTCGCAGGTGTTGGAACATCTGCCATTCGACCAGTTCGAGCCAGCGATTCAAGAGATGTCCCGGGTAGCGCGGCTGGGGATTGTGCTCTCGCTCCCACAACTGAGTCGCGCGTGGTCGATTCGCGTGGGGCCAGTACGCCGCCGCGACCGCCAGTTCTGGGTCTCACTACCTTTCAACCGGACGCTGCCCCCGAACGATCAGCACTACTGGGAGGTGGACGCGAAGGGCTACCCGGTGAAGCGTGTGCGCAAGGTGCTGCGCCGCTACGGACGGGTCACGAAGGACTACCGAGTGCCAGAGCATCCATACCATCATTTCTGGGTGCTTTCCTTCGCACAGGGCAACTAGCCGTGCCTCCAACAGGCGGATTCTTGCTGCTATGGACACGAAGACAGACCCCTCCGACATATCCCAAAGAGCAATGAAGGCAGAGCATGGATCTCTCAATCGTGATGGTGAATCTCAATGGCCGCGCACTCACCGAACAGTGCATACGAACCATCGAGCGCTCGGGTACCCGGTGCAGGTACGAAATCATCATCGTCGATAACGTATCGACCGATGGAAGCCGGGAGTGGCTGCGCCAGCTTGAGTGGTCATCTCCGCACATTCGCTGCGTCTTCAATACCGAGAATCGGGGCTTTGGGGCGGGCAACAACAGCGCTTTGCCGATTTGTCGCGGGCGTTATGTGCTCTTCCTCAACAACGATACGCTCGTGCTCGAACCGCTGGATGGCCTGGTGGCCGTGGCGGATCGACTCGGCGCGCGGTGTGGCGCGATTGGGGGGCGCGTGCTCAACGCCGATAAATCGACCCAATATACCTGTAATACACCCTTCACCGTACCTGTCTTGACCTCCGCGCTTACGCTGACCTTCCTGGGAATCCGGCCAGGGTTTGTCAAGCGGCAGGGGCTACGAGACTGGGATTACGCCTCCGAACGCGATGTGACGGTGGTGTCTGGCTGCTACATTATGGTACCGCGCTCGGTGCTGAGCCACGTCGGCGCGTTCGACCCCAACATCTTCCTCTATTACGAGGAGACCGACCTCTGCTATCGCATCAAACGTGCGGGCTACATCGTACGTTATGCGCCCGTCTCGGCGATAATCCACCTGGGTGGCGGCTCGACGAAAACAGGCGGTCAGGGCATGCGCTGGCTGAACCAGGCGGCCTGGAGCGCCCGCTACTTCGCGCGCAACCATTTGGGCCACAACC
>JACZDD010060616.1_pt1 | contig 10184 bp, 7 predicted proteins | sample 8641771 | NCBI WGS metagenome assembly JACZDD01 (sample SAMN15324614, study PRJNA640507) | soil metagenome | isolation source: intercropping peanut in the second line | place: China: Luxin town, Laibin City, Guangxi Province | collected 2019-07-25 | depth 10cm m | reverse complement strand
GGCGAGTCGCTCGCGAGAACGAGCTACGCAGCCATGAATGTCAGCGCCGTCGCGGGGTAGGTGCAAGGCATGCGGGCTCCCGCGTTGCTTTGTCCACTTTGTCAGGCCTTGTCCGGGTGTCTCCGCACTTCCATAGTGCCGTCGTGCCACGGTCGCGGCTACATTCCGGTCGAACCACTGATTCGATGCATCGATGCCGCCCACTCAAACAACCGCTCCAACTACCTGTCCGAGCTGTGCCGCTCCCGCGACCGGCCGATTCTGCGCCAATTGTGGCGCGCCGCTCGCCGGAGCGCTCTGCACATCGTGTCGAGCGCCGCTCACTCCGGGCGCCAAGTTCTGTCATCGTTGCGGGAGCGAGGCCGGGGCTCCGAACGCGGAGCCTGCCACTGCACCCGCTGAACACGGCGGGTTCAACGCCGCACTTCCGTGGGCGGTTGCGGGCATCGCGCTACTGGCCCTGATCGCGCTCGTAGCCGGCCAGCATTTTGGCCGACAACCGAGCACCGCTGCGGCGACCCCCGAGGCCAGCGCAGTTCCGCCCGACGACGGAAACGGCGTACAACCGGTGCGCGGGCCCGACATTTCGTCGCTCTCGCCGCGCGAGCGCGCGGACCGTCTCTATGACCGCATCATGCGGCTGGATTCCGAGGGCAAGAAAGACAGCGCCGCGTTCTTCGCGCAGATGGGCATCTCCGCCTACATGATGCTGCCGAGTCAGGATGCCGACTCGCGGTACGACATGGGACGCATCGCGGAAGTGGCCGGCGCGGCGCCGGTGGCGCAAGCGCAAGCCGACACGATTCTCGCGCAAGACTCCACTCATCTTCTCGGGCTCATTCTGGCCATTTCGACCGCGCGCGACGCCGGCGACAGCGCCTCTGCCCAACGGATGCAAAGGCGTCTCGTCGCGGCCGAGCCGTCGGAGCTGGCGAAAACGCGCCCGGAATACGAGCGACATCAAACCGAGATCGCGGCCGCCATCGACCAGGCAAAGAAGGCGGTGCGCTGAGCTCGTCGCGCACGCTCCACCTTTCACAGACTCGCATCCAGACCATGCCTGTCCGCACCATTCGCGTTGCCCACAGTCCCGACTCCGACGACGCGTTCATGTTCTACGCGCTCGCCGCGGGCAAGATCGACACCGGTGACGTCCGCTACGTGCACGAGCTGCAGGACATCGAAACGCTCAACCAGCGCGCGCTGCGTGCGGAGCTGGAAGTCACCGCGGTTTCGATTCACGCGTACGCGCACATCGCGGACCGATACGCGCTGCTTCCGCACGGCGCGTCCATGGGCGACCGCTACGGTCCACGGCTCGTCGCGCGCACGCCGCTCGAGCGCAAGGACGTGCGCGGTCTGCGCATCGCGATCCCGGGTCCGCTCACCAGCGCGTATCTCGCGCTGCGCCTCTACGAGAAAGATTTCGAACCTGTGTTCACGCGCTTCGACGAGATCGAGGACGCCGTCGTCGAAGGCGCGGTAGAGGCGGGACTCCTCATCCACGAGGGGCAGCTCACCTTCGGCGATCGCGGCCTGCACCTCGTGGTCGACCTCGGCGAATGGTGGTACGGAGAGACCGGCTTGCCGCTTCCGTTAGGCGGCAACGTCGTGCGCAAGGACCTCGGGGCCGCGCTCACCCAGCGCATCTCGCGCGACCTGCGCGCCAGCATCGCGTACGGCCTCGCGCATCGCGCCGGCGCGCTCGACCACGCGATGCGCTCCGCGCGCGGCCCCGATCGCCCGCGCGCGGACACGTTCGTCGGCATGTACGTGAACGATTGGACGCTCGACTATGGCGAAGCGGGCCGACGGGCCGTACGCGAGCTGTTGTCGCGCGGCGTGCGCGCCGGCGTGATCGATCGCGAGGTCGCGGTGGAATTCGTGGACGAGTGAGAGTTCGCTAATCCACCGCGGGGTTGCTCGACTTCTCGACGGATCGTCTCCCACCGAGCATCCCCGCAGTTATCGTTCGGGTCGTGACAGGCTCCGTTACACGTAGCGGCTCCCGCTCCGGCTCACGCGTCCACCCGTTGCCGATGCCTAACTTCGCAGCGAATCCGGACCACGCCGCGTCCTCATGCCGCCATCGGCACGCGTGATGCGACTCGCCTCGCCGTATGCGCCGCTGGACAACGGCGTCGAACCGGCATTGGACGGCGCCGATTCGCACGGCATCGGGACGCGTCTGCTCGTCGTCGATGACGAAGACTCCATTCGCAACGCGCTCACGCGGTTTCTGAGCACGCGCGGATTCGAGGTGGAGAACGCATCGTCGGGCGCGGCGGCATTGCGAATGCTCGGGCGCGAGCGGTTTACGCTCATGTTGTGCGACGTGCGCATGCCGGGCATGACGGGTCTGGATGTGCTGCACAAAGCACTCGCCGACGATCCGGATCTCGCGGTCGTGATGCTCACCGCGGTGAACGACGCGGTGACGGCCACCGAAGCGTTGTCGGGCGGCGCGTTCGATTACCTGGTGAAGCCCGTGGAGCTCCAGCACCTCGAGGGCGCACTCGAACGCGCGCTGCACAAGCGCACGCTCGTGTTGGAGCAGCGTCGCGTCGAACACGTGATCCGCGATGAAGTCGCGACGCGCACCAAAGAGCTCGAGCACGAACAAGCGGCACTGCGATCGCTCACAGTGAGCGTGGCCGAAACGCTCATCAATGCGATGGAGGCCAAGAGCATCTATCTGCGCGGACACTCGCAGCGCGTCGCGGAGCTCGCGGCCTCCATCGCCGACGGTCTGTCGCTCGATGCCGACACGATCGAGGCCATTCGCATGGCCGGCCATCTGCACGATGTCGGCAAGATCGGAATTCGCGAAGAAGTCCTGAACAAACCAGGAAAGCTCACGCCGGAAGAATTCGCGCACGTGAAGGACCACGTACGCATCGGCATGGAAATCCTGGCTCCGTTGCAGCACCTGGGCGTGGTGCTCGACTACATCCACGATCATCACGAGCACGTGGACGGCAGCGGCTATCCGCGCGGCTTGTCGGGCACGGAGATTTCCCTCGGCGGCCGAATTCTGTGCGCCGCCGACACGTTCGATGCGCTCACCTCTCGTCGCGCCTACCGTGACCCCATGTCACCGCGCGAGACGGTCGAGTACCTCTCGAGCAGCGTCGGGCAACTCCTGGACGCGACGGTGTACGACGTGCTGCGGCGCGTCGTCCTGCGCCGGAAAACCCTCGTTTTCATAGACGACACGCCCGCCTGAGGCGGGCACCTCGAGCAGACCCAGCAATAGCGGTGGGCTCCCGGTCAGTACCAACACGGGAGTACCGCTATACGTAGTTTGTGTTGTGACTCCTTCGCTTTCTGTCGCCCGGCAGCGCGCGCGAGCCTGCGCCGCCGCTGTCGGCGCGTGTTTCGTTGTCGCCTCTTGCGTGCACACTCCGTCGGTTGACGGCGTGGCGGGCGCCGCACCGTCCTCCGCACAGAATTGGACGCCGCCGGAGCACATGAAGCGCGACACGACGAGCAGCCACGGGAAGGTCGAGATCCCATCGGATATCGAGCAGCGCCTGCAGAGTCTGACGCTCGCCGACATCGTCGACCTGGCGCTCCGCAACAACCCGGCCACGCAAATCTCGTGGGCTAGCGCTCGCGCGGCCGCGGCCACCTACGGATCGCAGCGCGGCACCTATCTGCCGTCGATCAATGCCGAGGTCACCGGTACGACGCTCAAGACCGTCGCCACGCAGGGCCGGGCCGCGGTCCAGCAGCAGGTGTTCGAGCCGAGCGTCACGATTTCGTACTTGGTGTTCGACTTCGGCGGGCGCTCGGGAAGCATCGAGTCCGCCAAGCAGGCGCTCTACGCAGCGGACTGGACGCACAACCTCACCATTCAGAACACGGTGTTGCAAGCCGAGACCGCATACTTCAATTACATGGCGGCGAAGGCGCTCGTCACGGCGCAAGGGAGCACGCTCAAGGACGCGCAGGCGAACCTCGAAGCGGCGCAGGAGCGGCACAAGGTGGGACTCGCCACCATTGCCGATGAGCTGCAGGCTAAGACGGCCGTGTCGCAGGCAGAGCTCGATCTGGAAACGACGCAGGGCCAGCTGGCCACCACGCGCGGCACGCTCGCCCTCGCGTTAGGCCTGCCGGCCAATACGCCGTACGACTTGCAGCCGCCTAACTTGCCGGCGACCGTGCCCGTGATCGCCGACAGCGTCGACACGCTCATCTCGGTGGCGCTGCGCGACCGGCCCGACCTCGCCGCGGCACAAGCGCAGTACGAGCAGGCGAAGGCCAACATCAGCGTCGTCCGCGCGACGCGCCTGCCGTCGCTCATGCTCAACGGAACCGGCTCGCGCACGTACTCCAAAGCGCTCTCGAACGGTGCCGACAGCTATACGCTCTCGCTCGGACTCAGCATTCCGATCTTCGACGGGTTCAGCCGCGAGTACAACCAGCTCGCCGCCGAAGCCGAGCGCGATGCGGCCGGCGCGCGACTCGACCGGACGCGTCAGCAAGTGATCTTCGACGTATTCAGTTCGTACCAGACGCTGCAAACGTCGACCAAGCGCGTGAGCTCGGCGGATGACCTGCTGGCAAGTGCGCAACAGTCGGAAGACGTCGCGCTCGGCCGCTACAAGCAAGGCGTCGGAAGCGTTCTCGACTTGCTCACGGCGCAGGCCGCGTTAGCCAGCGCGCGGGCGCAGCAGGTTCAAGCACGATGGACGTGGGAAACATCGCTGGTGCAGCTGGCACACGACGCGGGAATTCTCGACGTGCACGGCCGAAGCCCGATCCATCTCACGCCCGACACCACACAATCGAAGCCCCCACAATGATCGATATTGCAGTCGTGCGCAGACCCTGGCACTCGGCGGCGTCGCGGCGGAATGTGATCTCCGCCGTTGGCGTCCTGTTGCTGTTGGTCGCGTGCAAGGATCCGAAGAAGACGCAGTCGACGGCCGTGCCTGTGGCTGTCGCGCACGTCGAGAAGCGTGACGTACCATACGAGATCGACGCGACCGGGACCGTCGAGCCGTTGCAAACGGTCTCTGTGTCGGCTCAAGTCGGCGGCATCCTGACGCACATCGACTTCAAGGAAGGCGATGACGTCAAACAGGGACAGGTACTGTTCCAGATCGATCCGCGTCCATTCAAGGCCGCCTTGCAGCAAGCCCGCGCCGGACTCGCCAAGGACAGCGCACAGCTCACCACCGCATTGCAGGATGAGCAGCGATTCGCCCAACTGGTGCAGAAGGACTACGTGACGCAGCAGCAGTACGATCAAGCGAAAGCGAACGCGTTGTCGGGAAAGGCCACGGTCAACGCCGACGAAGCGCAGGTCGAAACTGCGAGACTCAATCTCGAGTACGCCACGATTCGCTCGCCGATTTCGGGGCGCGCGGGCGCGATCCTGCTCAAAGAAGGCAACCTCGTGCACGCCGCTGGCACGCCGCTCGTCGTCATCAACCAGATTCGTCCGATCCTGGCGCGCTTTGCGGTGTCGGCGGTACACCTCCCCCGCATTAGGCAATACCAGAGTGATACGTTGAGTGTTGCCGCTCAACCGACCACTGGAGTCGGCGCGCCGAGCCGCGGTACGCTGTCGTTCCTCGACAACGCGGTGGACACCACGACGGGAACGATCATGATGAAGGCCCGATTCCCCAATCAGGATGGCGTACTCTGGCCGGGCGAGTTCGTGAACGTGGCACTCGAGCTCTATCTCGAGAAAGGCGCCGTCGTCGTTCCGACCACAGCAGTCGTGCAAAGCCAGACCGGGACATCGGTCTTCACGGTGAATGCGAACGGCATCGCCGAGCAACAGGCAGTTCAGGTCGAGCGCACGGCAGGGGACATGTCGATCATCGAGAAAGGGCTCACTCCGGGCCAAACGGTGGTGACGGATGGACAACTCCGCATTACCGACGGCACGAAGGTGCAAATCCAAGGCGCGACTAACGGCGATCAGCCGAGGCCCTGATGAATATCGCGGGAATCTGGATTCGGCGGCCCGTCATGACGACGCTCGTCATGATGGGCATTCTGATCTTCGGGATCGTTGCCTATCGCCAACTCGCTGTCAGCGACCTGCCGACGGTCGACTACCCGACGATCAACGTTAGCGCCAGCTTGCCGGGCGCGAGCCCTGAAACGATGGCGTCCGCAGTGGCGACGCCGCTCGAGAAACAATTCTCAACTATTGCCGGCATCGACGTGATGACGTCGAGCAGCAGTCAAGGCTCGACGAACATCGTCTTGCAGTTCACGCTCGACCGCAACATCGACGCGGCAGCGCAGGACGTGCAGGCCGCGATCTCGAAAACGCTGCGACAGCTGCCGCAGAACATCATTCCTCCGTCGTATCAGAAGGTCGATCCGTCCGCGTCGGCCATTCTCTATCTCGCGCTGACATCCAAGACCCTCCCGCTGTCGCAACTCGACGAATACGCCGAGACATATCTCGCCCAACGGCTGTCGACCGTGTCGGGCGTCGCGCAGGTGCAGGTGTACGGCTCCATGAAGTACGCCGTGCGCGTGCAGCTGGATCCGCAGGCGATGGCCATTCGCAAGATCGGCATCGATGAAGTGGTCAATGCGATCGACAACGCGAATGTGAATCTGCCCACCGGCGTGCTGTGGGGCGCGAACAAAGCGTACACCGTACAGGCAGACGGCCAGTTGCAGGACGCCAAGGCGTTCCGTCCGATGATCGTCGCGTACCGCGACGGCGCGCCGGTACGCCTGGAGGACATTGGCAATGTCGTGGACGGCGTTCAGGACTCGCACCAGGCAAGTTGGTACAACGGTGCGCGCGCCATCGTGCTCGCCATTCAACGCCAGCCGGGCACGAACACCGTGCAGGTCGCGACCGGCGTGAAAGACGCGCTCAAGCAGATGGAGGAAGAATTCCCGCCCTCCGTCCGCGTCGACGTGCTACACGATCACTCGGAGTCCATCGCGGCGTCCGTGAAGGACGTGAAGTTCACGCTCTTCATCACGCTGTGCCTGGTCGTCCTCGTGATCTTCCTGTTCCTCAGGAACATCTCGGCGACCGTGATTCCGAGCCTCGCGCTGCCGATGTCGTTAGTCGGCACGTTCGCCGTGATGTATCTGCTGAATTACAGTCTGGACAACCTGTCGCTGATGGCGCTCACGCTGTCGGTGGGCTTCGTCGTGGACGACGCCATCGTGATGCTCGAGAACATCGTTAGGCACATCGAGATGGGCGAACCGGTGTTCCAGGCCGCGCTCGATGGGTCGCGCGAGATCGGCTTCACGATCCTGTCGATGACGATGTCGCTCGTGGCGGTGTTCATCCCGATTCTGTTCATGGGCGGCCTCATCGGCCGCCTGTTCCACGAGTTCGCGGTGACGATCGGCGTCGCCATTCTGGTCTCGGGCTTCGTCTCGCTCACGCTCACGCCGATGTTGTGCAGCCGATTCCTCAAGTCGCACCACGGTGAGGAACACGGCCGGTTCTTCAATGCGACCGAGCGAATTTATGAACGTGTGCTCGCCGGCTACGAGCGGACACTGCGGATCGCGATGGACCACCGTCGCAAAGTGCTCGTGTTCGCCGGTCTGATATTGGTCGGCACGGGAGTGCTCGCCATCGTAACGCCCAAGGGATTCCTGCCGAGCGAGGACCAGGGGTTCCTGTTCGGCACCACCGAGGCCGAAGAAGGAACGTCCTTCGATGCAATGGTGCAGCACCAGCAGCAGATCTCGAAAATCATCCAAGATGATCCGAACGTGGCCGATTACATGTCGTCTGTGGGCGTGGGTGGCCGAACGAGTACGATCAATGATGGCCGCGTGTTGCTACACCTGAAGCCGCGCAACGAGCGCGCGCTGAGCGCGGATCAAATTCTTCAGGAACTCGGGGAGAAGTTTTCGCACGTGACCGGAATGCAGGTATACCTGCAGAATCCACCGCCGATCAACATCGGCGGACACTCCACCAAGAGTGAATACCAGTTCACGCTGCAGAGCGCCGATATCCAAACCATGTACGCGGCGTCCAACAAGCTGCTGGCGCGCATGGAGAACATTCCTGGTCTGCAAGACGTGACCACCGATTTGCAGATCAAGAACCCGCAGGTGAATGTGGCCATCGACCGCGACCGCGCCTCGTCGTTAGGCGTGAATGCATCGCAGATCGAGAACGCGCTCTACGACGCGTACGGTCAGGCGCAGGTGTCGACCATCTACACCTCGAACAACCAGTACTGGGTGGTGATGGAGCTCGAGGATCAGTATCAACGCGACTTGTCGGCACTGAATCTCCTGTACGTGAAGTCGAGCGGCGGTGACCTTGTGCCGCTGTCGGCGGTGGCGCACCTGTCGCCCGATATTGGACCGCTCACAGTGAATCACTCGGGACAATTGCCGTCGGTGACCTTGTCGTTCAACCTCGCGCCCGGCGTTTCGTTGGGCGACGCGGTTGCGCGCGTACAGCAAGCCGCCAGTGAGATTCTTCCGTCGAGCATCTCGACCGCGTTCTCCGGAACGGCGCAGGCCTTCCAACAGGCACAGTCCGGGTTGTTGGGCCTTCTGGTGCTGGCCGTCGTCGTCATCTACATCGTGCTCGGCATTCTCTACGAGAGCTTCGTCCATCCGCTCACGATCTTGTCCGGGTTGCCGTTTGCGGGATTCGGCGCTCTGCTCTCGCTGTTCATCTTTCACACCGATCTGAGCATCTACGCGTTCGTCGGCATCATCATGTTGATTGGGTTGGTCAAGAAGAACGCGATCATGATGATCGACTTCGCCATCGAGGCCGAGCGGGGCCAGGGGAAGTCGGCCCACGACGCGATCCTCGAGGCCTGCTCCGTCCGGTTCCGGCCAATCATGATGACCACGATGGCGGCACTCATGGGCACCCTGCCGATCGCGCTCGGCACGGGCGCGGGCGCGGAGTCGCGGCGACCCCTCGGTATCGCGGTGTGCGGCGGCCTCGCGTTCTCGCAGCTGGTGACGCTGTATGTCACGCCGGTGATCTACACCTACCTCGATTCGTTGCAGCGGCGCTTGCACGCGTTCGAGCCGCAGCAGGCCGAAGGCGCGCCGCTACCGGCCACCGGTGACTGACCAACGGGACCCGAGATGCATGTTCGCGCGCAATCTCGGGTCCGCGTGAGGCAGTTGGAGCCGTGGGCTGAGCTCTTCGTTGGCCCTCGTCTTGACGGATCGGGAGATGTGTTGTATTGGGAGCTTCTGGCGGGGGGTGCGTGACGTGAGGCGACGATCTCCCCCCTTCAATACCTTCAACGAGTAATTACCCGCAGCACCACGTGCTACGCGACAACACGACAGGAGGCAATCATGCCGCGCGGTGACGAGTACAACGAGAAGCTCCACCTCTCCGAGCACGATGACGACGAAGAGGATATCGGATACGGTGGCGGCGGCTCGTCGTATGATGATGATGAGGAGGAAGAGACGAGCGGCTGGGGCATGAAGACCCATAGCGATGATCTGTGGGACAGCACCGACGAGGACGAGGAAGACGAAGAGGGTGGGATGGAGGAAGACGGTGCTGAAGTCGAGGAAGAAGTAACCATCGTCAGCACGCCAGCCACGCCGGCGGCTGGCGGTATGGGCTCCGCGAGTCGTCCGCCGGCAAAGAAGGCGGCACCGGCCGCGAAGGCGCCCGCGCCAAAGCCGGCCCCGGCTGCGAAGAAGGCCGCGCCAAAGCCCGCGGCCAAAAAGGCGAAGAAGAAGGCGGCCAAGAGGGCGCCGCGGCGCGCTGCAGCGAAAAAGAAGTCGGCAGGGAAAAAGGCAGCGCGCAAAAAGTCTTCGGCGAAGAAAGCAGGTCGTAAGACCGGCGCCCGCAAGAGAAAGTAGATCCGCTTTTCGGCCAGCAACGTGGCGGTGAGGCGCCCTGCGCCTCCCCGCTCGTCGTTTCTCACTCTCCGCACGCGCGCTCCTGTCGCGTAACTGGCGCGTCCGTTATTCTTTGCCCATGGCTGATTCACCAGTCCCGCTACTCAGAGCACACGGTCGGCACGCGCCGTGGAATGCTCGCGGACTGGCCGGCCACGCGACGTCGCTCGTGAACGCGGCAGCGATGCGCCCAACCAACGCCGCGGCTCGCGCCGAGCCGAGTGCGCGAGCCGTGCGCTACTACGTGGCGAGCGGTCTCTTGGATAGGCCGGAAGGCACGGGGACGTCGGCTCCCTGCGGCCACCGCCATCTGCTCCAGTTGCTGT
>JACZDD010129847.1_pt1 | contig 10202 bp, 11 predicted proteins | sample 8641771 | NCBI WGS metagenome assembly JACZDD01 (sample SAMN15324614, study PRJNA640507) | soil metagenome | isolation source: intercropping peanut in the second line | place: China: Luxin town, Laibin City, Guangxi Province | collected 2019-07-25 | depth 10cm m | reverse complement strand
CTTTCATGTCTATCTCAAGCTGCTGTTTGGCGGGTACATACGCAGCCCACCCGAGACTGTCAACGCAATCGGCCCACCCGTGGTTAGCGGCAGCGGCCTGCTTTACAGTTCGTCCAGGGAGTTCAAGCCGTGCAGCGCAGCCGCGACCGTTTTCTGACCACCCACACAGGTAGCCTGCCGCGTCCGGATGACCTCATCCGCATGATGTACGCCAAGGAAGAGGGCGTACCAGTCGATCCACAGGCACTTGCCGCTCGCGTGCGTGCGGCGGTGGCCGAAATCGTCCGCAAACAGGCCGCTGCCGGCGTCGACCTGATCAATGACGGCGAATTATCGAAGCCAAGCTACGCCACCTACATCAAGGACCGGCTCAACGGATTCGGCGGCACTGGAAATACCTTCGTCTATCAGGACCTCGCCGACTTCCCCCGCCTGGAAAAGCGTGTGTTCGGCGACCCGGGCCGCTCGCGCCGCAAGACGCCGGCCTGCAACGCACCGATCAGCGTACGCGACAAGCAGGCGCCGCAAACCGACGCAGACAATCTCAAGGCTTCTCTCAAGGATGTGAAGGCCGCGGGCGGCTTCATGAGCGCTGCCTCGCCCGGCGTAGTCTCGCTGTTCTTTCGCAACGACCACTACAAGGATTTCGAGACCTACATCTACGCGATCGCCGATGCGATGCGCCACGAGTACGAGACCGTCGCCAATGCCGGATTGGTGCTGCAGATCGACTGCCCCGACCTCGGCATGGGACGTCACATCCAGTACTCGGCGCTGAGCCTGCCGGAATTTCGCAAGCGCGCGCAGCTCCACATCGAAGCCCTAAACCATGCCGTCGCAAACATTCCGCCCGAACAGCTGCGCATGCATCTTTGCTGGGGCAATTATGAGGGCCCGCATCATCGCGACGTGCCGCTTGCGGACGTCATCGACCTCGTCTTTGCGGCAAAACCGGTGGCGATCTCGCTCGAGGCCGCCAACCCGCGCCATGCGCATGAATGGACCTTGTTCGAGCGGGTGAAGCTGCCCGACGGCAAAGTGCTCATTCCCGGCGTGATCGAATCGAAATCGAATTTCATCGAACATCCCGAATTGATCGCGCAGCGTATCGCCCGCTACGCCAATCTGGTCGGCAGAGAAAATGTGATCGCCGGCAGCGACTGCGGCTTCGGTACATGGGTCGGACAAGCCGCCGTGGATCCCGACGTTGTGTTCGCCAAGCTCAAGGCAATGGCGGATGGCGCGGCGCTCGCATCACGCCAATTCTGGAAATAGGAAATATGAAATGAGCTCTGAACTGCCGCGGGCAGACAAACCCGAAGACGTTGGTCTCTCGTCCGAACGCCTGCAGCGCCTGACGGACACGCTGAAATCGGACATCGACAAGGGAATCCTTCCGGGCGCAGTCGCATTGATCGCGCGCCGCGGCAAGATCGCGTACGAGACAGCGCTCGGCTACCGCGACCGTGAGGCCGGCACCGCGATGGAGATCGATACGATCTTCCGTGTCGCCTCGATGACCAAACCGCTGACTTCTCTCTCCGCGATGATGCTCGCCGAGGAAGGCAAGTTGCTGACTGCCGATCCGGTCGCGCGCTTCATACCTGAATTTGCCGAGCTGAAGGTCGCGGTCGATTCCGACAGCGCGACGGCAAAGACCCTGGCCACAGAATCATGCCGGCGGCAAATGACCGTGCAGGACCTGCTGCGACATACGTCGGGCTTCACCTATGCCCATCTGACAGGGCCGCTGCTGAAACAGGCCTACGAGGCCGCCGATGTCGGCGATGACAAGCACACCAACGCCGAAATGGCTGCCAGGCTCGCCACCATTCCCCTCGCCTATCAGCCCGGCAGCACATGGCAATACGGCATGTCGACGGACGTGCTCGGCCGTGTGGTCGAGGCAGCAAGCGGAATGGACCTCGACCGCTTCATCATCGAGCGCATCTGCAAGCCGCTCGGGCTCAAGGACTCGGGCTTCGGACCTATCGCCTATGCGCGCGCCGCCCAGCCTCAGGCCGATCCTGCAACCGGCAAGCGCCCGCCCATGCGCGACCCGACCATTCGGTCAAACTGGATTTCCGGCGGCAGCGCGCTCCTGTCGACCGCGCCCGACTATGGTCGCTTCTGCCAGATGCTGCTCAATGGCGGGGAGTTCGGCGGTACCAGACTCGTTTCACCCACGACCGTCGCGCTCATGACATCCGATCACCTGACGCCCGAGACGCGCCGCAGTCCCTCGACTCCCGTTCTCTTCGGCGCGCTGGCACCGTCGCAGGAGCTGGGGCTTGGTTTCGGGCTCGGGTTCGCCGTGAGAACGCATGCGGGACGCAATCCATTGCCCGGATCGGTCGGCGACTTCTCATGGAGCGGCGTGACCGGAACGTACTTCTGGATCGACCCGAAGCAGGAGCTCGTTGCCATCCTCCTGACGCAGGCGCCGGCACAACGAATGCACTACCGTTACCTGATGCGGACGCTGGTCTATCAGGCAATTGCAAATTAGCCGGGCGCGCGATGAAAGAGGTCATCATCTATACCGCGCGGTACTGCCCCTACTGCGCCTCGGCGAAATCGCTGCTGAAGCAGAAAGGTGTTCCCTTCACCGAGATTGACATCGGTGGCAATTGGGAGCGCCGCGACGAGATGATCGAAAAGGCGAACGGCCGGGTGACCGTTCCTCAGATTTTGATTGGCGGCCTGCATATTGGAGGCCACGATGACCTCCGAAGGCTCGACCGTGAAGGCAGGCTCGATCAGCTGATCCAGGGTGACGGAAAATCGTGATGAGCCAACCGGCCGGGTTTATCGAAAGGCACGGGCTTTGGACGGACGATCAGCAGCGTCTCGCCCAGGAGCTTGCGAGGCGCGTCAAAAAGGAAAAATTGAAACTGTTTCGCGTTGCCTGGGCCGATCCGCACGGCGCCTCGCGCGCTAAAACGGTCACCCTCCCCGCATTCCTGGACGTCTTGACCAATGGCTACAACATCAACGTAGCGACCACGACACTCGATGCGTCAGGCGCGCGGACGTTCGCGTCCTTCACGCGAGGCGGCGGAATGGGCCTCGATGAAATGACGGGGTCGCCGAACCTGATCATCGTTCCCGACCCCGCGACCTTTCGGGTTCTTCCCTGGGAGCCGGATATCGGCTGGATTTTGTGCGACGAGTATTTTGTCTCCGGCAAGCCTTTCCATTTTTCGGCGAGACATCTGCTGCGCAGACAGATCGAACGCCTGGCAAAACGGGGGATGGAATGCCGTATCGGGCTCGAGGTCGAATGGTATCTGCTGCGGCTCGCCGATGAGCGTTTAACTCTCGAGAACATCGGCGCGCCGGGCCTCAGGGGCCGCGCTCCGAATGTCCATCCCGTCGAGCCGGGATATTCTTTCCATTCGGAAACCAATCTGGACCGGATGCAGCTGCCGCTTTCCGCGGTGGCGGATGCGCTGGAGAAACTAAATCTTCCACTCAGGTCGTTTGAGAACGAGTGGGGCCCGGGACAGGTGGAATGCACCTTCGCTCCGCGCGCCGCGCTCGAAGCGGCGGACAATCTTGTTCTTTTCCGGACCGGGACGCGGCAGGTCTGCCGGCGCCTTGGTTATCTCGCGACCTTCATGTGCCGGCCGGCGCTGAAAGGCTTTTATTCGAGCGGCTGGCATCTGCACCAATCGCTGACAAACGCGAAGACCGGGCTGAATCTCTTCATGCCGAAATCGTCCGGGGAGGCGCTCTCTCCTCTTGGCAGGCAATACCTGGGCGGTTTGCTGCACCACGCCCTTGCAAGCACGGTGCTGGCCAACCCCACCGTCAATGCATACCGGCGTTTCCGCGTGAACTCCCTAGCGCCGGACCGGGCCGCGTGGGGCCTCGATCATCGCGGGGTAATGTTGCGCGTCCTCAGCGGCACAAGGGACCCGGCCACCCGGATCGAAAACCGCATGGGTGAACCGTCGGCAAATCCGTACCTTTATATTGCCTCGCAGATCGTTACGGGCCTTGATGGCGTCGACCATGAACGCGATCCCGGGGCTCCCGAGACCGATCCTTACACGTCGCAGCGCCCTATGCTTCCGGCAACACTCTCAGACGCCCTGACGCTCTTTGACCAGGAGCCCTTGTTCAGAGACCAGTTTGGGAAGACCTTTGTCGACTACTACACCAAGATCAAACGAACCGAACTGCAGCGATACGAAAAATATGCCAGGGAAAACAGCATAGACCGCGCCAGCGAGATGACGACACAATGGGAGCAGGACGAGTACTTCGATTTCTTCTGACGAGGCGCGCAGGCGAGACCGGGAATAAGAGGATCCGCGATGACAGCATTGGAAAGGATGCAAATCCCGTCGCGCGCCGGCAATGCCCCTTTGCATGACTGGGACGAGCTTGTGCAGGAAGACCGGGTGCACCGGCTGATCTACACCGACCCGGCGGTGTTCGATGCAGAAATGACCCACATCTTTGGCGGCACCTGGGTCTACCTCGCGCACGAAAGCCAGATCCCCAACGCCAACGATTTCATCACTGGCAAGCTCGGCCTGCGCCCGCTCATCATTACCCGCGATTCAGAAGGCATCATCCGGGCGCTGTTCAACCGTTGCACTCACCGTGGCACCACGCTTTGCCGCTGGAACAAGGGCAATGCCCGCTCGTTTCAGTGCCCCTACCACGGATGGAATTTCGCAAATTCGGGAAAGCTTCGCGGCGTGCCGTGGCCGGACGGATATGCGGAGAAGCTCGTTCGCGACCCGAAGTTCAACCTGGCGCAGGTGCCGCGCGTGGAGTCCTATCGCGGCTTCATTTTCGGGACACTCAATGTCGGCGCGCCCTCGATCGAAGATCACCTTGGGCCCATCAAGAAGCCGATCGATGAATGGCTCGACCGCAATCCGGGCGGCAAGGTCACCGTGTGCGAGGCCAACAGGTTCAAATACAAGGGCAATTGGAAGCTGGCTTACGACAATTCAGGTGACGGCTACCACGTCGTCTATTCGCATCAATCCCTTCTCGAAACCGAAAACCGGTTCAAGGATGAGGACACTGCCAAGGGCATGTCCTACTACAAGCAACAGCCCGACGAGCAGCCGATGTACATCCAGTACATGGGCAATGGCCATCATTTCAAAGACAAGCGCCCCAATCTGGAGAGACGTCCGGGTGGCCTATGGGCGATCGAATCCCTGCACCCGGGTATGGAGCATGTCGCCGAGAAGATGCGTGCGAAATATGGCGACAAGGCAGAGTCGCTTCTCGATCTTGCGGGCTCGGAGCCGGTAAACATCAACGTCTTTCCGAATCTTTCGCTCCTCGGCAATCACATCCAGGTTTTCCAGCCGGTCTCTTACGAGGAAACCGACGCGATCTGGTACGGAACGCGCATCGACGACGTCGACGGCAGCATCGGTTCGGACGCGTTGAACGATATCAACGCGCTTCGCATGCGCACGCAGGAAGGCTTTCCGAATTTCGGCGAGGTCGACGACATCACCAATTTCGAGCAGATCCAGCGTGGCCTTCGTTGCATCGAAGACGAATGGATCTATATGCATCGCGGCCTTGGCATACCCGGGCGGATCGAGACCCTCAAAGACGGAACGATCAAAGGGCCGGCCACCGACGAACTTTTCATGCGCGAGTACATTCGTGAATGGAAACGACTGATGAAGGCCGAACCCGACATTGCTATTCGCCGGGAGCCATGATCATGCCCGGCCAGGCCAATTACGATCCGTCGCGCTCCTCGTATTACGTGACCGACGCCTTCTACAGCGAACTCGTCGGGGATTTTTCCGACTGGCAGACGGATGACCGCGCGATTGAAGACACAGCCGAGCGGGACCTTTTTCGACGGCTGGTTGAGCAGGAGGCGCGCATTCTGGACAATCTTCTGTTTGAGGATTGGCTGAAGCTCTTTGCGCCCGAATGTGCGTACTGGGTGCCTTCAACACCGGAACGCGGAGATCCACGGCGCGAGATCGCCGTCATGTTCGACGACCGGCGGCGGCTCGAAGACCGTGTCTACCGTCTGCGGACCGGATATGCCTGGTCGCAGGCGCCGTCGTCTCGCACGTCACGCCTTGTCGCCAACGTCGAGGTCTTCCGTGGCCGGGTCGGCGACCAGCGCATGGTGCGCTCAAATTTCATCATCAGCGAATTCTGGGACAATGAAATCCGCACGCTGTCCGGATGGACGGGCCACCGTTTCCGCAAGCTCGATGGCGAATGGAAGATCTCAGCCAAGCAGGTGAATTTGCTCGACTGCGATCAGTGCATACGCAATCCGAGCATCATCCTGTAGCTGTTTGTGGGTGCGCCTGCACGGATGGTGGCGCGATTGTTCGTTCGATGTCATGCAATCGAAACGGACTTCGCCAACCAGACGACGGCAGCTGAAATCGTCACCGTCCCGACCAGCAAACCAACTAAAGCAATCATCGGCAATTCGACCGAGCCCATTGCTTTGCTCCGTGCTCAGCATCACGGATACAAAATGCTCGCCGTGCGCGCGTCGTGCGATCGGAGGAAATCGACGAAAATGGTGGTGGACGTAGTCGACCTCGAACCTGTCTCTGTCTGCGAATTCCCTGCTAACAGGGAAAAGAACAGGGAATTTTGCGCGCTTTGGCGGATTGGGTGCGTTGAGGCGCATACTTATTCAATTATCATGCGGGCTTACAGCGGAATTCCCTACGTTTATGAACAGGGAATTCTGTACCCAATAACAGGGGCTCAAGCGCCGCTAACAGGGAATTTGCTCGACCACGCGACCGCGATGATGGTCCACGCACCTAGTGGAGGCACCAGAGTTCCGTAACGCTGGCGTCAACCCAAGACCATTTACCTTTGGCAAACATTCGTCGGCTATTGTGTGACTCGCTTGTCGAAGCGAAGCCTCGGGGAACCAGGCCGCCGTTTTCACGGGATGTGAATCGACAACGCGAGGGCTGCCGGGCGGGATGCCTAATGCAGCCAACCCCTGGGGGATCCACGACTTCCGTTAGAAGGTAGCTGCGCAAGGGATTTGCGGGCTGCAAAGCTTTCAATCCCAGCGAGGAACCATGCACAATCTTCGGATTGAGCATATGCCGATCCATGCGCTGAAACCGCAAGATCGCAATGCTCGAACACACTCGAAACGACAGATCCGGCAAATTGCCGCATCAATTCGTCAATTCGGCCTCAACAACCCGGTTCTGGTTGATGACGATCTCAGGATCATTGCCGGTCACGGGCGCGTTTCAGCCGCTCAGTCTATAGGCCTGGCGACAGTCCCGACGGTACGTCTATCGCACCTCAGCGAAGCAGATAAACGCGCCTACGTGATTGCCGACAACGCGCTTGCCACCAAAGCCGGCTGGGATCGCGACATTCTGGCCATCGAACTGCAGGGGTTAATTGATATCGGCTTTGCAGTCGAATTGACCGGTTTTGAGATCGCTGAAATCGATCTGATCCTGGACGAATGGCACGAGAGCTCTGGCGATTCGCGTCCTGAGGATCAAATTGTCGCAGACGATGGAGGCCCTGCCATCAGCCGTCCTGGCGACCTATGGGTTCTCGGCTCACACCGACTGCTGTGCGCTGATGCGCGGTTTTCTGAAGCGTATTCAAAGTTGCTGGAAAGCAAGAAGGCGGATCTGATCTTTACCGACCCGCCCTACAACGTGCCGATCGATGGTCACGTTTCAAGGTTAGGCCGCGTCGCGCACCGCGAATTCGTAATGGCATCGGGCGAGATGAGTGAGGCAAAGTTCACGCAGTTTCTTACAAAAACGCTGAGCGCTGCAGCCAGTTTTTCGCGCGATGGGGCACTGCACTATGTGTGCATGGACTGGCGACATCTTCATGAAACCCTTTCGGCAGCAAAGCCGCTCTACGGCTCATTCGTTAACCTGTGCGTCTGGAACAAGGATAACGGCGGTATGGGCTCCTTTTACCGTTCAAAACACGAGCTTGTTCTCGTGTTTAAGGTCGGAAAAGCCGCTCATACAAACAACGTCGAGTTGGGTCGCTATGGGCGCAATCGAACAAATGTGTGGGATTACGCCGGCGTGAATACTTTCCGGCGCGACCGTCTCGATGAGCTCGCAATGCATCCAACTGTCAAGCCAGTCGCACTGATTGCCGACGCCATTAAAGACGCCTCGCGACGCTCGGAACTCGTGCTCGATCCATTTTCTGGTAGCGGAAGTACAATTATCGCCGCAGAGAAAACCGGTCGCCGCGCACATGCCATCGAGATTGACCCGCGTTACGTCGATGTGGCTGTCAGACGATGGCAAACCGTCACGGGCAAGACCGCCGTTCTTGATGGGATTGGGTCAAGCTTTGAGGAAATCGCCGAACAGCGTAACGCCGATGCAACGACCAAACCTCCGCTGGTGCAATCGGGTGAAGCTCACAATGTCGACTAAAGAGCGCCGCGACTTCGGCACGCGCTTCAAGAAGGGTCAATCCGGGAATCCAAAGGGTCGTCCTAAAGGCCGCAAAAACAACAGCTCGATTGTTCGCGATGTGTTGTTTAAGCCTATTCGTATCAACGACGGAAATGGACCCCGCAGCGTTCCCAAAATTGCGGCGGCCCTCGAAGTTTGCCTCAATAATGCGCTGAAAGGAGATCTGCGCGCGTTGACGAAAGTGCTGGACGTCGGCGAGCGGTTCAACTCTTTCCAGCCGGAACCTGATGAACCAACTATTCTCGAGATTAGGGAAATTATTGTCGACCCTAAGGATCCGACGAGTGAGGACCCTTTGAAAACTTAAACTCGCATCGGGAAAAGTCGCGTCTCCTTTACCCCCGAAAGCAGACATGTGCGCTGCACTAGCCGATGTCTGCTTTGGGCCAATAGCGGACATCTCTACGATCAGACCAGCAGCAAACAAAAGCGGCTGGAACGTAATCCGCTAATACGCCTTAATGCTATTTGCCAAATCAACCATTGGCTGCTGATTGTTTTTTATGAACCCGGCGCTCGGTCGATCAAGATCGATGATCAGGTAGATGACGGCCGATACGAGTATTCCCATGACGTAGATTGGTACGCGACTGCGCTCCACATCTCGCCCGCTTGCATAGCCCGCAAATGCGCCAGCGACTGCCGCGATGGAATAAAGCGTGAGGAGAACGCTGCTGGGTATCCGGTTGCGCAGTGCCGACAATCTTTTTCCCTGATCGTCGATCATCTCATTCAGCGATCGGATAAAAATTCCCGTGGGTACGGTCCACTTGTCCTTGTCTGCCATCGCTAGTGCTTGTTGCCAAAGCGCCTCCTGAACGGCATTCGAACGGTCAACGGCCCCCTTCAGCTCGATCAACGATGTACTGTTCTGGACGACATCAAGACGAATTATTCGCGTAGCAATTTGAGGACCTCAGACCGTTGCGGGTCGGGAAGCAGGCGAGCGCGCAACGCGGTCGTGCCGATGGAGTTGGCTTCGTTCAATAATGCATCACGCCGAGCGTCAAAGCGCTCCAGAGCCATTGCGAAGGTAAAAGCGAGCATTAGCGCCAATAGCCCGAGCATGGCGCTCTCCAAGGTAGAAAAGTTGCTGCTAGCTGGGCCCTTGGCCTTTATCCCAAGTTGCCATCCAAATTCACTGAGTACCAAAATTGCAGCAAGCCCAACGACAAAGATCACCGTAAGCGGATAGTTGGACAAATCAAACATGACGCCCCCGCACAATCGGCCCGGTACGCCTATCGTACCGAGACCGACATGCACCTTGGAAGAGGTAACTACGATGTCCGCTTTGGGTCAAAAGCAGACATTTGCGGTGCAACAGTTCATGTCCGCTTTGCCCCCAATAGCGACCGCAAAAGCGGACTCCCGCAAAAGGTCATGTCTGCTTTACTCCCGAAAGCGGACATGTGCAGTGCACTAGCTTATGTCTGTTAAGGGCCAGAACCGGACATAGCTACTACATGGACCCCGTTCTCGCACCCGGCCATCCGTGCGATTAGATGGCCAGTACGCCAGTCTCACTTTATTCAAAATTGAATCAACGAACCTTGCATGCAAGCAATGTTCGTCGAGAGAAACGGCCTTATTTTGCCTTGTCGCGACCGTCAGCGTGCTACAGCATTGATCGCCAATAGGGCAAAAAATAAACAGCCCAAAGACCAACCAAAAACCCGCGCTGCTTGTCTTTCGCTTCTTTCGCTCATGACGCTATAACGGCCCAACTGAACAAACGTT
>JACZDD010048520.1_pt1 | contig 10210 bp, 8 predicted proteins | sample 8641771 | NCBI WGS metagenome assembly JACZDD01 (sample SAMN15324614, study PRJNA640507) | soil metagenome | isolation source: intercropping peanut in the second line | place: China: Luxin town, Laibin City, Guangxi Province | collected 2019-07-25 | depth 10cm m | reverse complement strand
GAATAGTCCAGATAGGCGCCCGTCATCTGCTCGACGATGCCTACTGGCTTGACAATACCAAGCTCCATAGAACTAACTGACCTCCCAACAACAGATGGATTATCCACTGCTTTTGCTTTAACGCACTTTAATCATCTATTCTTCCGCGGAGGCGGTAAAATGGACACACCGCACTGTTCCGACGACCGGCAAAAGCACAGGCTCAATGCGGAGAAAAGCCGGGCTCGATTGACCCTCCATGAAACGAGTGTCAGCGTGGAACGTATCTTGTTCATTATACCATATATGTGCCTTGAAGCCGCTTCATATCTGACCTTTCAGCTATCTTGACGTGTGTAGCGCGACTCGAGTAGAAGAGGATGGTCGAGCATGTCGGATGACCCAAAACGTAGCGTGGCCGTCGTTGAGAGTTCACGGGGTGAGGGCCAGGGAATTAACTGGACGCGTGCGCGCGACATCCCCCTTGCCATCCTCGGGTGGGCATTGGTGCTTTTCGTCGCCTTCTGGGCGGCGGGCCATATCATCGGCACGCTGCTGGTGCTGGCGATCGCGGCGCTGATCGCCTATGCGCTCGCCCCGATAGTGGCGCTGCTGCGGCGCTGGCTGCCATTGCCCATCGCTATCGCTATCGTCTATCTCGTCTTCGTGGGATTGCTGCTGCTGCTGGTCAGCGTCATCGTCGACACCGCAATTCAGCAGATCGGACCGCTCAGTGATCGTATCGGGTTGCTCCTGACGCCAGGCTCCAGCAGCAATGCATCGCTGGTTGACCTGCAACATCAGCTCGGAATCACCGACCAGCAGCTTCGTGATGTCCGCGATGCGCTTATTGGCCAGGCCACAGGGGTCGCCAAGGATCTGGTCCCCGTTGTTACGGGGGTGGCGGGGGGACTGATCAATGTCATTGTGACGCTCATCATCAGCGTCTATTTCGTCGCCAACGCGCCCCGGGTTGGTCTCTGGCTGCGTACTGGCCTGCCGATGAGAGTTCGCCCGCGCTCCGTCTTTGTGCTGGACACGACCAATCGGGTGATCGGCGGCTATATTCGCGGCCAGTTCACCCTCTCGACCCTGGTTGGCGTGCTCGTCGGCGTGAGCATGTATGTGCTGGCCATTCCGTATGCCATCCTGCTCGGCTTCCTGGCCTTTGTGCTGGAGTTCATCCCGTTCCTTGGCGTGCTCATCTCTGGCGCGGCCTGTGTACTGGTGGCGCTGACACAAGGCGTCGTCCAGGCGTTGATTGTACTGGCCGTCTTCGTCATCATCCACGTTATCGAAGGAGATGTCGTCGGCCCGCGCATCGTCGGCTCCGCTATCGGGCTGCATCCCGTCATCTCGATCATCGCGTTGATCGCGGGCGCGGAGCTCTTTGGCCTCTGGGGCGCGCTCTTTGCCGCGCCGATAGCTGGCGTGGTCCAGGCGGTGACCGTCGCCTTCTGGCGCGAGTGGAAGCTTGCCCATCCAGAGCAGTTCCCTACCGGCTCAACAGTCGCCTATGATGTCGCCGTAGTTCCCGTCGCGACGGAGCCAGAGGACCGGCCCCCTATCGATGGCTCGCCGGAAGACGCCAATGCCAGTGGGCCGAGTGGGGACGATGGGAATGGTGGCGCAGCGCGCGACGAGCCGGACACTGATCCATCGCGTGCGACACCGCAAGTTTAGGCAGCCAAGAACCTGCCAGTACGCCACTCCACCCGCAACCGATTGGGTGGAACGCGCCGTGTGACCGACGCATGGCCGCGGATGGCGATTACGACGTACTGGCAGGCTCAACGCGCGCTTATCGCGCTTCTTCGTAGAACTCGATACGAGGCTGTCCCTCTACACCCGCCTGCCGCAGGGCGTCGAGCAACTGTGGATTGGCGAAGAACATCTCGGCTGCCTGCATGGTAGAGAACCGGTGAAGTACCAGAACGTTATTGGGATCCCCTTTCGCCTGGTACACGCTTTCGGCGATCACGCCGCCTTCTCTTTGTAGAGGACCGACTTCGTCGTAGACCTTGCGCCACACCTGATAGTCTTTGACATGATGCAGAACGACCGTTGTAGCCATCGCTTCCCTCCCTTTTTCCCGGTTCGATTGCAAGCGCACCAGTGCGTGTTACAGCAGCACTGTGGCCCGTGACGCGTCTCTGCGACATCGGATTGCAGTCCGTGGATCGTGCTGGCGGGCCACTGAGGACAAGTGTACCGATGGAGGAGCGTGGTCGCATCACGCGAACTCGCGATATTTCATCCAGGGCATCGCGATGTTTTCCCTAGGGAGTTCTCGTCACCGCCATGCTAGACCAGGTGATTTTCCAGCGCCACCCTTGTGGCGGCGCTGCGCGAGGTTACTCCCAGCTTGCCGTAGATGGAGCGTAGATGCGTATCGATGGTGCGAGGGCTTATGACAAGCTGGTCGGCCATCTGGGCGTAGGTAAGCCCTTGCGTCACGAGTTGCAGTACCTCACGCTCGCGCGAGGTCAGGCCGAAGCTATCCGCCAGTGAGGTATTCTCTGGCGTCTCTGGCGTCTCTGGCGTACCGGCGGCGTCGGATACGTTGAATGCGCGTGCCTCATCCAGGATTCGCTCGGATGGCGTCGCCGTTCCCTCGGACCACGCCGAGTCAAAGGCGCTCTCATCCAACTGGGAGCGAAGGTGCGCGGCCACCTGCTCGATCTCTGTCTGTTCGGTTGGCGCTGGCCGCGAACCAGCGGCGGCGCGCAGGCGACTGGCGGCTGCCAGCAGTCGCACAGCGCTGGTCGAATCGCCAGAGATATTGGCGACGCGCGCCAGCCCCTCGAAGGCCTGAGCAATGCCTTTTCGGTCACCCGTCGCTTCGCGTATCGCCAGACTCTCCTTGCAGGCGATGACAGCCTGGGGAAGCTGTCTCTGGGCGGTCGCCACCCAGGCAAGCACTATCAGCGTGTGGGCGCATCCGCCCTTATCGCCGAGCGCGCGGCGTATGGCGAGGCTCTCTGTGCATAGCTCATATGCACGATCGTGCTCTTGCCGGGCCAGCAAGATGATAGCGAGATTGGTCAGCGAGCCAGCCAGGCCCTGCCTGTTGTTCGTCAGGTGGTACATGGCGACACTTTCCTGAGAGGCTTGCTCAGCACGGTCCGATTCTCCCAGGTAGAGCAGCGCAAGAGACAACTCACCGAGCGCCATAGCAGTCGCGCGATGGTCCTTCTGGTCGCGGAGGGTGGCCAGCGCTTCCTCATACGTGCGCGCGGCGGCCTCATAATCGCCTGTCTCGCTCTTCACGTTCGCCAGGGTCAGTAGCCCGAAGCCTACTCTACGGCGGTCTGCCAGCGCTGCGGAGTATTCGATGCATAGCTCGCAGAGTTCACGCGCGCGGTCATAGTCAGCCTGGAAATTTGCCAGCACGCCAGCGCCGAGGGCAGCCTCAGCCCGGCTGGGCGTTGTGCCGGCTGTGGCTGTGGCGGCGAGCGCCTCTTCCAGCCAGCGCCGTCCCTCACTCAGATAGCCCCGAAAGAGCCAGAAACGCCAGATCGGCGCCGCCAGGTCAAGCGCGATTTCGCCTTCATTGCGCGCCAGTGACCAGCGGAGCGCTGCGCGGATATCATCGTGCGCCGTCTCCAGGCGATCCAACCAGCCAGACGGATCGGGGCTTACCAAGGCGCTTGTGGCCTGCTCTACCAGCGACAGACACCATGAGCGATGTCGCGCGCGTAGCATCTCTTCCTCATGAAGGTCTACGACCAGACTCCATACATATTGCCGCACGACCTCCTGCAGTCGATAGCGCGTGCCACCTGGGCCTTCCAGCCGGAGCACGAGCGACTTCTCGATGAGCCGCGCGAGCAGGTCAAGCGGATCCGCTGACGGACTGATAACATCTGCGGCGACGTGTTCCGCTGCTGATAGATCCCAGCTTGCGGCAAAGATGGAGAGGCAGCGCAAGAATGTCCGCTCGTCCGGTGTCAGGAGGTTATAGCTCCAGTCCAGCGAGGCGCGCAACGTCTGCTGATGTGGCGACGCCTTTCGGCTGCCACTTGTGAGCAGTCTGGTGGCGTCGTCCAGGCGTTCGTCAATCTCCGCCAGCGAGAGGACGCGCATGCGCGCAGCCGCCAGCTCGATAGCCAGGGGGATGCCATCCAGGCGGAGGCAGATGTGCGCGAGGGGCAACAGGTCGCCCTGGGCTGGCGCGAACGTGGGTTGCACGGCGACGGCGCGTGCCACGAATAGCCGGACGGATTCATAGTCCAGCAACCCATCAAGGGACGGCAGTAGAAAAGCGTCGGGCAGAGCAAGCCCGGTAACAGGCCAGATCATCTCTCCGGCCACATTGAGCGCCTCCCGACTGGTAATGAGGACGCGGACGTGCGGACACGTTTGCAGCACCTGTTCTGTCAAATTCGCGCAGGAGGCGATGAGATGCTCGCAGTTGTCGAGGATAAGCAGAATGGAACGCGCACGCAACCCTTCGCAGAGCGTCTGGGTAAGTGGCGTATCAGGTTGCTCGGCGATACCCAGCGACGCGGCCACTGTCTGCGCGACGAGCGTGGGATCGGCGAGTGGAGCGAGGTCCACCCAGTAGACGGCGTCTTCACCTGTGGCTGCCAGATCGTGCGCCACCTGGAGGGCCAGGCGAGTTTTGCCGCAGCCGCCCGGCCCGACCAGGGTCGCCAGACGCGATCCAGCCAGTAGCTCGCGCACGGAGGCCTGGTCGCGTTCGCGTCCGACGAAGCTCGTCAGTGGCACGGGCAGATCGATCATGCGCTATGCCGTTCCTTACCTCATGCGGGTATCACCGCGCCCTATCAACCGATGGATATCTCCGCCTCAGTCTAAACCGATGCGCTTCATGACCGCAAGATGTACTGCTCGTTCCGTCTCTACCTATCGCGCCAGGAAGCCGACGATGACCTGCGCCAGGTCTTCGCCGCGATCTTCCTGCAGGAAGTGGCCCGCGCCCGTGATCGTCGTGTGGGGCTGGCCCTGCGCGCCCGGCACAGCCTCCTGGAAGTAGCGCGCCCCGCCACGGGTGATGGGGTCGCGGTCGCTGAATGTGCAGAGAAACGGCTTCTGCCAGCGCCGGAGCGCCTCCCACGCCGCGCGATTAGCCGGGGCGGCGGGATCGTCCGGCGAGATGGGTACGATCATCGGGAACTGGCGCGCGCCCGCCACATAGCGCTCGTCGGGAAAAGGCGCATCGTAGGCGGCGACCACCGCGTCCGGTAGCTCGCTCGTGCAGCCACCCCGCACGATCTCGCCCGCGCGAAAGTCTGGCGTCTCCTGAGACATCCGCTGCCAGCGGAGGAAGGCGCGCCCCGGCGGGATGTCACCTGTCGGCAGGAAGGTGTTCGCCGCGATGATCCGGGCGAAACGCTCCTCGTTTTCCGCCGCCAGCCGTAGGCCAATGAGCCCGCCCCAGTCCTGGCCGAAGAGCGTCACGTCGCGTAGGTCCAGCCCGGTGAGCAGCCCGGTCATCCAGTCCACATGCCGCTGGTAGGTGTAATCCCCGCGCGCAGCGGGCTTATCGGAGCGCCCAAAGCCGACGAGATCGGGCGCGATGACCCGGTGGCCAGCGGCGGTGAGCATCGGGATCATCTTGCGATAGAGAAACGACCACGACGGCTCGCCATGCATCAGCAGCACCGGCGCGGCGTCCGCTGGCCCTTCATCGAGATAGTGGATGCGGACGCCGTCGACTTCGATATAGTGCGGCGCGAATGGGTAGTCTGGCAGGTTGGCGAAGCGCTCATCGGGCGTGCGCAGAATCTCCACAGTCTTCCCTCCCCGGTTGATGTGTCGAAGATGAGGCGTCCGGCTCTCGGATGCCACTGCTTCGCAGCATACAACACGCCAGATAGAAAAGCGCACCCCTCCTCGCAGCGGGGAGGGGTGGCTGAGAGGATGGGGAGGGAACGCTCAGGGGCGAATATTCTGATTCTGGTTGAACAGGTTGGTCGGATCATACTGGCGCTTGACGGCTACCAGGCGGTCGTAGTTATCGCGGTAGGTTGCGCGGATACGCTCGTCGCCCTCATCCATCAGGAAGTTGACATACGCCCCGCCCGCCGAGAGTGGGTGCAGCGCCTCCCAATAGTCACGCACCCACTGCCTGCCGCGTGGTGTATCGGCGGGATTCTCGCCCGCCACCAGGATGACATGCACGAAGTTGGCGTCACGGTAGCTGTAGGCGGTCTCGTCAGGCTTGACCCGATGCACCGCGCCGCCGGTGGAATAAATGTGCATCGTCGATGAGCCATAGGGTACCTCTGGCCCGAATTGGGCATGGACATCGATGGCGGCGTCACTCAGGTCGTTGATGTAGTCAGCCTTCCAGTAGTGATGGAGCGTGCCGACCGGCATTGTAAAGTCGAACATGCTGTTGAGCATGGGCAGGGGCAGCGGCCCGATAGCATCCAGCACCGGCCCGAAGTCCCGGAGTGGCTTGAGCAGTCCTTCCGCCTGCTCCTGGGGGCCGGTGTAGCAGACGACGATGCCGCAGACGCGCTGGTTGCGAAGCGCCTCCGGGAAGGCAGGCACGTTTGGCACGATCAGGAACGCGAAGAAGGCGTTGAAGTCTTCGGGCGTAGAAGCCATGATCTCGCGGAAGAGCCGCAGCGCCTCGCGGCTCTTTTCGATGGGGTAGAGAATTGGCCCGCCGACGACAGTGTCCACCGGGTGCAGTTGCAACGTGAGCGAGGTGACTACACCAAAGTTGCCGCCGCCACCGCGGAGCGCCCAGAAGAGCTCAGGGTTGCGGTCGGGGCTGGCCGTTATCAGCGTGCCGTTGGCCAGCACAATATCCGCCGAGAGCAGATTGTCGCAGCTCAGACCATATGGGCGGGTGAGGTAGCCGATGCCGCCTCCCAGCAGCAGGCCCATGCCGGTAGTGGAGATGATGCCCGCGGGCGCCGCCAGGCCAAAGGCATGTGTCGCGTGATCCACGTCGCCCCAGGTCGCGCCGCCCTCGACACGGGCGACACGCTGCTCAGGATCGACCCAGACGCTGCGCATATGCGAGAGGTCGATCACCAGGCCACCATCATTCACCGCGAATCCAGTCACGTTGTGGCTGCCGCCGCGCACCGAGACGTTGAGCTGTGCCTGACGCCCGAAGTTGACCGCGCTGATGATATCGGCGACATCAGTGCAGCGCACAATAACCGCCGGATGGCGATCAATCATCGCATTGAAGACATGACGCGCCTCATCGTAGGCGGCGTCATCCGGCAGGATAATCTCGCCACGGATCGTGCTCCGCAGCGCATCGATCTGTCCGCTATCCAGTGTTTGCTGGCCTGTGGTTGACGATGTTGCCATAGCTCGTGATCTCCTCCCTCGCGCCGTTTTGGGCGCAACACACCCCTCGACATGCGTCTCTAGTGGTCGCACGCCTGCTGTACATACTGTGTGGTTTGGCTAGTGTGGGCTACGAGTCATCACAAACAGGATAGTGGTCGCACCATACCGTTATAGCTTGAGCAGCCGCGAGGCGCCGATATCGTCGCGCTCGACTATCGGCTATCCTACTGACTCACTCGTGTTGGCTGCATTGGCGGCCATATCCTGCTCCTGCGCGACGGTACGCGTTGAACGAGTGACGAGCACGCCCGAGGCCAACCCGAGGACCAGCGCGAGCGCCATCACGAGGATCGCCACAGAGAGCGTCGGCTTGTTGGTCATCAGGAAGACGATGCCCAGCAGCAGAGCCATCGCGGTCAGCGGCGTGGTCAGGAAGACCGGGTCGTGGGTGCGCGCGAGGAGTTCGGGAGGCAGCGGCCCATCGGGAGTCTCCCGCGTGAGCTGGGCGATGACGCGCATGCGGGATTGGACGGTCACCGCGGCGACGGGTACGATGACCGCCAGACTGACGAGGGCGACGGCGATCCAGCCCGTCTGGAAGCTCCAGACCGTGAAGGTCATGTAGAGTCCGGCGGCCAGCAGGAGCAGGATGCTGATGTTGAAGAGGGGCGTCAACCGCCTGACGAGGTCGGCGAGTACCCGTACATGCTCGACGCGCCGCGCGCGCCGGAGCGCCGCCAGCCCGAAGAGCAAGGTGCCAAGAGCGACGAAGTAGCCAATGGCCCCACTTACGTGCAGGAACTTCACAATAGAATAGTCACTCATTGCGCTCTTCCTCGCTCCCTCGTCGGCCGCATCGCGGGCGGCGCCTTGCCAGGTCCCTCATTGAGATGACTTCTAGCTTTGTCCCGGCTGAGAGACGTAGATGATCTCGCCGTCGTGCCACTCGGGTGGCCCATCCAGCAACGCGAGCAACTGGCGATAGCGGGCGTCCTGTTCGGGGCTATTCGCGTTGGCGATATAGGCCTCTTTGCTGCTGAAGATGACCGCGAGCCAGTACTCGTTCGGATCGTTGTCCATCCGGTAGACATAGGAGCCAACCGCTCCCTCGACATGCGCTTCCTCGTAGACGCGCATCTGCTCGGCCAGTTGCGACTCGGAGCCTGATTTTGCCCGCATGCGTGCGACGGTGCCATACATAGGTTGATACCCCTTCCTCATGCTGAGAACGAACATGGAGAACTACGCTTACCCTCTGGAGTACGGAGCCTCTCATCCGCGCTCTCAGAGTACCCAGAAAGTCGATGCGCGCCATCGTGGAAGGTACGGAGATTCGTGCGATGGCGGTACGGAGAAACGCGCTACATGTGACGCACAACGAACACGGAGCACGCGACCATCAGCGTGATCGGCGGGAGGCGGGACGGCGCGCGCGCTGGAGCGGGGCGGCGAGATGCTGCTGGGCGGCGCCTGGACGCGCCAGCCCGATATCAACAGCCCAGGCGGCGATCTGCGTCCGCGCGGTAAACCCTAGCTTGCCCAGAATGTTGGTGACATGCGATTCGGTGGTGCGCTCGCTGATGACTAGCTCATCCGAAATAGCGCGGTTGGACTTCCCCTGTGCCACTAACGCGGCGACTTCGCGTTCGCGTGCGGTCAGCATCAGCGACGCCGCCTGCGCGATTTCTGCCGAACGCTTTGGTTCGGGCGGCAGGCTAGCCAGACATTGGCGCAAAAAGACTGCGCGCAGCACCGCATCAGGAATCGTCTCGGCCATCTGATAGGCCAGCTCGCGCGCCTCGTTCGCGCTACGTGCGGCGTCGTCGGCGCGGCCCAATTGCTGATAGAGCGCAGCCAGGTGGGTCAGCGCTCGCCGCAATGATGACCGTGCGCCCTGCGCGCGTAAGTCTCTTTCGGCAGCGCTCGCCCACGCCTCCGCCTCGTCAAAGCGGCCCAATGCTGTCAGCGCCTTGCCGTGCAGGAGGGCTACCAATGGCATGCCATGCTGAACGGCGGGAGTCAAGCTTCCAGCGAGGCGCGCGGCGATGTCGAGCGCGACATCAGGTTTGCCCTGGGCCAGCGCCAGTTCTCCGCGTGTCATCCAGGACAGCCGCTGCCCCACGGTTTGCATGGCGATATCGACCGGGGCGTCAGCATCCAATACGGCTTCAGCCGCTCCCAGGTTGCCCTGGGCAATGCAAGTTGCCGCGAGTACCGCGGTGTTCTCGCGTATCCAGTGCGTTGAGTTGATCGCGTGAGCCAGCTTCAGCCCATTTTCGAGATGCTCGCGGGCCAAAGAGAGCGCATGGAGTTCGTAGGCCAGTTCACCGAGGGTGCAATTCGACGCGGCCATCCACTGGCGGTGCTCGATATCCGTGGCAATTGCCAATGCGGACGTGGCGCTCGCCATACCTCGGCCGAATTCGCCACTGGCGGACAGGCAGAGGCCCAGCACCCAAAGCGCATTCGCCTCCCCCGCCCGCCAACCCATCTCACGCGCGATACGCAGGCCCTCTTCCGCATGGCGAGTCGCCTCGCTCAGTGTCGTGGGCGCAAGCAGCATTGTCTGTGACTGGCGGAGCGCCGCCACGAAGGGGAGTGTCACCAGGCTGGATGAGAGCGGCTGCCGGTCATCCAGGGCGCGGAGCATAGCTATCGCCCGTTGCCCATAGCTCACCGCGTCGTTGAGATCATCGCTGAGGATACCCGCCATGCAGAGTAAATCAAGCGTCTCCGCCACGCCGCGCGCGTTGCCGGCAGTCTCGAAGATGGCTAACGCCTCGGCATGCAAGGTCTTCGCCGTCACCGGATCATCGCTGTTGAGATGCCAGTTGGCAAGCCGGTTCAGCGTGCGTGCGCGCGTCAGCGGCTCATCGAGCGTCTCCGCGAGTGTCAGAGCACGCTCATAGTATTCGCCCGTTTTGGCATAGTCGCGTCCGGCCCAGAG
>JACZDD010085843.1_pt1 | contig 10223 bp, 9 predicted proteins | sample 8641771 | NCBI WGS metagenome assembly JACZDD01 (sample SAMN15324614, study PRJNA640507) | soil metagenome | isolation source: intercropping peanut in the second line | place: China: Luxin town, Laibin City, Guangxi Province | collected 2019-07-25 | depth 10cm m | reverse complement strand
GAACGGCTGACCCGCCCATGACCACGGCACGGGAATGATAGGTGCCGAATCCCTCATCGACAATTGTCGTCGACCCGTGTGAGACGTGGAACGTTTCCATCGGCAGCGACATGGCATCGGCGGCGACCTGGGCGAACACGGTCTCGAGACCCTGCCCAAGCACGGAGGAGCCGACGGCGACAGTGATGTGTCCGTCCCGCTCAAGCGTCATTCGCACATTCTCGCGCGGGCCGGCGCCCCCGCTCTCGACGAAACAGGCGACGCCGACGCCATGATAGCGTCCGTCGATCATGCGGCCCTGAAGCTTGGCCTTCTCTTCCCAGCCGAATGCCTCCAGGCATTTGTCGAGCGCTGCCTGGTAGTCGCCGGTGTCAAAAGCCGTCTCGGTTTCGTACGGCACGAGTTTGCCGATCGAGTAGGGCATCTCATCCGCGGCGACCAGGTTTTTGCGGCGAATCGTAACCGGATCGATGTCGAGATCACGCGCCGCCATGTCGATCAGCCGCTCGCGAAAGAAATTCGACTCGAAGCGCCCAGGTGCGCGATAGGTGCCGACCGGCGTCTTGCTCGTCATGTAGGCACTGACTTCGATCTTGATCGTCGGGATGCGGTAGGGCCCGTGCAGGAACTGCGCAGCTTTCGCCGGCACAACGCCGGAATTGGTGCGCGTATAGGCGCCCATGTCCCCGAAAATTTTTCCGCGCAGGCCGACAATCGTGCCGTCGCGTCGGCAGGCAATCTCGAGCTCGCAGTCGATTTCACGCGAATGGTTGGCCGCCTGCATGTGCTCAAGACGGACTTCGATCCATTTGATCGGCCGGCCGAGCTTGCGCGCGGAAAAGGGGACCAGAAAATCTTCCGGATAGAACCCGCCGCGTATGCCAAAGCCGCCGCCGACATCGAGCTCTATGAGGTCAATCGCGCTTTCCGGCATTTGCATCATCGCAGCGAGCGCGCGGCGATTGAAGAACGTCACCTTGGTTGCGCCATTGACGATGAGCCGTCCCGCGGCGGCATCCCACTCGGCGACCACCCCGCGGGTCTCCATCGGCACGCCTGTGTGGCGATGGGCGCTGAAAAACTCGCGGCGCGTGTAGTCAGCGCCCGCGAAGGCCGCATCGGTATCGCCGAAGCCGACCGTGTAGCGGGTCGCGACGTTGGTGCCGTTCTCCTCGAACAGCAATGTCGCGTCGGCTTCCGCGGCGCGCCAGTCCGGCAGCGGAGCCAGCGGCTCGATCGTCACGTCGATCTTTCCGGCCGTGTCTTCGGCAATGGCGCGGCTGTCCGCGACGATGACTGCCAAAGGCTCACCCACATAGCGGACCTTGTCGACCGCGATGACCGGCTGCAGATATTTTTCAAGGCCCGCGATCGGCGCCAGCCGGATCGGAATGCGCGGAATCGTCGGTCCGATATCAGGCGCGCTGATCACGGCGTGCACGCCGGGCATCCTCAAAGCCGCCGACGCATCAATCCCGGCAAATCGCCCGTGCGGCACCGAGCTGCGCAAAATGGCAGCGTGGAGCAGGCCGGCCGGCTCGTAGTCGTCAACAAAAGTCCCGCGCCCGGTGAGGAAGCGGAAATCTTCGGTTCGCTCGATCCCCTGGCCTACATAGACGTTGCGGACTTTGCGCGCCGAGCTCATCTCGCGTCCTTTGCTTTGTAGGCAGCGCGCGCGTCGAGCACCGCGTCGATGATCTGCACATAGCCGGTGCAGCGGCAGATGTTGCCGGATAGCACCTCGCGGATGCGGTCGGCATCGGCATCCGGCTCTTCAGTCAGAAGCGTGTGCGCCGTCGTCAGGATGCCGGCGGTGCAGAACCCGCACTGCACTGCGTGATGCTTGCGGAACGACGCCTGCAAGGGGCTGAGCCGGTCACCCTCGCTCAGGCCTTCGACGGTGGTGATGTCCATGCCGTCCGCCTGCACCGCAAAAATAAGGCAGGAGCGCACTGCCGCGCCGCCGCCAATGACGGTGCAGGCGCCGCACACGCCGTGCTCACAGCCGACATGGGTGCCGGTCAGCTTCAGGTCATGACGAAGGCAGTCGGCAAGCGTCGTACGCGGTTCGACCGTCGTCTCATACGCCTTGCCGTTGACCGTAAAGCGCGTGGCTTGCCGCTCACTCATGCGCTTTCCTTTCGGGTGAGCTTGGCCGCTGACGAAAGCGCGCGCTCCGTCAGCACTTGCAGGAGTGCGCGGCGGTAATCGCCCGGAGCGTGGATATCATCGGGCGGATCAACGCTCTCGAATGCCGCTGCACCTGCCGCGCGGACAACGGTTTCCGTAATCGTGTTGCCGTTGATCATCGCCTCGACCGCCGACAACCGAACGGGCGTATCGGCGACCCCGATTGCACCCACATGCGCGTCGCGGGCCCGCTCGTTTTCGATGTCGTAAAACAAGGCGATGCCAGCCAGGGCAAAATCGCCCCGGCGGCGCGCGAACTCGACAAACGCCCAGCGACGATTGGGATTCCAGGGCGGAAGTCGCACTTCGACAATCAATTCGTCCGGCTGGAGCATCGTCGTGAGTGCGCCGGTAAAGAAATCAGCAGCTGGGATGACGCGTTGTCCCTTTCGACCGGCGACAACGATCTTTGCCTCGCAAGTTACTGCGATACCGGGCATTTCCGCCGCGGGATCCGCGTGGGCGAGGCTGCCGCCGACCGTGCCGCGATTGCGGATCTGGTAATGCGCAACATGGCGGATTGCCTCCACGAGAAGAGGATGCGCGCGATGCAATTCCTCGTTGCGTTCGATATCGCGCCAGCGCGCCAGTGCCCCGAGCCGGACGCCGTCGGCACCGATCGCAACGCGCCGCAGCTCGGCAATGCGGCCGATGTCAACGAGAAAGCGCGGCGCCGCAAGGCGAAACGCGAGCATCGGAACGAGACTCTGCCCGCCGGCGATTACTTTGGCTTCGTCGCCGTGCGCGGTCAGGAACTCGATCGCGCTTTCCAGCCGGTCGGGGCGGACGTAATCGAAACTAGGCGCCTTCATTGCGAGGTTCTATTTGACTCGGCCGGGATCAGATCGTTAGCCTACAAACAATTCGGGGAGGCGCGCAATGCTCGACCGATCGGCGAAGGACAATGTCTGCAGCGCCGTGGACGCGTTGCGCGATGATCTCACCAAGCTCGGACTTGATCTCGGAAATATCGAGGCGCCGCTCGGCAAGGAGCGCGACGCCGGCAACTACGTCTATGACTGGATGGCGCGAAACGGTTTCCGTCCGGAACGTATCGGCGCCTACGATGATCGTTTCAATGTCATCGGCCGTGTGACAGGCACCGGTGGCGGACTGAGTCTTTCCTTCAACAGTCACCTTGACACGATCATGTCGCGCGAGGACACCTCGCGTTTCATCGACGCCAGCGACCGGATCTATCACGAGGCCTGGCTCGACGATGGCAAGATCTACGGCTACCCGCTGGTGAACTGCAAAGGGCCCATGACGTGCTGGCTGATCGCCGCCAAGGCACTGCAGGACGCTCGCATCCGTCTTAAGGGCGACATTGTTCTTTCCGCCGTATGCGGCGAGTTGTGTGGCGACTCGGTCGACGAATTTCAGGGCCACGACTATCTCGGCAACGATATCGGTACTCGGTTTGCCATCACGCATGGCGCCATCAGCCATTTTGCCCTTGTGGCCGAGGCGACAAATTTCAAGCCGGCATGGGTCGAGGCCGGCAAATTGTTCGTGAAAATCACCGTCTTTGCCGGTCCGTCGCGCTACACGCCCTACGTTCCGCGCCCGCTGCCTGCGTTGAAAAACCCAAACGCGATCGTGCGCATGGCCAAGCTCATCGAAGCGATCGAGGAATGGGCGGACGAATACGAGAAACGTTATACGAAGACCTATAGTGGCGGCACGGTCGTGCCCAAGGCCGTCATCGGCGCCATCCGCGGCGGCGTGCCGTTCAAGGTCTATCGCATTCCGGAACTGTGCTCCATTTATCTCGACGTGCGCCTCAATCCGGATACCCAGCCGCTTGTCATCCAGGAGGAGTTTGAAGAGATCGTTGCGAAGCTCGGCATCAAGGCCGAGGTACGGCCCTTCCTTTATCGCCGGGGCTTCAATGCGGAAGGCATCGAGCCCTTGCGCGACTCGCTTGAAACCGCCCACCAGAGCATCATAGGCAAGCCATCGGAGCCTGCCGGCGCCCCGGAATGCAGCATGTGGCGCGACATCAATCCGTATAACGAGCTCGGTATTCCGTCGCTGACATATGGCTGCGGCGCGGGGGCGGGTGGCGGTAATACCTATTTCACCGTCGAAGACATGATCAAGACCGCGAAGATCTACGCCTTGACCGCGATGGAATTATGCAATCGCGGTACGAAGGCGGTTTGAACCGGCTCGCGAGCGCAAAGGAGCCGGACAACGGGAGAGAGACGCATAGAGGGAGCCTCGTCCATGTCGAAGATGTTCAGTCTCATGACCGGCGCCGTATTCGGCGTCACGTTTGCCGTTTCGACCCATGCCGCCGACGTGAAGAGCGTCGACATCATCACCATGAACGACACGCCCCAGCTTCTCGAGGTCAAGGATGGGCTGATGGCGGGCCTTTCGACGCATGGCTATTCCGAAGGAAAGAACCTGAAGGTCAACTTCAAGAGCGCTCAGGGAAATTTCGGCACCGCGCAGCAGATCGTCCGCCAGTTCATCGGCGAAAATCCGGACGTGATCGTCACCATAACGACGCCGACCAGCCAGGCCGCGGTAGCCGCTACCAAGGACATCCCGATCATTTTCACCACCGTCACCGACCCGCTCAAGTCGAAACTGGTGACTCAGGAAAAGCATCCGGGCGGCAATGCCTCGGGTATTTCCGATCTTGTTCCCACCGAGCGGCAACTCGACATCGTCAAGGAAATCGTGCCGAACCTGAAGACGCTCGGCGTCGTCTACGATCCGAGCCTCGACAATGCGCGCTCGACCGTTGAAAGCGTCAAGGCAGCCGCGCCAAAGATGGGCTTCAAGATCGTCGAATCGCCCGCCATGGGCATCAACAACGTGCCAAGCGCCGGCCAGGCTCTGGTCGGCAAGGTCGACGCGATCTTTGTGCCGAACGACACCACCGTTTACGGCGCCTTTGAATCGCTGGTGAAAGTTGCTCAGGATGGCAAGGTGCCGCTCTTCACCGCCGAACGGCGAAGCGTTCAGCGTGGCGCCATCGCAACCGTCGGCTTCGATTTCAAGGACATGGGCAAGCGCACCGCCGACATGGTGGACAAGGTTCTCAAGGGCGCCAAGCCGGGCGACATTGACGTCCAGTACATGAAGGACCTTCCGGATTCGCTGGCACTCTACGTCAACAAGGATTCCGCCGAGAAAATGGGCGTGAAGCTTTCCCCGGATCTTCTCAAGCGGGCGGCGCAGGTGTTCTAATCCGGCGCTGTCAGCCTGGTTGGATCTGACTCGTGAGCCTTTACGCGTTAACCGGTGCTCTTGAGACCGGACTTGCATTTGCGCTCGTCGCGTTGGGAGCCTACCTGACCTTCAAGGTCCTGGATTTTCCGGACCTGACGGTCGAGGGCTCGTTCCCGCTCGGCGCGTCGGTGGCCGCGAAGCTCATGATCAGCGGTGTCGATCCGTGGACCGCCACCGCGATCGCGGCACTGACCGGCTGCGTTGCGGGGTTTGCTACCGCGTTCCTCAATCTCAAGCTTCGGATCCTGCACATCCTTGCCGGCATCCTGACCGCCATCGCGCTCTATTCGGTCAATCTCCACGTCATGGACCGGCCGAATATCGGCCTCATCAACATGACGACCGTCTATACGCCGCTCGAGCGTCTGGGCGTTCCGTCGCTTTATGCGCCGGCCGTGCTGCTCGCGATCATCGTGGTCATCGCGAAAATACTCATGGATCTCTTCCTCAGCACGGGCATCGGCATTTCCATGCGCGCGGCTGGCGCCAACCCTCGCATGGCCCAGGCGAACGGCATCAAGGTCGGCCGGATGATCGTCATCGGGCTTGGGATAGCCAACGGCCTCACGGCTCTGAGCGGCGCTTTGTTTGCGCAGATGCTGGGTGCGGCCGACGTATCCATGGGCATTGGCGTGATTGTCGTTGCGCTTGCCGCGGTCATCGGTGGCACCGCGCTGATGCCGTCGCGGCTCGTTCCCATGCTGACGCTCGCCTGCGTGCTGGGCTCGATCCTCTATCGTGTCGCCCTCGCCATCGCGCTCAGCACCGGGGCGCTCGGCCTGACCGCGTCCGACGTGAACCTGGTGACGGCGGTGCTGGTCGCGATCGCCCTGTGGTTCCCGGTCCGCAGGTCCGCGTTTGCCAGCCGGCCCGGAGGCCTGAAATGATCCGCGCCGAGGACCTTGGCATTGTCTTCAATCGGGGAACCGCGCTGGAGAACCGCGCGCTCCACGGCATCAACCTGACCATCGCCAAAGGCGAGTTTGTCAGCATTATCGGGTCGAACGGTGCCGGAAAATCGACCTTGCTTAACTTGCTGGCGGGAGAATTGCGGCCGGGCAGCGGCCGCATCGTCATCGATGGCACCGACGTCACCGGGTGGCCCGTGTACCGGCGCTCGCTCATGCTCGCACGCATGTTCCAGGACCCGCGCGTCGGCATTTGCGAGGACATGTCGATCATCGAAAATGTCGCGATTGCCGCCGCGCGTACGCAGCCGCGCGGATTCCGCTTCGCCATCACCGACGAGATCCGCAAGCTGGCCGTCGACCGTCTGGCGATCCTCAAGCTCGGGCTGGAACGAAGGCTCCACGATCGTGTCGCGCTACTCTCGGGCGGTCAGCGCCAGGCACTGGCGTTGATCATGGCGACGCTCGGAACGACCAAGGTTCTGCTGCTCGACGAGCATACGGCGGCGCTCGACCCTGCTGCGGCGGAGCTGGTGATGGCGCTGACCAACGACATCGTGCAGAAATTCGGCATCACGACCGTCATGGTGACGCACAGCATGCGGCAGGCGCTCGAATTCGGCAGCCGGACGATCATGCTGCATCAGGGCCAGATCGTACTGGACATCGCCGGCGAGGAGCGGGCGTCGATGACGATCGAGCGCCTTGTTCAGATGTTCAGGCGCAGGGAAGGTGTCGAGCTTGCCGACGACCAGTTGCTGCTGGCGTAGTGTCGTTACCGGCTTTGGTTGAGCCGCGGGAAAAGCCGGCGCGGATTGTCTTCCGTGATTTTTTTGGTATCGGCCGCATCGAAGCCGGCGGCTTTAAGGCTTGCCAACGGACTCAGGTCCGCTGGCGGGAACGAATAGTCGGTCCCCAGCACGAGCCGGTCCACGCCGACAAGATCCGCAAGAAACCGCAATGGCTTCGGCCCGTGCACGATCGTGTCGTAAACCATCAAAGGCGCATACGAAGACGGTACTTTTTGCGCCACGTCGCCCTGTGCCGTCTTGTCCATGCGCGCGTGCATGATGTCGAAGCGTCCGGCCAGGTAAGGATAGGCGCCGCCGCCGTGCGACAGCACGAGCGTCAGCGACGGAAAGCGGTCGAGCACGCCGGAAAAAATCAGCGAGCCGACGCCGAGCGTGGTGTCGAAGGTGTATTGAACGCTCTGTGTCAGCCCGAACTTCGCGGCGCGCTGCATCGGCGCCGATGCCATCGGGTGGATCATGATGGGCATACGGTGTTGCGTTGCGCTGGCCCAGAGCGGGTCGAGGGCCAGCTCGCCGATATTGCGCCCCTCGATATTGGCCGACACCATTACGGCCACTGCGCCCAGGCTCGCGGCGCGCGCCAGCTCGGCTGCGGCATCCTCCGCGCTCGGCAGCGGCACCGAGGCGACAAATGAAAAGCGTCCGGCATTTTCGTTGCACCAGCCGGCCAGCGTATCGTTGAGCAAACGATTCCAGGCGGCGCACTGTTCGCGCGGCAATCCATAGGCATAGATGTCGGGCCAGGTCGCGACCAGTTGCCGGTCGATACGCTCGGAATCGAGCCAGGCGATCCGCTGCGCGGCCGTTTCGACCAGCTTGGGAAAGAACGGCCGCACCTTGAACCCGTAGGAGAATTCGAGCGCCGGGGTCGCCGCCCCATCAACGACCCGCACGCCCATCTCGCCGCCGCGCCGGCGCGTTTCCGCGACCAGGCTTTGCGGAACATAGTGAGCATGCACGTCGATGGTCATTCTTCGATCCTCCGTGGATGGCCGAAGCTGACACGTTGAGGCTGTTTCTGGGAGCTGGCTTGAGACAGCTACTGCGGCGTGATTCCGGCGACCTTCACGACCTCGCGCCACATGGGCAGTTCGCGTGCAAACCGCGCCTTCAGGTCCGCGGGTCCGCCCGCCGTGACTTCGAGGCCGACCGTGCGCAGCTTGTCGCGCACCTCGGGCTTCCGGAGAATCGTCCGCACGGCGCCGCTCAGGCGGTCTGCGATCTCGCTGGGTGTCTTGGCCGGTACGAGCAACAATGTATAGGTGTCGAGCACGAAGCCGGGATAGCCGGCTTCCACCATCGTCGGGATGTTGGGGAGATCGAACCAGCGCTTCTCGCCGGTGATCGCGATGCCTGTCAGTGTTCCGGCGACGATATGCGGATGCGCACCGGGCAGGGCGCCGGACACCATGTCGACCTGGCCGCCGAGCAGCGCCTGATTGGCGGGCCCCGCGCCGTTGAAGGGGACCTGCGCCATTTCGAAGCCGGCGCGATTCTTGAAAAACTCGCCTGCCAGATGCGAGGGCGTGGCGAAGCCCGCATGGCCGTAGTTGACGGCCCCTTTCTTGTCTTTTGCGAACGCGACAAACTCGGCGACGGTCTTGATGCCGCTCTTCGGGTTCACCGTGTAGGCGGTAGGCGACCCGGCCATGTCAACCAGTGGGCTGAAGTCTTTTTCGAGATCGTAGGGCACGGTCTTGTAGAGCAACGGATTGATCATGATCGTGTTCGACGTGATCAAGACCGTGTAGCCGTCCGGTTCGGCGCGCGCCGCCTGGCCGACGCCAATGGTCCCGGCCGCGCCCGGCTTGTTCTCGATGAAAAAGTTTCCTTTCAATTCCTCGGTGAGGAACGGCTGCAACAGTCGTGCAATCACGTCGACGGGGCCGCCCGGTCCGAACGGGACGGTGGTCTTCACCGGCCGATCCGGCCAGGCTGCATAGGCGCGAGTGACAAGGAAAGGAGAAGCGACGGCGAATGCACCGGCTGTATGAAGGAATCGGCGGCGGCTCGCGCCGAGCGTACGTTTGTTCATCGGCTGACCCCTTTATGCAGCAGCAGTTCAAGCTAACGATCGCGCGCCGGCGAAGTCAATTGTGAGAAGCTCGCGCCGGTTGCACGCTGTATGTTGCCGTGCGTCACTTCACCAAGTGCCTGGCGAAATCCGGCAGCGTGCGGAAGGCGACGTGCATGTTGTCGTCGAACGAGCCGGTCTTGTAGCCGTGCCGGCCCCAGGCCTTGGCGAGCGCGCTGCGGCTGAACAGGGATATGTGCCCGTTGCGCGGTCCGATGTACCACCAGCCCATCCCGTGCCGGTCGAAGTCGGCGGGCTGCAGCATCGTCGAAAACAGCACCAGTCCTGGCTCGGCGAGATGCGCCAAAATGTCGCCGATCCCGGCAATCGGGTTCGGCATGTGCTCGAGCGTCTCGAAACACGTGACGAGGTCGAACTTGCCCCGCGGCGCCTTGGCGAAGTCCGGCACGAAGGGATCGTAGGTCACCGCGAGCGGAAATCCCGCCGCCCTCAGCTGCGCGCAGAACGCGTCGTTGCCGCCGCCATAGTCGAGCACGCGGCGCCCCTCTTTTTGGGCGCCGAACAGCGCCAGCACCGCGGCCGCATTGTTGCGCGGCCGCGCCGCGGCATATTCCGGACCAACGATGGCATAGGTCTCGTTGTAGATGTGCGTCCTGAACTCGTCGTGGCTCCAGCGATCGAAGGCGTCGGTGAACAGGAAGCCGCAGCCGCGGCAGCGCCGGTAGCGCACGAGCGTGCCGCAGGGCGGCAGCCTGACGCCACCGTCGATCTTGCAATTCCTGTTGAAGTCGACAGTCCCGTACACCGGCGCGGGTTCGCCGCAGATCTTGCAGGAGACCAGCGCCGCCGAAACCGGCGTCAGACTCAGCATGCGCAATTGTTCGCCGGGAGGGTGAGTCGTCAAGGCGTCACTTGACGCACTCCCGCTCCGCCGTCATGCCCGGCCTTGTGCCGGGCATCCACGTCTTCACGGTGGGGAATGTCGAAAGACGTGGATGGCCGGGACATAGGCGTGCGAAAGCACGCCGTTCT
>JACZDD010224839.1_pt1 | contig 10232 bp, 11 predicted proteins | sample 8641771 | NCBI WGS metagenome assembly JACZDD01 (sample SAMN15324614, study PRJNA640507) | soil metagenome | isolation source: intercropping peanut in the second line | place: China: Luxin town, Laibin City, Guangxi Province | collected 2019-07-25 | depth 10cm m | reverse complement strand
GCCATGTCGTAATGGTCGAACGCCTTGCCGAGCTGCTGCGCCGGGTAAACCTTGTATTTGATGGTGCCGCCGGAATCTTTCTCGACCGAGGCGCCCCATTCTTCCAGCGCCTTCTGCAGCGGATGCGATGGCGGCACCCAATGCGACAACTTGAGCTCGAAAGTTTTGTCTTGTGCGAGCACGCCGGTGGCGCCGCCAATCAGCAGGGCGGCAGCATAGACACATCCGGCGAAACGGAGTTTCATAGGTTCCTCCCTTGATGGCGGGTGTTGGTTGAGTCGCCAACTTTTTGCAATATTCAGCCGAATGCCAGCGAGCTTGTAAAGCGTATAGTTTGACGCCCAACTAAATGCCGGTCGTTGAAAGGATCGATGCGGTGCACGGAACGAACGGCTCGAGCCGCAAAAACGGCACAGGAGAGCGCCGGCGTGGCAGGAACGGCGAAGTCATTGGCTTGTCGATCAATTTTGGTCCGCTCGCGCACTGGGTCGGGTTCAATCTGCGTATGGCGCAGGAAGCTGCCTTTCAGGCGTTCTCCCACCTTTCGCAGGAGATCGGCGAAAACCCTGGCCGGTTCGCCACTCTGACATTGATCGCACGCAATCCCGGCATCAGCCAAACGGAGCTGTCGCTTGCCAACGGCCGCGACAAATCCAGTCTTACGCCCGTGGTCGAAGATTTGGTGAAGCGCGGGCTGGTCGAGCGCAAACGCATGGACAACGACCGCCGTACATATCGGCTGAATCTTACGCCCTCGGGAAAGAAGGTGCTCACGATGTTGACGCGTTGCGCACGGCGGCACGAGCGCAATCTCGACCGGGTCATCGGCGAACGGGATCGCAAGCGATTTATTCAGATTCTGAAGAAAATTGCAGCGGAGCTCAGCTAGATTTTGCCAGAGATCATCACCGGAACTTGTCCAGCACGGCGGCCGGGACCGGATGTGACTTGAGCCGGCCGCTCCCATCGCGGATCGCCCACACGCGCTTTTCCGAGCACTCGACGCAGGTTTCGCCGTTCAGGCTCAACTGGTGCTCCACGTCAAAGCTGGAATGACCGAACGAGATGGTGCTCTTGACCGTCACATCGTCCCCGAAGCGCGTTGGCCTCAGGAACCTCGCCCGCGTGCGTACGAGCGGGAAACCGCCGAACTCGAGATCCTTGAGCATTTCGAATTTGGTCATTCCGAGCCTGCGCTCGAACAACAGCGCGGTCGAAGCATCGAAGATCTCGAAGTAGCGTGGATAGAAGATGATTCCGGCGGGATCGCAGTCGCCCCATTCGATCCGCACCGTGCGGGTATTGCTGGATGCCGTCACCGTGACCTCAACGTGGCGCCATACGCAGCGCACCGTCGAGGCGGATCACCTCGCCGTTAAGATAGCCGTTATGGATGCAGTGGAGCACAAGCGCCGCGAACTCACGGGGTTCGCCCAGACGCTTCGGGAACGGCACGGCGGCACCGAGTGAATCCTGCGCCTCCTGCGGAAGCGCGCGCAGCATCGGGGTGCCGAAAATTCCAGGCGCAATGGCGAGGACGCGGATGCCGAATTGCGCGAACTCGCGCGCCGCCGGTAGCGTCAGTGCCGCGACGCCGCCTTTCGATGATGAATAGGCCGACTGGCCGACCTGCCCCTCGAATGCCGCGACCGATGCCGTGGAAACGATGACTCCGCGCTCGCCGCCCGGCAGCGGCTCCGTGCCCTGCATGGCGGCAGCGACCAGCCGCATCATGTTGAAAGTACCGATCAGGTTGATGCGAATGACGCGCTCGTAGTCGGCGAGCGGCATTGGGCCGTCGCGGCCGACGATGCGCTTCGCCGGCCCGACTCCGGCGCAATTGACCAGAATGCGGGTCGGGCCGTGCGCGGCCGCGGCTTTCTTCACGGCCGCTTCGCCGCTGGCGCTATCGGCAACATCGCAGGCGACGGCAACGCCTTTGACGTCCGCGGCAACTTCCGCGGCCGCTTTCTCATTGACGTCGACGATCGCAACTTTTGCGCCGGCTGCGGCCAATGCCCGCGCCGTCGCGGCGCCCAGCCCCGATGCTCCGCCGGTCACGATTGCAGCCTGTCCCTTGATCTCCATCAGCGGCCTTCCTCAGCGGTGATCACTCGAGAGGATAAAGGCGTCCCATAAATCTCGTCCACCAGGGGTGCACGATTTCGCAAAACGGCGCGCTGGTTGATCGATCCCTTGTCGGTCATTTCGCTCTTATCCATCGATGGCAGCTCGGCCATCAGGATCGCTCGCGCAATGCGCGTCGATGATCCCTGGCTTAGAGCGGCCAGCTTTTTCAGCAGTTCGGCGAATTTCTGGCGGACGCTCGGTGCGCAGACAATGTCGGACGCGGATGCGTCGGGGCCCAAGCCGGCAAGTTTCCGGCAAGCCTCGATATCGGGGAACACAAGCGCAGCGATGAAATCGCGATCGGCGCCGGCAAAGACCACGTCGCGGACGTATGGCGCAAAATGATCGATAAAACGCGCACGCAGCGGCCCGACACTGACCCATGTACCCGTGGAAAGCTTGAAATCCTCGGCGATCCGGCCGTCGAACAGCAGTCCTTTGCCCGGATCGCTCGGGTCGACGAATTTCAGCGCGTCGCCGATCTTGTAGAAGCCCTCTTCATCGAAAGCGTCGCGCGTCAGGTCGTGCTGTCGCCAGTATCCCGGTGTGATGTGTGGACCGCGCAGCCGTGCTTCCAGTTTCCCTTCGTTCGGCACCAGCTTGAGCTCGACGCCCGGCGTCGGCACGCCAATGTTGCCGGGCCGGTCGAAATCCCACGAGCAGGCAAGCGCAAGAGGTGAGGTTTCCGTCGAGCCGAGCGAGGACAGGAAAATAATGCGCTCGCCGGTCGTCTCGACCGCGAGCTGCGTGAGTTCGTCCCACGTCGTCTGATTCAGGCCGGCGCCCGCGTAGAACAGCACCTTCAGCCGGCTGAAAAAATTTCGGCGCAGGGTTTCATCAGCACGAAAGTGAGCGACCAGCGCCTCGTAACCCTTCGGGACGTTGAAGTAGATGGTGGGAGCGATCTCGCGCAGATTGCGTACGGTCTTCGGCACGCCCGGCGGCGTCGGATTGCCTTCGTCGATGTAGAGGGAGCCGCCACATGTCAGCACCATGTTGAAGTTGTGGTTGCTGCCGAAGGTGTGACTCCAGGGAAGCCAGTCGACCACGACCGGCGGCTCGTCGGTGACGAAGGCAAAGCCGGAGGCGAGCATGGCCTGGTTCGAGCACAGCATGCGATGCGTGTTGATGACGGCCTTGGGGCTTCCGGTCGAACCAGACGTGAACAGGAACTTGACGATCGTATCGGGCGAAACGGCCTCATGTGCCGCCGCAACGCCCGCGTCGTCCTGAGCGCCAAGGAGATCGGAGAACAAGGTTGTCTTTCGGTCGCCCAACGGATTGCGGGCGACGACGAGCTCGATTTCGTCCGGAACCGTTGCATATAGTGCGCGCGCAAACGGACCTCCGTCGTTCACGAAAACGACCCCAGGCGTCAGCAATTGAATGATCATTCGCAACTTGCCGAAATCGCTCGACATCAGCGAATAGGCGGGCGAGATCGGCGCATAGGGTATGCCGACATATGTGGCGGCGAGCCCGAGCAGCGCGTGCTCGATATCATTGCCGGACAGCACAACGATGGGTTTGTCGGGAGACAGCCCGCGCTGCAACAGCGCGGCGCCAATGCGGCGCACGTCGGAGAGAACCCGCGCATAGCTCAGCTTGCGCCAGTTTCCCTGAGCGTCGCGCTGAGCAAGGAATACGCGCTCGGGTGCGGTCTTGGCCCAATGCTCGAGTGCATCACTAAGCTTGCGATGATACTTGCCAAGCGATTGCGCCGCCCGGATATGGATGACGCCACCGGCGCCCTTCTCAAGGACAACATCCGGCTTGCCGAGCCGGACCGGTCGCAACGGCGCGGCCGCTGAAGTCGTGACCTCTGATGCTGCGCTCATCGGCGTTTGTTGCCCCAACTAGTTGCGCGTGGTCTTCGGCGCGCGCTTCTCAAGAAAATCCTTCAGGCGTGCCTTCGCCTCTGGATCCGCTTGTGCAATCGCCGCCATAAGCGCCTCAACCGCGTAGCCGCTCTGTGGATTCATTTCGGCGATCCGCGGCAGGGCATGCATTATGGCAAAATTTGTCAGCGACGCATTGCCCGCAATGCGTTGGGCGAGTTCGAGGCCTTTCGCGTAACCCTTGCCCGGTTCCACCAGATAGGTCGTCAAGCCAATGCTTTGGCCTTCCTCGGCGGAATAAGTGCGGCCGGTGAGCATCATGTCCATCATTCGCGCGGTGCCGATCAATCGCGGCAGTCGAACCGAGCCGCCACCGCCAACGTAGATTCCGCGGCTGCCTTCCGGCAGCGCGTAATAGGCTGACCGCTCAGCGACACGCACGTGCGTAGCTGCGGCAAGCTCAAGACCGCCGCCGACCACCGCGCCATGCAAGACAGCCACGGCCGGCACCTTGCCGAATTGTATCTTCTCGAACGCTCTATGCCAGAGGCTGGAATGCGCTATGCCTTGCGTGACGTCGCGCTCCTCTAATTCGGAGAGATCGAGGCCGGCAGAGAAATGCTCGCCCTCTCCGGCGATCAGCACGGCGCCAATGCCGTCCGGCAACGACGAGAAGAATTGCTCGATTCCGACAATGGCCTCATCGTTGAGCGCATTGCGCTTTTGCGGCCTGTTAAGCCGCAGAATGGCGACCGCGCCCTCTCGCTCGGCAATGAGAGACGCCGGAAGCCTGATTGCAAGACGCTCCGCCATTATTCCACCTCGTAGACATCAAGACGCACAGCGCGTGCCTCGCGTTGGCCTCGTGCCAGGGCCAGAATCCGATTGAGCCAGTCGACGTTCGGGTCGGAAGTCTCAAACCGCATTACGGTCCGGAAATAATAGTGAGCAGGATCGACATTGTCGCCCCGCGCCAACCGTTCCATGACTTCGGGAGGCCCGTGCCGAAGCCCTTCGCTGGTGACCCCGATAAGCGCGCCGTCCTCGGTTTCGATGATGTAGCGCGCTTTGATATCGGCAGCACCGTCGGTGCGGATGATCTGCCAATCGGCGCCACCCGGAAGGATGCGCCCATTGAGCTTTGGCCCGCGCACGCTGCCGCCGAGGATGCCAATGACACGCCGCTCGCCGTAGGGCGTGCGACCGAGGCCGGTGATGTCCTCGAGCTCTGCGAAAATCGTGAAAATGGGTTGCTTTCCCAGCATGACGGCAATCCGTTGGAGCCCCAACTTCTAACGGGCGGCCATTTGACCCTGCCGATGGCCAGCCGTAAATACGGGGCGCAACCGGGATCCCATCTCTATGGCGCGTATTACCTCGCTCGCCGAAGCCATTAAGTCCGCTATCCACGATGGCGACACCATTGCGCTGGAAGGCTTCACACACCTTATTCCTCACGCCGCCGGTCACGAGATCATTCGCCAGGGCCGCAAGAACCTGACGCTGATCCGGATGACGCCTGACCTCGTCTACGATCAGCTGATTGGGATGGGTTGCGTCGGCAAGCTCGTCTTTTCTTGGGGCGGGAATCCGGGCGTGGGCTCTTTGCATCGCTTGCGCGACGCAGTTGAGAACGGATGGCCGCACAAGCTCGAACTGGAAGAGCACTCGCATGCCGCAATGGCAAACGCGTATGAGGCCGGCGCGGCCGGGCTGCCGTGCGCGATTTTCCGCGGCTACATCGGTGGTGACCTGCCGAAGGTCAATTCCAGGATTAAGCGCGTGACGTGTCCGTTCACCGGCGAGGAACTTGCCGCCGTACCGGCGCATCGTCCCGACGTCGCCGTTATTCATGCGCAACGCGCCGACAAGGCCGGGAATGTCATGATTGAAGGCGTGCTCGGCGTGCAGAAGGAAGCTGTCCTTGCCTCCAAGCGTTCGGTGGTGACGGTCGAAGAAATTGTCGACGAACTCCCCGAGCGCAGCCTCAACGCCGTGGTGCTGCCGCACTGGACCGTCGGTCATATTGCCGAGGTGCCGGGTGGCGCATTCCCATCCTATGCGCAGGGCTACTATCCGCGCACCAACAGCTTCTACAAGGAGTGGGACGCGATCTCTCGCGAACGCGACTCGTTCCTTGCCTGGATGAAAGAAAACGTGCTGACCAAAGGACCAGAGATCTTCGCACAACACGTGCGCAAGTTCCGGACGGCGGCGGAGTAAGCATCATGGCCGACTATACACCGAATGAAATGATGACGATTGCCGCGGCCCGCGCATTGAAGGATGACGATGTTTGTTTCGTTGGCATTGGCATGCCGTCGGCTGCGGCAAATCTCGCGCGCCTGACGCACGCACCGAACATCACACTCATCTATGAGTCGGGCACGCTTGCGACCAAGCCGAATATCCTGCCGCTCTCGATAGGCGACGGCGAATTGTGCGAGACTGCAATCACCACTGTTTCGGTGCCGGAAATGTTTCGTTACTGGCTGCAAGGTGGACGCATCAAGGTCGGCTTCCTCGGTGGTGCGCAGATCGACAAGTTTGCCAATCTCAACACGACGGTGGTCGGACCCTACGACAAGCCGAAAGTCCGGTTGCCGGGTGGCGGCGGTGCGCCGGAGATCGCGACCTCGTGCGGTGAGATCTTCATTATCATGGCGCAAGGCAAGCGCAGTTTCGTGGACAAGCTCGACTTTGTCACTTCGATCGGTCATGTGTCGGGCGGCGACAGCCGAAGCAAGCTCGGCGTGAAGACGAAAGGTCCGACCAGGCTGATCACCGATCTCGCCATTCTAGAGCCCGATCCGACGACGAAGGAAATGACCGTCGTTTCGATTCATCCGGACGTCACGCGTGACCAGATCCAGGAGAATACCGGCTGGAAGGTCGCCTACGCGGCGAAGGTCGTGGAAACGCCGGCCCCCACGAAGCGCGAGCTCGAGGTCCTGCGTGATTTACAAGCGCGCACCAAGCGCGCGCAAGAGGCCGCCTGATGGCGCGCGACGTTTTTATTTGTGACGCTGTCCGGACGCCCATCGGCCGCTACGGCGGCGCGCTTGCCAAGGTGCGGACGGATGACCTTGCAGCGGTGCCGATCAAGGCGCTGATGGCGCGCAATCCCAAGGTCGATTGGGCAAAGCTAGAGGAAGTCTACTACGGCTGCGCCAACCAGGCCGGCGAGGACAACCGCAACGTTGCGCGGATGGCGCTCCTGCTTGCGGGGCTGCCGGACAGCGTGCCTGGCGTGACCTTGAACCGTCTCTGCGCTTCCGGCCTCGAAGCCGTGGGCACGGCGGCCCGGGCAATTCGCGCCGGCGAAATGGATTTCGCGATAGCAGGCGGCGTTGAATCGATGACGCGCGCGCCCTTCGTGCAGGGAAAAGCACAGGAAGCGTTCTCCCGATCCGCCGAAATTTACGACACGACGATTGGCTGGCGTTTCGTCAATCCGCTGATGAAACAGCAATATGGCATCGATTCCATGCCGGAAACGGGCGAGAACGTTGCCGAGGAATTCCAGGTCACGCGTGCCGACCAGGATGCGTTTGCCCTGCGCTCTCAGCAGCGTGCCGGCAAAGCGATCGCCGCAGGCTATTTCGCCAAAGAGATCGTTGCGGTGGAAGTGCTCGGAGGCAAAGCGGGGCCGGTTAAAGTCGATAAGGACGAGCATCCGCGCCCAGACACGACGATCGAGCAACTTGCCAAGCTCAAAACGCCCTTCCGCAATCCCGGAACCGTCACCGCAGGCAATGCGTCCGGCGTGAATGATGGCGCCGCGGCCCTGATCATCGCGTCGGAGACGGCGGCCAAGGCGCACGGGCTCAAGCCACGTGCGCGCATACTCGGCATGGCGTCGGCGGCGGTGCCGCCTCGCATCATGGGGATCGGGCCGGTACCCGCAACCCAGAAGCTGATGGCTCGCCTCCAGCATAAAATTAGCGATTACAATTTGATCGAGATCAACGAAGCCTTCGCCTCACAGTCGCTAGCCTGCCTGAGGCAGCTTGGCCTTGCCGACGATGCCGGGCACGTCAATCCGCACGGCGGTGCGATTGCCCTCGGTCATCCGCTCGGCATGTCGGGCGCACGTCTGGCGATGACGGCTGCGCATGGTTTGGAAGAGAATGGTGGAAAGCTGGCGCTTGCCACGATGTGTGTAGGTGTCGGCCAAGGCGTATCGCTGGCTCTCGAACGGGTCGGCTAAGAGGAAATAAAAGGGGCAGTAGGAAATGGCGCTCGTTTTTCCGAAGGAAAGCCTAGGTGCTTTTCCGAAACACCTTACTCCCGGCTATCGCAGCACGGTGAAGCGGTCGCCGTCCAAGCCGTTGATAATCGTGCCGCACACGTTGTCGGAGCTGACAGGGCCCGTCTACGGCCACGATGCGATTCAGGAAGGCGATGCCGATCTTACCAAGCAGCACAAAGGCGAGCCGCTGGGGGAGCGCATCATCGTGCACGGCCACGTGTTCGACGAAGACAAGCGTCCTGTCCCCGATACCCTGGTTGAGATCTGGCAGGCGAATGCCTGTGGCCGTTATGTCCACAATGTCGACCAGCATCCGGCGCCGCTCGATCCGAATTTCACTGGAGCCGGGCGAACCATCACCGACAAGAAAGGTTACTACCGTTTCATCACTGTGAAGCCAGGCGCCTATCCCTGGGGCAATCACCACAATGCCTGGCGGCCAAACCACATCCATTTTTCAGTGTTCGGCCACTCGTTTCTTTCGCGGCTTGTCACTCAGATGTATTTCCCGGGCGATCCCTTGTTTCCGTTCGACCCAATCTTCAACTCAGTGATGGACGAGAAGGCGCGCCAGCGCATGATTTCGACGTTCGATCTGGAGAATACAATCCCCGATTGGGCGCTCTGCTTCCGCTTCGATATTGTGCTGCGCGGACGCGAAGCCACACCCCAGGACACGGATAAACACTAGCGCGAGATCCGTCGATCGAGTCATGCGCGAAGGAAAACGTTAATGTCGGAAATAACTCCCTCACAGACCGTCGGTCCATTCTTCGCCTATGGGCTCGCTCCGCATAGCCGCTGCGAGTGGCGGCCGGAGCAGGGCAAGGACGTTTACGACTGGAAGGAGGCCCCCGGCGCCAACCTGGTGACCCCGGATGCAACCGGCACCAAGATTCGCATAGAGGGAAGTGTGCTCGACGGCGACGGCATGCCGATCAATGACGCGATGATCGAAGTCTGGCAGGCCGATGCGCAGGGTCGCTATGCCAACCCACGCGACAACCGTAGCCGCCCGAATACGAAGTTTATGGGTTTCGGCCGTTCGGCAACGGACAAGAACGGTGTCTACAGTTTCGATACCATCAAGCCGGGCTCGGTCCCCGGTCCGAACGGGAAGTCCCAGGCACCGCACATCGTGTTCTGCATTTTTTCGCGCGGCATGCTGCGGCAGATCTATACCCGCCTCTATTTTTCCGACGAGGCATCGAACGCGAATGATCCCATCCTGGTGCTGGTCCCAACTGACCGGCGCGAGACTCTCGTTGCCCACAAAGAGATGCGGGGTGCCGTGCCGGTCTACCGGTTCGACATTCGGGTCCAGGGCGAGAACGAGACGGTTTTCTTCGAGATCTGATCCGATACTCCAGATTTTCCGGCGTTAGGGGCCATTTGCCGGGCACCGGTAGCGGCAGCGTCTGCCCATTGGAGCCCAACGAACAGATTCATGGTGTGGGTCATGGCCCACTTCTGAGCAGATGCTCTTCCGTAGCCTGTCAGAAATTGGCTTTCTATTACAATATCGACCTATTTTAGAGGTGGGCAAGGTGCCCACCCACCTTGCCCATCTTTCCCAACTTCATATTTACAGTTGACCTTTGGGGCCGGAGTTGGTTCGCTCAGATCCAACGGCCGCCGAGAGCCGCTGAGGAAACACAAGCCATGAATGAACAGATTCTCCAGGAGATCAGCGAATTCTGTCGTGCGCGCGGGCTCGCGGAGTCGACCTTTGGCCGCCGCGCCGTCAACGACGGCAAGCTTGCCAGCCGCCTGCGCAATGGCGGTCGCATCACGACCGATACGCTGGACCGCATCCGCGCGTTCATGGCGCGCAATTCGGATGGGGCCCCGGCGCGCCGCCGCGTACTTTTCGAGCCGACGCCGCCTGGCGTTCTGCCGGTGGTGAAGCCGTCGGCTCCGCCGGTCGCTTCCGGTATGTCGGGTGAGGGTCCGCAGCGGAATTTCCGTTTCTTCGACAACCGGCAGAAGTACCTGTTGTTCGTGAACACCTG
>JACZDD010033825.1_pt1 | contig 10242 bp, 9 predicted proteins | sample 8641771 | NCBI WGS metagenome assembly JACZDD01 (sample SAMN15324614, study PRJNA640507) | soil metagenome | isolation source: intercropping peanut in the second line | place: China: Luxin town, Laibin City, Guangxi Province | collected 2019-07-25 | depth 10cm m | reverse complement strand
GTCGGCCGCGGACCAGGAGGTCCGCCCTACTAAACTAAGTGACATTGGGTTGACAACCCGCCGCAGGCTACCAGCCGGCCCCACAAGCCAATAACGCCACTATGCGACTTCCGCCGAAGCAGCCTTTTCAACTTCTTCCTTCGTTCCGCGAACGCGTGTGGGGGCGCAAAAGCCTGGCGCCTTATTTTCCGGAGGTCCAGGGAGCAAACCGTATCGGCGAGGCCTGGTTCAGTTTTGAAGAAAACCAGACCTCATTAGGCGGAACTTTGGGCGAGTTGATCGCCGCTCATCCCACAATATTGGGGACTTCGTCGGACAATGAACATCCCGCCATTTGCCCGCTTCTAATAAAGCTGCTCTTCACGACCGAGCGTCTTTCCGTTCAGGTACATCCGGGAGACGAGTACGCCCGCCATCACCACAATTGCCTGGGAAAAACCGAGGCTTGGTATGTGATCGATGCCGAACCCGGTGGCGAGATTGCCATCGGATTTCGCGAATCTCTTACGCCCGGCCAACTGAGGGCGAGCGCTTTGAACGGTGAGATAGAAAATCTGCTCGATTGGCGCAAGGTGAGCGCCGGCGATGTGATTCTTACGCCGGCCGGAACGGTCCATGCCATTGGAGCCGGCGTGACCATTTGCGAAATCCAGCAAAACTCCGATATAACCTATCGCTTGTACGACTACGGGCGGCCACGCGAACTGCATCTCGATCACGGCGTTCAGGTTTCACATCTGGGCCCCTACAATCACCATCAGGAAAAAGTGACCCTCTCCGAGGGGCGCGAGCAGCTCGCCGCCTGCGAGTATTTTCGGATCGAACGTTTGCGTCCTTCCGGCGCGATAACGATCGGAGGCGGCTTGCCGCACTATTTGCTGCTGGTGTCCATCAAAGGTTCCGGAAGCATCGCGGGTTCCGGCTACGCTCCTGGACAAACCTGGATGGCGCCCGCAGGGGCGGCGGAATTCACGATCGCCGGCGCGGATTCGGAATGGCTCCTGACCTACGCCGCAAACGAGCCGCTCGATGCGGTAGCGGTTGGCCTAACGTAAAAACGCCAGCAGAAGCAGGGCCATCTTTGTGCGCTTGGGGACCTGGATACGGCGCGTCAGCACCGAGTAATTCGATTTCTCGATGCGCGATAGCAGCCGCAGGTAAATCTCTCGAAGAGCCCATAACGAACGCTGGCTCTTCTTTTCAATCAGGCCCATCAACTCGGCTGACTCTTCATAGCAGGCCCGCGCGCGGGCGGCCTCGAACTCCATCAGACTGCGAAAACGATCGTTCTCCGAGCCGGCGCGCAGTTGCTCGGCCGATACATCAAAACGGCGCAGATCTTCGAGCGGCAAATAGACCCTGCCGGCTTCGGCATCCTCGCGCACATCACGCAGAATGTTCGTAAGCTGAAACGCCACGCCGCATTTTTCCGCCAGTAGCAGAGCCCGTACGGACTCGAAGCCAAAAATGTGGATGATGGTAAGTCCCACGACGGAAGCCACCTGGTAGCAGTATCGATACAACTCTTCGTACGTCTCCATCTGCCGCGGCTCGAGATCCGACATCACGCCATCGATCATTTCGTGGAAGAACCGATGCGGAATGGAATAACGCTGTACTGTATCGACGAAGGCCGGCCAGATCGGATTTTCCCCGAGCTGCTCATGCAGCGCCCGATCGAGTTCTACGCGCCACAACGCGATGCTTTGCTGTGATTGCCCGGATTCCCGTATCGCGGGATCGTCACTCAAATCGTCACAATGGCGCATGAACGCGTAGATCGCGCACATTGCCTCCCGCCTCGGCTTGTCGAGCAGCAGAAACGAATAATAGAAATTCTTAGCGCGTTCCTTTGCGATCTGCTCGCAGTAGCGATAGGATTCGCCGACCGCCGAAGACATCAAAACGGAAGAAGCCGGGGTAGGCATCGAAGAAGGATCCCGGCACGCTCCGTTTTCGAAATATGCGGACGCTGCCGTAACACATTGTAATCCTGCATCTTGATCTTTTGTAAGATCTTCATTCCCCCGCGGCTGAATAATTCGAGGTCGATCGCCAGCCGCCTATGTACCTTGCCGATTAGAGGCAGTCCCTTTTCAAACAAATCCTCGGCCACCTCGACTGCTTCGGCAAGCACGGCCCGGGAACGCGCGTTTTCCTCGAGCCTCAGCAATTCTTCGAGGCCGTATCCATGTTTGGCAAGCAGATCCAGCGGCAGATACACGCGGCCTTTCTCCAAGTCCACGCCAACGTCCTGCCAAAAATTCGCAAGCTGGAGCGCCGTACAAGTGTAATCGGAAAGCCGCTGCCGTTCCGCATCGCGATAGCCGCACAAATATAGAACCAAGTGGCCCACCGGATTGGCCGAGTTGACGCAATAACCGAATACCTCGTCGAACGTGCGGTAGCGTGTGGTGGTCTGATCCTGCTCGAACGCGCGGATGAGCCGGTCGAAAGGCTCGATCGGAATATCGTACTTTCGTACAGTTTCCTTCAGCGCTACATACACCGGGTGCGAGGCCTCGCCCCGGTACATGGCCTCGAGCTCACGCCGCCACCAGGCGAGCAGGCGCAGGCTTTCTTGTGGATCGCCGATTTCGTCGCCTAAGTCGTCGGCCCAGCGGCAGAAGCTGTAAACGTTATAAAAATCCTGATGCAGTTTTCGCGGGAGCAGGAAACTCACTACATGAAAGTTTTCGTAATGATGAGTCGCGAGCCAGCGCGTATATTCCCGCGCCTCGGTTTCCGAATAGGCGGTGGTGTCCTCCGACCGGCTGCGAACGTATTCTTTTGGCTGTAAGCGGGCGACTGCCACTTTCTTTTATCGTCAGGGAATGATCGCGGTCTTGATCTGGCCGTTCCGTCGATAAGCCAAATCGTGCAGGACCTGGGGTAATTGGCTGAGGGGTTCTTCGTGATTCACCAGAAAGCCGGCGTTGACTTTGCCCTGGGCCAGAAATTCAAGCGAGCGGCGAATGTGGGCGGGTGTGTGATGAAAACTGGCTCGGCAAGTGATCTCCGAGTAGTGCAACAGTCCGGTATCGAGTCCCACTTTCGTACCGGATGGACAACCGCCAAAGAAATTGATAGTGCCACCCCGGCGCACCAGTTGTGTTGCTAATTCCCACGCTTCGGGATGTCCGATGGCTTCGATTACTACGTCGGCGCCACGGCCGCCGGTGAGCGCCTTCAATTCGCTGGCGAGCGTGGCGTGATCTCCCATTAAAAGACCTTCATCCGCACCGAGCAGCATGGCCCGGTCTACCTGCTCCTGGCGGCGCGCGATGGCAATTACGTGCATTCCATAGGCGTATTTGGCCAATTGCACGAACATCAGGCCGATGGGCCCCAATCCAATGATCGCCAGCGTATCGCCGGCATGCACGTTGCTCTCATCCAGGCCGCGCACCGAGCACGCCAAGGGCTCCACCAACGCGGCGTCCTTGTATCCGAGGCTGGATGGAATCACGTATGTGTTCTTTTGAACAATGCGCGCGGGAAGCCGGATGAATTCGGCGTACGCTCCGTTATTGAACAGCAAATCCTGGCAAAGGTTTTGCTGGCCGTGCTGGCAAAAGAAACAGCGATCGCAGGGCGCCGAATTGGCCGCCACAATGCGCTGGCCCGGGCGGAAATGCGCGACGCCTTCGCCGACCGCTACCACATCGCCCGCCATCTCGTGTCCAAACAAGGCCGGCGGGCGGATCATCTTGGCGTGATAGCCCCGACGGAAGACTTTCACATCCGTGCCGCAAGTGAGCGCCGTGCGAACGCGCACGAGCAACTCGCCCGACCCGATCTGCGGAATCGGGACCGACTCCAGCCGCACGTCTTCCTTGCCATACAGGATCGCCGCCTGCATATTCTCAACCTCGGCTACTGCCATGCGCTTTGCTCCTGCGGGCGAACCACCACCTTCAGCGACTCAGGGCTAGGACGGCGGCACAATTCGATTCCTTGCTCTATTTCGGCAAGTGGCACGCGATGCGAAATCAGCTGCTCGAGTGGCAAATCGCCGCTAAACACCAGACGCGCGGACTCGTGCTGTAGATCGATATCGGCGCTGTAAGAGCCGAGCAGCACCCGCTCGCCGACACAGATCCCGGCGCCTGGGATTTCAATGCGCTCGGAAGACGAGGTCTGCGCAAAGAGAAGGATCTTCGCGCCGGGCCGCGAAATCCGCAGCGCCTGCTCGACCAGACCGGGTGCGCTCACCGCAAGAATTACCGCATCGGCGCCACGGCCGTCCGTGTGCGCCTTTACCGCCGCTTCAAAATTCTGGCCATCTGCCGTCTCTAACGGATCATAGGCGTGCGCTCCAAAGCGTTCAGCCAACTCTCGCCGGCTCCGAATGCCATCCGTCGCGAGCACCGACGCGCCCATGCGCTTTGCAAGCATGGTAAAGATCAGCCCAATCGAACCTTGCCCCAGGACCGCTACTACGTCGCCCGGCTCAACCGCTAACATATGCACGGCTTTTAGACACGTATTCACCGGTTCGACCCAACATGCCTGATCGAAGGAGACGCCTTCGGGAATCGGCTCGACACCCTCGTTCACGATCCAATCCATGACGCGAACATATTGCGAAAAGCCACCTCCCGCAGGCTCAAAGCCTGCCGTTACCCCCACTCTCTTATACAACGAACATTGTGCATATAAGCGGCGGTGACAAAAAAAACAGTCGCGGCATGGAATGTGATGGAAGACTACCACCCGATCACCGGGCGAATACCGCGTGACACCCGAGCCGACTGACGCAACCACGCCCGCCGTTTCATGGCCATACACACGCGGCGGAGCAAGGAGGTCATGTTCAATTTTCTTCAGATCGGTATGGCAGATCCCGCAGCTTTCCACTCGCACCAGCATCTCGCCGCGGCCGATGGATGGCGTATCGATCGATTGAACCGCAATACGGCCCTGCCCCAGATACACCGCCGCCCGCATCGAGCACGGTACATCTTCACTCGGCGTGAGCGCTGTTAGCGTTTGGACTGATTCGGCTGCTGACAAGAAACTCTCCCAATACCCGCGCGGCTTCTTCCGAGCGCCGCTTCAGACGAAATAGCTCGGGAAGCAAATTTGGACGGCGAAGGGCATGAATCATAATTTTCCCACGTGCGATCCTTCCTTCCCGATCTCGCATCCGGTTCCAATCGATCGCAAACGATTCTTCGGCCCGGTCAAGTACAATTTTGATGCAGCAAAACGGCAATCCGGCGCGTTTAACCCGCGCCGCGACACCCGCCGCTTCCATTTCCACCGCCACACCGCCCGCATCGTTCCGTAAGCTCCGCTTTTCCTCCCGATCGGTCGCAATCCGGTCTTGCGAGACTACCAAACCAGAGATCGCCTCCGTCCCCCCGATAACCTCGACGCAATCGTAACGCTCTTTGTTCGTCCAGTCCAGAACCTCTTTTGCGACGATCATTTGTCCCTCGCGCAGAGCCGGATCAAGGGCGCCGCAAAAACCCGTGCTGACCACTGCTTCGAGCGCCGACGAGGAAAGTTCCGCCGATGTAATAGCGCGAATGGCGATTTCCACAGCGCGCATGGCCAGTTTCGGACCTGCGCCGTTGGCTGCCAGCAAAAGCCGACGGCCTTCCCAAACGCCTTCATAGGCATAGGCCAGCGGCCACTTCAACTTTCGAAGGCCAGTAAGCAATTTAGCCATGGGCTCGAGTTCGACCGCTTCCGATGCTACGTAAAGAATCGCCATCTAGTTCGGTCCGTATCCATTGGCGCGGAACCAGTCGATCGCACGCTTCAGAGCTTCCTCTACCGGCCGCGGCGTAAACCCGAGTTCCCGCGCCGCCTTGGCATGCGTGACGAACATTTTCTTGCGAGCCATTCTCACTCCCTCGATCGGGGCGAGCGGCGGCTTACCGGTCACGTGCGCCAGCGCCGTGGTGATGGCCCCGGCTGCATAGGCAACCGCAAAAGGAACTTTCCTCGTCGGAGCCGGCTTGCCTGACAACATCGAGAGACGGCCTAAAATTTGCTCCAGGGTAACGTTTTCGCAGCCCAGTATGTAGCGCTCGCCGGGACGGCCCTTTTCCGCCGCCAACAAATGACCGATGGCCGTATCACGCGCATCCACCAGATTCAATCCTGTATCGACAAACGCCGGAAGCCGGTCGCACAAAAAATCTACGATTACTTTCCCGGTCGGCGTGGGCTTCCAATCGTGATCTCCGACCGGCGCCGTGGGGTTTACGATCACCACCGGGAGGCCGGCTGCGGCGTTCTCGAGAGCTACCTGCTCGGCAAGCCACTTGGATCGTTTGTAGTGGCCCACCATGGCATCTATCGATACGGGTGTTTTCTCGTCTCCGCTACCCTCTGCCGGCAACCCGATGCAGCCGACGGTACTCGTATAAACCACTCGCTCGACCCCGGCTTGCGCCGCCGCGGCTAGCAGATTGCGCGTACCTTCCACGTTGGAAGAATACAGATCGCCAGGATTCTTCGACCAAAGACGGTAATCCGCCGCTACATGAAAGACCAATTCGCAACTTTCAACGGCCCGCCGCAGAGAATCGGGATCGCGCAGGTCCCCGGTAACTCGCTCCACGTCCAATTCGCGAATCCGGCTGGCCGGACGGCAGAGCGCCCGCACACGGTAACCGCGCTCGGTGAGGAGACGAGCCACATGCCAGCCGAGAAATCCGCTAGCGCCGGTTACGAGCGTGAGAGCCAAGTTCGTACGCGCGGCTTAAGCCACCGACTCTTCCCGCACCGCCGTGGCTTTCCTGTATGTCGAGAGAGCAAGCAACGGAAACGTATTCCGGTAATCGGTATATGCCAGATAAAATACGCGCGGGAAGCCGGTTCCGGTCGAATAGTTTTCCTCCCAGGTTCCATCCGGTCGTTGCGTGCGCACCAGATAATCGATTCCGTTAAAGAGACTCTCGCTGCGTAGGTCGCCTCCTGCAAGCAGCGCCAGAAGCGCCCACGCGGTTTGCGAGGGCGTGCTTGGATTCGGGACGAAGCAGCCCTCGTCATAGCTGGCGCAGCTCTCGCCCCAGCCTCCATCGCGATTTTGATAGGCGCGAATGAATTCGAGCGCCCGCTGGATCGACGGCTCGTTCTCGCTCACGCCCGCCGCGCGCAAACCGCGTAACGCCAGAAACGTGCCGTAAATATAGTTCACTCCCCAGCGGCCATACCAGCTTCCATCCTGCTCCTGCGTGCACAACAGATAACTGACTCCGCGCTCGATCGCCGGGTGAGTAGATCGCAAGCCGCAGCGAATCAGCGCTTCGAGAACTCTTCCTGTGATATCCGGGCAGGAAGGATCGAGCATGGCATTGTGATCCGCGAATGGAACATGGCTCAAAATGCGCCAGTTATTATCTACGTCGAACGCCGCCCAGCCGCCGTCGTTACCCTGCATAGCAAGCAGCCACTTCACGGCGCGCTTCTCACAAGCCCGCTGCTTATTCTCGTCCGAGCTGCGCGCTTTAGCGAACGCCAGCAATACCATCGCCGTGTCGTCGATATCTGGGTAGAACTCGTTATTAAACTCAAATGCCCAGCCGGACGGTTCCACTCCCGGTCGCTTCACCGACCAGTCGCCTTTACGGCGCACTTCTTTCGAAAGCATCCAGTCGGCAGTGCGGCGCAGAACGGCTACCGGGGGACTCTCCATCTCCGCCAAGGCAAACGCGGCCAGCGCGGTATCCCAAATGGGCGAAAAACAAGGCTGCATGTAAAAGCCGCGCGCGTCATTATCGACCATGAGCCCGTTGAACTGCTTTTCCGCTTCGATGCGATACGGATGGTTTGCGTCATAACCCAGTACATCCAGGGCCATCACCGCGTACTGCATCGACGGATAAATTGCGCCTAATCCATCGGATTTCTCAAAGTGCCGGATCATCCAATCGCTGCATTTGGCCACCGCATAGCGCCGGATAAACCGCGGCCCCAAGCGCTCCCAGACTTTCAGAAACCGGTCCAGCGCAAGGAAACAATTGCGCCAGCTGAAAAATCCCAAATCCTTTTCCGGATGCATTGGCGCGCCGGGCAAGTACAATTCCTCGAGCGTAAAACCGGCCGGCGCCGGTCGCTGCGGATTAGAGGAGTGCACGATCGACAACGGAATCACGATCGCACGCGTCCACGAGGACATCTGATAGATGAAATGGAACGGCAGAAGAATAACTTCAGGCGGTATGGAGGGGCATGCCTCCCGCGGGAACAAATTAAACAGGCTGAGGTTGATGCGAACGTAGCTGTTGGCCGCCTGTAGTCCGCCCAGTTCCAGGATCCGGTCGCGCAAGCGCAACATGCGCGGGTCGGATGCCGCCACGCCGGCCACTTTCAACGCGAAATAGGCTTTAATCGAGGCATTGATCTCCGCCGGCCCCTTGCGATAAATATTGAAGCCGCCGTCTTCGAGCTGGCGCGCCAGAATGGCCGCCACCGCGCGCTCGACTTTAGGCCGGGTAGGTGGATTCCATACGCCGTCTACCGGCGGATGAAGCCAAAGCTCCATCAGAATGTAGTCGGATTCCAGCGTCGTATCGGCTCGTAAATCCGCCCACCAGAAACCCTCGCGATTTTGCCGGCTTATCAGCGACGCAGCCGCTCTGCGAATAGCGTCGCCCACGCCCATCTCGCCGGCGCTAAGGTTCAGCGCATCCGGGATGTCGAAACCAGATCGTTCAAGCACCGCGAATTACCTGCCTAAACACGCACAGTGTGCAATCGGGGAGTAAAGTTTTCGAGATCGGACGGCAGCGTGAACCGCACATCCTCCTCTTTGATTTCTGCCTCTTCCAGATGAGAATACCCTTGCGCCTTTAAATGCGCAATCAATTCTTCCACTAAATGTTCTGGCGCGGAAGCTCCGGCGGTCACTGCCACAGTGGAAACGCCTTCCAGCATAGACGGCTTCACTTCGCTGCAATCGTCCAGCAAATAGGCCGGCACACCCGCCTTTTCGCACACCTCAACCAGCCGCCGGGAATTAGAACTGTTATTCGAGCCCACCACTAAAAGCGCCTGACATAAGGGCGCTACCGCTTTGACGGCGAGCTGACGGTTCTCGGTTGCATAACAAATATCCTGTGTTTTCGGGCCCACGATTTTCGGGAACCGCTCTTTGAGGCGTGTAACGATTTCCTTTGTCTCATCCAGCGAAAGCGTAGTTTGGGTCAGATAGACAACCCGTTCCGGATCTTTGATCGTGAGCCGGTCCACATCGTCCACATCGGAAACCAGAATGGTGCTTTCCGGCGCTTCACCCAGTGTGCCGGTGACTTCGTCGTGGTCGCGGTGTCCAATCAGCACGATCGTATGCCCCTGCTTGGCGAAGCGAACCGCCTCGAGATGTACTTTCGTCACCAGCGGGCACGTGGCGTCAATCACTTGCAACTTGCGCTCTTTCGCCTCTTCCCGGACCGCCGGCGACACCCCATGGGCGCTGAAAATGACCCGCGCTCCCTCGGGAACCTCGCTTAGTTCCTCGACGAAAATCGCTCCCGCGCAACGCAATTCATCGACCACATGGCGGTTGTGTACGATCTCCTTGCGGACGTAAATCGGTGCTCCATACAGGTCGAGCGCGATCTTTACGACATCGATAGCGCGCACGACTCCGGCGCAGAACCCCCGCGGTTTCAGCAGGATAATCTTCTTTTCGCGGCCGTTCGAGCGCATAAAAACTCTTTAAGTATAACAAACGCTTACGTTTTCTAAGCTAATATGACGAGACATGCCCGGCCAGCTCACCCGCGTCCTTCTCACGTCCGATCAGATCCAGCGACGCATTCGAGAACTGGCCGCGGAGATCGAGCTAGATTACCCGGACGGACCTATCTACCTAATCTCTGTACTCAAGGGCGCCTTTGTCTTCGTAGCGGATCTGGCCCGCGCTCTCACTCGCCCCGCGGTGCGGATCGAGTTCATGGCCATCTCCTCCTACGGTGATCAGAAAACCAGTTCCGGCCAGGTAAAAGTCACACGCGACCTCGACGTGAACATCGAAGGGTATGACGTTCTGATTGTCGAAGATATCATCGATAGCGGCGTAACGCTCAGCTATCTGAAACGGCTTTTAGAGCAACGCAAACCGAAATCTCTGGCTATCGTAACCCTGCTCGATAAGCCCGAGCGGCGCGTGCAACCGGTGGAAGTGAAATATGTCGGGTTTCGGATTCCCGACGAATTTGTGGTGGGCTACGGTTTGGATTTTGCGGAAGACTACCGGAACCTGAGCGATATCCGGGTGCT
>JACZDD010030932.1_pt1 | contig 10255 bp, 9 predicted proteins | sample 8641771 | NCBI WGS metagenome assembly JACZDD01 (sample SAMN15324614, study PRJNA640507) | soil metagenome | isolation source: intercropping peanut in the second line | place: China: Luxin town, Laibin City, Guangxi Province | collected 2019-07-25 | depth 10cm m | reverse complement strand
CGGCCCACATGCTCATACATACCGACAGACGCTATCTTGTCGAAAGAACCGTGCACGTCGCGGTAATCGCAGAGGCTGACGGAAACCCGCTCGAGGCCCTCCCGTTCAATGACCTGCTGGGCAAAATCAAGCTGACGTTGCGCCAGCGTACACCCGAGCGCCTGAACGCCGAAATGCTTAGCGGCATAGGTCACCAAGCCTCCCCAGCCGCAGCCGATATCGAGAAAACGATCGCCCGGGCGCAGCGACAAATCGCGGCAGATCGCCTCGAGCTTCTGGCGCTGTGCTGTTTCCAGTGAATCGTCCGGCGTGCAAAAATGGGCAGCCGAATAGACCATCCGCGAATCGAGAAATTGCGAGTAGAATTCGTCGGAACGATCGTAGTGAAACTGGACGTTTCGCGCCGCCGGATTTCTGCGCCCAAGTAGGAACGAAGTTCGTAAGTGCTGCAGGCGCGCGAGCCCGGAGAAAAGGAGCTGCCGAAATAGGGAGTGATGATGGTGGGAGAAGTATCGAATGGCCTCGAAAATGTCGCCGTGGATTTCGACTCTGCCATGGATAAAAGTAATGGCCGCCGAATAAGGATCCATTTGCAGAAAGCGGCGCGGCGCCGAGCCATCTTTTTCGATGATCGTGAATCGTCCCTGGGGGCCCGGGCATACGTTGCTTCCTCCGTCCGGTTGACTGATCCACACATGGCTCGGTTCTGATCTTCGCTGCTCCGCAATAGACACTTTCCTACTCCATCCAATTAGATGCTGCCGGATATAAATTCTATACCCGGTAAGCTGTCAGGATCCTTTGCCGTGCAAGCCAACCAGAATCAAGCCTGCTATGACTAGTCCGGTGCCAGTAGTCTTGGCCAGGAGCGTCCATCCATTGAAATCTTCGCGGAACCAGGATGGCTTAAACCGGGAAATCAAGTAAGCGCCGGCGAATATCGTCACATAACGAAGTCCTGAAACGCTCTGCACGATAGACGGCGTGGCGCGGCTAATTGCCAGCACCACCAGAAACGATCCGACCCCTGCCAATACCCGGTTGAACATATACCAGAACTTACTCTTTGGTTGCGCCTTGTCGGACACCTGGAATATCTCCTTTCGCCAGGATGGCGGAACAAGTAGTGCCATCGACCCGATGAAGGTTCCCAATGTAAACCAGACATATCCACTCACAAAATTAATCTGGTTGAAGACGATCTTTTGCAGGACATTCATCAGACCGAATCCGCCGGCGGCGATAAGAATCTTCGGCAAAATTTTTCTGAATGGCAGCTTCTCGGCAAAAAACATCGCAAAGCCGCCCGCACTCATCAAGGCAAATCCGATTACATCTCCCCCAATCGGCTCCTTGAGCAATGGGATCGAAATCAAGGCCGTAATCACCGGCCCGAACCCGCCCATAGCGGCGAGTTCTTCGGATGCTTCTCCGGACTTGAGAGCGGAGTAATAGAAAAAAGACGCGATCAAATCCAGCAAACCGGCGGTGAAGCTCAAAGCCGCCAATCGAAAAGGCGGCTGTTTGAAGCCAAACGGGATCAGAACTAAGCCGAAAATACTGATCGCACCCAGCCAAAACACGTAAGGGATCAGTTTGCGTGTTTCTTTCCGTTCTAAAAGTACCTTGTCCCAAACAAGAGAAATCCCGATGAGCAGATGGGCAAGGATCGCCAGCAGCAACCCGCTCAGCACGATAAAAACAGGAGGATCTCAGGAGGCTGCGACATATGGCGGCGGTAGTCTTTTTCTCTTGCTTTCGCCATTCATCCACATGCGGCCGGCCGTATCCTCTTCCAAAGATTCGTCGTGCTGATAACCTGGCCCACTGGAAGAGAGTTCAACGCCCGAAAACTCGCCGAGCGCCGCTATATCCGGGATGGCAACAATCCTCCTGTCTTTTGTCTGAATGAACCCAAGAGTTTCGAGATGACTAAACGCCCGAGAAACCACTTCGCGTGTGGACCCGACGCGGCTCGCGATTGCGCTCCTCGTCAAAGGCAGTTCCATGGCACACATCATTCCGTTCTCGATTCCACTCTCCTGTGCAGCCAGCACTAGATATTCGGCGACTCGTTGTTCTACGCTCCTTAGAGCTAAGGACTCGATGACCCTGGCAAATTCGCGCACCTGATTTGCAAGCATTCGAGCGGCGTTTCGGACAAATGCCGGATCTTCACGGCATAGTTCCTCGACATCATGTTTCTCAATGCAGAAAATCTCTGCGGCGGTGTTCGCGATCGTGGTGCTAAAGAATGTTCCCCCGCTGAAAAGCGCGCTTAAGCCGAGGGCCGCGCCGCAGCGTGCGATGGATAATGTTTGCTCGCGGCCCTCGGCATCTTGCCGGAACGAGCGCAACTCCCCTTCGGAAACTATGTACACGCCCGACGCCCGCTCGTGCTCGTAGAAGAGTATCTGTCCCCGGCTCAACCGCCCGCTAGTGGCCATACTCGCGGCCTTTCTGAGCACTGCGTCGGTCAAGCCATTGAATAAACCGGCGTTGCGAAACAGTACAATTGCGTCAGCTTTCAAGCTGAACACTCCGGGTAAAGGCGCATCCCTATCCTCAAAGTACAGCAGTGAACGGGACCTGGGAGCACGAAAAAGTACTTAGCAAAACGAGGTACTGTCAAAAAACGTGGCGTTAGATCGTGACAAAACACACGGCGCAATACCTACCGCAGAGTCAACCTAGAGTTAGGAGAGATCGCTAACACACCCACGGAAGCGGCCGATCCCGGCCAGATGGCGCGGTAACAATTGAGTTCCGCGGACGTGTGAAAGCGGCGCCGACAGAAATACTGAGGAGGAGTATATGTGTGACTATTCGCCTCACTCCATTCGTAATCGGCTCGCTGAAGAAGGAGAGGATCTTGTTCTGCATAGGTTTGAAACAGGATCTTTTGGCTTTGCTTCAGCAGCCGATTTACGCGAATGCGAGGCTAAGAACGAGAAGGCTTCGTCGAGTATCTGGGGAGTAATGAAAGACTGGCTTCTTTTGCCCCGGCACTCCACGCTAATTCCCACGATCTGTGTGCCACCAGGCGCACAGCTATTATTGCGTGATATTCCCGCAAAGGTTCAAGCATCGCTCTGCATCCGAGCATCGGAAGTCGCCGTATTTACCGAGTTACACGCTCGAAGGTATCGCTTTCGCGACGCATTGCTTCTTCCGAACGCTACCCGAGTGCTTCTGCAGGATTTGCCGGAAGGTCTGCATGCCGTGGTTCTAAGCATGTTCTCAGACACTTACTCGAAAGAAGAGGCGCTCGCGGCAAAGGCCTCCTGAGATCGAGTGATCTCGAAAATAAATTTTGATTAGAAAGGCAACTGAAATGACTCCGAATGAACAAACGAATGTCACGGGAATGGAAACTCGTGACGACAATACCAGCTTAGGTGCGATCAAGGCTGCCAGCACGATCTGTTTGCTGGCCGGCATATGGTTCTTTGTTTCTCCTTGGGTGTATGGAGCTGCAGCGCAGCCCGATGCGTGGAACTGCTGGATTATCGGTGGATTCATGGTGTTATTCGGCATCCTGAGAATCAGCCGCCCGGCCTATTCAACGGCGCTGAGCTGGTGCAACATGGTCCTTGGAATTTGGACCTTCTTCTCGCCCTGGATCTATGGATATACGGGCAACAGCGGCCGCTTTGTCAATAGCCTCTGCATCGGCGTGATCGTGTTTGTATTCTCGATCGCCTCGGCCAGTATGGCTCGAAGAGCGCATGTTGTGCCGCATCCGGTTGTTCGATAAACCATCCACACGGGTAGAAGCGATTGTGGCCGCGAGATCTCTCCGGCCACAATCGCTTTTGAGGAACACGCGCAAAACGGCGCGGTATCAAGCGCGCCGCCCAAAGAGTCAGCGAGTTCCTTAGTTGTCTGGCGGCGTGCATCCGCGCCCTTTGCGCTTTTACCGGTTTCCATTCTTGCTCGCTTATACTCCCGGCTCTGGTTTCAACGCCTTGCGAGATAGCGAGCAAATCTCATCCAAGAACGTTGCAATTCCCCTTCATACCCCATATACTGGGGTCCAGTTGCCGGTTCGCCGTTTCCAATTTCTGGGTGGCGATGAAAAGGGAACCCGGTGTGAATCCGGGGCTGCCCCGCAGCGGTAAGCAGGAACGAACGTCGCATAAAAAGCACTGGCCGGAAGGGCTGGGAAGCTGCGACAAGTAGGTCTGAGCAGTTCGCCTGTAAGTCCGAAGACCTGCCGGTAACAGCGCGCTACGGCGTGTAGATGTAACCCAGGCTTCGTGGGAGAGCTGATGGGGAACAGCCGCTCGCGGCTGCCCTGCCTTTATTTTCCTGTCTAGCTTGGTGACCCAATTTGGAGGTTACCGGCATGGCCGTGTCGATCACAACAGAACAATCGCAGTATCAGCCAGCCCTTGACGAGGCTTGGCCCAAGGTTTCCACCCCAAGCGGAATGAGCGTCCGCAAGCGCAACGGTTCGCTTGAATCCGTAGATGTCAATAAAATCGTGCGAGCTGTGGGCCGCTGCGCCGCCGGTCTTCCGAACGTGGATGTCATGCGCGTCGCGGTGAAAACCATTGGCGGCCTGTACGATGGCGCCACGACTTGCGAACTCGATCAGCTTTCCATACGCACCGCGGCTAGTCTTGTGGTGGAGGAGCCGGAGTACTCGCGCCTTGCCGCACGCTTGCTCGAAACTTACATTGCAAAGGAAGTCACCAATCAAGATATCCACTCGTTCTCCCAATCGGTAGCGGCAGGCCATCGCTTAGGACTGATCGCCGATGAAACCTCCGCATTCGTCGCCGCTCACGCCCGCAAGCTGAATCTGGCGGCCTTGGCGCCTCCCAACGACCGCTTTGAATACTTCGGATTGCGCACCGTTTACGACCGCTATCTGTTGCGCCATCCGGAGACCCGCGCAGTTTTAGAAACTGCTTCTTATTTCTTCCTGCGCGTTGCCTGCGGCCTAGCGCAAACTCCACAGGAAGCGTTTGGGTTGTTCTCGCTCATGGAATCCCATGAATACCTGCCCAGCACACTGACTCTATTTAACTCCGGAACGCGGCGTCCACAAATGTCTTCCTGCTATCTGCTCGATTCGCCCCAAGACAATCTCGAAGCCATCTACGACAAGTACGCCGATGTCGCCAAGCTATCGAAATTCGCCGGCGGAATCGGCCTCGCCTACCACCGCGTACGCTCCCGCGGGTCGCTCATCCGCGGAACCAATGGCCATAGCAATGGAATTGTTCCCTGGCTGAAGACGCTCGATTCATCCGTCGCGGCAGTGAACCAGGGCGGCAAACGTAAGGGCGCCTGCTGCGTCTATCTGGAAACCTGGCATGCCGATATTGAAGAGTTCCTGGAGCTTCGCGACAATACCGGCGACGAAGCCCGCCGCACCTACAACCTCAATATCGCGAATTGGATTCCCGATCTATTCATGGAGCGAGTCAAAACCGACGGTGTTTGGAGTCTTTTCGATCCGAAAACATGCGCCCATTTGACGGACCTGTTCGGCGAAGATTTTAGAAACGCTTATCTGGCGCTGGAAGCCGATGAGAAATTTGTGCGCCAGGTGAATGCGCGCGATCTCTATGCCGCATGATGAAGTCGCTCGCGGAAACCGGCAACGGTTGGATGACTTTCAAGGACGCCTGCAAAATCGAATCAGACTTTCATCCCCGGCCGCGTCGCGCACTCTTCAAATCTCTGCACCGAAATTGTCGAAATCAGCTCGGAAGGGGAAACGGCCGTTTGTAATCTCGGCTCCATCAATCTCGCCCGGCATGTGCGGAATGGCCAATTCGACTTCGACAAGTTGCGGAACACGGTCCGTACTGCCGTTCGTTTTCTCGATCGTGTCATAGATATCAACTTCTATCCCACACCGCAGGCCGCGGCTTCTAACCGTAAATGGCGGCCAGTCGGCCTCGGTTTAATGGGCCTACAAGATGTCTTCTTCGAGATCGAGCTGCCATTCGATTCTCAAGAAGCCGCCGCGCTCTCACGCCGTATTCAGGAGGAAATCTACTTTCATGCGATGAATCCTGCGGTATTGCGCGCATCCGAGGCAAACATCCGAGCTTCGAAGAAACTCGTGCGGCTCAAGGCTTGCTCCAGTTCGATCTATGGGGCGAATGCCCGGCGGATGCGGAGCGCTGGAATGCTCTGAAGAGCCGAATCCGGGAGCACGGCCTGCGCAATTCCCTGCTCTTGGCGATCGCACCCACTGCCACCATCGCTTCCATCGTGGGCGCCTATGAGTGCATCGAGCCTCAAGTATCGAATTTGTTTAAACGGGAAACGCTCTCCGGCGAATTTCTGCAGATCAACCGCTATTTGGTGGAAAAACTAAAACAGATCGGGTTGTGGACCGAGGAGATGCGCAATCGCATCAAGCAAGCCGAAGGCTCCATCCAAAACATTCCCGAAATTCCGGATTCCATCAGAACTCTTTTTCGTACCGTCTGGGAGATTCCCATGCGTTCGCTCATCGATATGGCTGCGGGCCGCGCCCCCTTTATCGACCAGAGCCAATCGCTCAACTTATTTGTAGAAAGCCCGTCGATCGGCAAGCTCTCTTCCATGTATATGTATGTCTGGCAGAAGGGGCTGAAAACAACGTACTATCTGCGCTCCCGGCCCGCGACTTCGATCGCCAAAACAACCGTCTCACGCGCCGTATGCGCACTCGAAAACCCGGGCTCCTGCGAAGCCTGCCAATAGCAAAGGACACTCCCATGATTCTCGATCCCGGAATGGATTTAACGCTCCGCCCTATGAAGTACCCGGCCTTCTATGACATGTACAAAGCCGCTATCAAGAACACCTGGACGGTCGAAGAAGTTGATTTCTCGACCGACTTGACCGACCTGCACAGCCGCGTGCATCCGGCGGAGCGCCATCTCATCCAGCGGCTCGTGGCGTTCTTCGCTACCGGCGATTCTATTGTCGGTAACAACCTCGTTCTGAATCTTTATAAGCACATCAATTCTCCGGAAGCCCGCATGTATCTCTCGCGGCAGTTGTTCGAAGAGGCGCAGCACGTGCAATTTTATTTGACGCTTCTCGATAACTATCTTCCCGAGATGAAGGAGCGCGAAGCCGCCTTCGCCGCTATCGACAACGTCCCTTCTATCCGCCGCAAAGCCGATTTTTGTTTCCGTTGGATGGATTCCGTCCAAAATTTGGACCAATTGCGAACCCCGGACCAGATGCGGCAATTTCTTTTGAACCTCATCTGTTTCGCTACCTGTATCGAAGGCCTTTTCTTTTTTGCAGCGTTCGCCTATGTCTATTTCTTACGTTCCAAAGGATTGCTGCACGGGCTCGCCACTGGAACGAACTGGGTATTCCGCGACGAGAGCGCGCATATCGCTTTTGCCTTTGAAGTGATTCGCACTGCACGGCGCGAGCTGCCCGAAATCTTTGACGAGAAAATGGATCAAGACGTGATCGCCATGCTGCGCGAAGCGGTCGATTGCGAAACTGCCTTTGCTGAGGATGTGCTCGCCAAGGGGGTCGCTGGAATGTCGCTTGCCGATCTTCGTAAATATCTCGAATACGTGGCCGATCGCCGGCTCGAATCGCTCGGCATTGTGCCTATTTTCATACGCACGAAACACGGCTTGACCGCGCTCGCTTTGGTGAAGAAATACGGTCATAGTGACATGCAGTGACTACTGAAGCGCGCGGTGGCTGGCGAATGATCACCGTGTTTCCCATGAAATTCGCCGCGCTACTTTAATTTCGGCCGCCGCTTTGCGGGCGAGTTTCTTTTGCTTGCGCGCGAGATTTATAGTATTGATAGCTCCGTGCGCACTCTGGAGCCTCTCTGCGCGATTCTTCTGCTAGCCTGCAGCAGTTGGGGAGAGGTCGTGGTCGCGGGCCGGGTAGTCGATGACCGCGGCTCACCCGTGGGGAATGCACAGCTCTCCGTCACCTCCGCGTCCGAGCCAACGCCAGTGACCACGTCGACAGACCCAACCGGCTCGTTCCAGCTGAAGCTCAGCGCGCCCGGCCCCTACCTGCTTAGCGCCTCAAAAGAGGGGTTTTTCAAAATCAAGGATTATCGCCTGGCGCCGACTGAACCCGAGCTGGAACTTGTTCTCACTATGAACCCTCTCCGCGAAGTCTTTCAGTCGCTCAACGTGAGCGGCACGCCATCGCCGCTGGATTTGGATCGTTCCGGTACCGCCACTAAGCTCAGTGGTACCAACGTCAACGATATTCCATACCCCGCGACGAACAATTTGCGCAACTCCTTACGTCTTATGCCCGGAACCGTGCAGGACCAATCCGGGCGTCTCCACTTTCAAGGAGGAACGGAATCGCAGACCAACTACTTGATCGAAGGATTTCGCGTCAGCGATCCGATTGACGGAACTTTCAGCACGCGGCTTGGTGTCGAGGGTATCCAAAGCGTCGAGTTCCTGGGCGGCAATTTTTCTCCTGAGTATGGCTATGGTTCCGCCGGAGTCTTACAAATTCATACTGATGCAGGCACAAACACATTCCGCTATTCGGCCACCAACTTTGTCCCGGGCGTCGATACAAATTACAAGTTGCATATCGGCGACTGGTCGCCCCGAGCTGCATTCTCGGGTCCTTTGCTTCGCGATCGCGCCTGGTTCTCAGATAATTGGGATGGCGTCTACGACCAGTCCTATGTTCCCGGCCTGCCAGGCGGCCAAAACCGCAGCTTGAATTTGAGCACGAGTAACCTGTTCCACACCCAGTGGAACCTGACTCCTTCGAATCTACTCTTCGGGGATTTTCTCGTAAATTTCAATAATGCCGACTACTACGGTCTCGCGCCACTCACTCCTGTCTCCGCCACTCAAAACCAGCGCTACCGGCAGTGGCTGTTTGGAGTGAAAGATCAGCAATATTTCGCTCACGGCTTTCTTGTCGAATTCGGATTCGCGCGGCAGAACGTCTATCGCCGCGCGATTCCTCAGGGAGACCAGCCGTATGTCATCACGCCGCTCGGCTACCGCGGCAATAACTTCATCAACTCCACCCAGACCGCGCGGAGAGACCAGTTTTTGGTCAAAGCCTTCTTCCCGGTAGTCCATTGGATGGGTACTCACCAGATAAAAGTTGGCGCCGAAGCATTTCACACTCGTTACGATGGCTTGTTCCGCCGCACTTCCGTAGAACGCGTTGATTTCGCCGGACAATTACTATCGACGACGATGTTCGCGGGCAGCGGCCAGTTTAACCTTTCGGATCTCACGCTTTCGTCATATCTGCTTGATCAATGGAAGCCGTACGATCGAATCCTGGTCAGTTTGGGACTTCGCCAAGACTGGGATGAGTTGATCGGCCAGAATGCATGGTCTCCTCGTGTTTCGCTCTCCGTCTCTCCATTTCCGTCGCACCGCACGCGCGTTTTTGCCGGTTTTGCCGTAACGATCGATGCAGCGAACCTGCAGCAGTTCAGTCAATCACTCGATCAATTCTCCGTTTTGACCCAGTACGGTGTAAACGGTCAACCCATCGGCATTCCTGCAGCGCAAGTGTACACGATTCCTCACGGCCTTAGCGCCCCTTCCTACACGAATTGGACGGCGGGCCTGAGCCAAAACTTTGGTCAGAATGTATCTCTAGCGGTCACCTATCTCCGAAAGCGAGGCAATCACGCGCTCACCTATGTAGCGTCGCCGGTTGCTGACCCCGCACTGAATAGCTATGTCCAGCAAACGCTTGGTGTGCCGGCCAGCGTGGGCATTTTTTCCCTGAGTAACCTGCGGGCCGATCGTTATTGTTCTCTGGAGTTCACCATCCGCCAGGCGTTCGCCGGCCAATTCGAATGGATGGCTAGCTATGTGCGCTCGAGCGCCGTATCCACGGCAGTGTTCAACCAAAGCGTCGATTTGCCCTTCAATGTCTCAAATAACTTCGGCCCACTGCCATGGGACACGCCAAACCGCTTCCTGAGTTGGGCCTATCTTCCGCTGCCCTGGAAAAAGTGGTCCATCTCTTACTTGCTGGATGTGCGATCCGGATTTCCGTTTTCCGTGCAGGACGTGGAGGGAAACCTCATCGGGCCAGCAAATTCCTTTCGCTTTCCCCTGAACCTCGATCTCAATCTGCATATTGAGCGCAGATTTGAATTTCGCGGCCATCGTTTTGCGTTACGTGTTGGCGCAAACAACCTTACGAATCACAAGAACCCGACGGGCGTCTACAATACCTTGGGCGCGCCGCAATTTATGCAGTTCCTCGGTGATGAAGGGCGCCACTTTGTGCTGCGCATTCGCTTCTT
>JACZDD010009626.1_pt1 | contig 10347 bp, 13 predicted proteins | sample 8641771 | NCBI WGS metagenome assembly JACZDD01 (sample SAMN15324614, study PRJNA640507) | soil metagenome | isolation source: intercropping peanut in the second line | place: China: Luxin town, Laibin City, Guangxi Province | collected 2019-07-25 | depth 10cm m | reverse complement strand
CGCCAGTTTCTGAGCGAATATCCGCAGCGCGGCTTAGTGATCGTCATTTCCGATTTTCTGGATGACGGCGATTGCTTTCATCCGCTGCAGTATATTGCCGACTTCGGTCACGAGCTGTTCCTGGTTCAGCTTTGGAGCCAGGAAGATCGCGAGCCGGCGGGCGACGGCGAACTGGAGCTGATCGACGCCGAGTCCGCCGCGCGCGTCAAGCTGAATGTGGATGAAGAAGCCCGGCGCGCCTACACCCGAGCCTTCGACGCGCACGCCACCGAGCTTCGCAAACTCGCGCTGCGCAACGGTGGACGCTACGCAGGCTTTCCCACCGCCACACCCCTCGAAGACGCTATTTTCGGACCGTTAATGATGGCCCCCACCGCCTAGCGGAGCAGGCAATGTTCTTTCTTAACCTGACGGCTGCTGAATTTTTTGGGCTCCTGGCGGTATTGGGCGGCGCCATTACCGCGCTCTACCTGCTCGACCGCACCAAACGCAAAAAAATTGTTTCCACACTGCGTTTTTGGGTGGATGCGAACCGCGTGCAGGACCAGCGCAGTCGCAAGCGCATGCGGGAACCCTGGTCGCTGGTTCTGCAATTACTCGGCCTGCTGCTTCTCCTGCTCGCTGCCGCGCAATTGCAGTGGGGATCGCGGGAACGTCGCGGCCGCGATCATGTGTTGATCGTCGATACCTCGGCATGGTCGGCGCAGCGCGCCGGTACCGGCAATCTGCTCGACCGCGAAAAATCGTTAGCGTCCGCATACCTGCGAGCGCTGCCCGCAAATGACCGTGTGATGCTCGTAGCTGCCGACAGCTTGGCTACCCCACTCACGTCGCTGACTCTGGATCGAGCCGTGCTCCTGAAAGCATTGGGAACCTGCGCGGCCGGATATTCGGCGCTCAATCTGCCGCAAGCCGTATCGTTTGCGCGCCAGGCGCAGAGCTGGGGCGGCGGCCGTCCCGGCGAAATCGTCTATGCGGGACCGCGCCTGGTGAGCGCCGAGCAGAGTTCCGTGCCGGAAGTATCGAATTTGCGAATTCTCGACGCCAAGGCGGATCGCGAGAACGCCGGCATCCGACGCCTGGCGGTGAAGCGCAGCGAAGACGATCCCGGTTCCTGGCAGGCGACGATCGCCGTCCGGAACTATGGGACGGCGCCCCGTCGCTTGCGCTTGCAAACGCAGTTCGCGGGCACTGCCTTCGCGCCGCGCGCCCTGGCGCTCGCACCCGGCGAAGAGACAACAGTCGAGTACACGTTCTCGACCAACACCGCCGGTGAGCTGCGAGCCGAGCTGTCTCCCCACGACAATCTGGAAAGCGATGACCGGGCTTCGCTCCGGCTACCCACCAGCGCCGCTCTGCGCGTCGCCGTGTTTACGCAACGCGCCGACGCCCTGCGGCCATTATTCGAGACGAATCATCGGCTCAGCACAAAATTTTATCCGCCATCTGCGTATGTGCCCGATTCACACGCCGATGTAGTCGTGCTCGATCAGTTTGCCCCCACCGTAGCACCCAAGCCGCCGGCCTTATGGATCGTCCCGCCGCGCGGGCGCTCTCCAGTACCCGTGAAGAACGTGGTCCCGAGCGCCACGATCCGGAATTGGCACGCCGATGCCGCTCTCGAAGCCGGATTGCGTTCCAAGGAAACACGTATTACGAACGCCGAAATTTTTGAGACCTTTGAAGGCGATACCGCCATCGCCAGCGCCGCCGAAGGAGCGCTGGTTGTGGTTCGTCCGCAGACCGCCGTCGTTGGGTTTGATCCCTTGCAGGGCGATCTCAAATTCCAGCTCACCACCCCGCTCCTATTTGCCGATCTGCTGCGATGGCTATCGCCCGAGGCCTTCCGTCTGCTCGATCTGAGCGCCGGGCAGGTGGGCGCGGCGAGCGTGCCTCTTGAACCGCACGAGCCCGGCGAAAAAATTCGCGTCATCGATCAACGCGGGTTTGCCGTTCCGTTCACCGTGCGTGCGCAAACCCTCGAACTGTTTACCAGCCGGCCCAGCGTGGTCCGCGTTCTTTCCGAAGACCGGGAACGCATCCTGTCGTTGACGCTGCCCGATGTCGCCGAATCGGAATGGACGCCGCGAGGCGATTGGGCCCACGGTGTCCCGGCAACGGCTGCGCTCGCGCCGGCGGCGGCGGATTTGTGGAAGTGGCTCGCGATTGCAGGCGCGGCGTGTCTGCTCGCCGAGTGGCTGCGTTATGGGCGCCGGCGAATCGTGCGCTTTCGAGCGCCGCTTCGCAAGGTGGCGTAACAATATGAACTTCGTTCATCCATGGGCGCTGCTGCTGGTCCTGGTTCCACTAGGCTGGGCCGCTTACGCCTGGAGTACGGCGGCGCGGCGGGAAACACTGCTTCTGAAGGCGCTCAGTTTCTGCGCGATTTCGCTCGCCCTTGCCGAGCCCACGTTGACGCTGCCTCAAACCAAAACCGGTCTCGTCGTTCTGGTGGATACCTCGAAGAGCATTACGCCCGACGACCTGTCGCACGCCTCTACCTTGGTCCGGCGAATTGAAAGCGACAGAGGCGGCAATTGGGTGAAGATCGTCCCCTTCGCGGCGGCGGTGCGGAATTTAGAAAAGCGCGAGATCGAGCGCGGTGTTCACCTTGTGCCTGCATCGAATGAACTCGGCGGCGCCACGAACTTTGAAGCCGCTCTGACCAGCAGCATGTCGGCCGTGCCGGCCGGATATATTCCGCGCATCGCGCTCATTAGTGATGGCAATGAGAACCAGGGCAGCACGGCACGTGCCGTCGCCGAACTGGAACGCTTGCACGTTCCGGTAGATACGATTCCGCTGACGGGCCGGTCGAGCATGGCCCTTCGTCTGGAATCCTTGTCGATGCCGCGTATCGCTTACGCCGGGGAGCAAATTCCGATCGATGTGACGGTAAACGCGCCGGAGCGCCAGTCCTCCACCATCGAAATTGCCGCCGAAGGAAAATCGCTTGGCCGAACGGCAGTCGAGTTGGAGAAGGGACTCAATCATTTGCGCGTGCATGCGCGCGTCAAAGCGAGCGGCGTGACTTCGCTCTCCGGCAGCGTAGGAGAGACAAGGTTCGAACAAGCCGTCGAGCTGCGCCGGGCCAAGGTCCTATACCTGTCGCAAGACCCGGCGGGAACCGAATCGAATCTTCTCCAGGCCTTCGACCAGGCCGATTTCGAGGTGGTGCGCGATGCCTCTCTTCTCGATCGCGATCCCATCGGTGTGCAGCTCGTCATCATGAACAATTTGGACCTGAATGTCCTGAGCCTGGCGCGCAAGCAGCGATTGGAGAGTTATACGAAAAATGGCGGCGGGCTGCTGCTCATTGGCGGTGAGCGCCAGCTCTACAAAGACGATCGCAAGATGGATGTGCTCGATCAGGCGCTGCCCGCGAAGCTTGCTCCACCGAAAACGCCGGAGGGCACGACCGTTGCGCTGATCATCGATAAGTCGTCATCCATGGAAGGACGCAAGATCGAGCTGGCGCGGCTTTCGGCAATCGGAGTCATCGAGCATCTGCGTCCGATCGACAGCATCGGAGTGTTGATTTTCGATAACTCGTTCCAATGGGCGGTGCCGATGCGCCGTGCCGAAGACAAATCCTTGATCAAACGTCTCGTGTCGGGCATTACACCGGATGGAGGAACGCAGATTGCGCCCGCGCTCACCGAAGCCTACCGCAAGGTGGTCAATGCCAGAGGCACCTACAAGCACATTGTGCTTTTGACCGACGGTATTTCCGAGGAAGGCGATAGCATCGAGCTCGCCAGGGATGCGGCATCGCATCAAGTCACCATTTCAACTGTGGGCCTGGGACAAGACGTAAACCGCAGCTACCTCGAAAAAGTCGCGGCGACATCGGGCGGCCGCAGCTACTTTCTGAATGAGCCGCAAGGCCTCGAGCAGATTTTGCTGAAAGACGTGCAGGATTTCAGCGGTTCGACCGCTGTAGAACGGCGCCTCACGCCCATTGTGGAGCGCAAAGCGGAGGTGCTCGAGGGCGTCGGCATGGAAAACGCGCCGGCCCTGAGAGGCTACGCAAAATTCGTAGCGAAGCCGGGAGCGGAAACGATTCTTGCCATCGACAAAGACAACCGAGACCCTCTATATACGCGCTGGCAATACGGGCTTGGGCGCGCGGCCGTGTTCGCCTCCGATGCCAAGAGCCGCTGGGCGGAAGCCTGGATCGGCTGGCCCGGCTTCGACAAGTTCTGGATCAATGTTGCGCGCGATCTCCTGACCCATACCGATTCAAGCGAAGCGAGCGCCCATTACGATTCGGCCAACGAGGACATCCTGGTGAGTTATCAGCTTGCCGCCGATGTTCCGGAGCCGGCCGAAATCCCGCAGATTTTTGCCATTGGTCCCAATGGGTTTGAGAAAAGAATCCCGGTCTCTAAGAGCGCCGGCGGCTCCTATCGAGGCCGCCTGCATATCGGCCGCCTCAGCGGGCTATTCCGCATCCGGCCCTTGCAGGATTCGAATGTGTTCCCGGAAATCGGCCTGTATCGTGACCAGGAAGAATTGCGCGATTACGGATCGAATACAAAGCTGCTGGCGCAGATTTCGGCCCTCACAGGCGGCCGCTTCAATCCATCGCCCGATTCGCTCTTCGACGCGCGCGGCCGCGCGATGTATGTTACCTGGCGCCTCTGGCCTCTGCTATTAGCCCTGGCGATCGCATTAACCATCGCCGAACTCGTGGCCCGGAAGTGGAGCGGTTTAGCGCAAATGTGGCGCCGCAGTTAGATAGCGCGCGCAAAATTGTCGGGGACCGGAGCCGCATTGCTATCGCACAAGATTCCGAAACCGAGCCACGGAGCGTAAGCGACGCCAGAATGAAAACCAGCTACCGGTGTTTTAAGTCAACGACATCGGGCATTTTTGCCTGCTGTGCCGCGATTCATCCCGGCACTTTTGATTGGTTGCGGCCCGCTGCTATGTGGGGCAGGTTGTTTTACCTGCGGCCGACTGCCAATCGGCCTGTCCAAAAGTCAGATCCGATTCCAACGCTAACGATTTCCTCAAGGCACCGCCACTAGTCGGTGCTACGGTACATCGCCAAATCACCCCATTAACCGATTACGGATCTGCTGTCGTGGCATCGCCGATGTCACGCGCGCTCGCGGGCTTAAACTCTATTTGAACTGTTCGAACATCAATCGTGCCAGCCAATCCATAACAAGGCGCAAGAGTGATCCGAAACATATCGTTGTAGGGTTCTAGCGAGAGATCGAAGATCACATTTTGATGGCTGAACTGAAATAACTCCAGATCCTCGATATCTTGAAGGATAAACGTCACCATTACATCTTCAGGAGGGACTGCGAACTTTGGATTAGCTCTTGGTCCGAAGGTTGGACGGGACCCTCCAAATACCTGAATAACTAATCGTGATTTTCCCTACCTGTTTAAATCCAAGCGGATGATCTCGGCATCGTGAAACCACGGCCAACCCCTGCACCAGTCAACGAGCGCCTGAAAACCAGCAATCTGATCGACTGATTGTCGCGGTCCGTTCTCGCTGTAACCCATCAATCGAAAGATTGACACACTTTAGCGTCCAAGTGCGTTGCAGGATGTCGTTCTTGTGCTTTGGCATCCTTTTGGCTATTTATAGGAACTATGCGCGCGATTTACAATGCTGTCAGCCAGCTCTCGTTTCTACGACAGATGCTGAGCACCCGGTCATTCTTCTACCTGTGTCGAGGCGTTCTTATTCTTTTGTCGCTTCTGCCGAATGCGCCCTTAAGTGCTCAGCAGGCAGCGTCAGTGCCAGCTAACACACCGGTCTTGGAACAGCTCGTTACTGAAGTGCGGCAGCTCAGGCTCGCGCTGGAGCGTACAAGCGCAATCAATTCACGGCTTCAGATCACACTTCAGCGCATTCAACTGCAGCAGAACCAAGTGAACAGAATTTCGGCCCAATTGGAGACTCTCCGCAACGACGTCGTGAGATCGGAAACCGACCAGAGCCAAGCTGCCAGTAACCTGACGGATCTGGAGAGCCGAATCGAACAGGAGCAGAATCCCAATACTCAGAAAACGCTCCAATCAGAACAGAAATACATGAAGGCTCTCGTTGAACAGAAGTCGCGTGTCATTCAAGAGCAACGAGTGAAGGAGGGTGAGCTGGCTTCTTCATTGCAGACCGAGCAAGGGAAACTGGGTGAGCTGCAAACACGGCTTGACGCACTCGACAAGTTGATTGAGTCGCCGGCGCAGTAGTATTCCTGTTGTTGCGCCTACAATCTCTTTGAATACTGCGGTATCGGTGTCCTTGCCCCAAATTCTTGATTACCAGGCTTGACTCTGGAGTTGACTCCAGATTGTATTCTGAGCATGGGCATAAGAAAAAGGATGGGCGCAGTAAGAATCGGTCAGGTTGCGCAAGAGACCGGGCTCAGCATCGACACGATCCGGTTTTACGAGAAACAGGGCTTGCTAAAGCAGTCGGCGCGCACGGAAGGCGGATTTCGACTGTTCGGTAGCAGTGAGATCGAAGCGCTGAGATTTGTCCGGAAGGCCCAGGAATTGGGCTTCTCACTGAGTGAGATTCGAGAGCTGCTGATTCTGCGAGCGGACCAAATACCAGCCTGTTCGCACGTCGAAGAGCTCCTCGAACAAAAGTTGATCGGTGTGAAGCAAAAGATCGCAGAGCTGCAAAGGATGGAACACACTCTTAAGGCTGCTCTGCGTAAATGCAAGCGCGGCCTAAAGACCGCCGCGCCAGGACATGAAGACCATTGCCCTGTTCTGGAGGAAATCAGTCGGGCAGCGAGTGAGTAGAAGGACGCAATGAAAATCGAAGTTCTTTATTCTACCGGATGTCCAAACCATCCCCCGGCCGTTAACCGTGTGCGGGAAGCACTTCAGGCCGAGGGCGTCACGGCGAATGTCTTCGAGGTGGAAGTAAAAAATGCGGATGCGGCGAATGCATTAGGCTTTCTCGGCTCGCCGACGATCCGGATCAATGGCCAGGATGTCGAAATGGCAGCGCGGTATGCACAGGGGTCCAGGTTGATGTGCCGCATCTACACTCGATACGGTTATCAGGCGGGGGTGCCGCCGGTTGAATGGATACGGGCCGCCATACGGGAGGCCAGGAATGCCTAACCAGGTGCTGATATGAAACGCGCCGAACGAGTAGCGCCCGTCGCCGCTGCCGTCAGCGCTCTTGCTACCTTGGCGTGTTGTCTGCCTCTGGGGATTGCTGGGGCAGTTGGTGCTCTTGGATTAAGTCTCGTGCTCGCTTCGCTGCGTCCTTGGCTCCTCACCTTCGCCGGCATTTTTCTAGGCATCGGACTGCTGCAGTTGTATCGCGGCGAAAAGAGCTGTCGCCGAAGTCCTCTCAGTGTGATTCTTTTCGCCATGTGTGCAGCGGTCGTGCTCGCGGTCGTTCTATTTCCGCAGCAATTGGCCGAACTGATGGCCGCGTTCCCATGAAACGATTCTGGATCGCAAGCGTTCCCCTCATATTGCTGGCTGCTGGCGGGTACATCTTCTGGAATCGCCAGCCGGGGAAAACACCCACAGGTCAACCACCCTTGGTGGAAATCAAAAGCGCGGCCCTGGAGGAGATCAAGTCTGAATTTAACCTTGCCTCGGACCGCGTCCGCGTGATCGCTCTACTCTCTCCAACATGACCGGGTTGTTTGCGGGGGGCCTCCGCAATGGAAAACATCTTGAAACGCCACCCGCACAGCGCGATCGTCGTGTTTTCAGTGTGGGAACCGATCTTGCCTACCGATTGGAACCCGCCCGGCTCCGGAGCGCTTCGGCGGCTCAGCGATACCAGAGTTCACCAGTTTTGGGATTCCGATCACCGCGTCGCGTTTGCTCTCAAAGTTTCGGCTGGCGCGTTGCGGCCCAATTGTTGTGAGCATAACGGCGTTCTTTGGGATTTGGCGGCGGTTTACCCGCCGGGCGTCCAGTGGGAACAAGTCCCGCCGGCGCCGCTGTTCCTGGATGGTGCAGTGGCGCCTGTTGCAAATGAGCTTGAGGCGGCGATCTCCAAAGCGATCGGCCGCAAACCGTAAATACGCCAGCGATTGCGTTTCAACACAAATACCTTGACATAAAACTTTATTAGGTCAATAATGACACTGTCATGACTGACCTAATAATTCTGGCGACGCTCCTGGCCGGCCCAAAACACGGGTATCAGTTGAAGCGTCAGGCCGGTCTCATATTGGGTCAGCCGGAACTGCATAACAACATCGTTTATCCGCTGTTGCGACGCTTCACTGAGCAGGGCTGGGTGGTTAAGAAAACAATCCCAGGGGAACGCGGGCAAGAGCGCCACCAATATGCCCTCACTTCTCGAGGACGGAAAGCGCTCATTGAAAAGCTGAGCGCGTTTAGTGAAGCGGAAGCACGGTCGCTCGAAGAGTTCCTGGCCAGAGTCGGATTGTTCGGGATTCTTGATCCGGAGGCTCGGGAACGTGTGACGGCGGCGCGCACCGCCCACCTGCAGCAATTGGCGGAACACCTTGCCGGAATCCGGCAGACGTTCCCGCTCGATGGCTACGCCCTGGCGACCGTCGAGTTTCTGCAGAAACAAACGGAAGCCGAGCTTGCCTGGATTCGGCAGTTGCGAAAAATTTCTAATCAAACATCCGGAAGGAGATGCCCATGAATACGGCAACGCTTATTGCAAAAACTCTACTTGCCGGCGGGCTGATCGCTCATGCTTTGCTGGGACAAGAAGGGTCGGATCACCGAACAGCGGACCGCCGGATGGCGACGATGGATCATCACCATGCCGCGGCTGTTCCGGTTACATACGAAGAGATCACCAGGACTGCCAACTTGCTCGAGGTAGCTCGCAAAGCCACTGCCAAGTACCAGGACGTGCGGGTTGCGGAAGCCGAAGGATTCAAGGCCATCGGTCCCGATGTCCCCGGGATGGGAATTCACTACGTTGGAGCGCGCCGGAACGGGTTCGATATTGAGCATCCGGACATTCTGCTTTATGAGAAGAGCCAGACAGGGCCGGGCGGCTACGCGCTTGTGGGAGTCAGTTATTTGCTCAGCGCTGAGGCGAATGCTGACGGCCAGCCCAAAAATCCGCCCTTCCCGAAATCGCTTGCCAGTTGGCACCGCCATGCGAATCTTTGCGTGTTCCCCGATCGCAGTGTCAATGCAAATTTGAACGAAAGTGAGTGCACGGCCCAAGGCGGTCGGTTCAGTGCACTCACGGAATGGATGGTTCACGCCTGGATCTGGAAAGATAGTCCGGCGGGCGTCTTCAGTCCCACCAATCCGAATGTCCAATGAGGCGAATGATTCAGGAGTAGCCATGCCCAAACAAGCTCAGGGTTGCTGCAGTTCTCCCGCGGCCATGTTCTACTGGTTTGCGGCCTCCTTGCTGGTGTGGGGCCTGCTCTCCTTCGTGGGCGCCTACTGGCAGCCACTGTGGGCATTTTCCGCTCAGACAATCCTGCTGGCGATGTCGATCGGCTGTGTTGCTAACTGGTTTAAGAACCGGACACTGCATTGTTCGCTTACAGCGCCGGTCTTCCTCATCGCTGCGATTCTGTTTTTGCTCGACAATCTCAAAGTCGTAAGGGTAAATTCAGATGTCATTTGGGGATTGGTGGCCATAGGCGCTGGAATTACCTTCGCCTTGGAAGGGAGACTTTCCAGGAAAGGATGTAAGTTGCCCTGAGCAAGCGCGATGCAAATGGGAGCTTATTCAAAGTACATACTTCCCAAGCTGCTGGATCTCGCGATGCGCAATAGTGAGATGGCCAGTCTGCGTGCCGAATGGGTTTCGCAAGCCCGGGGTAAAGTGCTGGAAATAGGAATCGGCTCGGGACTGAACCTGCCCTTCTACGCTGTAGATGTTGCGCGCGTGTACGGGCTCGACCGCTCACCGGAGCTTCAACGAATTGCCCGAAAACGGGCGGCGCTCACACACTTCCCCGTCGAATTCTTTACGCAATCGGCGGAGTTGGATCCTCCAATTGCAAACGCGAGCATCGACACTGTAGTCGTGACGTGGACTTTGTGCTCGGTCCGTGATCCCATACTGGTGCTGCGGAATGCCGCGCGCGTGCTCAGGCCCGAAGGCCGCCTTATTTTTTTGGAGCATGGCCACTCGCCGTCACCTGGCGTGGCCTCCTGGCAGAACAAGCTCACCCCAATCTGGAAGCATGTCGCGGGAGGCTGCACTCTGAACCGCAGGATAGACGACATCGTCCGGTCGGCAGGGTTTCGCATTTCTCATTTGGTGACCGGCTACATGCGTGGCCCGCGTCCGATGACCTTCATGTATAAGGGAATCGCGCAGCCCATGACCGGTTGGCAACCCAATGCCACTTAGTTTTCCCAAATGCGGACGGCAAAGTAGGG
>JACZDD010324748.1_pt1 | contig 10373 bp, 11 predicted proteins | sample 8641771 | NCBI WGS metagenome assembly JACZDD01 (sample SAMN15324614, study PRJNA640507) | soil metagenome | isolation source: intercropping peanut in the second line | place: China: Luxin town, Laibin City, Guangxi Province | collected 2019-07-25 | depth 10cm m | reverse complement strand
TACTATCCTATAGGAATAAAGTCAAGACGGCGCGAAAAATCTCCGCTCATCCCCGCGAAGGCGGGCATCCAGGGCAACGGAGTCGGAGCCGGCGGCCCTGCATGCCCATCGCAAGTCGGCGAGCCGACAGGGCAACCGCGTCAAAATCCGAAGGCCTGGAGTCCCGCTTACCCGGAATGCCTTGCTAGCCGTCAAATAAGGTTGGACCTCAGTCCAAGGTGACTTTGACGAGGGGCAGGCTCATTCTTGTGCCGGACGGGCAACCTCTGGGTCGCCCATGCGCAAGGGTTTTTCGGCAGCTTGTCTTGTGAGCGCGCTCACCGCCGGCCTCATCACCGCGCTCGCGAGTCCCGTCACCGCCGACAAGGCAACCGGCATCACCGTTTCGGTCAATCGCGCCGCCAAGGGCGACCGGCAACCAATATCGCCGCCGAAAGCCCGGTCCGGCCGGCAGGATTCCATTTCGACCGGAAAGCGGCCGCTCGAGCGCGCACCACGCGGATGTGAGCCGGCATTCAGCCCGCTCGTTGAACCAGGGCGGGTCCATTTGCTCACGCATTGCACGACGTAATGTTCGAAAACTTATATCCGCTCTGCCTCCGAAAGCGGGCAGGTGCGGTGCAAAGGATAATGTCTGCTATGCCCGGAAGCGGACATTATGAGCTAGTTGCGCCTTCTAAGCGATTTGACCTCGGTGTTCGGTCGCGAACACGTTCGCGTAGAGATTGGCAACCCACTGCTGCCCTTCCTGGGTGACGCGGAGATAGCGTAGAGCTTCGCCGATATAGGGGTTTACGGCTTTCCAAAAAAAATGAGGATAGTTGGCGCGAAGGTCGGCGGCACTGTCGTATTTCAGAATTTTGCTCGTTCCGGTTTCACGGAATTCGTGAAAGAGTGCAGCCGTTTTCCGAAGATAATTAATGTCTGCAAGCTGGCCGATCAGATCGGCCGCACGAAGCAAACCCGGAAAATCATCCGTCGCTGCGTGCAGTTCCTCTCCGGGGACCGGAAATCGCGTGTGTTCAATGTTTGCTTCAATCTCCGCAGTGTCCAGATGGATGAGGGCGACCTTACCGAAACGCTCCCGCACAAATATTTTAGAGCGCGCCACATGGTATGGCGTCATCGATGCATCTGTTGCGCCCTCTGGAACGCTTATCGATTCGCCCGCTGCATTGATGTCGTATTTTCCATCACGATCGCCACGACAAACGCCGCGGGCGTAGCCGATATCATGGCACAATAGCCAAACGATGAAGTGGAGCCATTCGCGCGGAGTTACGCCGCCAACGCTGACGTGTTTTCCCCGTAAAATCTCCTGTCCGACCATCGTCACCATGATCGTGTGATTCATATCGTGGTAGGCAGCATCGCTGTTCGCAATGTTCTCAAGTGCGAGCCGCGCAACAAAGCTCATAATGCCGGGATAACTTGGTTCAAGGATTCCGTACGTCTGTTCGTACATTTCGTGAAGCTCGTTCACGAAGCCATCGATAACCACCTGTGCGGGATTGAACATCGGACTAATCCTCTCCCTTGGAGGTTTCGCGTGCAGTCGGTCGCAGCTATTCAAGGATCTCGTGGTGGATATTTGAATGGCACAAACACGGCGCCGATAAAGATCATGATGAATTCGAGCCGCTCCTTAGCCCCACCCCGCCAAGGCAGATATCGTATCGGCTGGAATTACCTGCTTGAAGGGGGTGCTACCCCTCGATGTCCGCTTTGGGTGCAGGGTCGAGGGCGGACTCATCTTCCTTTTTGTCCGAGGACAAGCGCCCGGAGTGCTCCCGCCAGGAGAAGAAAAACGATCGCGCCGAAAGGGACGACAACGTGCATGGCCTCATTTCGTGACATCGGCCTCGGGTAAGTCAAATTGGCGGTTTTCCGGTGTCGATAGCTTTTGCCGATCATCCGCAGGTGCGTGGGGGGTGGAATTTTCAGAGCCCGGCTTTCGGTCCGGAGCGAGGCAAGCGAGGCTCTAGTGGAAAGAGAAGAACTTCCAGCTCAACCGCTGGCCCGATGGTCATCGATGTCATCGGCCGCCTCGTCGCACGCCGCTGCCAATTCCAAATATTCGTGTTTGATGGCGGCGGTCTCGGCACTCGCAGCAAGCAGTCGATAATACTCGGCTTGCTCCCGATAAAAGTCGGAGTTGTGCATGAGCAATGACCTCTCGCACGGCCGCAGCCATCAATAAAAATAACCCGCCGAAAGCTGTTATGCGTCAGTAGCACTGACCAAACGCGGCCGCTTGCTCCCGCTTTCCGTCACCATAGGTGCAGACAAGCGCGCAACGGCCGCCAAGCGTGTTCACCAAAAACGGCGTCGCGAAAAGCCTCCACCAAACCAAGCCCGGCGTCGCGGATAGGCTCCGCTAAGCAGCCCTACAACAACCAACAACAATACCGAGCCGATCGTGGCGACGATGATCGACGAAACAATGCCCGAACCCATATGAATGCCCAAATGCGGCATCAGCCAGCTGCCAATCAAAGCGCCCACGATGCCGACGGCGATGTCGCCGATGATACCAAACCCGCCGCCCGCGACAATTTTCCCCGCAAGCCAGCCGGCTACGAGCCCGACCAACAAAATGACGAGAAGACCTTGCGCAGAGATGTACATGCGCCACCCCATTGCTTGGCAATCGTCTTGCTTCGGACAATCCCGAAGGAACCGATTGGTTCCAGAGCTCCGCTTTGGGTCAAAAGCGACATGTGCGTTGCAAAAATCGATGTCCGCTTTACGCCCAATAGCGACCGCGAAAGCGGATTTCCCGCAAAAGATTATGTCTGTTTTACCCCGAAAGCAGACATGTGCAGCGCACGATCACATGTCCGCTAAGGGCCTATAGCGGACTCATGCAGTGCAGCAACGCTCAGGTGCGTACCAGCAGCACGCCCAAAATAAGTAGGACTGCTCCTGCTGCCCGATACATATCAATGGGACGCTCTGCGAGCCCAAACAACCCGAAATGGTCGAATGCCACCGAGGCGAGCATTTGGCCTGTAATCAACAGGGCAACCACAGTCATAGCGCCGAGACGTGGAAGCAGCATGATGGAAGCCACGATGTAGACAGTGCCAAAAACTCCTCCGATCCAAGATGGCGGCGAGCTTTTTGCGATCGTGGAAAATGCAAGCCAAGGCTCGCGAATGGCCAAGAGAACAAAAAGCAACGTCAGCATACCGGCTGCATAACTTATAAATGCCGCCCAGAACGCCGACCCCAATTCCGAACGCAACGTTGCATTTAATGCCTGCTGAACAACTACGCACCCGCCAGCAAATATGGCGGCAACAGCAAGTAGAAAAAACTGAGCACGTTCAAACACGGATATCCTCCCATAACTGGTGTCCGCTAAGGCCCATAGCAGACATCTCGTTTATTAGTTCGTTAGCGTGGGTGCGTGGCGTCTTCCAAATAATTGGGAATGTCCGCTTTGGGTCAAAAAGCAGACATGTGCGGCGCACTCGCCCATGTTTGCTTCACTCCCGATAGCGACCGCGAAAGCGGATTCCCGCAAAAGGTCACGTCTGCTTTGCTCTCGAAAGCGGACATGTGCAGTGCAAGAGGCCATGTCCGCTAAGGGCCAGAAGCGGACACGCATCCTGTTACTCAATCACCTCATCGGCGAGCGCGAGTACGACCTGCGGGATGGTCAGTCCGATAGACTTTGCGGTCTTCAAATTCAGGGAGAACCGATATTGTGTTGGCTCTTCAAAGGGCAGATCGGCTGGCTTGGCCCCGCGAAATATACGGTCCACCATTGCCGCGGCACGTTCGACGGCTTCCTTCAGATCAGGTCCGTACGACATCAGTCCTCCGTCGCGAACCAGGAAACTGTACTCGTACATCGCGGGCAAACGCCGCTCCATGGCAAAGTCAAAGATGCGCCTGCGGTTTATTACCGTAAGCGCGTCGTTGACCATCAGAATCGCATCAGGGGGTTCGCGTTTCATGGCGGCAAAAGCATCATCAAAATCATTCGGGTCTTTGACGCCGAGGGCCTGGATCGTAATTCCGGCCGCCTTCACAACTTTGGCCGATGCCTCGTAACGAAGCGTCATGCCCAGATCGTCTGTGTTCCACAACATTGCGACGCGGCGCATATTTGGGCTCAAGTCTTTGAGCAATGAAAGGCGTTTGGTCGTCAGGGTGGTTGCCACGTCGGAGATGCCCGTGATGTTGCCTCCCGGACGCGCCAAACCGTCAATGAGTCCAGTCGCAACCGGATCACCAGCTCCCCACGCTATTACGGTCGGCATCTGAAATGCCTTGGCCGCGGCGGCCACCGGGTAACCAACCGCGACAACCACGTCGACATTTGCTTCTTTCAACTCCGCCACATGCTGACGGACTTTGGCGACATCTCCCATCGCGCCGCGCGCTTCATAAGAGAGGTTCCGGCCGAGCACGTAGCCGCGTTGCGCCAGAGCAGCTAGAAGAATTCTTCCATTTGGATTTGCTTCGTCCAGCGGTCCGGCAGGATTGAGGCTGCCAAGACGGTACATTCTCGACGGCTGCTGAGCGAGGACAGCACAAGGTCCGGCAACGGTCGATGCGGCGAGCAGCCTGACAAATTCACGTCGGCGCATATTCGGCCCCGAAGCTGTAGCTGCCGATAGTACAGAGGAAATCCCGTTGGCGGAATGGCGATGTCCGCTTTGGGTCAAAAGCGGACCTGTCCAGTGCAAGAGGCCATGTCCGCCAAGGGCCAATAGCGGACAAGTTATAGGGTTCAGTCATGGCTTTCTCCGCGCCGCACGTTCTTGCGATGATCGAGGACGGCAGCGAGCAAACCAGCGACCAGCAGCGTGCCGCCAAGGATCGCGCTCGTGAGATCGAGGTAATGTCCGGCGCTGTCCGGCCGGCCCCATCCCATAAATGTGAAAATGTGAAGCGCCTCGGCCACGTGCGTGAGCACAACGACGACGAGGCAGGTTATACCGAGATGCACAAGTCGCGTCGCTGTCGAACGTCTGCGCATGCACCGGGGAGCATAGCGCATCATAGAGTTGGCTTGCTCCAAACAAACGCCGTACTCAATTCACGAATGACTTAGTTTCTGACAAATAAGTTAGCCTCGTGATGTTCTTTCGTTTCGCTAAGCATGACGCTTTTGCTTCTCATCATTTGTTTCGGCATGCCGACGGAACTTGCTTGGCCCCTGGTCGTTGTCCGTTGCAAAAAGCAAGGGAGAACATGGCATGTGGAGAACACTATTAATTACAGGCGTGGCCGCTGCAGGGCTTTCACTCACGGTTGCCGATGTTCATGCGCAGAATATGGATTTCGGAGTCCGGAGTGGTACCAACGTTAACGCAAGCACCCATAGTCATGGAGTGACCACACACTCGCGAACGGCGCTTCATACGAGAGCGCAGGCGCGCGGGCCGGAGTTCACACCGCGCGGCTGGCACCACGGCAGAAAGGTGGGTTGGCACTGCGGCAACCCTCCGCGCCCTGGGTGCAAACCGCCGGGATTGCGGTAATACCCAGCAGCAAATCAGCATGGTCAATGAGGCCGCCGACGAGGCGGCTTCATTGTTTTGTTTTGGGATATACGAGATGATTTGTAACACACGGGAGCATCATTAGTCGGCCCGGCGCTTAGTTGACTTGGCATAGATCGCGAACATTCGCGGCACGCTCTTTTTAGCCGTATCTCGCGATAGCGCGGCACTCATCAACATGCCGTCGATGTAGATGCGGTACGCGCAACCGAGCGAGGTCTTCTCGCGCTTGATTTAAACCTTGGGTTTTTTGGTGCGGGCCATTCAGTCAGTGCGGAGTATGTTTGTGGAAGTAGCCCACCCCTAAGCCGAAAACCACAATGAGTATTACGATAAGTATGATTGCTTCCAATGACCCGTCGCCGTGGTCAGGGGCAAATCCAAAAATTCTTTCGAGAAAGTCCATGCGGTAACCGCACAACCGGTGCCACCAGGGGACCACACGAGTTGTGGCACTAACGTGTGATCCCCTGACCTGCGCTGGGGACGGGGGATGGAACGCGCAGGGCCGCATACTGCGGACAGACCGAAATTAATGCCGCTTGGGAACGCAGAAACGTTGGACCTTGGTCCAACTGCGTCGGCTTATCGCACGATGAACAAACCGCGAAGCCGCACGTATGACAGAAACGACGACCGTCCGAACGTTAGGGCAACGGGCCAAAAAAGAAGGACCACTGCTGTGTGGCGTACCGCAGTGGCCCCTCCTACGAACAGCCAAGCCCCTCTGAATAGATGCTCGACAGCCGTGACTAGAGCCTGACATAGCCTGCAACCGAAGTTGTGACGACTGTCACAACTTTTACCGAATTTACGTCGCGACTACGTCAAAAGACGCAGTCGCCGCGTGCTCCATTCAAAGCGACAACAAAAAAACCCCGCGTATCGGGCACGGGGCTTTGGCCACATCCACAAACAGAAATTAGGCGGCGACAGCTTTCCGTTTCCTCCGCCATCCGAACAAACCCAACGCGCCTGAGCCAGTGGCGAAGAGCGGGAGCGCGGCGGGAATGGGTGTGGTGGCTGCGCCAACAACGATCGTTTGAGATGAAAATCCGATAAGCCCCGGTTCGTCCAATACGGTGAGACCGACGGTGTAAGCACCGGCAACTAAGTAGGTGTGCTGTGCCAGTGGATTGGCCGCAGCCGCCGGAGGCGTATTGTCACCAAAGTCCCAAACCCGCAGGGTAATCGATAACGTTGGAACGGTGTCGAAAGACCCAGACCCGTCAAACTGAACAACTTGGTTCTCTACGGGGCTAACCGGCAAATAAGTGAACACCGAGACCGGAGACGAATGCACCGGTAGTGAGAACAATAGGGCAGTAGCGCCGCAAATCGCGGCTGCCCAAAGCCGTCCAAATGTCATGACAATCGACCCCGCGCCACGCTGCGATGAGATCACGCAGGGGTTGTGGCGCCAATCTACCACATCGCAAAAGATCCCATAAAATAAGGCGTTTTATGGCAGTTGGATGTCAGCGGAGCGCCGCTCGGACCAAATATGGTATCCTCGTAATGGGTGGGGACTGTCCACCCGGGGCGGCTCTGTCGAGGCGTCACGCCACACGCGACCCCCACCGACGGGGCCGCTTCCTCTTCCGCATGGCAATGTCCGCTCTGCAGCAGAAAACGGACATGTGCAGCGCAAACACCGATGTCCGCTAAGGGCCAATAGCGGACATCGAAATGCGCGGCTCTGGCCAGTCAGCCGAGGCCTTCCACGCTCACCAGACGCGCGGAGCTGCAAGCATCTCTTACGTTTTTGAGTCCTTGGTACGTTTTGCCGTTATAGAACGACTCCCAAGCCTCAACTGAGGGGAATTCCAACAAAACAATCCTTCGAGGTTCCCAATCTCCCTCGTAAACCTTGTGAGCTCCGCCCCGTGCCAGATATTTGGCGCCGGCTATTTCCAAGGCAGGCTTAACGCCTGACATGAATTCTTGGTACCGCTTTGGGTCACGAATATCGACATCGAAAATTACATAAGCCGCCATTGCGGTCCTCGATCCATTTGTGTTGAAGGCCATCCCCTCAGGGAAGAAGCAAGATCGGAGAGCGATAATCGTAGCGGCCTATTGAAACCGGAAAAAGGCCCTGACGCGTGCAAAGGCAGACATCCTTTGGGCAAGCTCGGAACAAGGGTTTAGACTGTCAGTTGGTCCGCGAATCGTTTGAGTGATCCCAATGGGCACCATCGTACTTCTGGATTTGATGGGCGGCGTGGCGTTGCTTCTCTGGGGCCTGCACATGGTCCAGAGCGGCATCCTTCGCGCCTTCGGACCGGAGCTTCGACGCTTCCTGTCAACCACGCTTCAGAACCGGCTGGCTGCCTTCGCAGCCGGAACGGGCCTGACCGCGCTGCTTCAGAGCAGCACGGCAACAGGCCTCATGGCGGCGTCGTTCGTCAATGAAGGAGTGATCGCACTCGTACCGGCGCTCGCCATCATGCTCGGAGCCAATGTCGGAACGACGCTCATCGTGCAGGTGCTGTCATTCAATGTGTCCGCGGCGGCGCCGTTTTTGTTCGTCATCGGACTAGTCGCCTTCCGAAGCGGTGGGCGCACCCGCCTGAAGGACATGGGCCGCGTTGCAATTGGCCTCGGGTTGATGCTGTTGGCGCTGCATATTTTGATGGACACGCTTGCACCGGCCGAAGAGGCGCCTAGCGTGCGCGCACTGCTCAAGCTCGTTACCAGCGATCCAATATTCTGCGTGTTGATCGCCGCAGCTCTAACGTGGGCCGCCCATTCGAGCGTCGCGACGGTGCTTCTGACGATGTCGCTCGCGTTTTCGCAATTTGTTACGCCGCCCGCAGCGCTGGCGCTCGTCCTCGGGGCAAACCTCGGCAGCGCGATCAATCCCGTGCTCGAAGGCGCGCAACGGGGGGATCCGGCGAGCTACCGGCTGCCGCTCGGAAATCTGCTCAACAGGGTGATCGGCGTCTGCATCGCGCTGCCGTTCCTTCAAGATATCGTCGGCATGGCGCAGCGCTTCGAGCCAAACATGGCGAGAATGACGGCCGAATTCCACATCGGCTTCAACGTCGCGCTTGCCATTATTTTCCTTCCGCTGCTCGATCCTTTGGCAACACTGCTTGTCAAATTGTTGCCTGACCGCAAGGCATCCATTGATCCAACTGCCCCGCGCTATCTCGACGAATCCGCTCTAGACGCACCCTCGCTCGCCCTGGCCAATGCGGCACGCGAAACACTACGCATGGGTGACACCGTCGAGGCGATGCTCAAGCAGGTCATGACAGCGCTGATGACGAACAATCGCGCGCTGGTCTCCGAGGTCGCGCGCATGGACAACATCGTCGATTCACTCGACGAGGCGATTAAGCTATACCTGACCAAGCTGACACGGAGCAATCTCGACGACAGCGAGGCAAAGCGTGCCATGGACATCCTGTCGTTTTCTATCAACCTCGAACATGTCGGTGACATCATTGAAAAGAACCTGAGCGAGCTTGCCGCTAAGAAAATTAAGCGCAACGTGCAGTTTTCGGACGACGGCGCGGCAGAGATCGATGAATTTCACCGGCGCATACTCGAAAATCTCCGTCTCGCCTTTGGCGTCTTCATGTCTGGCGATGTCGCGGGCGCTCGCAAGCTGGTCGCAGAGAAGGGTCAATTGCGCAGTGTCGAACTCACCGCTGCGGAACGCCACCTCGAAAGGCTGCGCGAGGGCCGACCGGAAACGCTGGAGACGACCTCTCTGCATCTCGACGTGCTTCGCGACCTCAAACGCATAAACTCGCATATTTGTTCGGTCGCTTATCCGGCGTTGGAAGACACTAAAAAGGTCGCGACAACCTCCCAGCAAGTGGCGGCCCAGCGAGCAAAGCCAAAGCCGCGCGGCCGCTAGTCTGCCCCAATACTGGAAATGCACTGGCCCCGGATGTCCGCCTTGGGTCAAAAGCGAACATGTGCGGCGCGAAAAGCGATGTCCGCTTTACGCCGAATAGCGACCGCGAAAGCGGATTCCCGCAAGCGCCTTAGCCGTCTTGAGATTGATCGCTCGCTCGAACTTGGTGGGCCCTCATACGGCAGGGGGTAGCGGCTGCTTTTCGATCTTCAGCAAGGTAAGGGATGCACCAATTATGAGGACGATGCTAACGACGATCCACGGGGTCACCGGTTCATTGAAAAGCAACGCAGCAAAGACGATGGCGTAAACCGGCTCCAATGCCACGAAACCGCTGCACGTGTTGGCTGAGATGCGTTTCAGAGCATAGAGGTAAAGCATTAGCATGACGGCGGTGTTGAACACTCCCAAAGCCATCAGCGACAGCCATTCCACCGAACGCGCGGGCGCCGGATCGGCAAAGAACAGTGTCGGGGCGAGCAGTGCGAAGACGATGCCGTTCTGGCAAAACGAGATGGTCGCAGGAGATACAGACGTACCCAATCTTTGGCTCACGCGCCAAAACAGTGCGTAGGTGAGGGCAGACGCCAAACCTGCAACGGCACCACCCACGTTACGCTCGCCGCCGCTCGGCTCAACCAGCAACGCCACCGCGATTACGATGACCACCCCGACTGTGAGTTCCGGTGGACGTGGCAAACATCGCCGCTGGGCAGCCTCGACGACAACCGTGAACAGAGGAAACGTCGCGAATGTCAGTGTGGCCACGGCGACGCCCGCCAGCTGCACGGACGTGAAAAACGTCAGCCAATGTGCGGCAAGCAAGAACCCGCTTAGCCCCAGGACGCCCCAGGAGGAAACTGGGAAAGACCAAAGGCTTGCCGTGTATGCTCCCACCAGTCCAAGTGCCAGCGCACCGAATCCCGCACGCATGGCGACGATCCAGAATGGAGAGACGTCCAGCTTGCCGTACAGCGCCGCGG
>JACZDD010154277.1_pt1 | contig 10395 bp, 12 predicted proteins | sample 8641771 | NCBI WGS metagenome assembly JACZDD01 (sample SAMN15324614, study PRJNA640507) | soil metagenome | isolation source: intercropping peanut in the second line | place: China: Luxin town, Laibin City, Guangxi Province | collected 2019-07-25 | depth 10cm m | reverse complement strand
CGCTCTTCGCCTCGCTGGGCAACCAGGCCGATCTCTCCGAGAGCGACGTGCTTGAGGCGATGGCGGAGGACCCGGAGACGAAGGTGATCGCCTGCTATCTGGAGGGCGTGGCGGATGGCCGGAAGTTCCTCGGAGCGCTCCGACGGGCGGCGGCGGCCAAGCCTGTCGTCTTGCTGAAGTCGGGGCGCTCGGCCGAAGGGGCCCGGGCGGTCTCGTCACACACCGGAGCGCTGGCGGGATCCGATCGGGCCTTCGACGCCGCAGTACGCGAGACGGGCGCGGTGCGGGTCGAGACCGTCGAGGAGCTGTTCGACCTGTCCCGTGGGCTCGCGGCCCAGCCCCTGCCTGCGGGGCGCCGGCTGGCGGTGGTGACCAATGGAGGAGGGCTCGGCATCGTGGCGACGGACGCGGCCCGCGCGAGCGGACTTACGATGGCGCTGCTGCCCGAGGCCGTGGTCGGTCATCTGCGCGATGGCTTGCCGGCGAACGCCGCCCTCGGCAATCCCATCGACCTGATCGGCGATGCCGACGCGACTCGCTACGGTCACGCCCTACACGCGCTGGGACCGGCGGGCGCGGACCTCACGCTGGTGTTGCTCTCGCCGCAGGCCGCGACGGACGCGGCCAGCGTGGCCCGCACGGTGGCCGCCGCCACCCGCCACTGGCCGACCCCGGTCGTCGCGGCCCTGGTGGGCGGCGCCCGCGTCGCCCCTGGAGTGCGCACACTGGAAGAGGCCGGGATCCCCTGTTTCGACTTTCCCGAGCGCGCGGTGAAGACTCTTGCGGGCATGGCCCATGTCGCGGAGCAGCGGCAGAGCGACCTCCGACGGCATCGGAGCGCCCCCATGATCGATGCCGCCCGTGCGGAGGTCTGGCGGAGCACGCTGGGACGCACGACCCCGCGCCAGCTCGGCATGGCGGATCTGTCGTCCCTCTTCACCGGCTACGGCGTCCCGCTCGGGCGGCTCGGTCGGGCCAAGTCCCCGGAGGAAGCAGCCACGATGGCTGAGCGCATTGGCTTCCCGGTGGCGCTGAAGATCTTGTCGTCCCAGATCAGCCACAAGTCCGACGTGGGAGGGGTGACGCTCGGCCTGCGCGACGCGCCGGCAGTGGAGCGCGCGGCCCGCGCGATTCTGGAGCGAGTAGCCACCGCGCGGCCCGACGCGACGATCGATGGCTTCCTCGTCCAGGCCATGGCGCCGGCGACGGGGAAGGAGCTGCTGCTGGGAGGCGTCCGGGATCCGCAGTTCGGCCCCCTCGTGATGGTGGGCTGGGGCGGGACCTACGTCGAGGTGCTGGCCGACACCGCGGCGCGCCTGGCCCCGGTTTCCGCGGAGGAGGCGCTCGCCATGCTCGACGAGCTGAGGTTGGCCCCGCTTCTCCATGGAGTGCGAGGCGAGGCGCCGGTCGATCTGCCGTCGCTGGCCCACGTGATCTCCGCGTTCTCGCGCCTGTTCGTCGACGTTCCGGAGCTGGAGGAGGTCGAGATCAATCCCTTGATGGCGGGTCGCGGTGGCGTGCTGGCGGTGGATGCCCGCGGCCGGCTTGCCCCGTAAGGAGGCTCACATGGGCATCCGGAAGAGCACCGGCAAGAACAAGAAGTCCAAGAAGCGGGCGCCCGCCATCGCAATCCGTCGCGACGAGGTGAAGCGGCGGGCGGCGGGCGACGAACGCAAGCCTCGGCCGCAGGGCATGCGGTAGGCCCCACCATGGCCCAACGCTCTGGATTCCGACAAGTCGTCCTGGGGCTGGATGGGTCGGCGAACAGCCGCCGAGCGGCTCGGTTCCTCGCGCGGCTGCGGCCGCCCCACGGCTCGCGGGTGCTCTGCGTTCGTGTGGTGGAGCCGATCCGGGTGCCGGCCACGCCACCGCTGGTCCCGCGCACGATGCGTAGCCAGATCGCGGCGCAGGCTCGGGCCATGGAGCGAGATCGCCTGGGGCAGGCGAGCCGACAGGTCCAAGCGGTCGCCGACCAGCTCACCCGGGCCGGTTGGCGCGCTCGCGCCATCGTGCGCACGGGAGTCCCGCTGCCTGGACTCCTGGCGGAGGCCAGGCGGGCTCGGGCCGACGTGGTCGTCGTCGGGGCCCGGGGGACCGGGGCGGTCAAGCACCTGCTGCTCGGCAGTGTCGCCGACGGCGTGGTCAAGCAGGGGTCGTTCGAAGTCCTGGTCGTCAAGTGAGTGAGGGAAGAGAGGAGATCACGCGATGCACGTGAGACAGATCCTGTTTCCGACCGATTTTTCCCCTCCATCCGAAGCGGCTCAACGGGTCGCGGCGGAGCTGGCGCGCGAGACTGGAGCCACCCTGCACGTGATCCACGTGGTGCCCCCGGTCACGGATCCCTCGCTCCCCGCGGAGCGGCTCACGAAGCTGGCTCAGGACATCGGCGGAGGCCTCAGCCTGACGACGGCCCTGCTGGACGGGTACGCAGGACGCGAGATCGTGCGATACGCGCGAGAACGACACATCGAACTCATCGTGGTGGGCACCCACGGTCGCACCGGTCTCAGCCGGGCCATCCTGGGTAGCGTCGCAGAATCCGTGGTGCGGCTGGCGCCTTGCCCCGTGCTGACGGTTCCCGCCGCACTGTTCGAGGCCCCCGTCCCGCCCGCGGTGGAAGGGATGGTATCGACGTCCCGGCCGTGTCTGGTGTGCGGCCGGACCAGCGACGACCTGGTCTGCGAGACGTGCCGGACGCGCATCCGCGCCGAAGCGCTGCACGAGAAGCAGGAGGCCGAACGGCCCGGGCATCGGGGCCTGCCGGTATGAGCGAGAGGAGCCCGCGGGACGATGAGGAAAGCCCGCACCCCCATGGGGCGCTCGTCTTCATCCTGCTGTATCTGCTGATCACGGCCCTGTTCTGGGTCAATACCTATCTGCGTCTGTGGATAAAGGAGTGAGCATGAAGCGCGGGAGTACGGTCTACCTGTACGAGCTGGCCTGGATCCTTCCCAGCATCGCGATCCCGGTTGGCATGCTCGCGGCGCTGCTGGTCACCGCCTTCGGCGCGGGCATCCACGTCCCGAGCGCCGCGGGACGGATCGACCCGGCCAAGCTCGCCGAGACAGCGCCGTTCGACCAGCCCGGCGTCGTCCAGACCGGCCCTCTGCGCTACGAGGTGCGCCTCGTGTCGCAGATCTGGTCATTCGCCCCGAACGAGATCCGGGTGCCGGTCGGGGCCACCGTGACCTTCGTGGGCACCAGCCGTGACGTCATCCACGGGTTGTTCATTCCCGCCGCGAACGTCAACGTCATGCTGATCCCGGGCCAGATCTCGCGCGTTGTCACGCGCTTCGATCGCGAGGGCGAGTTCTTCTTCGCCTGCCACGAGTACTGTGGGATCGCCCACCACACCATGGGCGGCAAGGTCATCGTGGAGCCGCGATCATGAACGATCAGGCGGCCGGCGGTTCCGAGCGACGGCTGACCGGCGCGTATCTCCTGGTGGCGAACATCGCGCTGCTGGGTGGAATCCTGACCGGGTTCCTGCAGGGCCTCGAGCACGCCGGGTTCGAGTTCCCGGCCAGCGAGTACTTCCTGCGCTCGTACTACCACAGCGTCAGCATGCACGGGGTGCTGAACGTGCTGGTGTGGACGACGTTCTTCATCTGCGGCTTCCTGCCGTTCATCGCGGCCCAGGCCTACGGCCAGCCGCTGGCTAGTCCTCGGCTCGGCTGGACCACGTTCTGGCTGATGCTGGTGGGACTGGTGACTGCGGCCGTCCCGCTGGTCGGGAACGCCGCTACCGTGATGTTCACGTTCTACGCGCCGCTCCAGGCCCATTGGGCCTTCTACGTCGGCCTGACGCTGGTGGTCGTTGGCACCTGGCTCATCACGTGGCGGCTGGCCCTGAGCCAGCGGAGCTGGCGCGCGCAGCACCCGGGCGCGCGCATACCGCTAGCCGCGTTCATGGTGCTGGTGACGATGGCGATGTGGACGCTGGCTTCGGTGGGCCTGGCCGCGTCGATGCTGTTCCTGCTGATCCCGTGGTCCCTGGGTCTCGTGAGCGGGACGGATCCGCTCCTGGCCCGGACGCTCTTCTGGCTCACCGGGCACCCCATCGTCTACTTCTGGCTGCTGCCGGCGTACCTGTCATGGTACACGCTCGTGCCGCGGCAGGCGGGCGGGCGCCTGTTCAGCGATCCGATGGCGCGCGGGTCGTTCCTCTTGTTTCTGGTGCTGTCGGCGCCGCTGGGCCTCCATCACCAGGTGACTGACCCGGGTATCCACGAAGGGTGGAAGCTCTTCCAGGCATTCCTGACGTTCGCCGTGTTCTTCCCCAGCCTGCTGACGTTCTTCAATGTCGTGGCCTCGCTGGAGGGCGCGGGCCGAGCCCGTGGCGGCAAGGGAGTCTTCGCCTGGTTCGCCCGTCTGCCATGGGGGGATCCGTCGGTGGCCGCGCAGCTCCTAGCGATGCTGACATTCTGCGCGGGCGGCATCGGCGGTCTCATCAACGCCTCGTACAACATGAATCTGGTCGTGCACAACACGACGTACGTGGTGGGTCACTTCCACACGACGGTGGGGACCGCGGTCACGCTGACCTACATGGGCATCAGCTACTGGCTGGTGCCGCACCTGAGTGGCCGCGTGCTGTGGGGTCGTCGCATGGCCTTGGTCCAGTCCTGGATGTGGTTCGTGGGGATGCTGATCTTCTCGACCGCGCTTCACGAGCTGGGGCTGCGGGGCATGCCGCGGCGGACCATGATCAGCCAGGCGGCCTACATCCAGCCCGGATGGAACGCGCTCATGCCCTGGGTCGGGATTGGGGGCACGCTGCTCTTCATCAGCGGCTGTCTCTACCTGTTGAACCTGCTGCTCACGGTCACGATCGCGCAACGGGCCGAGGTCGCAGTCCCCGCGTTTGCGGAGGCCGCCTCGCCCGCGGAGGAGGCCCCCGCCATTCTGGCCCGCATCCGGCCCTGGGTGGTGGTCGCGGTGGTGCTGCTCGTTGTGGCGTACGGGCCGACCCTGACCCGCCTGGTCATGACCAGCCAGCTGAACGTCCCCGGAATACGCGTGTGGTAGCCCGGGGGGGAAGGAGCACGGAGATGAAGGTCGGTGAGCTCATGACAACCGGAAGACTCGTGACCGCCCCACCCGAGACCCCCATGTTCGAGGCGCGACGGCGCATGCTGGAGCGCCGGATCCGGCATCTGCTGGTGACGGACCAGGACGGCTCGCTCGTGGGCATCGTGACGGATCGCGATATCCGCCTGAACCTGCCGTCGCAGGCGACGAGCCTGTCGATCTGGGAGATCAACCACCTGCTGACGAAGCTCACCGTCGGCGAGGTGATGACGCGGTCCGTGATCACGGTGGGGCCGGAGCGCGCCGCGCACGAGGCGGCCCAGCTCATGCTGGACCATTCCATCGGCGCGCTGCCGGTGACCCAGGGCGGGCGGCTCGTCGGCATCGTGACTGAGACCGACGTCCTGCGAGCCTTCGTATGGCTGGCCGGCGGGGCGGGGGCGATCGGCGCCGCGGCGGGAGCGCCCGGCACACGAGTCCGGCCCGGTCGGCTGCCGTAGGAAGCGGCGCGGGCTCGCCGAATCGAGCGCCGGCCCAGAAGTCAGAGCCGCCGCCTGGCGGTCCCGGTTGATCTGCCGGTGGATCTCGGCCATGATCGCCCATGATGTCCGCCCGGATCCTGATCGTCGATGACGAGCCGGACATGCTGGACAACTGTGCTCGCATCCTGACTCGACTCGGATATCAATGCGTGCAGGCCGAGAATGGCGAGGCCGCGCTCGGCGAGTTCGAGCGTCAGCGGCCCGACCTGGTGCTGACGGATCTGAAGATGCCGGGCATGGACGGGATGGCGCTGATGGCGCGCCTGCACGAGACCGATTCCGACCTGCCCGTCGTGATGATCACCGGATTCGCGTCGATCGAGTCGGCGGTGGCCGCCGTCCGCGAAGGCGCGTTCGACTACCTGCCCAAGAGCTTCTCGGTCGATCAGCTGCGCGTTGCGGTGGAGCGGGCGCTCCGCCATCGCGGGCTTCAGGTCGAGAATCGGAACCTGCGAAAGCAGCTGCAGCAGGCGCTGGGATTCGAGAACGTGGTCGGGAGAAGCCCGGCGATGGCCCAGGTGTTCGAGCTGGTCAAGAAGGCGGCCCGATCGGAAGCCAACATCCTCGTGCTCGGCGAGTCCGGAACCGGCAAGGAGCTGATCGCGCGGGCGATTCACGCCAACAGCCCGCGGGCGGCCGGCCCGTTCGTGCCGGTGGACTGCGCCTCGCTGCCCGAGCAGCTACTGGAGTCGGAGCTGTTCGGGCACGAGAAGGGTGCGTTCACCGGCGCGGTCCGCACCAAGACCGGGCTGGTGGAGGCGGCGCATCGGGGCACCCTCTTTCTCGACGAGATCGGCGATCTGCCCGCCACGCTGCAGGTGAAGCTGCTCCGCGCGCTCCAGGAGCGGCAGATCCGACGCGTCGGTGGCACGGGGCTGGTGGACGTCGACGTGCGCGTGGTCTCGGCGACGAACCGGAACTTGACCGAGGCGATTGCCAAGGGACAGTTTCGCGAGGAGCTCTACTACCGCATCAACGTCATCGCGATCCGCTTGCCTCCCCTCCGGGAGCGCGCGGGCGACGTCCGACTGCTCGCCCAGGCGTTCCTCAAGCGGTTCGGCCACGGTCGGGTGACCGGGCTGGACGAGGCGGCGTCCAACGCCCTCGAGCGCTACCGCTGGCCCGGCAATGTCCGCGAGCTCCAGAACGTGATCGAGCGGGCCTGTGCCCTAACGGACGGGCCGATGATCACGGTGAAGGATCTTCCGGACCACGTGCTCCGTCCTGCGACGCCCGTGGCGGTCGCGAGCACCTCGGAGGCGCAGGGGGAAAGCGCGGCCCTACCCGCGGAAGTGACCGCCGGGTCCGATCTGACGCTGCGGGAAGCGAAGGATCGGTGGCTACAGGTGCTGGAGGTGTCCTACCTTCGGGATCTGCTCGCCCGCCACGACGGCAACGTCTCGTCGGCCGCGAAGGCCGCCGGCATCGACCGCAAGACGTTTCATCGGTTGATCAACAAGTACGACATTCGCGGGTAGCCTGCCCCGCCGCCGCCATCGTGGCGGTCATGACCCAGCGAGGAGGCACCGCCTCACGTGCCCGCAGCATACTTCTCCGAAGTGCGCGTTTTAGCTCACCGTTCTGAATGGCACTGCCGTTGCACTTCTCCTCAGTTAGGAGGCCACAATGAAGACCAACAAGATCCTGGTTCCGCTGGACGGCTCGAAGCTGGCGGAATCTGCCCTGGCCGACGCGGTCGACTTGGTCGCGGAGGACGGTGTCGTCGTTCTGGTGCGCGCCGCTGAGGCCCACATCGCTCCCGGAGTGGACCCGATCCTGGCGCAGATCGATGTGGTGGCCGAGTCCGAGCGGTACCTGTCCGCCTTGAAGGCTGACCTCGAAGCACGCGGTGTTCGGAACGTCGAGTCGCACGTCTGGTACGGCCCGCCGGCCGCCTCCATCATTCACGCGGCCAGGGCTTACAAAGCGGATCTGATCGTCATGACCACCCACGGCCGCAGTGGGGTGGGGCGCCTGATCTACGGCAGCGTCGCAGAGTCCGTTCTGCGAGGTACGACCATCCCGATCTTTCTACATCGTCCGTCCGAGGCGCCGGTCGAGCTGCCTACGATCACCACCGAGCCCAAGGAGGTCGTGCGATGAGCCGAGTCCGAACGATCATGCATCCCACCGACTTCTCCCGCGCGTCGACACCGGCGTTCAAGCGTGCGGTGGAGATGGCAAAAACCAACGGCGCCCAGCTGGTGATTCTGCACGTCCTGGCGCCCGCCACCCCCATGCTGATGACCGACGGGTACGTCCCCCCCAAAGTGTATGACGACATGGAAGCGGCCGCTCGTGCCGGCGCGCAGAAGCAGCTGCGAAAGCTCCTTGAGAAGGCAAAGGCGTCCGGCGTCCGCGTCAAGTCGCTCCTGCTCGAAGGGATCGCGCACGAGCGGATCATGCAGGCGGCGCGCTCCCGGAAAGCCGATCTGGTGGTGATCGGCACTCACGGCCGAACCGGCTTCGCGCGGTTCTTCCTGGGCAGTGTGGCGAGCCGGGTCCTGGCGATCTCACCGTGTCCGGTGCTCACGGTGAGGGGAAAGTAGGGAGAGGCTATGCGCGAGGCCCTCGCCGCCTACCTGGGCGGGCTCTTCCGGGCCCGCGTGGATGTCGTGAGCCTCCGAGCGCTTGGACAGAGAGCGGGGGAAAGCGTCGATCCGAAGGGATTTGGCTACGGAATCCCTTTCGAGGTGGAATGCACCGTGGATGGCACGCGACGCCGCCTGGTGGTCGCGCGCACGCGCGTCGCGCAAGGGTTCGGGCACGACTATCCCGCCGACCGCGCCTGGCAAGCTCTCTACGCCCACACCGCGTACAACAACTTCCCCTCTCACGTACGAAGTCTGGACGTTGGGTTCATCCGGGAATCGGGGGCCATGGTCTCGGCGGGCGATGCCACCGAGTTCTTCCAGCTCGTCGAGAAGGCGGAGGGGCGGCTCTACTGGCTCGATCTCGAGCGTCTCCTGGACGAACCCTTGCGGGCGCTCGATCTCGCCCGGGCACGGGAGTTGGGATGCTTTCTCGCCCGCACCCACGCGACCAAGCGCTACGAGCCTACGCTTTACGAGCGCCGCGTCCGCGAGCTGGTCGCGCACGGGGAGTGCCTGATGGGCATCCTCGATAGCTATCCGCATCCGTATCCACCGCTGCCGCCCGACGTGTGCGAGTCTCTCGAGCACGACGCCATCTCCTGGCGCTGGCGGCTGCGCCGGCGCACCCACCGCCTCTCGTGTGTGCATGGCGACTTTCACCCGTGGAATCTTCTCTTCCGAGAGGAGGTCGACTTCTCGGTCCTGGATCGCAGTCGCGGAGAGTGGGGCGAGCCGGCAGACGATGTGAGCGCGCTCGGGATCAACTACCTGTTTTTCGGACTCCGCAAGGCGGCCCTTGACACCGAACAGCAGGCCTCCGAGCCGTTCGTGACCCTATTCAAAGTGTTCCTGGATTCCTACCTTCGCCACAGTGGTGACCGCGAGCTCCTGGAGGTCATGCCGCCGTTCCTCGCGTTTCGAGCGCTGGTGATCGCGCACCCGCGCTGGTATCCGACGCTACCGTCCGGTGTTCGGGAAACGCTGCTCGGGTTCGCACGGGCCCTGATGGCGGGAGGGCCGGTGGCTATCGAAGACTTGCCCACGTTACTAGGAGCTGCCGCGTGAGCTGGGCCATCTGGATCACTGGGCCACCGGCCAGCGGCAAGTCGGCCATCGCCCAAGGCGTCGTCACGGAGCTCCGGGCGCGCGGACAGGCGGTGAAGTGGCTCGAGCTGGACGTGGTGCGCGAGAGTGTCACGCCGATTCCGCGCTACACCGATTCCGAGCGCGACCTCGTCTATCGAGCGCTCGGCTACATGGCGACCCTGCTCGTCGAGGCCGGTCGGCCGGTGATCATCGATGCGACCGGGCACCGCCGAGTCTGGCGGGACTTGGTGCGTGCGGCGGTCCGGCGGTTCGGCGAGGTCCAGTTGATGTGCCCGATCGCGACCTGCCGCGAGCGTGAGCGTACTCGAGCCATCGGACAACACGCGCCCCGGAACATCTATGCCAAGGCGGGGCAGCCGGGTGCGACCGTGCCCGGTGTCGACATCCCATACGAAGCCGCGCTCGCCCCCGAGTTGGTGATCGATACCACGGCCGACAGCGTGGTTAGCTCGGTGGAGCAGGTGGTGCGTCTGGCCGAGCGCCTCATGGCAGAAGCCGGCGCGGACACCATCCGTACGGTCGGGGACGGACAGCCCGGGTGGGCAGTCTGGATTACGGGACGGCCGGGCAGCGGGAAGAGCACGCTGGCACGCCGGGTATGCCACGCACTCCGGGAGCAGGGGGCCTGCGCACAGTTGCTCGACCTCGTACGCGTTCAGGCGCAGTTGCTCGGAGGGCAGCCCTCGAACGACGAGCAGCAAGACCTGATCCATCGCGTGCTCGCCTATGCGGCCAAGCTACTTACCGAAGCGGGCATATGCGTGATCGTGGACGCGACAGCCGGTCGGCGGGCGTGGCGGCAGGCCGCGCGCGATCTGATCCCGTGCTTCGCCGAGATCCAGCTGCTGTGCCCAGTTGAAATCTGCCTGGAACGGGAGCGGGCCGTGCGCTGGGGGCTGGCGTTTGAGACAGCAGGTATCGGCGTCACCGGCCAAGCCCCCGACATCCGCCTCGGCTACGAGGAGTCGGAGCGACCCGATCTAACGCTCCGGACCGACGTGTTCAACGTGCAGTCCGCCGTCGATCTGCTGCTCGCCACGATCGAGCGGCTCGCCCAGAAACCATCGCGCGCGGCCGGAGCGCTGTGATGGACCGAGGAGGCGTGAGTAGGCGGGTGCTCG
>JACZDD010059823.1_pt1 | contig 10410 bp, 10 predicted proteins | sample 8641771 | NCBI WGS metagenome assembly JACZDD01 (sample SAMN15324614, study PRJNA640507) | soil metagenome | isolation source: intercropping peanut in the second line | place: China: Luxin town, Laibin City, Guangxi Province | collected 2019-07-25 | depth 10cm m | reverse complement strand
CACCACCAGCGCATAGATCACGAGCACTGACAGCGCGGCCAGGAATATCGGTCCGCGCAGGCCGAGCGGCTCGCCTTGCAGGTATGCGTAGACGCACGCATTTAGCGACGACGCGTCAATCGGCACATGCCGGTCGTCCGGCGCAAGCGTGTTCACCGCAACCAGCCCTTCCGGTGGTCCGTAGAAACCGGGCGGGTGATCGAGACTGCCGCGCTGGGTGTAATTGCTGGGAATGGGGCGCGCCGTCGGCGGCGGAGTCGAGAATGCGCCAAAGCCGTCGAGCACGCGGGTCGGCGGCACGACCTGTGCCGCGCGGCTGCCTGCCGCTTCGTCGGCCGTGTTACTGGCCTCTGCGGCTGCGCTTGATCCGGCCAGCGCTACCAAGCGGCGCAGCATGTCAACGAATGCGCCGGACAAAGGGAGATCCGACCAGCGCGAGTCTGCCGTTACATGGAAGAGCACGATCAGCCCCTTGCCGCGGCGCTCGGCGGTGACGAGCGGGGTGCCGTCGGCAAGTGTCGCCCAGGTTCGATCGGTGAGCTGCGAGTCGGGCTCGGCCAGCACCTGGCGGGTGACAGTGACGTCGGTAGGGACCGCCATGCCGTTGAAAGGGCCATCGCGCGAAAAGGCGGCAAGTTGCTGCGGTTTGTCCCAGCTCAGGCTGCCGCCCAGTGTGCGGCCGCCGCGGCGTAGCTTCACGGGCACGAGCTTGTCATCGGCGCCGGCGAGGTGCGGCCCGGCAAAGCGCACAAGCACGCCGCCGTTGTCGATCCATTTGTTGAGCTGATCGATCGCCTCGTTTACGTTGCCGACATCGGCAAGGATCAGCATAGGCAGTTTGCGGCCGAGGAACTGGGTTATGGCTTCCGCCGGAGCAACCCCTTCGGCAAGCCGCACGTCCGCGAACGGATTGAGCGCACGCGAGAGGTAATAAGTCGCGCCGATCAGCGGCTGCGAACGATCCGCGGTCGATCCGGATACGATGCCGACCGTGCGCCGCCGCCAGCGCTTGTCCAAAAGCTGCACGGCGCCCGCCGAGCGCTCGCCGACAATTTCGAGGCGCGCGACGTCGTTGCGAATTTCGACGGGGAGATCGATTACCGCGTCGGTCTCGCGGTCTGCGGACTTGAAGTTGAATGGTGCCTCGCCCAACGGTAGGCCCTTGAGATCGATGGCGTTCACCATGCCAGTGTCGCCCACGCCGGTTTGCGCGCGCAGCACTTTCACGGTCAGCGCGCCAGCTGCGTTGTCGGCAGCGGCCAACGCATGCGCGATCGGCAGTCCGCCTTCGACGATGCTGAGCGGGCGATTTCCTATTGACCGTTTCAGGCCATCGACAAAGGCCTCGCCTTTACCCAGATCGATGCCGTCTGACAGCCACACGACTTCCACGTTCGGTGAAGCGGCAAGAAATCGCTCTATGAGCGGCAGGGCTACGCTGCGGTCGATGCCGAAAGGCTTCGGCTTGATCTGCTTGACCTGCACGCGGGCCGCGCCTGCAAGACCGAGAGAGATGTCACGATCAGTCTCCGACAGCGGCAGAATCGCGACGCCGCGATTATCGGCTTCGGCGCGTGCGATCATATCGTCGGCGGCTCGCAGGCGTGCATCCCAGGACGCCGCCGCGGGCCAGCCGTCATCGAGCATGATCAGCAACGGCGCGGAACGGTCAGGGGGCGCCAGCGGAGGGTTCCACAGCGGGCCGGCGGCCGCGATGATGATGAGGGCAGCCAAAGTCAGGCGCAGCAATGTGAGCCACCAGGGCGTGCGCGCCGGAGTTTCTTCCTTCGGAGCGATCTCGAATAGCAGGCGGGTCGGCGGGAAGTCGACGCGGCGCGGCCGCGGCGGCACAAGCCGGAGCAGCCACCACAGCACAGGCAGGCTGAGCAAGCCGAGCAAGACCAGCGGCTGTGCAAATCCGAGCGGTAGTGATCCGATCATGCAGAGCTCGCTGGGCTAGCCGTGGCATGCCGGGTGCTGGCGACGAACGGCTGCGTGTTGTCGCCCATGCGCGAGTGTAGCACGAGCAGAAGCTCGCTCGCCGGACGATCGGTGCGGTGGATCGCGAAGCTCCATGCGCGCAGATCGGTCTCCGCGCGGATCGCGGCGCGATGGCGTTCGACGATGGCCTGGTAATCATTACGCCAGGCTTCGGCTCGGCCCGCGGTGATGCTGCCGGCGCCTTCCGGTTCGATGAACTCAACCCTTCCCGAATATGGAAAACTTTCCTCCGCCGGATCGACGATCTGGATGACGTGGCCATGGGCGCCGGTGGCGGACAGTTGCGTGATCTTGCCGCGCACGTCGCTCATCGGGACCCACAGGTCCGACAGCAGTACGATCTCCGAAAGGGGAGAAGGCGCAAACGACGGCGGCAGGCTCGCGCGTTCCGTAGGGTCGTGAAGGATCGCTTCGGCCATCTTTTCGATGACGTTGCGGCTCGCAGTTGGGCGGGTAAGGCCCGGAACACCCACTCGCTCGCCGCCTTGCACGAGCACTTCAGCCAACGCAAAAGTCACCACAAGCGCGCGCTCGACCTTGCTGTCTTTCGACAGGGCAGAAGTAAAGGTCATCGACGGCGAGCGGTCGGGCCAGATCCACACCGTGTGCGATGCCTCCCATTCCCGCTCGCGCACATACAGGTGATCGTCACGCGCCGAGCGTCTCCAGTCGACATTCTGAGCGGGCTCACCCGACACGAAACGTCGGTACTGCCAGAAATTTTCGCCGGGCCCGGCGCGCCGCCGTCCGTGCAATCCGTGGATGACTGTCGAAGCGACGCGGCGCGCCACAAGAATGAGGCGTGGCATTGCGTCGGCCAGCTTGCGAGCACCGACCGTCGCCTGCTTTACCGTTCCGGCCTCGATGTCGTTCGCCTTCGACTCCGCCATCGCAGCTATCCGATGCGCGCCTTAAGCCGCCGGATCACATTCGGGATGGTTTCGCCTTCCGCACGCGCTGCAAACGTCAGCGCCATGCGGTGCTTGAGCACGGGCTCCGCCAGTTCGAGCACGTCGTCGACCGATGGCGCAAAGCGGCCGTCGAGAAGAGCGCGTGCGCGCACTGCAAGCATCCACGCCTGGCTTGCGCGCGGGCCCGGGCCCCAGGAAATCAATTTACCGATCTCGCCCGCTTCGGGGCCCGGACGAGCCGAGCGTACAAGCGCGAGGATTGCCTCGAGGACCGACTCTCCGACGGGCAGCCGCCGAACCAGCCGCTGTGCGGACAATAAGTCTTCCGCCGTCATCGCCGGCTTGGCGCGCGATTCCTCCGCGCCTGTCGTGTCGAACAGGATTTTTCGTTCGGCGTCCTGATCGGGATAGTCGACATCAACTTCCATCAGGAAGCGGTCGAGCTGCGCTTCGGGAAGCGGATAGGTACCTTCCTGCTCCAGAGGATTTTGCGTCGCCAGAACATGGAACGGTTTCGGCAAGTCGTGACGGACACCGGCAACCGTCACATGCTGTTCCTGCATCGCCTGCAGCAGCGCCGACTGCGTACGTGGCGAGGCGCGGTTGATCTCGTCGGCCATCAGCAATTGCGCAAACACCGGACCGGCAATGAAACGAAAGCTGCGCTTCCCGCCCGGGCTTTCCTCCAGCACTTCGGTGCCGAGAATGTCGGACGGCATCAGGTCGGGTGTGAATTGAATGCGGCGCGCGTCGAGACCAAGAGCGGTGCCCATGGTGTCAACCAGTTTTGTTTTCGCGAGACCGGGCACGCCGACCAGCAGCGCGTGACCACCGGAGAGCACGGTGACCAGCGCGCGCTCAACCACCACATCCTGGCCGAAAATCACCGCGCCGATTGCCGCTTTCGCCGCGCGCACATGGGCGGCCGTCGATTCAGCCGCACGTACGATCATGTCTTCCAATTTTTCCAGGCTCTCGCCGCTGGCTTTCGCCATGATGTCGATTCCTTTCGTCGCCCGATCGATGCAGCACAGAACACCCCTGCAACAACCGCGCCAAGGCGATTTAGCTGCGTTATTTGGGCCGAATCTGCCTCAATCTCCGGGCAAGCTTACGCTATCTTCCGCCGCCGGGCCGGGTGAATCACGAAGATGCGAACAGGCTCGCGGCGACCTAATTATCGAAGGAAAACAATGGCGAAGGCAGGGCAGACCGGATTGGACGCGATCGCGGCTGGGCTGCCCCGCGAAAACCGGGGGCCCCCGCCGGTTGAACTTTGGGATCCGCCTTACTGCGGCGATATCGACATGAAAATTGCCGCCGATGGCACCTGGTTCTACCAAAAGACGCCAATCGGCCGACTGGCCCTGGTCAAATTGTTCGCTTCCGTACTCAAGCGGGAAGGCGATAAACACTTTCTTGTGACACCGGTCGAGAAAGTGGGAATCGTCGTCGAAGATGCGCCGTTTCTCGCGGTGGAGATGAAAACCTCGCGCGCCGATAGCGGGCAGGTCCTCGAATTCCGTACCAATGTCGACGACTGGGTGACCGCTGGACCCGGCCATGGACTGCGATTCGAACTGCAGTCGGAAACGGGCGGACTGAAACCGTACCTGCATGTGCGGCGCGATTTGTGGGCGAAAGTCACGCGCGCGCTGTTTTATGACCTCGTTGCGCTCGGTGAAGAGCGTGATGTCAACGGCAAGGCCATGTTCGGCGTTGCTTCGCAGGGCGAATTTTTTGCAATGGCGGAAGCGAGCGCCGTGCGGGAGTTCGTTTGATGCAGCATCCGCTGACGGCGCTTTCGGCCGAAGATTTTTTTGCGCGCGTGCGGACTCGGCTGACGCTCGACGTGCCGGCGGGTCTCACCGATCCGAGCGTCACACCGGCGCGCGGTGACCACGATGCCGACCCGGTGATGCGGAAGATCGCCGAAGTGCGGCCAATCCGTCCTGCCGCGGTGCTGGTCCCGATCGTCGACCATCGCGAGCCGGCGGTACTGCTCACCCAGCGCGCGCAGCATCTGCCCGATCATCCGGGGCAGGTTTCATTTCCAGGCGGCAAGATCGAGAATGGTGATGCCGATCCATGCGCGTCGGCGCTGCGCGAGGCCGAGGAAGAGATCGGGCTCGACCGCCAATACATCGAGCCCCTCGGCTACCTCGATCTCTATATGACGACGCTGGGCTATCGCATTGTGCCGGTGATTGCACGCGTCAAACCGGGCTTCGCGCTCCAGCTTAACGCGAGCGAAGTCGATGCGACCTTCGAGGTACCGCTCGATTTCCTGATGAATCAGAGCAATGTGCAACGCCACTCGCGCGATTGGCAGGGCATGACGAGGCACTACTACGCAATCACTTTCGGTGACCGCTACATCTGGGGCGTGACGGCTGGTATCCTGCGGAATCTGTACGATCGGATTTATCGATGATCCGCCCGGTTCTTACCGAAGTCCTTCTTTTTCTCACGCCGTTCGTGCTCTACGCGGTTTTTTTGTGGGCGACGAAATCCGGCGTTCTGGATCTGAAGTCATGGCCACTGGTGCGCGTCGTCACCTTGGCCATCGTGGCGCTTCTGCTGGTGCTCGGCAGCTTTATCTATTTCGCGCACTTCTCTGGCGCGCCGCCGGGGACGACCTACGTGCCCGCCCATATGGAAAACGGCAAGTTCGTGCCGGGGACTACGAAGTAATGGCTCCGGCTGGCCGCAGCGACCGCAGACTCAACGATGCCGCCTGGCTCACATCCGGCTCGCTACCTCAGCTATTGGCGGTGCTCGACCGTGATGGCGAAGAGGCGCGCGCGGTAGGTGGCGCGGTTCGCGACGGGCTGCTGGGTGTGCCGGTTCTGGAGGTTGATGTCGCCACGACAGCTGTCCCCGACGAAGTCGTCAAACGTGTTACCGCGGCGGGATTCAAGGCCGTTCCGACCGGCATCGAGCACGGCACGGTGACGGTCGTGATCGGCAAGCAGCCGTTCGAAGTGACGACACTGCGCAAGGATGTCGAAACTTACGGCCGGCACGCCAAGGTCGAATTCGGTCGCGACTGGAAAGCCGACGCCGAGCGGCGCGACTTCACGATCAACGCGCTGTCCGTGACCCGCGATGGCGCCGTCTACGATTATGCAGGCGGGCTGGACGATCTTGCGCGTCACCGGGTGCGTTTCATCGGCGACCCGGCAAAACGGATCGGGGAAGACTACCTGCGCATTTTGCGGTTTTTCCGCTTTCACGCAAACTATGGCGCTGGTCATCCCGACGCCGCCGGGCTGGCAGCCTGCATTGCCGCGCGAAAAGGACTCGACCAGCTTTCGCGCGAGCGTGTGCGCATGGAGCTTCTGAAGCTGCTGGTGGCTCCCCACGCGACGGCCACCCTTTCCATCATGGCGCATGCGGGGCTGCTGCTGCTCGTGCTCGGCGGCGTCCCCTATCTCGCCGACTTCGAAAACGTGGCAAAGGTCGAGGCGGCGATCGGGGCGACTCCCGACGCGGTGCGCCGCCTTGGAGCGCTCGGCGTCGCTATTGCCGAAGATGCCGAACGCCTGTGGCAAAAATTGCGCCTCACGAACAACGAGCACGAGCGGCTGGCATCAATGGCGGAAGGCTGGCGACGCATTTCGCCAACATTTGGCGAGAACGCAGCAAAGGCGTTGCTGTATCGCCTAGGTGCGCAACACTTCACCGATCACGCGCTGCTCGGATGGGCCCGCACCAAGGCCAACGCCCACGATGCGAAATGGCACGAGCTTGCAACGCTTCCACAGCGGTGGACGGCTCCGGAATTTCCCTTGAAGGCGGCGGACCTCATGAAGCGCGGCCTGGCGCAAGGGCCGGCACTGGGTGCGGCGCTTGCCGCGGCCGAGCGTGCCTGGATTACGGCGGGATTTACGCAAGAGCGACGCGGGCTGGATGACATTGCCGATGCCGCCGTGAAAAGCGCGGCCGGTTCATGAACGTCCTTTCCGGCTTTGCTGACATTTCTTTCTGGCAATTGGTCCCGGTCGCGGCGGTGGCCTTGTTTGCCTCCATCATCGGCGGCGTGTCCGGTTATGGCACCGGTGCGCTGATGCCGCTGGTGCTGGTGCCGCTGGTCGGCGCCGAGCCGGTCGTGCCGATCATCGCCATCTCGGCGATGTTCACAAATTCCAGTCGTGTCTTTGCATTTCTGAAATATGCCGACTGGCGTCGCGCGGCGATCGTGCTCGTGGCGGCAGTGCCGACATGCGTGCTCGGTGCCTGGGGCTATACGCGCCTTTCCAGTACCGGCGCAGCGCTGGTGATCGGCGGCATGCTGATCGCCAGCGTGCCGCTGCGGCGCCTCCTTCGCCATCGCGGCTTCAAGGTCGATGATATGGGACTTGGGTTGGGTTCGCTGGGCTATGGCCTGGTGGTAGGCGGCACGGCCGGCTCAGGCGTGATCTTGCTTTCGCTGCTTATGGCGGCGGGCGTCGAAGGGGCGGGCGTCATCGCGACCGATGCCGCAATTTCCATCGTGATCGGAATCGTCAAGATTTCCGTTTTCGGGCTGGTCGGGGTGATCACCGCGCAGGTGATTGCTTTTGCACTTTTGATCGGCATCGTGGCGCTGCCGGGCGCATTCCTTGCCAAGGCTTTTGTCGAGCGCATGCCGGTGCATGTGCACACGGCGATCCTCGATGCGGTGGTTTTGTTGGGCGGCGTATTTCTGGTTTACGGCGCGCTGCGCTGACACGCTTCGGTAAAGGTTACGGCCACTTCACGACCGGCGGCATCGAGGACAGGATCGACTCGACATTGCCGCCGGTACGCAGCCCGAAGATCGTGCCGCGATCGTATAGCAGATTGAATTCCACGTAGCGGCCGCGCCGGATCAGTTGCTCCTCGCGCTCGGCGTCCGTCCAGGGCTGCGCAAAGTTTTTCCGTACCAGATTTGGGTAGACGCGCAGGAAAGCGCGGCCGACATCCTGCGTGAAGGCGAAAGTCTCGTCCCAGTCGGTTTCCAGATAGTCGTAGAAGATGCCGCCGATTCCACGCGGCTCATTGCGGTGTTTCAGGAAGAAGTATTCATCGCACCATTTCCGGTACTTGTCGTAAGGCGCGATCTCCGCATGCGAATCGCACGCGGTCTTCATCGCGGCGTGGAAGGCGATGCTGTCCGGATCGTTGTGAACGCGGCGCTTGTCGAGCACGGGCGTGAGATCGGCGCCGCCGCCGAACCACGCTTTGCCGGTCACGACGAACCGCGTGTTCATATGGACTGCCGGCACGTTCGGATTATGCGGATGGGCAATCAACGAAATGCCGGAGGCCCAGAAACGTGGGTCTTTCTCGGCGCCCGGTATTTCCTTGCGGAATTCCGGCGGGAATTCGCCGTGCACGGTCGAGCAATGCACGCCGGCTTTCTCGAAGACCCGGCCATGCATCATGGCCATTACGCCGCCGCCGCCCGGCGCACCCTTATGATCGGTGCGCTGCCAGGGGGTGCGGGCAAAGTGGCCAGCCCCGCGATCGGCGAACGGGGCATTCGCCGGCAGGGCATCCTCCAGGCCTTCAAGCGCGACGCAAATGTCGTCGCGCAGCGCTTCGAACCAGGCGCGCGCCTTGGCCTTACGGCCATCAAGTGCGGAGTGATCCATTTTGTCATTAACTCGTTAGATCAATTCTATCACCGCGCAAAATCCCGCGTCTGCCGCAGGGCCTCTCCGGCTACCATTGCCGCCGCCACTGCAATGTTGAGCGAGCGCATGCCGGATTGCATGGGGATACGCAGGCGGATGTCGGCTTGCTCATGGACGGCCGCCGGAACGCCGGCGCTCTCCCGGCCGAACAGCAGCACCTGGTCTGCGGTAAACGTATGATCGAGATAAGAGCGCTGCGCCGCCGTGGTCAGAAGGACGAGCTGAAGACGCTCGCGCCGCCGCCACTCCTCGAAGGCGGCGAACGAGCCATGCCGGGCAATACTGACGCTGTCGATGTAGTCCATGCCGGCGCGGCGGAAGGCACGATCGGTCACTGGAAATCCGCTCGGCTCTATAATGTGCACCTCGATCCCCAGGCAGGCGCACAGCCGGAGAATCGTCCCCGTGTTCTGGGGGATGTCCGGTTCGTAAAGCGCGATCCGCATGGTGGGCCCGGCTTTCCTCGGTGGCCGGCACGAAGCCGCTGTAGACGAATGATTTATGCGACCAATCCTCGCGGCGCGGGCGCGCAATCGGGCTAAGTCGCCCGGATTGCGCGCATAATGTAACATTTAAAGCGCGCCCGGACGCAAAACCGGTGACCACTTTTGCTGGGCGCGCTTTTGCGGGCTTGCGCTCTTACGGCAAGGGTGCCAATAGAACCACACCGACGCGCTGCCCTGCCTTTTCCAGGGCTGCCGCAACCGGTCCGCCCCGCCGCCCTTCGGACTTCGGTCCCGGGTTCCAGCCTCGGGCGGGATGAACAAGCCACCGGAGGAGAGGGCTAAAGACGTGACGACCGTGTCTTCGGCGGAGCACACGCGCCGCGACTTTCTTTATATCGCTACCGGCGCCGTCGGCGCGGTGGGAGCTGCGGCGGTCCTCGTTCCGCTGATCGCGCAGATGAATCCGGACGCGTCGACCATCGCGGCCGGTGCGCCGATCGAGGTCGATCTCGCTCCGATCGCCGATGGACAGATCATCAAGGTATTCTGGCGCTCGAAGCCGATCTTCGTCTTCCATCGCACGAAGAAGGAAATCGAGGAGGCACAGAAGGTCGATGTCGCAACGCTGCCCGATCCGGAGCCGGACTCGGCGCGCGTCAAGCAGGGTCATGACCAGTGGCTGGTGGTCATCGGGATCTGCACGCATCTCGGCTGCATTCCGCTCGCGCATCAAGGCGAATATGACGGTTGGTTCTGCCCCTGCCACGGGTCGCAGTACGACACCTCGGGCCGCATCCGGAAGGGACCGGCGCCGAAGAACCTGTTCCTGCCACCCTACAAGTTTGTTTCCGACACCAAGATCCAGATCGGCTGAGCGAAATCGCATTTAAGGTTCAATCATGAGCGGACACTCGACCTACCAACCGCAGAACAAATTTCTGCAATGGTTCGAGAAACGGCTGCCCCTCGGCGGCCTGATTCATTCTTCATTCGTCGTGTACCCGGTGCCGCGCAACCTCAATTACCTTTGGACCTTCGGCGGTATCCTCGCATTCATGCTCGGCGTGCAGATCATCACCGGCATCGTGCTGGCGATGCACTACACCCCGCATGTCGATTTTGCCTTCAAGTCGATCGAGAGCATCATGCGCGACGTCAACTTCGGCTGGCTGTTGCGCTACCTGCACATGAACGGCGCCTCGATGTTCTTCCTCGCCGTCTACATCCACATGTTCCGCGGCATCTACTACGGGTCATATAAAGAACCGCGCGAAGTGCTGTGGATCCTCGGCGTCATCATCTATCTGCTCATGATGGCAACCGGATTCATGGGTTACGTGCTGGTCTGGGGTCAGATGAGTTTCTGGGCGGCCACCGTGATCACCAACCTGT